>TARA_B110000977_G_scaffold56543_1_pt1 | contig 16192 bp, 8 predicted proteins | sample TARA_B110000977 | Tara Oceans TARA_B110000977 (sample SAMEA4397798) | marine metagenome | biome: Polar Biome; feature: [SRF] surface water layer (ENVO:00010504); material: water (ENVO:00002006), including particulate matter (ENVO:01000060) such as... | depth 5 m | reverse complement strand
CATCTGGATCCACATCTGGATCCACATCTGGATCCACATCTGGATCCCCCAGTTTAGACCAGCGCCACCATTTAAATTTATTTCTACGCTTTATCTCCTCGTGTAGTTTTTCTAGGTTGGTGTTCATGTAGCTATCAGAATCTCTGCCATGTTCTATTTTTTTTTGATTTTTAACATAATTCATTGCCCGAAACCATTTTAAATTTTTGAATTCCTCTGGCACCGACGCCACTGTCGCATTTGGTGATTTTTTTATTATTAAATCCAAAGTAGCCAGTGCTTCCCGCTTGTTAGCAATGCCCATTTTATTTGTAAATTGTTCCAACAATCTGTCTCTATCACCATCAATGTCAATGCCAGCATCTTTAGCAGTTTTAGAAACATATATTTTTACATCAGGGGTAGTTTCAAGCTCTTTGTTAATATAAGTATATGCTTCGAAATTCATTGACATGTCTTGCAAATTCTCCAGCAGCTTCGATCTTTTCTGTTTTACTGCAGCTCGCCGTAACAATTTTGGTATATATATTGTACCTCGCAACTCAGAGAGTTTCTTCCATTGATTATTCTCATTCTTCCATTCTGTAAGTATATCAATAATTTCTTTGATGATATTGCCGTCACTTACATAACTGCCAAATGGATGCTCTACTATGTTTTCATCAAAGCGATGTAATTTACCAACGCGCTCCTGTATGTTATCATTTATGTAACGTAACACACGGGTTTTATGTTCTTGTTCGGTTTTCTGGCTTTGTCGTGTTTGCATTTATCATACTGGTGCATCGATTTATATACTGTCTTTTTCTGTTGGCACCGCTGTATGGCAAGGCGCAGGTATAAACCATCTCGATCTGACCAAAGAAATGCAGATCGGTGACATTGTCAACTTCGTCGACTGCGAGTGGTGCGTGACTGACACCAACGGTGCGCGCCGGACTCTCCGGCGCGTGGCGCCGGGAGCACCCTCCACCTGCATCGCCCTCGTTACTCAGCTCGAGCTTGCCGAAGATTGGCGCAGCTCCCTCCAGCCAGGAGACATCGTTGACTTCTGGTACAAGGGGAACTGGATCCAAGCACACGTCCTCGGCACGGCGCACAGTGGCATCACGCTCCAACCGGTGTTCACACACTCCACCATCGTAGTGAGAGACAATCTTGTGCGACCCTCAGACTACGTTGACATCAAGTTTCAACAGTGGGAGCTCCCCACCGACCCTCTGCGACACCGGCGCGCAGAAGCACTCGGACAAAAACACGTCGTCGAACAATGTGTCGGGGACTTGGTCCGAACCACCCAGCACGTCTATCTCCCACGCTCCGCAGTCACGCTGCTCCCGAAAGTACCAGACGAATACTACCGCCTAGGGTGCATTCCGTTCTGTCACGACACACACTTTCGCGACAACGACAGCATTCTCGGCACCATGCCACACACGCCAATTCTCGCACACGACATTTCCTGCTGTGCCAAGTACACGCGCGTCTACGACTGGCAGCCCCGCTACGGAGACCTGAACGAAATGGTGCTCACCGCCTCACTCAATGGCGACGAGGTGCGCGTCAGGGAGCTCCTCTCCGTCGCCGGATACAACGAGCTGTTTTTCAGAGCACTCTGGTTCGAACACAGCTACGCTGCCACCTCCTACATTCGATGCCAGTTCCATCTCAATCACGTCGAACTCTTCGCACACAAACATGTGACCATCTCCCAGCGTCAAATGCTGCTCTTTGTGGCACCCATCATGGAGCGGCTCTGCGTTGAAAAACCACGCATTCCCATCCAGTGGAGCGGTGACAGCCGTTCCAGCGGACTCACCGCCTGGCAAGACATTGCCGTCGAGCGCATGCTCACCATGGAACACACGCCACTCGGACTGTCCCTTGTCGTGAAAGACACTCCGCTGGTCTTCCACCCACACATTGGCGTCCACAGACGAGGTGGTGGCGGACTCCGCGGTGGCGTTCTCGCCGCTGCAGTTGGGTTGGGGAAGACCTGGATGATGCTGCAGACCATGCGGCACAACCCCATGCACACCCTCGTCGTCATGTCCTCCGTTGATGATCTCCACCACTGGATGCGAGTGGCAAGGTGCCTTGCCGTTCCCTTCACTCTCTGGCACGGTGCACACAAAGACGCCAGCGGGATGAACGTCTTCACCACCACCGCCACCCTCTGTCGCTCGCAGCCAGGGGACTTTGAGAGAGTCGTACTCGACAACGGGCACATGGTGCGTCACGACTCGCGCACCATGCGGAGCATACCGCAAGCACCCGTTCGGTGGTACCTCTCTGCCGATCCCAATCGACGAGGGTACTGTGCGTTTCTGGAACTCACCAAACACTCGCTCTCCGGAGTGCCACGTGCGTTCCTGCGCAGTCTCTACCGCAGCGCTGTGCTGCGCGTCTCCGCAAAGCCGCACCAGCTGCAGCGCCCCGCCGTCCAGCGGTCCACCGTCGCGTTCCAACCTCCAGCGTGCTACCACACCGTCAATCGGACCAACCGCAAGCTCAACATGAGGATGAAGAGCGTGCTCCTGTACATGCCAGCGCTGCTCTCTCCAGAACTGCTGCACCAGCACGTGCCAGTCGAAACCAACACACTGGCACACATTGCAGAGGTCTGCAAAGTACCCAAAAAACTACTCGACGACCAGGCAGAAGACAAGTGTCCAGTGTGCCTCCAGGCATTCGCCGACACCGACACCAACACCAACACCGTCACCGCAGTGTCCACCTGTGGACACATGTACTGCAGCAGCTGCCTCCAGGAACTCAAAGACAGAAACATCAAGTGCGCCATGTGTCGCAGCGACGTCAACGTCACCTATCTCGTCGGCAAACCAGACACCACACTCCTCACCATCAACGATAAAAAATACAAACCCACCGACGCGACCCCGGGAAACATGCTCGCGTGCCTGCTCACACTCGACAACACACACAACACACACTCAGTGTTCTGCACCTCCAGCTCCGTCGTCGCAAAGCATCTTGGCACGCAGGTGCAAGGGACCGTACTCACACATCAACAGTGCAAACAGGTCGATTGGGGAACGCGCGTCACACCAAACACACTCGTGCTGCTCGACGATCTTGGTGAGCGAGATACCAGCAACATCGTCGATCGCATCCGAGCACGCAACACTCTACCAGTCTTAAACGTCGTGCAACTGCACATGGACGTCTCTGTTTCTGTATAAAAAAAAATAGTCTATTATGTATATGTACCTGCCTGTACTCTTGAAAACATCGGCAGCGCGGCAATCGCGTGATTCACCTCCTCCAGACTGCACTGCTGCAGCTCCTTGCTCGTCACGTGGTTGGTGTGCAGGAACTTGCAGTACTGGTCACCGTCGTCCTGCAAAACCTGTCTCTTCGCAAGAATCATTCGCTTGTGCGTCTCAAACTCCTCTGCCGAAATCCCACTTCTCCACGTCGCGATGACGTTCTCCGACTCCTGCAGACCTCGCTGCAGCAAATCCGGTGCGAAACTCGACACCACCTCGAACGTACTCCCCGTCGTGTGCGCATAAATCCCGTACGTCAGCCCACACTTTTCACGCACCTGCTTCATCAGTCGTCCCGCAAAACCACTCCCCAACACACTCGCGGCAAGCATCGTCGCGGCAGACGGCTTGTTGACGCAACCCCACTTGACCGCACAGCTCGTCTTGTTCGGAATGAACTGCTGGTTCGAGTTGCGTGGCTCCAAGCGCGGCTTGTACGCCACCGGCTCCCAGGATTTCCAGGATTTCCATGGCTCCGGCACCGCCGACGGCATGACCGCAGTCACCACCGCAGTCGATCTGCTCTTCCACACGTCCACCACGTTCGAGTACGACTCTCCAAGACTAGCCTCCTCCTGTTCCAACGTCGGGACGTTGCTGAACAGACACTGCCGCAGCAGACGCGCAGCAACCGCGTTCACGTTCCGCGTCGACGCCTGCAGATCCTGCTGCTGCTGTGTGCGCACAAGCTTGAACTGCTCCGCGTCCAAACGCGCAGTCGACATCTCCTCACACATCAACTCGAGCGTGTCCGCAGGACCACTGTAGTGGAGCAGCACGCCAGAAGGCGTTGCTTCCGAGACACACTTGACACCTCTGCGAGACATCAACTGGGTGGTGGCACGCGCGTCGTGCGTCGAAAAACCCTTGCCCACCAACGCACCCAACAACGAGCACACCGCAGGGGACGCAGACAACTTGTACTCAAAAGTAGCGTGAATTCGATTCGTACCGCGCATCACGCGATTGCGTCCCCATGTGACCGCCGGCACTGACGCTGCCACCGGCACTGCCGCTGCCAATGACGATGCCGCTGGCGCTGCTGCCCAGGGCGTTTCAGAAAAGTGCGCCGCTCCCACTGGCAGCAGCGGCGTTGGCGCGTTGCGCCAGGGTGTGCTGTAGTGCGTGTTCCAGTCCGGCGCAATGCTCGGCGCAATGCCGGGTGCCATGATGCCCACTGTCGCGTGGTGGGGCACAATGTAGTCCCAAGCGTTGTTCACTTTGCACTGGTCCACCACGTGGTGGCGATCAAACACATCCTGATACGCGCCGCGAGCCACCGCCTCGTTGAGCGCTGCCGCCATCTTGGCACTGCCCTCACACTCAGCGTTCCACTGATGCTTGAGCGCCTGCTTGGTCGACACGACGTCAAACTGTGGACGCTGCTGCAATATCTTCCAAATCTCCTGCTCCGCACGGTATGGATTAGGTGCACTCGCCCAAATTTCAAACAAAAATGGATTCTTCACGCGCTGCCAGGAGGCATTGACGTTGTACACAATGCCCTGCTGCACCAGCGTGTCGAGAATCGACGACGAGCCAGAGTTTATGTTGTGCGCAAGCACTTCAAGCGCAATCGCGTCCTCGTGCAGACCACAGGGGGCTTTGAACCCAATGCCGACAATACCAGCGTCACCACACTCCTCAAACCGACGCATGCCGTTCTGCGGTGGCTCCTCCATGTAGCGAGGCGCCGACGTCGAAGACGGGATTGAACCAAAGTGATCCTGAATCTGCTGCAGCGTCTTCTCGTGATCAAAACTTCCAGTCACAATGCAAGTCGCGTTGTTGGGCGTGTAGTTCTCCTTGTGATATTGCTGGAGATCCTCAATTGTGGCGGCATGGAGATCACACGGATGACCAATGACCGCGCTTCTGTATCGACCATATGTGAATGCGACCTGCTTCATTCGAGTGTCCATGATCGCAAAGGGACTGTTACGACCCTGCTGATACTCATTCAACACCACCGTGTACTCCGTCTTCATTTTTTCAGGAGAAAAGATAGGCGCAGACATGCGATCCGCCTCACGCTCGATGCACTGTCTCAAGTACTGCGGCTGGATGCACTCGTAGAAATTTGTACGGTCGTAATACGTCGTTGCGTTCAACGTAGCACCCAACTCCTCCAGATGCCACATGCCGTTGATACCCTGGTAGTTTTTCGAGCCACCAAACAACATGTGCTCAAGGTAGTGAGCATACCCAGTCTTGCCAAGCCGCTCCTGCGTTGATCCAGCCGTAAACGTCACGTTAAACGTAGCGACCTTGCTGTTCGTGGGTACAAATAACACTTTCATTCCATTCGCAAGCGTTGTCTCGAAAATTCTCGGTAGTGCTGGAGACGGAGACAAAGACGGAGACAAAGACGGAGACAAAGACGGAGACAAAGACAAAGACATTTATTTATTATTTTTCTTATTTATATACCCCTCGCGCAGCTTTCTTTAATTTTTGCTGCACATGCAACTCACGATGGACAATCTCTTCGGCTCGGTTCATCGGAGGCGCCTTAGGTGGCTTAGACTTTGGTGGCGTTGGTGGCGGCGTTGGCGGCGGCGGCGTTGACGTGAACAAGTTTCCCATTTCTTGTCCAGATCTAGTGTTTAAATACCACATTTTGCAATGTCTTCCCACTTGTCACAGTGATACCCAAGAATCAGCGCGTGGTGTTGCCCGGGCGTTGGCGGCGTGACGTCGAGATCGTACGACACATGTAAGTACTCACAGAGTTGAAAGATATTCCACCGCTCGTTCAATCGCGTGATCATCTTGCACCAAGGCATTTCGCGCGCCGCACCAAGGGTCCGCATCAGACGCAGAGCTCCAGTATGGACTTCGCGCGCATTTCCACATACTACCTGGTCGTCCGACTGCAGAGACAAACACATCACACCCAAACTCCAGACGTCGCACGTGATGTTTGTATGCTCGTTCTCGAGCAATTCAATGGGTCGCCACCATCGTGACGTGACGTACGACGTGCCGTAGAGCGCCTCCTCCTCCTCCGGCACGCCCTTGGGTGGCACGCCAGCCTGCATCGGACGCGCAAGTCCAAAGTCAATCAGTTTGAAACCATTCGCAAAAATAACGTTTGCCGGCTTAATGTCGCGGTGGGCAATGCCACGCGCATGCAGGAACGCAAGTCCAGAAGTCAAGTGTCGCAGGGCGCACGACCAACCACCTGCCGCGTCAATCTCACTCTTCGACATCGACTCCAGACACGTCCCCACCTCAAACGTACCCTGCCACACGCTGTTCGTCCACGACGTGCCAAACACGTGGACCAAGTTCGGGTGGCGGTGCAGACGCAGCAGCCGGCAGACGTACTCCTCGCGCAGCGCAGCGTAGAACGAAGCATACGAGTCCACAGGGACTGTCTTGACCGCACGCTGCTCCACAAGTTGGACACGACCGTACGAACCACAACCTAACAATGTCTGGGACATTGTCTGATTGTCTGGGACCCTGTTCTGTCTGGGGTTCTTGCCATACAGCTAACACCACACAACATCCGGGTCCCTTTGCAGATTTGGGCTGGCGTACTGCTGTACCACTGCTGTCATCACAACATCCGGGTCCCTTTGCAGAGCTTTGCTGGCGCACTGCTGTACCACTGCTGCCATCACGAAATTCTTATCGTTCCACTTAGACATTTACAGTCTCTAGTCTCTATATAGACTCTATACAGTCTCTACGCCATACAGGAGCAGTTAAAATCAACTCAAGGTGCCTTCAGTGTACCTACAGTGTACCTACAGTGTGCCTACAGTTTACGCCAATACGTGATGAATTCCTCCCATGTGATTTGCCCAGAGTTGTCGGTATCCACGGATTTAAACATATCTGCAAGTTCCGCAGGGCTGAGTTCATCACCCAATGCTATTGCCAATGCGTGGAGCTCCCCTTTGTCAATCGCTCCACTGTTATCCCTGTCAAACTGTGTAAAAATTTTATAAATGCACGCGTTGATGCTCGTTTGCTCGCTCATTTGCTCGCTCATTTGCTTGCTCATTTGCTTGCTCGGTTGCAGCACTGAGCACGCCATACAGGTCACTCCGGTGCCCAGTCAGGACTCTGGAGCCAGGGCGGAGCCGCAGTCGCAACCCAGTCACCAAAGAGATCCTCCACCTCCATGTCCGGCTCCGGCTCGGGCACGGGTGCCGACTTCACGTGCACCATGTTCGAACCCATCGCAGCCGGTTTTCCAGTCAGAATGCACGCAGACACGCTGTCCACCGTATCCACACTCTCCTGGACAGCAGCGCGCAGAAACACACCCACCACCTCTTCAAAACTTGCCTGCTTCAACGGCTGCTGCTGGTCCGACTTTTTCAGACCGTGCCGCGTCATTGGAGTCAGAGCACCGTTCTGCGTCATCCAGTCCGACAACAAGAGCAAATGCCGCACGTTGATGTCAATACCATAGTGCGCCAGAATTTTTCGCACCTCACGCAAAATTGTCGCGCGCGCTGCCTCTATACCATACGTACGATACATCACGTGCACGTCGTTCGTGTACAGTGTGCGCGCCGTCTCCATCGACACGTAGTCCAACAGCGCGTGCAAATCGGTCGTCGACGTCTCAATTGTATCGTCCACGTGTTTGCACCACTCCGCACCACTCACACCCCACTCCAACTCCGGCTCCGGCTCCGGCTCCGGCTCCGCTGGTGCCCACACGTGCAGGAACAGAGTCTCCAGTGGAGTCTCCAGTGGAGTCTCCAGTGGAGTCTCCAGTGGATCTGGGTACGCCACGTCCATGCCACGACAGCGCAACCTGTGCGTCAACACGTGAATGTCCACGTCCCCGTTCACAACCCAGCGCTCCGGTGTGCCAGCGTACACACCGGGATCAGGAAATGCCCAGAACGATGCCAACGCTGCCGCGTCCCCTGGCTGGACAGGACCACGCACCACCTTGAGAGACACACGCTTCACTCGCGCCACCACACACGCACTCTCCTCACACGTACCAGCAGCAAACGTCGTCAAAGGGGTCTTCACGTGCTTGGTCAAATTCAACAACTCCTCCAGACGAGGCAACCCGAGCGTCACGTTCTTTGATGACACCCCAGCAAAATGAAACGTATTCAACGTACACTGCGTCGCACGCTCACCGATACTCTGCGCAGCAATCGCACCCACCGACTCACCATGCAGCACCTGACACTTGTCCCACTCGTCGCGGACCGCGTCACGGAACAACACGCACTCCGCAGAGGTCAACAGCGGCGTGTGCGCCGCACAGAACGCACGCACCAACTCGTTGTCAATGAAACTCAGATCCGGCTCCACCGTTCCCGACTCCGACCCACCAAGTCCCAGACGACGCACAATCCGTCGCGTCGCAATGGGAAGGTGGTACACCGGTCCTCCAGGTGCGTTTTGAATGATGTCCAGATCCTCCTGGCGCGCAGTAGCACAAGGCGCGTACGTCTGGTGCTCCACGCGCATCGCGTCCAGACCATCGTCGCCGTACTGGAACTGAATCATCTTGGTGCCGTCCTTGGCTGCACCGTGGTGCACCACAATGTTCTCCAGACACTTCATCAGGCGGCGAGAAATGTAACCAGTCTGCGCCGTCTTAATCGCAGTGTCAATCAGACCCTCGCGACCAGCCATCGCACAGAAATACATCTCCACCGGTGTCAGACCCTCCAGGTACGTGTGCGGCACGAAACCGCGCGACTGCGGCGTCGTGTCGCCACGCTTGAAGCACGTCATCGTCCGGTCCGTCCAGTCCGACTGGATCCGCTGCCCCTTCACGTTCTGCTGTCCAATCGCCGCCTGCACCTGCGTAATGTTGACCATGGAACCCTTCGAACCACTGTAAATCATATTGTAAAACTGATTGTCCGACGTCAACTCCGACATTGCCGCCGCACCCATGATGTCACGCGACTTGTTCAACCGCTGGTTGATGTCCAGCTCCGCACCACCCTGGCACTGCGAGAACGCACGCTGCCGCTCCACCACACACACGCGCGTCAACTCCTTGGAACGCTGCAGATCACGCATGCCCACCGTGAAACCACGAATGCTCAGAAAACGACTCACCACCTGCTCCAGGTCATACAGAAAATCCACCGTCGCCTGAGGACCACAGTCGTTAAACAGCACGTGGATCAGCGAACCAGATGCAGAGCCAAGGTCCCGCTTGCGGAAACTTCCACACAACATCACACTGTTCTCAATGCACACCGCGTCCGCGTCCGCCGCGTCCGCACAACCGTAGAACACACCGGGTGGCAGCAGCTGGGACAAGATGCGACGTCCAGTGTACGGAGGATCAATCGGCTGCTGCGTGATGTGGAACGCAGACGCACGGTCCACCTCCGCCGACGATAACAAGTACGCACCCAACATCGTGTCCTGGATGGCAGAAATGACCGGACGCGACGCCTGCGGAGACACCACCTGGTACTTGACTGCCATGATCTCACGCGCCTCCGCCTGCGCCTCCAGCGTCTGTGGGACGTGGATGTTCATCTCGTCACCGTCAAAATCAGCGTTGTACGGCGTCGTGCACGCAACGTTGAAGCGCAACGTGTCGTGAGGAAGAACACGGACCGCGTGCGCCATGATGCTCATCTTATGCAGACTCGGCTGGCGGTTGAACAACACCATGTCACCATCCTGGAGCGAGCGCTCCAACACCCAACCCACGGCAATACGAGCGTTCCGAGATCGCGCACAGTCCACACGCGCACCGTTGGGACGGACAATGTAGCGGACGATGCCCTGTCGGACCTGCTCCTGCAGCAGCGCCTGGTTGGACGACGTCACCGTCACCGGCTTTGTCAGCGTGCGAGCGATGCTCTCGGGTATGCCAATCTCACCCAGACGCAGACGATTGTCACCAGTCACCACACAGCGACCAGACTGATTCACCCGCTTCCCCATGCAATGACCACGCATCGTGCCCTCCTTGCCCTTGATCCGACCCGTCAGCGACGTGTACTCGCGACGCGTCTGTGCCGTGCGAGTGTTGCCGACCTTGTCGTGATCGAAATAACCACTCACCGCGTGCTGCAGCGCGTCAAAACGCTCCATCACCACGTGCTTGGGCATTCGACCCATCGCCTCGCCAAGATGCAAGTTCTTGCGCATGATGTTCTGCAAACGATACGTCAAGTCGTTCTCACCACGCGTACGGCTGCCGACAGTCAGAGGTGGGCGGATCTGAATCGGAGGCACAGGCAACACCGTCAACACCAAATTCACATTGCCACCACCGCGAACAAGATGCGCCAGAATTGAGTCCACGCTGTAACGCAGATCGTCGCGCTGAATACAACCCTGGCGCTTGTTCCACGCGTACTTAGACTGCACCGCGCCACAAGCGCAGCGCTTCAACATACGACCGCTCGCAGTCGTGCCACGGACACCACACGCAGCACAAATCGCACGCAACTCCTGGATCAACACACCGACAAGACCTATGTGCAGCACCGGCATGCGCAGGACAATGTGACCCCAGTGACCCTGGCACAAGTGCTGCGACTTGTGGCAGTGCGCACACGTCCCCGCACCCACACAGCCGAAACGAGGGTCGCGCAACCCGTTGGGAGTACACACGCCGTTCGTCAGGCAACGCGCATTGGTCACCTCAAACAATGACGACTGCAAAATTGACTCGCGCGTCCACAATGAAAAGGAAACCGACTCCACCGATGACATGTTCCCGGTCCACGGCGGTCCACCACAGGTCAAGGTGACACTCGCCATACGTATTTAAATAAACAACACACACTGTAATTATGAGTGGTTATGAAATTTTCATGAAGTGGAGAAAGAGGGAACGGGAGAAGAAAAGGAAGCAATTGGCGAAGGAGAAACAGGCGAAGGAGCAGCGGAAGCAGCGGCGGCAGCAGGAAGCAGCGGCGTATTTTGAGAAACAGAACCAGGCGAAGGAGGCGATGGCGAATGAACAAAAGAAAGAGAAGGAATGGCGTGAACAAAAATATGATACGTCCTCATCGTCCTCGTCCTCGTTGGAGGAAGAGTCCGAGTCGTCCTCGTTGGAGGAAGAGTCCGAGTCGTCATCGTCGTCGTCATCATCGTCCTCGTCGTCGTCGTCCTCCTCGTCCGCTTCTAAGACGCGTGCCGTTCCACTTGTACGTTATATCTATGAATGTGCATTACAAGATGAAAGCACAGGTAACAATCAATTATTATATTGTATTGTATCGCCAAACAATTGCACATCTCTGCAAAAGTTATACGAAGAACAGGAGAGGCAGGCGGCGGCAGCGGAGCAGGCGGTGGTACAGGCGGCGGTACAGGCGGCGCCAGCGAAGGCGGATCAGGCGGCGGATCAGGCGGCGCTGTGGAAGGCGGCGACGCGGCGGAAGGAGCGGGAGGAGCGGGAGAAGGACCCGTATGCACTTGGTCTCGAGGAGGGCGAGGAGGAGGAGGAGGAGGACGAGGACGAGGACGAGGAGGAGGACGAGGAGGAGGACGAGGACGAGGAGGAGGAGGACGAAAATACCATGACACAGCTGTTGGATCAAGTACGACAGATGCAGTCGCAGCCGCAGCCACATGCTCCACTCCTCATCTCACTCATTGTCTATCTGTATAAAAAGTTTCGCACAGTGCACGTCCCTAACAGCGACATCATGGATACGCTCTTTCGTTTTGAACAATTGATAGGCGATCACACTATAGATAGCGCGCGGTCAGTGCTCGTCACCATGAATGTCACAGTTCCTGTTCAAGACAGTCAAGACACCAATGACACTATATTATCAGATTTTATCAAGAGCTTTGACGAGAATGAACTGGAAGCATTACTTGCCACCATGCCCACAAGGTCACCGGATCTAATCAGCGGTGAAGAAGCTGGGTATAGACAGGTGCAAAATCTATTCACAAAATATTCACGTCATCTGAACAATCAGTTTGATTATATGAGAGTCTTAGACTCCCCTTTCGTGAGGTTCAAGTACATCCCACAATTACGAAAGTTGTTCAGAGACACCTTTGATAAAAACACAACAGAAAGTTTAGAACACAAAGCCGCTAGGATGAACCTATTAAAAATTACACCACGGCGAGTTTATATTGACATGTTGTCTGGGAACACTGCAACCAGGAAGAGCGAAACTAAAACTGGTGTCAATACTGTCAAGTTTCGAATTGAGGATTCCGCGCTTTCCACTCATTTGGTCATGGAGATGTTCAGCAAATATTACACATATCACAAGGATCGACTTTGGATGATGGACAATTTGCACAAAACGTCAGATTATTGCAAAGATCAGTTTGATGTCTTGCGCAGGGGTCTTGAATTTATACAAGAATGCAACACCCCCGCTGATCAGGAGTTCATGACCAAACAAATATACGTCTATGTCCGACTGCGTCTGTTTCTGTGCATTGAGCAAGTTTCAGAAGTTGACACTTGGTATACACGTTCAAAGTCAGATCATAAGGAGGCGTCAGCCAGAGGTTTGACGTTAAAACCTACACCTGTATGCAAGGCACTGCAATATATTCTCAGTGGGCAGACAATTAAGGAAGCAATAGGAAATGTAAACATTGAATTTCACGATGATGAACGAAAGGTTGATGTTAATGATCTGACGCTCGAAGGCATATGTACTTGGATTAATAAGTCACAGAAAGATGACACAAAACCAAGAAAGGAGCATTCTGCGGCGCAAAAGATACACGACGGGCATTCGTTTCTGTCGGTAAGCAAACACGGAGAATCAGTCCTATTCCTATTGAGCACACACAACAGATATGATGAGACAGCACTGGCGTATATGATGACGCTGTTATGTATGGGGGATCACTTACTATTCCTCAGTTCTCTGACTATGGTCCCGTACGAAGTGTTTTGTGACACAGAGTCCGGACTCTCCGGACTTGTTTACTACATATCAAGACGCGCGTCTCATCCGGAAACGTTAAAGGATATTTTGATAATGATCAAATGTGCTCTTACACAACTGGTGTTGAGATGGCAGGGCAAAAAATTACAAATCCACTTTTTGAGCACATTATGCCGTCTACGAGCTCGTCTCCACAATCTTGACACGGACATAGAGCTCGTAGAAGATATCGTAGAAGATATTGACACTTTGTTGGAGAATGACATAGTACACGAAGCAAAAAAATACGTCACTGATTACAATATGCTACAGTTCCAGACATCGGGATATCATAACAAATATCCACAGCGAGCATCGTCGAAAGTCAAGACAGTCGCACGTCGCTCGGGTACCACGCTGCACCATTTTTATGCAGCAGGTATGAAAGACGAAGATGTCACTTACTGGCTAAATTGTCTTACAGGCATAGAACAACGTGCACAAAAAAAATTAAAGGATTTAGATGCCGAACGTTATGTTGCTTACAAGGGAAATGAGAATGATGACGCAACGGACACTGCCGAGGACAATGCACGGGTTAGTGTTGAAAATCAAAAAGAACATAATGATCAACTTGAGCGCAGAATTGCCGACATGCGGAAGTTTGTTGCCGCCGTCAGAAAGCAACCAATACGCACGTTGTATCAGCGATTAACAGTATATGATAATAAAAATTCGGCATACACCTTCAACTTTCTCTTAACCGATGTTAAATCCGAAAAAACTAACAGAATTCAAGAGATTTGCTATGATTCACACATTACATTTGACATTGATTCAAAATTTAACAACTGGCTGTTTGAATTTCCAGCGAAATGGTTTGATAATCTAATTTACAATATGGAGCGGATGATATCTGTGCTCGAGCGCCAATCCACAGGGACAGTGAGGCAAGTACTGTCAAGAGACAGTGACTTGATACCCATGTTAAAAAGATTTACACACGACAAATATGAACGGGCAAGGGACGTGATACGTGAAATTAATGCGCGTGCCCAGAATTCCAAAACAACCCGTTCAATCCGTTCAATGCACTTACGATTACCAGATGACATTTGTACAAAAATACAACACCTATTTGAACAGTGGGATATTGATTTCGCACACCGAGAGCCAGTCCGTGGTGAGACCAATCACCAGTATATTATGCGGACGCTAACCAACGCAGTGCACTGGTTATGTTCTCCATATACTGGTGAAAATGCTGAAATCGCACAAAATGTTCGTAGAAAAGTCTTTGAGATGTTACCTAAATCTTCAAATACATGGCAAACCTTCAGTGAAGAGCCAACATCTGCTCAGCGCGGACAGCGCGGAACATATCTTGACCAACAACAAGGACCATTAGAAGACATATGTTTTGGTCTCAGCAAAGAACTGTGGTCAGTAGACAACCCTAAGGACATCTTGATTAGAGAGCTGTATCAGTCTAAAATAGAAAAGTTAGAGCTAATATCCACAGATATATCCACAGATATATCCACAGATATATCCACAGATATATACCAGGAATATGTTGTTAACCCAGAGCTTGCGCGCAATCATGCGATTGGATATGAACCAATTACGCTTGATCTATATCAATCAATTATTACGAAGTTTGCAGATAATGTTCTCGAATACATCAGACTCAATAACCTCGAGCTGAATGAGCAAGCGGAATCTGTGGTCAACTGCTGTATTAAATGTACAGATGCTGATACAAATCAAATTCTTACAACCGCACGAGAATTGAAGCGATCTTTATATGACTTAGACTTATCACCTTTCCGCGCATTTTCGTCGCAAACTCCATACGAAGTTTTAAATTCAATTGCAATTGATAGAGTAAAACTTGTGGGTCAGGATGATGATACAAAATTTTTGCTACAAATATTGAAGTATGATTGTGTTGAGATGTTGAATGTTATTGATCATCAAGATGACCTGGTCAACCCCAACAGAGAGAGATTATTACCGTACAATGACAGCTCGCTTGAGGATATGCTCTCCATCGACGAAACAGGAACACCAATATCTCAAGCAAACTACATTATTCATTTGAGTACAAAGCTTATGGACACATCACCAATCACAAAAATTAAATCCAAACAGATACGCGAACAAAATAAATATGACCAGCTGATCTGTGCAGCACGCAGCATGCCCTTCCGTTGGCTATACTGCGTGCAACATCCAGTCATAGTGGAAGAATTGAATACATTGCGTGATCATACATTGAGACACAGCGACAAAGCACATATCCAAAACGCCCACAAACATCATGACCGCGGACTGCAGAAAGCAATGGAAGTTCTCAAACACACCGCCATAAAAATGCAGACTTGCATGTCCACCATGTGCGCATCCGCCACACAGTCATCTGCAATTATTGAGGAACTAACAAACCGTGTAAACCGTGTACGTATCAGGGCACCTGTAAATGATCAGAAAACCACCCACCTGCTCGAACTAAACAAACTCATGTGTCACTTCAAAAAAGTACTACATAGAATAGAAGAATGGCAATGGCAAAATCCCGAATATTTACACACAGCTTATTACAGCGAAGAACCAGGCACAGGCTACGACGGCTTCTTTTCAAATGAGTGTTACACCAAAATGAAGACAGCAGCGCCAGCGGCAGCGTCAAAGTCAGAGTCGGAGTCGAAGTCGGAGCCGGAGTCAGAGCCGGAGTCGGAGGCATCGGCAGCGGCAACACCAGCGGTAACACCGGCAGTGACACCACCGTCATCGGCACCGTCATCGGCACCGTCATCGGCACCGTCATCGGCACCGTCATCGACACCGTCATCGACAGCGGCAACACCGGTGGCAACACCGGTGGCAACACCAGCGGCAACACCAGTGGCAACACCAGCGGCAACACCGGCGGCAACACCAGCGGCAACACCAGCGGCATCGCGAGCGCCATCGCGAGCGCCATCGCGAGCGACAACACCGGCGCCATCGGCGCCAACACCGGCGCCGGCAGCGGCAACACCAGCGGCAACACCAGCGGCAACACCAGCGGCAACA
>TARA_B110000977_G_scaffold28912_1_pt1 | contig 16192 bp, 26 predicted proteins | sample TARA_B110000977 | Tara Oceans TARA_B110000977 (sample SAMEA4397798) | marine metagenome | biome: Polar Biome; feature: [SRF] surface water layer (ENVO:00010504); material: water (ENVO:00002006), including particulate matter (ENVO:01000060) such as... | depth 5 m | reverse complement strand
CCCCGCAGTGTGAACTGCGGGGCCTTTTTGTTTGCAATGAAGTCGTCGTTCCTTACTCTCGAACACTCAAGTTGAAGGTAGCCTGTATGCGGTTCTTAATTTCGCTAATTGTCGTTTGTCTGAGCTTTGGTCCATTGGCTGCTGAAGAAGAAAGCATGGAATCAAATGAACGGAATTGCCTCGAGTTTGTGTTTTATGGAATTGAGGGGATTAGCTTAGACCAATGATCCTCAATTGTTGCTACCGTTATTGATGAGACAGAAAACGAAGCATTGCGCGAGCTCTTGATTTCACGAGCAACTAATATGGGGCTAACGCTGGATAGAGTTGCGGCGTCAAACGATGGTGCAGTCGGTGGCTACTGCCGCGTTTCGTCGGTTGATGCTACTCAAGTGTTTGATGTTGAGCCATGCCGAAAGGAATTGCGAGAGTGCGGCGAAGATGGATGTATTATTGATTTCTACTGGCTGTCAGGCTCGCGAACGGTAGTGCAAAGTAGAGACGAGAGCGTATATTCTGCCTTCGCCATAAACGGTCAAAGGGCTGACCTAAGCCAATACTTCGAAATGGTGGGGCCAGATGGTCCGAATGATTGCTCAATCAACTACGAGACAAGGAAATTATTTTGCTTCTCGCTTTCGCCTTACGGGCCGACTGATGATTCTGACATGATAGTTGACGATCAAATTGCTTTTCCCGATCAATCGGTAGCCAGCCTTTCGGGAACGGTTTGGCGTGAAGACCGAAGCACCGGAACTGAATTGGACTTCATTGACAGTCGGCAAGTAATTCCGTCGGAGTTTAGTTCAATGGTGACGACGCGCTATGATGGGATGCGATATCGGGTGTCAGGAGCGGAAATAGCTTTTAGTGGACAGTCTTGGGGCGGAAATTTTGAGTTCTTCTGTCAGATATCAATTCAGGGGAACCGATTGGTACTCAGTCGATGTGGTGACCCTTCTTACAATGGGGCTTATGTTCGCCGTTGATCTCTGAATTAGTTCCGTTCAAGTCCCCCTTGACCAACCCCATCCCACCCCCTATCAGACCCCATCGGCACAGCCCCAGATTCGTCTGGGGCTTTGTTGTTCGCCCAACTTGGGCAAGCATATCATCGGGCACCTACGGGGGCCTTCATACATCAGGGCCGCACTAGCGGTCCGCCAAGCAAACGGAAGTAGCAAACATGGCACTTAAGTCGTACAAACCGACGACGCCTGGCCAACGTGGGTTGGTGCTGATTGACCGTTCGGAGCTTTGGAAAGGTCGCCCAGTTAAGGCCCTCACTGAGGGTCTGAGCAAGTCGGGCGGACGGAACAACACCGGACGGATCACATCACGTCGTCGTGGCGGCGGGGCAAAACGCCTTTACCGCATCGTAGATTTCAAACGTAACAAGCTCGACATGGAAGCTGTTGTCGCTCGGATCGAATATGACCCGAACCGCACCGCGTTCATCGCGCTCGTTCAATACACCGATGGTGAGCAGGCCTATATCATTGCCCCACAGCGTTTGGCTGTTGGCGATAAGGTCATTGCTGCTGCCAAAGCAGACATCAAGCCGGGCAACGCGATGCCGTTTTCGGGCATGCCTATCGGTACAATCATCCACAACATCGAAATGAAGCCAGGCAAGGGTGGGCAGATTGCCCGCGCAGCCGGCACCTACGCCCAGTTCGTAGGTCGTGACGGTGGTTACGCTCAGATCCGTCTGAGCTCGGGTGAACTTCGCCTCGTGCGTCAGGAATGCATGGCCACCGTTGGTGCCGTGTCCAACCCTGACAACTCCAACCAGAACATGGGTAAAGCCGGCCGTATGCGCCACTATGGCAAGCGCCCGTCTGTTCGTGGTGTCGTCATGAACCCGGTCGACCACCCACACGGTGGTGGTGAAGGTCGTACGTCTGGTGGTCGTCACCCGGTTACTCCTTGGGGTAAGCCGACGAAGGGTGCCAAGACACGTAACAAGAAAAAAGCGTCCAACCGTCTTATCGTTCGGTCCCGGCACGCCAAGAAAAAGGGGCGTTAATATATGTCTCGTTCTGTATGGAAAGGTCCATTCGTTGACAGCTACGTGCTTAAGAAAGCCGAAGTTGCCAAGGAATCCGGCCGCAGCGATGTTATCAAGATTTGGTCCCGTCGTTCTACTATTCTTCCGCAGTTTGTTGGCCTGACGTTCGGCATCTACAACGGTCGGAAGCACATCCCAGTAACGATCACCGAAGACATGATCGGTCAGAAGTTTGGTGAATATTCACCAACACGGACCTATTATGGCCACACGGCTGATAAAAAATCGAAGCGGAAATAAGCCATGAGCAAGGATAAAAATCCCCGCCGCGTGGCTGACAACGAAGCTCGTGCAAAACTGCGCATGCTTCGCACTTCGCCACAGAAACTGAACCTCGTCGCACAAATGATCCGCGGCAAAAAGGTGGACAAGGCCCTCACGGACCTGACGTTCTCCAAAAAGCGGATCGCAGCGGATGTGAAGAAATGCCTTCAGTCCGCAATTGCGAATGCAGAAAACAACCACAACCTCGACGTTGATGAACTGATCATCGCCGAAGCCTATGTGGGTAAAAACTTGACGATGAAGCGTGGACGTCCTCGTGCACGTGGCCGTTTCGGCAAAATCGTCAAGCCGTTTTCCGAGCTGACAATCCTGGTGCGCCAAGTTGAGGAGCAAGCATAATGGGTAACAAAGTAAACCCGATCGGCATGCGTCTTCAGGTCAACCGTACCTGGGACAGCCGCTGGTACGCAGATACCAAAGACTACGGCAATCTTTTGCTCGAAGACCTTAAGATCAAGGACTTCATCAAGAAGGATTGTGCACAGGCTGGAGTGTCTCGTGTCATCATCGAACGTCCGCACAAAAAGTGCCGCGTGACTGTTCACACTGCCCGTCCGGGCGTCATCATCGGCAAGAAAGGTGCAGACATCGAAACTCTGCGTCAGAAGCTTGCATCGATGACTGACTCCGAACTGCACCTCAACATCGTTGAAGTGCGCAAGCCTGAGCTTGATGCCCAGCTTGTCGGTGAGAGCATTTCGCAACAGCTTGAGCGTCGTGTGTCCTTCCGTCGTGCTATGAAGCGCGCCGTGCAGAACGCAATGCGTATGGGTGCCCTTGGTATTCGTGTGAACCTTGCCGGCCGTCTTGGCGGAGCAGAGATCGCGCGGACCGAATGGTATCGTGAGGGCCGCGTGCCACTCCACACCCTTCGTGCTGACATCGATTACGCGCACGTAGAGGCACAGACTGCCTATGGTATCATCGGGATCAAGACGTGGATCTACAAAGGTGACATCATGGAGCACGATCCGTCTGCACATGACCGTAAACTTCAAGAGCTTCAGGATGGTCCGCCCCCGCGCGGTGCACGTCCTGGTGGCCGTGATCGCTGAAAGGATTAAACAATGCTTCAGCCAAAACGCACTAAATTCCGTAAGCAGCATAAAGGCCGCATTAAGGGAGAAGCCAAAGGTGGCTCCGACCTGAACTTCGGTACTTTCGGCCTCAAAGCGACCCAACCAGAGCGTGTGACAGCACGTCAGATCGAGGCAGCACGCCGCGCGATGACACGTCACATGAAACGTCAGGGCCGTGTTTGGATCCGTATCTTTCCGGACGTACCTGTCACCTCTAAGCCCACCGAAGTTCGTATGGGTAAAGGTAAAGGTTCCGTGGATTATTGGGCATGTAAGGTCAAACCTGGCCGTATCATGTTCGAGATCGACGGCGTGAACGAAGAAATCGCCCGCGAAGCCCTGCGCCTCGCAGCGATGAAGCTGCCCGTTAAGACACGGACAGTGGTTCGCGAAGACTGGTAGTTCTAGCGAAACGCAAGTTTCGCGGAACGCGGTGTAGCATTTTCACGTAGTGAATGTGCGTGCCCCGCACCGGACTTGAGACATAAAAACCCCCGCTGAGAAATCGGCGGGGGTTTTTCGTTGTGGAACATGATATTTTTCGAAGTGAAGCGGCCGTTACTCAAACATGTGATCTTCGTCATCAGGTTTTAGCGGGCGGTGGCCAATACATTCGGAAAACCGCAGCATGTAGCCGTCCGGATCAAGGACCGCGAATTCACGGTGGTTCGCCATACAATCGGGGCGCCAATACCAGATGTTATAAATATCAACGAACGATGTTACGCCTTTGGCCTTCACATCGTCATAGATGCTTTGCACGTCATCAACAAAGAAGCTGAAGTTGAGCCCGCGATCCAGCGGTTTCTCGAACGGGCCGGTTTCCCATGTTCCGCGGTAGTCGAAATTGCTGATCATCACCTGAGAGCCCCCGCGCACGAGATAAGCATGCCTGCTCCCTGGTTTGTGTTGGCCCACAACAAAGCCGAGCGTTTGCGTGTAAAAGGCGAGGCTTTCGTGAAAGTCATGGCACCAAAGTTCCGCGACTACTGTGCCGGGTTTTTGAAACTCCACTTTGTCGATCTCCCGTCGGGCCTTCGGCTGTGCGCCTTGGCGTTGGCAGAAGCTTACAAGAGGGGGCGGACAAAAGAAGTATAATTGCGACCCATCCCATATCCAAAGTCAACGCAGCAGGATGGCTGCCGCATTCGTTAGCGTGGTGAGGGGTGGGACAGTTGGGAAAGCACTGTTTCAATTGACCGAGGCTAACCGCCCCAAATCCGCGCGAGGTTGTGCATGAAGCGGCGACGATCCAACTTCCCCGCCTGAAAACGCGCGAAGCCTGCATCGTTTAACAGCACCAACGCCAACGCATCTTGCACCCCCGGCGTGAACTGGGTTTCCGGCCCAAACCCGCGTTCCCGTGCAACGCGGCGTAGCGTGGGCGGGATGAACTGGTATCGACCAATGGCGTGGGGCTGGCCGGGGGTGTCGTTGATCCATTGATAGATTTCGCCAAGCGTCATTTGTGTGGGCAGGGCGGCGGGCCTGACCCTTGCACCATGTTGCACCGCATTATAACCTGCCGATCCGGCTTCGGCGCGCGCGATGAGCGACAGAAGGCGATCAACCTGCGCAGTTCCGGTCCCGCTGGCGAGGGGCGACACGCGGACACGCTCGGCGCGCTCAGGCAGTGGGGCAAAGAAGCCTTGATTGCCCGTCGGTGCAAACAGGCCTGCACGGGTTACGGTGTCGGGGATTTCTTCGTTACGGGGGAATAGGGATTGCAGTTCAGCGCGCGCGCCTCCTGCCAACACAACCAAAACCAAAGCCAACCAAAACCGAACCATACCGTACCCCTTCTGAGATCGGGTCGGGTATCGTGGTTAAATGTTGACGGATCGTTTCAGCGGGTGCGGGAAATTATTCCCATTTGTAATTAAAACTTACGGAAATGCGGTCGTCCTCGGACATATTCATCGGAACTTCGTGGCGCAGCCAGCTTTCCCACAGCAACACATCGCCAACAGTGGGCTGGACGTAAATGAACTGGCGCATTTCTTCGCGCGCGTCGAGCAGTCGGGCAGGGGCGGCCATCATCATCTGGCTGCGCGGGTCTTCGAGTTTAAGCGCAGACGCGCCCTCTGGCATCTTCACGTAGGTCGTGCCGGACACCACGGAATGGGGATGGATGTGGCTGGTGTGGATGCCGCCTTCGGGCAGGATATTGATCCAGATATCCTCAAGCACCAACGCGCGCCCATCCAGATTGAACTGCGCATCTTCCGCAAATGCCGCGACATGGGCGTCGAGGGCTTTGACCACATCCGCAAAGATCGGAAACCGCCACGGCAGATCTGTGAGCGACGCATAGGACGTGTAGCCGGGAAAATCATTGGCCTCACACCATTCATTGCCCGCATCATCATCATCGGCGATGGAATAGCAGGACGCTTTGAGTTCATCGGCGTCAATGTCCCCAAGGCGGGCTTGGTACAGGCGGGTTGCGAAGAGGGAGCGGATGTTTGTCATGTCTCGGTCCTATCGTATCTATTCCCATCCGCAAACAACCAGTTTGCTCTTTTCGGTCACATAGCTCTCGCATTATCGCCGCATTTATCGAGAAGTCTGTTCACTTCAGTCATTGGTGAATCGGGTCATTTAAGAAAATGTATAAGCTTTTAACTCTCGCGATGGTTGGCTTGGCCGTCCTGTACGGCAACTTCGTTCATTCGAAACCCTTGATCAATGGCACATGGATTTGCGATCTGGAATTAGCTGACATGCCGGATTTCGAGGGGCAATTCTCGGGTTCATACTTCGATGATCGTGGGTTCGACCTAGTTTTAGATGGTCAATACGATCTGAATGGACATCCAATCATTGCAAACATACACTTTATGGGCGAGTGGTGGATCGAAAATGATCGTTTGATGCGGCAAGCAACCGACGTAGAGTTTATTGAACTCACATACCGTGGAATGGATGTCCCCGACAGTATCATACCGCCGACTATCTTCGATGAATTTTTGACGAGGTCAGTCTATACAGACATCATTTTGTTAGAAGATGATTTGTTCCTCATGGAAGAGACCCAAAGTAAGGAAAATGGTAGAAGGCGGCTATAGCGCGGCTCATCTGACAACCCCCTTGCCACACCCACCAACACCCCCTATACGCCCCCAATCTACCCACTCCATCGGAGATTCGGGTTACGTTTGTGCGCTCTGCCCAACCGCCCGCCGATGATGTTGCAAAAGGAGTCGTCCGATGGACGCGAATGAACTGCGGGATAAAACCCCGGACCAGCTTCGTGAAGAGCTGTCCAACCTGAAAAAAGAAGCCTTCAACCTGCGTTTTCAGCAGGCGACTGGCGCGCTCGAGAACACAGCACGTATGCGCGTTGTCAAACGCTCTGCTGCTCGTGTGAAGACAATCTTGAACCAAAAAGCAGCTGACGCTGCCAAGACGGAGGCTTAACAGATGCCTAAGCGTATCCTGACTGGTGTTGTCACAAGCAACCAGAACGAACAGACCGTAACTGTATCCGTAGAGCGCCGCTTTACGCATCCGGTTCTGAAAAAGACAATTCGTAAGTCCAAGAAGTACCGGGCACACGATGAGGCCAACACATTCAACGTGGGCGACCAAGTCCGCATTCAGGAATGTGCGCCCAAGTCTAAAACGAAACGCTGGGAAGTGATCGTCGCCTAAGGCCACGAAAACAACCTATTTAACGAAACCCTAGGGGCCCGGTCAGAATCGGGGTTAACCCTATAGGTCGGGAGAAGTCTAAATGATCCAGATGCAGACCAACCTTGAAGTGGCTGACAACAGCGGCGCTCGCCGTGTTCAGTGCATCAAGGTACTCGGCGGTTCCCACCGTCGTTACGCATCGGTTGGCGATATTATCGTCGTATCGGTGAAGGAAGCCATTCCACGTGGCCGTGTTAAGAAGGGTGACGTCCGTAAGGCCGTCGTCGTTCGCACCAAAAAGCAGGTTCGTCGTGATGACGGGACTGCAATCAAGTTTGACACCAACGCTGCTGTCATCCTCAACAACGCAAACGAGCCTGTTGGCACCCGTATTTTCGGGCCAGTTGTTCGTGAGTTGCGCGCGAAGAACTTCATGAAGATCATCTCGCTCGCTCCGGAGGTGCTGTAAAATGGCTGCTAAACTTCGCAAGGGTGACACTGTCATCGTGCTGGCCGGCAAAGACAAAGGCAAAACAGGCGAGATTTCGTCCGTTGACCCAAAGTCCGGTAAAGCAATCGTAGATGGCGTGAACGTCGCCATCCGCCACGTTAAGCAATCCCAGACAACGCAGGGTGGTCGCACACCTAAAGCGATGCCAATTCAACTCTCCAACCTCGCGGTTGTGGACAAGAACGGCAAAGCCACGCGCGTCGGGTTCAAGATGGACGGCGACAAAAAAGTCCGCTTCGCCAAGACAACAGGGGATGTGATCTGATGCTTGATACTGCAAAATACACACCTCGTCTTAAGGCGATGTACAATGACAGCATCCGTGCTGCCATGATGGAAGAGTTCTCGTACAAGAACGCCATGCAAACCCCACGTTTGGACAAAATTGTTCTGAACATCGGTTGCGGTTCCGAAGCTGTGAACGACACCAAGAAAGCCAAATCCGCACAGGACGATCTGTCCTCAATCGCGGGTCAGTTGGCCGTCATCACCAAAGCAAAGAAGTCCATCGCTGGCTTCCGCGTTCGTGAAGACATGCCACTTGGTGCCAAGGTGACGCTTCGTGGCGACCGTATGTATGAATTCATTGACCGTTTGACCACGATCGCAATGCCACGTATCCGCGACTTTCGCGGCGTATCCGGCAAATCGTTCGATGGTCGTGGCAACTACGCCATGGGCATGAAGGAACACATCGTCTTCCCCGAAATCAACTTCGACAAAGTCGACGTTGCTTGGGGTATGGATATCGTGATCTGCACAACCGCAGACAACGATGCAGAAGCAAAAGCGCTGTTGAAGCATTTCAACATGCCGTTCAACAGCTAAGGGGAAGATTAGTATGGCTAAGAAATCCATGATCGCCCGCGAAGTGAAGCGTGAGAAGCTCGTCAAAAAGTACGCAGCTAAGCGCGCCGAACTCAAAGCAATCGCACTCGATGACAGCAAGACAATGGAAGAGCGGTTCACTGCTCGTCTTAAGCTTGCAAAACTGCCGCGTAATTCCGCGCCAGTTCGTCTGCACAACCGTTGCCAGCTTACAGGTCGCCCACACGCGTACTATCGTAAGCTTAAGATCAGCCGGATCGCACTTCGGGACCTCGGTTCCAATGGCGAAATTCCCGGTATGGTCAAGTCTAGCTGGTAAGGAGAGAACACAATGAACGATCCTATCGGTGATATGCTGACACGCATCCGTAACGGCCAAATGCGCGGTAAGTCCATGGTGGCAACACCTGCGTCTAAACTGCGCGGCTGGGTGCTCGAGGTCCTGGCGGACGAAGGTTACATTCGCGGCTTCGAAGCCGTGACTGGCGCTGACGGCCACCCGGCTTTCGAAATCAGTCTCAAGTACTACGAAGGCGAAGCTGTTATTCGCGAAGTGAAACGGGTTTCAACACCCGGTCGTCGCGTTTACATGGGCGTCAATGACATCCCTACGGTCCGTCAGGGCCTTGGTGTGTCGATTGTCTCCACCCCTAAGGGTGTGATGTCGGATGCAAACGCACGGGCGGCCAATGTTGGCGGCGAAGTGCTCTGCACCGTATTCTAAGGAGAATTAAATGTCTCGTATTGGTAAAAAACCGGTCGATCTGCCCAGCGGCGTAACTGCTTCTGTGTCCGGCCAAACAGTTGAAGTTAAGGGGCCGAAAGGCACTCGTACTTTCACAGCAACAGACGACGTTACGTTGACTGTTGAAGACAACGCCGTCTCTGTGACACCGCGCGGCAAGTCCAAGCGCGCACGTCAGCAGTGGGGCATGTCCCGTACACAGGTTCAGAACCTTGTGACGGGTGTGACTGACGGCTTCAAAAAAGAGCTTGAGATCAACGGCGTTGGTTATCGTGCAGCTATGCAGGGCAATATCCTGAAGCTGAACCTTGGCTATTCGCACGATGTTGATTTCATCGTACCGGACGGTGTGACCGTCACGGCTCCGAAACCCACGATCATCTTCGTGGAAGGTAACGACCAACAACTTGTTGGCCAAGTCGCGGCAAACATCCGCGAATGGCGCAAGCCCGAGCCCTACAAAGGCAAAGGTATCAAGTACAAGGACGAATATATCTTCCGCAAAGAAGGTAAGAGGTAACAGCAATGGCAAACACAAAACGTCAACTGTTCATCAAACGCCGTCTGCGCGTTCGGAACAAACTTCGCAAGGTAAACGCAGGACGCATGCGTCTGTCCGTTCACCGTTCTTCCAAGAACATCTCGGTCCAGTTGATCGACGATGTGAATGGCGTAACGCTCGCCTCAGCGTCTTCCCTCGAGAAGACATTGGGCGTCGTTGGCAAGAACAACGTCGAAGCTGCCGCCAAGATCGGCACAGCAATCGCAGAACGTGCGAAGAAGGCCGGCGTGTCCGAAGCCTACTTCGACCGTGGCGGTTTCCTCTTCCACGGCAAAGTGAAGGCCTTGGCCGAAGCTGCGCGTGAAGGCGGTCTGAAAATCTAAGACTTGTGAGGGGCCTTTGCGGGCCCCTCCGATGATCCAGGGCACATGTCACTGGGATCGATACAAACGGCGCAAGCCACAATTTATCAGGAGGCCTCATGGCCAGAGACAACCAGCGTGGCGGTAACCGTCGCGAAGAAACACCAGAATTTCAGGATCGCCTCGTTGCGATCAACCGTGTGTCCAAAACCGTTAAAGGTGGTAAGCGCTTCGGTTTCGCCGCTCTCGTAGTGGTCGGCGACCAAAAAGGCCGCGTCGGTTTCGGCAAGGGTAAAGCCAAGGAAGTTCCTGAAGCGATCCGCAAAGCAACTGAGCAAGCCAAGCGTCAGATGATCCGCGTGCAGCTTAAAGAAGGCCGCACATTGCACCACGACATGAACGGTCGTCACGGTGCGGGCCGCGTTGTTATGCGGACTGCCCCACAAGGTACTGGTATCATTGCTGGTGGTCCAATGCGTGCTGTGTTCGAAATGCTCGGCATTCAGGACATCGTTGCGAAATCGATTGGCTCGTCCAACCCGTACAACATGATCCGCGCGACCATCGATGGTCTGAAGAAAGAGGCGTCGCCTCGTTCTGTTGCCCAGCGTCGCGGTAAAAAAGTTGCTGACATTTTGCCAGCACGTGACAACGCGCCTGAAGCAGCCGCTCCAGTCGCTGAGGAGGCCTAAACCATGGCTAAAACAATTGTAGTCCGCCAGATCGGTTCCCCGATCCGTCGCCCTAAAGACCAACTGCAAACGCTTGTTGGCCTGGGTCTGAACAAAATGCACAAAACTCGCGAGCTGGAAGATACTCCATCCGTGCGTGGCATGATCAACAAGATCCCCCACATGGTAGAGATCGTCGAAGAAAAGGGTTAATTCCCTGCTCCGATGTGAATTAGAACGCCCTGCTTTCACAAGCGGGGCGTTTTTCGTTGCGGGGCAGGCTTCCGTGCCCCACGTTTAGCCAACACAGCCCCGGAGCGCCGACATGACCACCATCACCCCAGACCTCATCCGCAACACCCACAAAGCCATCGCCCCCCACACCATCCGCACGCCGACGGTGCCCGCGACGCGATTGTCGTTGCAGTTGGGGATTGATCTGCACCTCAAGCTCGAAAATCGCCAACATACGAATGCGTTCAAATCGCGTGGGGCGCTGGCCAAGCTGCTGACGCTGACGCACGCGCAGAAACAGGCGGGTGTGATCGCATGTAGTGCGGGCAACCATGCGCAAGGGGTCGCCTACCATGCCACCCGCCTTGGGATCGCCAGCACCATCGTGATGCCCGAAGGAACACCATTCAATAAGGTGAAGAACACCGAAGATTTTGGGGCGACGGTCATTCAACATGGCACAGGGTTTGACGACAGCGTGCAGTTCACCATGGACCTCGCAGCGCGTGATGGGCTGACGTTCATTCACCCCTTTGACGACCCAATCGTCGCCGCAGGGCAGGGGACCGTGGCGATCGAAATGATTGAGGATTGCCCCAATCTTGATGTCATCGTTGTTCCCATCGGCGGTGGCGGGCTCATTGCGGGGATGGCCGTCGCGGCGAAGGCGATGAAGCCCGACATTGAGATCATTGGCGCGCAGGCGACGGTGTTTGATGCCGTGAAGGCGCAATTTGACGGGACTGACACCCATTTTGACGGTGCGACCTTGGCCGAAGGCATTGCCGTTAAGGCACCAGCGGCGGCGAACGTCGAAATCATCAAACAACACGTCACCCGCATCGACACGGCAACCGAGGCCGAGATTGAGGATGCAGTTTTTGATCTATTGTCGTCGGAGAAATTAGTGGCCGAAGGTGCGCCGGGGGCTGGGCTGGCGGTGATCAAAAATAATCTGGATGCGTATCGCGGCAAAAAAGTAGGCCTCGTGATTTGTGGCGGTAATATCGACAGTCGTCTGCTGTCTACCCTGATCCTGCGCGGGTTGGTGCGTGATGGCCGCATCACACGCCTGACGTTCGAGATTAACGACACGCCCGGTCAGCTTGCCGATATTTCGCGTATCATTGGGGAAGCCGGTGCCAACGTCGTCGAAGTCATCCATCAGCGCATGATGCAATCGGTATCGTTGAAACAAGCGGAGCTGGACGTCGTGATTGAGGCGCGCGACATCGGCCACGTAAAAGACATCGTCGGCACGCTGCGGGGGCAGGGGTTTTCAGTGCGGGCGGACAGTGGGGTTTAACCGGTCACGTTCGCGGCGCCGCGCATCCGGCGTCGCACCCATAGGCCAATCGGCTTTTCAAATCGAACATTCACGACATAGGCACACCAGATACTGACGATCAGGTAGGCGGGGAGGGTCACATAACTGTCCGCAAAGCTGCGCGTCGCGTCAAAAAACAGGTCCGCCAAAAGCAAAATCACCATCTGAATGGGGACGTGGACCAGATAAATGCTGTAGCTGATATCCCCAAGAAACCGCGCGCCGCGTCCAACATGCGTCGTGACGTTCTCCATGCACGCCACGATCAGAACAATGGCGCAGCATAGTGACAACAAAACCGTGTTGTTGCTGTCCGTGACATGCCCGACCCACGCCACCCCAAGAAGTGCCAAGATCGTCGCGACCATCACCGCAGTTTTGTCATGCACTTGCTGATACACCGCAAAACAGGTCGATCCTGCAAAAAAGAAGACCGAACACACCAACGCCCATTGACCGATCACGAACCCGTCTGGGTGCAGCGACAAAGCCACATAACTGACAACCGCCAACAGCAGGCTGCCGATCAACGGATTGCGTTTGGTCAATGTTAGGGTCGCCAAAAAGACAGCATAGGCAAACAGTTCGGCCGACACCGACCAAATGGGACCATTGAAGCTGGGCTCTCCCGCAAACCCAAGCACGTGATTGAGCAAGAAAACCTGTTGCGCGAATTGCCAACCATCGTTGTTGCCAAAAATTTGGACGTGCCCCGCGAATGTCGTGCTTACGATTTGTAGAATGGCCACGAAAAGCAATGTCACGAAATGCAGCGGGTATAGCCGTGCGATACGCGCGATTGCAAAGTCGCGTGCGGTGGTGTCGCGCGACCAGTACACATGGGCGAACACGAAACCGGAAATGACCCAGAACAGCCGCACGGCCTCTTCCCCCAAATCGTAGACCACGCCCAAGATTGCGCCATACGGAAAGTCTGCGGTGGCCCTGACACTGGCCAGAACGTCGTATTCAGCGAGGTAGAAGTGGTGATAGTGGAAAATAACGACACAAATTGCGGCCACGCCGCGCAACGCGTCGATCCATCCGAAATAAGATGGCACTCTAGATGTGTTGCGTGCTGATGACGGCATTTTGTGCTCTGATTGGTGGCACATTTGTACCGTGCCCTCGACTATCGCGCAGAAGCTTGGGCATTGCCAGTTAGTTTCTGCCCCGCATTGCTTGACCCAAACCAGCGGCCCGTCTATACGCCGCCAGTGGCCATCTTTCCGGTCAAGAATCGAAACACGCCGCGTGCCTTTCCCGTCGCTGGGTCAGGTCTTCCGGCAAGGAGACAGCGACATGGTTAAACTTAACGAACTTCACGACAATCCAGGCGCAACGAAACCACGCAAGCGCGTTGGTCGTGGCCCAGGTTCCGGCATGGGTAAAATGGGTGGCCGCGGTATCAAAGGTCAGAAATCACGCTCCGGTGTTGCCATTGGCGGCTACGAGGGTGGCCAGATGCCATTGTACCAGCGCCTGCCAAAGCGCGGCTTCAACAAGCCGAACCGCAAAAAATTCGCAGTTGTGAACCTTGGATTGATCCAGAAGTTCATCGACGAAAAGAAGCTCGACGGCAAAGAGGTCACCGAGGATTCCTTGGTTGCATCCGGCCTGATCCGCCGCAAGCTTGACGGCATCCGCGTTCTCGCCAAGGGCGAAATCACGGCAAAAGTCAGCATTGCAGTCCACGGCGCATCCAAGGGTGCGATCGAAGCTGTTGAAAAAGCCGGCGGTAAAGTCACGCTCACAGCTCCGGCACCAAAGGCGCCAGCGGCAGAGTAACCCTTGTCGAGGGCGCGATCGCCCCTTACATCGTTAATCGACTTAGACGCCGCCGCTTGGTCAACAAGACGGCGGCGTTTGCATAACAGCCGGACCCACACGGTTTGGCGTGATAGATAGGCACCGACACCATGGCATCAGCAGCAGAGCAAATGGCCGCGAACACCAGCTGGAGCGCCTTTGGCCAAGCCAAAGAATTGCGCCAGCGGATTTTGTTCACGCTCGGACTTCTCATCGTTTACCGCATCGGTACGTATATTCCGGTGCCTGGCATCGACGCCGACCAACTTCGCGCGTTTATGGATGACGCCGCGGCGGGTATTGGTGGCATTTTGTCGATGTTTACGGGTGGTGCGCTAGCACGGATGGGCATCTTTGCGCTTGGCATCATGCCTTATATCTCTGCCTCGATCATCGTTCAGCTTCTGGGCGCAATGTGGGAACCCCTCAAGAACCTCAAAAAAGAGGGCGAGGCGGGGCGCAAGAAGCTCAACCAATACACGCGTTACGGCACCGTGGTTCTCGCAACATTCCAAGCCTACGGCATGGCTGCGTCCCTTGAAGCAGGTGGTCTTGTCACCGATCCCGGCCTCTATTTCAAAGTGGCCTGTGTCATCACCCTTGTGGGCGGCACCATGTTCTTGATGTGGCTGGGTGAACAAATCACCGCACGCGGCATCGGTAACGGTATTTCGCTGATCATTTTCGTCGGTATTATTGCCGAAGTTCCCGCCGCCCTTGCTGCATTCCTTGCGCAGGGTCAGGAAACAAACAACTGGGGCCTCGTGCTTGGTGTGTTCGCGATGGTGATCGTGATCCTCGCGTTCGTGGTGTTCATGGAACGCTCATTGCGCAAAATCCACATTCAGTACCCGCGCCGTCAGGTTGGCATGAAGGTATTCGATGGCGGTTCCAGCCACTTGCCGATCAAAGTGAACCCTGCGGGCGTTATCCCAGCGATCTTTGCATCCGCGTTGCTTTTGCTGCCAACGACCCTCAGTACGTTTTCGGGTGGTGAAAATGCCAGCCCGTTCATGTCCACTTTGCTGATCTACTTTGGCCCGGGTCGCCCGCTGTACCTGATCTTCTTCACGGCGATGATCGTGTTCTTCACATACTTTTACACCCGTGAAGTTGCGTTCAAGACGGATGAAGTTGCAGACAACCTCAAGAACCAGAATGGCTTTGTTCCTGGTATTCGCCCTGGCAAACGCACGCAGGAATATCTTGATTACGTGGTGACACGTATTCTGGTCCTCGGCTCTGGTTACCTCGCTTTGGTGTGCTTGCTTCCTGAAATCCTGCGCGCCCAACTGTCCATTCCGTTCTACTTTGGCGGCACGTCCGTTTTGATTATTGTCAGCGTAGGGATGGACACGATCCAACAAATCCAGTCTCATCTGCTGGCCCATCAATACGACGGCCTGATTGAAAAAAGCCAATTGCGCGGAAAACGTGGTGGCAAAAAACGGAGCCCATCACGTAAATGACCAATATTATCCTTCTTGGACCACCGGGTGCTGGCAAAGGCACACAAGCACAAAAGCTGGTTGATCAGCGCAATATGGTACAGCTGTCCACAGGCGACATGCTGCGCGAAGCGCGCACATCCGGAACCGAGATGGGTAAAATGGTTGCGGGTGTTATGGACCGAGGTGAGCTCGTTACAGACGAGATCGTCATTGGTCTGATCCGCGAAAAGCTCGAGGCTGGCGGTGATCACGGCGGCTTTATCTTTGACGGCTTCCCACGGACGCTGGCGCAAGCTGACGCACTTGGTGATTTGATGACCGAGATGGGCCATAAGCTGGATCATGCGATCGAACTGGCTGTGAACGACGAAATCCTTGTTGAGCGTATTTTGGGTCGCGCTGCTGATGCGGTTGCCGCTGGTGGCACAGCGCGCGCAGACGACAACGAAGAAAGCCTCAAAATTCGTCTGATGGCGTACTACAAGCAGACCTCCCCACTGCTCGGCTACTACTACGCCAAGGGTGATCTGACGTCGGTGGACGGGCTTGGCACGATGGACGGCGTCGCGAGCGAGATTGCAGCCGTTCTTGACTAGTTCGATCCTAGCGTTTCTGGCTGGACTGCTATTGTCTTACCTTGCAACAACTTCGATTTTGCGTGCGCGCAATACTTGGACCTTT
>TARA_B110000977_G_scaffold197575_1_pt1 | contig 16194 bp, 16 predicted proteins | sample TARA_B110000977 | Tara Oceans TARA_B110000977 (sample SAMEA4397798) | marine metagenome | biome: Polar Biome; feature: [SRF] surface water layer (ENVO:00010504); material: water (ENVO:00002006), including particulate matter (ENVO:01000060) such as... | depth 5 m | reverse complement strand
TATACATACTTGTAGCCATACATCAAGCGCGACGAACCATCAAATGCATATTCATATTTGTTTTTTTCCATAATTTTCGGTCGTCCCGAGTTACTGTTTCTGCTCTATTTCGTGAGCAAACTCCCCACAGCTGAGCGCCCCAAGCCTCCTCACTCTGGACCGCGCGAGACGCGTTCGCGGAAGTGGCTCTTCTGTGTGACGTGCACGGAAGCACGTGTGTTGATTTCCCAGCTCCATTCGCTGAGGTCTGGTCTGGTCAGGTCTGGTCATCAATCAACTGCCTAATCCGGCCCATGACGCGTCCCTCGGACCCCGCGGACAAGAATGGCCACCGCCCCACGATCCACTTCCCGTCCGGGAAGAAGTACAAGGGCGAGTGGTCGGGGAATAAAATGCACGGTACGTGTGAGAATAGGTGTATCACTGACGCCCCTGATGACCCTGGTTCTGCTACCCGGACCACGCTGACCATGTTCCCCTAATCAAATCTAATGCACCACTTTCCTCCTCTTCAGGCCGCGGCGAGATGATTTACGTCAATGGCGACGTGTACGAGGGTGGCTGGTTCGAAAATGCGCGGGACGGCCACGGCACGTACTGGCGTTTGGAGTACGGCCGCCATCGAGCCGAGTACGTCGGTGAGTATCGCGACGGAAAACGGGAGGGGTTCGGCGTTTTCCACGACGCGTTGGGGCAGAGGTTCGAAGGCGACTGGGTGGGGAACAAGCGGCACGGCAGAGGACGGCAGACGCGAATAGCAAACGCGAAAGTCGAGGAATACCAGACCAGCGGGTCTCAAAAACAGCCTGGATTAGATGTGTACGAAGGCGACTGGGTCGAGAACAAACGAACAGGCCAGGGCGTGATGCAATATGCAAACGGCGACGTTTTTGCCGGCGGGTGGCTCAACGACGAAAAACATGGAGAAGGCGTTCATTTATACGCAGGGAAGGGACGGGGGTACGAGGGGGTGTGGGACCGAGGGACGGCGCGGTGCGGGACGTACCGGGAAGCCGTGGAAGGTGAGGCGGAGAGGATCACGGGGAAAGCTGGTGCGTCTAGTGCAGGACTCCAGAAAAAGAAAAACAGTTTGGGGAAAATGCCGTCACTCGGGCTGCAGCGCTCGCGGCGCGTGGAAACCGAGTCGCGGACGGCAACGTTGAGAGAATGTGGAGCTCAATAAACATACATAGTCTCGAATATAAACAAACCGTATCGTCTCGCCCTCTCACTCTCTTCCCCCTAAATCCAGCAGCCCGATGAGTTCAGCGCGTATCAGCTCAGCCCTTTCCTTCGCGGTCAACTTCTTTTACGCCGACGCGGCCAGCGCGCGTTTCCTGTCCTGCAACCCAAACAACCGAACCTCCAGCGTGTTGGTGGCGCAGAATCGAACCACCTTTACGTCGCGCGTTTGGCCCAGCCGATGCACCCTGTCCATCGCATGGTCCTCCACCGCGAGGGTCCACCACGGGTAAAGGAAATACACGTGGTTCGCGGCGGTGAGGTTGATTCCCACGCCGCCCGCTTTCAGGGAAATGAAAATCAAGTCGGGTGACTTTTCATCCGGGCTCATGAACGCGCGGACGGCGGCGTCGCGCTTATCCACGCTCATCGCTCTGACAAGACGGGTCGTGGTGTACCCGGCTTTCGAATCGGCGCTGTTCGCGATATCAAGATACCGCACAAACTGCGAAAACACAACGGCTTTGACTTTCTTTCCGCCAGTTGCTTCTGGGGGCTTGCCGATGCCGTCCAGCGCGAGTCGATGCACGAGGGCGTCTACTTTCGCGCCGAACGACTTCACGTTATCCAGCGACCCTTCCACCAACGCTCCAGCTTCGTCATCAGGGGGCGGCGCCTCGATCAGGTCGCCCTCGGCGCACGGCCCGCGGCACAGCGGGCAGGCTTTCCTTTCCAGCAAAGCAGCGGTGAAGCAGGCTCTGCAGTAAACATGGGCGCAAGGCGTCACCGTGGCGTGCAGTCGCGCGTCGGACATATCATTGTAACAAATCGCGCACTCGTCCGACCCAACCGCGCGGAGCACTTCGAGTAACCGCGCCAGGTTGTCAGCGTCGTCTCCGGGTTTCGCGGACTCGACCAAGCTTCCGTTAGCTTCCTCCGCGCTCAAGTGCGGAGGACAGGTTGTTGCAGGGCGGGTGGAGCCCGTCAGGCGCAAGGAACTCGCCCACCAGCATGACATCGGAGTCGGGGTTGACACGAGAACCAGACGCCCAGTTGGCTTGGTGCTTTTCGGTTCGCGATTTCAACTGCTGAGCAGATCTCATCTCAACATCTGACATCGGGCTGTTGACGAGGAAACCGCCAGAAGGCTCGTATTTAGAAAAGGCCTTCAGGTCATCGCCGTCTTTCGTAAAGTCGACTACAGGAAGCGCGGGCTGCTTTCCCTGTCCCTTTCGTTTGGGAGGCAACGCGCCTTGGCAAGCGCAAAGCGACCTGAAGGTGTGTGCCAAAGTTTCGTTCGCGCCAATTTAAAAAATCGACCGAAATAATTCCCGAAACGAAACCCATCTCAATCACAACCTCGACGCGCGATGCAGTGCCGCCCGGCCGCCCTCGCGGTGGCGCGACGCCACCTGACGTCCAGGGTCGGTCCCGCTACGCACATAGCGGACCTGGTGAACGCGCGCGCCTCTGATTCCGCTGAAACCCTCGCAGTGGTGGTCCCCAGCTCGGACACCAGATGGACCTACGGCGAGCTTTGCGATCGCGCGCGTTGGTTCGCCGCGGGCTTGCAGGAGATGGGATACGCCCCTGGCCAGAAGCTGGGCGTGCGTTTGGACAACTCCGAGCAGCTTCTGGTGGCGTTATTAGGGTCTGCACTCACAGGCGCGGACGTTGAAACGGCGAAGACGGCAGAGCTTCTTTCGCGGGTGACGTGCCGAGGGACGATAGTGCATCACTCCGATTCGCAACTCGCGGGCGCCATGATTGGCGCGCATGAACCAATCGTGGTTGGCGGCGGCGCGATAAAAGACCCGGTTGTGCACTACGATATTTTACTAGAAGCGTTCAGAGGGAAAGAGACTCCAGAGTTGAGTTCCGATATCGAAAGCTCGTATTACTTTTCCAACACAAGAGCTGCGAAGGAGAGCGGGTTAGTGGGTAACGGCGCGGACGCCACAAACGCTCTCGCCATCCAGAAAAACGAAAAGATGTGCGTCTCAGTTCCGCTGTCGCACCCCATGGGCTTCGGGTTTGGGTTCCTAGCTGCGATGCACTCTGGGGCTACCGTCGTGCTCCCAACACTGCAATCCGGCAACATCGCAGTGAGCGCGGCGAACACGATACAAGCCATGAAAAACGAGCAGTGTTCGTTTCTGTTAGCTGACTCGCACGTCTTGAAAGCGTTGCCGGAAGACGTCCCGGACGGCGTTGAACACTTCAAAGGCGGGCTGACGAAAATCGGAAGCGGAGACGCGGTTGGGCTAGGAAAAGGCGTTGAGCTTTGGGGGCAAACGCTCACCACGGTGGGGAAACCGCCGTATTGAGTTGGAAAGTGAAGCGGGGCGATTAAACTATCGTGTCTAGAGAGTTATATACAACGAAGCGCGTTTACTTTCGCGTCGCGACCAATAATAATACTCTGTCACGCTTCATAAATAAAATAAATCAATTCGCATTTGCATTCGGCTTCGTGCGTATCAACTCTTCGTACTTTATCGTGTTGCCCGTGAGGTGCGTTATAAGTGCCTCCGCGTGCTCCACGCACGTGTTTTTCTGGTCGCCGAAGAGAGACAGCTTGGACGGGTATCGTTTTTGAAAGTCCCGCGCATCGGCGTGCACGTCAATGTTTTTTGTTTCCAGTTCCGTCGACGCCGACGTCGATTCAATTTCCGAAGTCGTACTATCTACCCGTATACTACCCGTAGATGTTCCTACATGCCAGCACCGCCGTGAAGGCACCCCACGAAGTGGTCGGACACGCAAATCGCCGGGCACTTCGCCGCCGCCAAGCAGCGCCGCCGCGGTTGTCGGCGCTAAGGGGTCGATTGGCAAAAAATCGTAACACACCACTACGGGTGTCTTCCCACCACCCTCTACACCGCGCACGAGCACCATTACGTGCTCCAGTTGCGTTGGATAATTATCACCGAGCATAGTACCGAACGCTTCCAGGCCCACGAGGGGGATGCAAGCCAGGAACACCTCTGCCGGTTTCGTGTTTTTCGTTGATTCATTTGATGCACTGGATACCGCATGACATCGATTTCGATTTCGGTGCCGACCCTGTTGTCGCGTTCTGCTCCTCGGTTGCGCACGCCACTGTGCCGATGCCATCATGGTCGACATCGTCGTCAACCCGCCCACGGCCGACGAGTCGGATGGAGGGGTGCCTCTGAGGAGTGACAGAAGGTCAAGCCACCGGGCGCCCACCTCTTCGTTTCGTTCCATTCACGAAATAAAAGTCGAGGAAACCGAAAGACATCATCACCGAAGGGTTTCTTGCACTCGTCACTCTGCGCGCGTGCGGCGGACGCACCCGCGGTTTCCTCCCGTCTCGGCCTCGCCCTAGGTACGTGAATAAGGACGATGCCGACGCCCGCGGAAGAAGCGGCGGAGGCCACTTTGGCGGCCGCGAGCTTGATCGCCGCGTTGGCAGATCCCGGCGTCCCCGAACACTTGGTTGCGAAAGTTCGCGCCGCCTCTGCCGATCCAACAACCAACTGCGGCGCCGTGTTCTTCGAAGCCCCGTTGGCGGCGGTCAAGTCGCTTGCGATGGTGATGGAACGCGCCAAGGCGTTGCCTGTGGAGGCGAGGTACAAAGCCTTCGCCCCCAAGTGCCGTCTTGTGGGAGGGGATGACTTACAGAACGCGATCGGGTGCGGGTTACCAGAAACGCAGGTCGTACTCTTCAACGATTTGAGCGCCACCGCGTTGAGGCCTGACGCTAACAAATACGCAATCTTAGTGTCCGTGGCCCTGGGGTGCGGCACGAACCTTGTGCGAGGGGGGAGTTTTGACATCATAGATGACGCAGTCACTGCGAGTATAAAGGAAACCGTCATCGACCCCGCCGCCCCGAGCGTGTGGTCCATGAAACTGAAACACTCCCCCGAAAATCCAAACCCGAGCGAACCGTGGTTGTTCTGTTTGAAACGCGGCCGGTCGCGGAGCGAGAAGATGCCGGGGTTCAACTACGCGGGTGACTTGCGACCCGCGCCTATCATGACACCCCGCAACGAGCTACACCTGCGAGAAGTCCCGGCTCACATCCCCCGCCCCGATTACGCGGAAACTGCGGACCCTGTTTCCGAAGCGGAAAGCAAACTGCAACAGATAAACTACCAATACGACGAGAAGCATTTAGCGACGTTGAGGGAGTGCTGCGTGGTGGCTAGAGGCGCGCTTGACGCCACAGTACGCGCCGTCCGGCCCGGCGTCACCACAGAAGCCCTAGATCTGATTTGCCACAAGTACATCACCGCACACGGCGCGTACCCCTCCCCTCTGAACTATTACAACTTCCCGAAATCCTGCTGCACGAGCGTGAACGAAGTGATTTGCCACGGCATCCCGGACGGCCGGGAGTTGCTTGACGGAGACATCCTCAATTTAGACATCACCGCGTATTACAAAGGGTACCACGGGGATTTGAACGAAACCGTGCCTGTTGGAACTTGCGATGCCAAATCGTTGAAGTTGATGATGACTGCGTACAAGTGTTTACAGAAGGGTATTAGCACAGTGAAGCCGGGCGCTAGATACCGCGATATCGGCGAAGAGGTCACGAAAGTCGCTCATTCAAGAGACGCTAGTGTCGTGAAATCCTACTGCGGACACGGCATCGGCACGTTGTTCCACTGCGCGCCGAACATCCCGCACTACTCAAGGAACAAAGCCGTAGGGACCATGAAAGAGGGTCATGTGTTCACAATAGAACCCATGATCAACCAAGGCGATTACAAAGACGTTACGTGGCCGGACGGGTGGACGGCGGTGACGAAAGACGGCAAGCGATCGGCGCAGTACGAACACACCATGGCGGTGACGAAAGATGGGGTGGAACTGCTCACAGCACGGATAGAAACCTCGCCCAACGTGTTTCCGTGGTGCGATCCGGAAAGTGAGCCGTGACAGAAGGGTGTTGAGATAGATTATTGTCGAATATACCATATTTAACATATTCCCGTCATCGTCAAATACCACACAACGAACTTCCGAAACCATTTACAATCAGCTAATGCCATAACTATTCGGGGCGCAGCGGTTTTACCGTCTTGGACTCGATGTCGGATCCTAGTTGTACAAACGTTGCGATCATCGGGGCGGGCGTCGCGGGTTTGAGTTGTGCGTGTGCGATTGCGAACGCGGATGGTCCTGTCGTGCATCTCGTAGATCAAGGAAGTCGTGGACGCGGCGGTCGAACATCATCGTCACGCCCGACCACGCACGAGCCGCCCATGGTGTTCGACCACGGGTGCCAGTTCTTCACCGCGATGTCACCCGGGTTCAGAAAGACGTGTTTATCGCTCGAGCGGTTGGGGCGCATCTCACGGTGGGACGGACGGTTCGGTGCGTTGGACGCCAACACCGGGGAGTTCACGCCGAAAAGCAAAACTATGAAACACGACGCTGACTTTTTTGCGCTCCTCGCCGCGGAGGACGTGTTTGTCGGCGTGCCCACTATGCGTGGTCTATGCGACGGGCTGCGCGAGCTGATTTCCGAAAAAAAGGCGGTGGATATGCCGCAGTGTACTGTTACTAGTCTGGAGAGAAGATGGGAGGATAATGAAAAGAAAGAAACGCGTTCGCCGTGGAAAGTCAGGGGCGTGGACGGCCGGCGTCTCGACGATGACGAACACGGATCCACGGAGCGTGTGCTGGGCGAGTTCACCGCCGTCGTCGTTACGGACGTGATGCTCACAAAAAGGGGGACGCCAGGCTCGTGTCAACTGCTAGGGGTAGGGGTGGGAGATGATGTGGATGGTAGTAATGACGCGGAAAGCGGTAGTACCCAAAACTTCTCCGGCGAAAACGCGAACGCGAAATCCACGTGGCGACGGATGGCATCTTTACCTCCCTCGTCCCTGTTTTCGCTGATGGTGAGGTTTAGCAGTGACGACAATGAGTATGACGATATACCCTTCGACGCCGTGGTTGTTACCGGGTCGAAGGTCATCCAGCTCCTTGTGCGAGACTCGGGTAAACCAGGCCGCAGAGGTGTAGAAACCGGATCGTTGAGAAACTGGACCGCCGTGTCCACGAGCGAGTATGCAACAGCTGTCGTCAAAAAATTACCCCTAAGCCTGGACGGGTCGTACAATCCCCAGACCGAAACGTACCTGCAAAACGTCACACCGACGATGGTTGAGGATACCATCCGGGTTTTGAATTTAGCGTCGGGTTCGAAAAATCAGAAGCTTTCAAGCGAACAGGTGGTGCACGCGCGTGCCCAGCGATGGGGCCATTCTTTTCCGAACGAGGGCTGGAACGGTTTAGTTATGAACGAAAAACAGGGGTTCGCGTGGGACCCTGTTCTGCAATTCGGAGCCTGCGGGGACTTCGCGTCAGGACCGGGGGTGGAACAAGCGTGGGTTTCGGGTCGAAACGCGGGAAACGCGATTGTGGCGACCTTAGCGGCGCGGGAGACTGGGGAGTGAGAAACGTAGTGAACCGTTACGCCATTACAAGTATTTTCTTTTACACTCGCGTTCGCCTGTCTATAGTTGTATGATGCATGCTACTTCGGGTGCCTAATCGATCTCGAAGTACCCGAGTATCGCTGCCTCAATGCATTTCGGATTGTTCCACGGACAACCATTCGCGCGAGCCCACTGCAGCATCTCGAGGTGTCCACCCTGTGCCGCCTTTGAGCACGTCTCTGCGTTCCACGGGATGCCGTTCGCGCGCAACCACTGCAGCACCTCGAGTTGCCTGTGAATTGCCGCCCACCTGCAGAGCCATTCTTGATTATACTTCAGACGACCTCGAAAAAGCAGGTGTTTCAGCGAGGTGAAGTATCCAAGCTCCATAGCATCCCACTCATTCAGCTTCTTTATCTCACGCCCCGTAGTAGTTACCGCGTCGCGCATCTCACGATTCACCGCACTTAACTGTAAGCGATCTATAGGATCAGGGAGTTCTCAGGACTGAGGATCAGGTTCATGACATCTTGGGGAAAGCTCGGAGTCGCGTCTGGCGCGTCGGACTGGTATATATCTGTCGCGAGCGCTGCGCGCGGCGCTCTTCTACGTGCGCGCTGTGCGCGCTTGGCAGCGCCACTGAGTGGTTTAGAGGCCACGTCGCGCCTGGCGTTGTGGCTCGAGCGAGGGCTGCACGAGGAAGTTCAGCAGTCATGTCCTCGGACGTTACGAAGCGTTGAAATCTCTCAAAATTGCGAATTAACTCCTGAGATCGAGGTCTAAACCGGCCGATTTTGCCGCCCCGACGGATGTCGCAAAAAGCACTTTTTGCAGTCGGCGGCGCTTTTGCCCCCGACACATTGCCGTCGATTCCAACTCACCTTCGCGCTCCGACGCTGCAATCTATTTTCGGATCTACCATGGCCTCCGTCGGTGCCCTTTGCGCGCGCCCGCACATTGGCGGCTCCCGCCTCCGCCGCTCTGGTGCTCAGCGCACGGGCAAGGTCTCTACCGTCGTCCGAGCCGAGCATAAACCAGGTATTAACATGGCCGAAGGCCCCGCGGATGACCTGAACAAGTGGAGCCGCAAGATCACCCAGCCCAAGTCACAGGGGGCCTCCCAGGTGCGTACATTCTCTTTTCCACTACATGTATAGATTCGAATCGATCATACCCTATCGATCATGCTTTTCTGTTCCCCCGACACCGCCCACACGATCCAACCGAATCGCAAATCCCTAATCCCCGAACCGGCGGAAAACCTCTTCTGTTAAAATGGCGATATTTTTGCAATTTGTAGCTGACTCCTCTATTAACAATAATAACAGGCTATGCTCTACGCCACCGGCATGGAGCCTGAGGACATGAACAAGCCCCAGATTGGCATTTCTTCGGTGTGGTGGGAAGGCAATCCGTGTAACAAGCACTTGATGGACCTCGCGGCGCGCGTCAAAGAAGGCGTCGCCGCGGAGGACATGGTCGGTTTCCGCTTCAACACCATCGGGGTTTCCGACGGGATCTCCATGGGCACCCCTGGTATGTCCATGTCCCTCCAGTCACGAGATTTAATCGCCGATTCAATTGAAACCGTGATGGGAGGCCAGTGGTACGACGCCAACGTTTCTTTACCCGGCTGCGACAAGAACATGCCTGGCTGTATCATCGCCATGGGCAGGTTGAACCGCCCCGGGTTGATGGTGTACGGGGGCACGATCAAGCCCGGCATGGCAAGCAACGGCGAACCGTTAGACATCGTCTCCGCGTTCCAGTCCTACGGCCAGTTCGTCACCGGCGCGATCGACGAAGCCGAGCGCTCGGAGATTGTCCGAAAGTCCTGCCCAGGCGCCGGGGCGTGCGGCGGGATGTACACCGCCAACACCATGGCGTCGTGCATCGAAGCGCTCGGGATGTCGTTACCCTACTCCTCATCCATCCCCGCGGAGGACCCGCTGAAGATGGACGAGTGCTTCATGGCAGGCAAGGCGATCAAGCACCTTCTGGAGATTGACTTGAAGCCCCGGGATATCATGACGCGCGCCGCGTTTGAAAACGCTATGGTGATCATCATCGCGCTCGGGGGCTCCACGAACGCTGTGCTGCACCTAATCGCCATGGCGCACTCCGTGGGAATCACCCTTACGCTGGATGACTTCCAAGCCGTGTCCGACAAAACGCCCTTCATCGCGGACTTGAAGCCCTCGGGCAAGTATGTCATGGAAGATTTGCACAAAGTCGGAGGGACACCGGGCGTGCTCAAGGTACGACGAATACTATTTTTCATTTTCTGCTCGAGTTTGGTTTTGGTTTTTCTCAAAATCTGCTCAAACGAACAGTGTCCAAAGGAAGGAAACGATGAAACTATTGGATTCCCCTTCATTAGCCCACCAGGGGAATCTCCTCGGACGATTCCCTGGGCAGTGACGATAAATCCGTATAACAGTCCTGATCTTTCCTTTGGTCAAATCGTGAAGCCGAGCGCGGTCTTTCGTTTTCGCGTTCACGTATTTCCAGATTTTTTTATTTTCTTTCGCTCACCTTCTGTTCCCTTTTATTCCTGAAACACAGTACTTGCTGAAAAACGGCATGATCGACGGCAGCTGCATGACGTGCACTGGCAAGACTTTGGCTGAGAACCTGGCGTCCTGCCCCGATCTTTCAGACGGCCAAGAAGTGATCCTCCCCCTGGATAAGCCGATTAAGGAAACCGGCCACCTTCAGTGCCTTTTCGGGAACATCGCCACGGAGGGTTCCGTTGCTAAAATCACGGGCAAGGAAGGGTTGTACTTCAAGGGTTTCGCCAAGTGCTACGACTCCGAGGAGGAGATGCTCGAGGCGCTGGCGGCGGATTCGGATTCGTTCAAGGGGAGTGTCATCGTCATTCGGTACGAAGGCCCCCAGGGCGGCCCAGGTATGCCCGAAATGCTCACCCCCACGTCGGCGATCATGGGCGCCGGCTTGGGGCAAGACTGCGCTTTGATCACGGACGGGCGCTTTTCAGGCGGCTCGCACGGCTTCGTGATCGGACATGTCACCCCAGAGGCGCAGATTGGCGGACCGATCGGGCTGGTGCAAGACGGCGACATCATCGAAATCGACGCCGAGAAAAGGAACATCAACGCCCTGGACATTGCGGACGAAGAGTGGGCGAAGCGCAAGGCGGCGTGGAAAGCCCCTCCCCTCGAGGCCACCAGCGGGACCCTGTACAAGTACATCAAACTCGTCGCGTCCGCGAGCCAGGGATGCATCACCGACCTTTGAGATTTTAGAGAATGTGGAGAGTCGTTGATAATCTGAGAGTCGTTTCGTTTTCTAATAATGTTTAATGTCCAGTTAAGGAGTTCAATTTAACTCATATGAATACTACACACCTACCATGTCTACATTCCCTACATGCTGCTTAACGCTGCTTTCGCCGCTACTTCCATGTCCTCCTCACTCAGGTTAAAGGAAAACACGTCGTAGTGGTGGTTCAACGTGCGCTGGCCGTGAAGCGGAGGGCGGGTCGGGTTTCCTCCGAGCGCACCTGTTTTTTTACTGGGAGCGCCGTACACCACCCGGCGAACTCTGCTGTGCACCAGCGCCATCGCGCACATCACACACGGCTCACGCGCGCAATACGCGTCGTAACCGGTGCACAAATACGGCCGGCCGTGCATTGCAGTCAATGTATCGCCCAAGCGTTTCGGTTGCTTGTCCCTTTGTGTTTTTATTTTTCGTTTTGTGCCCACGCTTTGTTTTAACTCGTTTGGATCGTCCAGATCGTCAGAATCGTTGTCATCTTCGTCAACCATCATCTCCGCTGCGGCTCGTTCCGGGTCGTGATCCACTCCGTTGGTTTCAATGTCCGTCACGGACGCGGCGTCCACAGTGACGAACACGGCGTGCCGCAGCGGGTGCGTTTTTGTGTTTGCGTTTGTGTTTGATTTCGTTGCATGCATTCGCCAGCCGTTCGTCGCGTCTCGCCCGCACGCGACTATTTTCTGCGTCACCGGGTCCACCAGAATCACGGCATTTCCTATGCATGGATTTGACGTATCTTTGTCTTTCTCATCTGGATCGCTAGTGGACGCTTCCACGAGCGTTCTTGACATCCACCGTTGCATCTCTTCCACGGTTTCAACAGAAGGGTCCTCCACGTCAACCGTGAGGTGTCGATTGGGTTTCTGCCACACGATGGGCCACACCGTATTCCACGCCTCCCACTGCTCACGCGTTCTCGGGGCGAGACCCGGGACCTGCGCTTTCTCCAGTTCAAGCCCGTGACGCTCGATTATGGCGGCAAGAGGTGCGGGCACCGAGGCGTCCGTCTCCGCGCCGGAACACGCCGTGCACAGAACCATCTTCAGCGACTCCGGGGTTCCATCGCAGGGGGGGACTCTTCGCACGCGCTTGACGTGCGGCATATCGGTCAAAGGGAGCGTAGCGGATACGTCCTTGAGCTGCATGGATGAGAATCACAAATGGGGTCAGGGTCGATGAAGATAAAGCGAGGGTACATGCTGCGGTGCTGCACCACCGACATCACGGCGTCCAAGTCGGCGCTTTTCGGGAAGGGAACGATTGCGTACCACTTGGTTGCACCGGTGCTTATCCACTTCAGCGACCCACACATCTACTAGTTCCAGTCGCGGCGGCGGATGCGGGGGGATATACCTCGGCGCGGGAAGCCGCGTCTTCGGGCAGTCACCCATGGCGCACCCACGCCGGCGCCTGCGAGAGTGAGATTTATTTTGGGACCTCCGGCAAACTCAAGTTGTCACAACTTGAGCGCTACACCGTAGATTTCACGGCACTCGCCCTCGCGCGGACGTTGTCACGATGCGCGTAAACACGCGTTTCTTGCTGCTCGCGGTGGCGCTCGCGCTCCTTGCTTGCAACGCGAGCGCGCAGGTGGTGCCAAGGCAGGATACCTCTGGTGAGCCTGACGGTTTCGACGTGGATGGACAGGCGGAAAGGGACGCTGAAGTGTATCTCTCGAATGAGGAAAAATCCGCCATCCAGGTTGGCAACGATATTCTCGCGGGAACCGACGAGATCCCAAACTCGGACTTGGACTACGGCGACGAGGTACGCACAAAACAACGCGCTTTGTCTAGCACACACGTCTCTTGCGTCATTAACCCGGGAGCAAACTGGCCCGCCTCATCCGGCCTTTAAAAAAGATGTAACCTCCCAGTGCTTGTCTCTTCATTTCATCTGAATGTGTCACTGACTGTCTTCCCTTCCCCATGACTCACACTTCCACTGGCAGACATCCGACGCGGATATGTGGCGCGCGTACCCCCTGGGGTGGCACTTCGTTTTGGCGATCGTGGGAGGGTTGGTGGTGGTACCGTTAGCGGTCGCGTGTTGCGGACCGAAGAAGATTGGGACGGTGAGGAAAGAATACGGAGCGACGAACGCGTGAGCGAACCTAGGTGTATATAGTCTGTAATTGATTTATTGAAAGAATGGTGGATCACTCACAAGCCTCCCGAAAGATTCAAAGCTTCAACGCTTCAAGGCGCAATAACTACTTAAGCGGTTTCCTCGCCGCGGTGAAGTACATGACGGTGTAGATACCCGTCTTACCCCCGGCGACGAGCCCGTCCGCGCCCTTCTTGAGGAACGACGAAACGCCCATCGAGCCTTTCGGCGCAATCCCAACCGCCTCTAAAAAGAAAACAAGGTAGTGCGTCACCGCCCTGCCCCAAATAGTGGTCTTGAAGCTCCAGAAGTCCCTCCAAGGCCTCCAGCTGCGGTACGGGTCGATGGGTTCGTACCACGAAATGTCGGCGGTCTTTACCAAATCTTGCTCTTCCAGAATTTCGAAACCCGCTTTTTTCATCGCCGTGACCACGTCGTCGCACGTCCGCGCGGTGGGAAGCCCGTTCCCGATGAGAATCTCTTGTCGGATTTTCCTGTGCTCCGCGTTCGTGGGGTCGTATTTATCCGTCAGGCACCACTCGTACGAGGCGAAAACCCCGCCAGGCTTTAATACCCTTAAAATCTCGCTGTAGCACCCCACCGCGTCCGGGGCGTGGCACGTGGCTTCGATTTGATACACCGCGTCGTACGTGTTGTCCGGCTTGGGGATGTTCATGAAGTCGGCTTTGACGAAATCGCAGTTATCGTGCCTGCCAGTCGCGGCGTTCATCTCCTCGCCGCGCTTGATTTGGAACGCGTTGTTGTTCAACCCGGTGACGTCCGCGCCCGTGAAGGCCGCGATTTCCCGCAGCGGACCGCCCACGCCGCACCCCACGTCTAAAACTTTATCCCCCGGCTTGACGTTTAACTTCGACGCCAAGAAGTGTTCGTGCCTCACAATGGACTCTCTAAGCGTCTCCCACTTGTACCTGTGCGCGAAGTGGAACGACTCGCCCCAGCCGTACTCGTAAAACGAAGTTGCCAGGTCGTAGTACTTGTTCACAACATCAGTGTAGTTCCCGGTGCGCTTCGAGTCATCCTCTTCTTTGAAGTAATCCTCGTAATCCTTGGTCGCGGTGCCGGTCTCCCTGGAGGATTAGGATTAGGAATAGGATGCCGGTCAGTATAGGTCGATGTGATGTAATGTATCTCCGCGTCTAGAGCCTTATTGCAGACGCCTAAGGTATCGACCATTCGATCATTCCAATGTTTGTGCCGTTCGAATCTGTGAGAGGCGGCCGATCGATGGCGATGACCGCGCGTCAATACGTGTGGTACTTACTTGGAGTCCAGGTTCCCCGCCATGTGCTTGAGGTTGAGCCCGGTGGTTTTGGACGCCATCGTGGAAGGTGGATCTGTTCGACGCGTGCGCGTCCGAAACAGTGAGGCAGATCAAAGGCCAGCGGCAGACTTCGAAGCGAGAGGGTAGCCACACAGCTGTGTGCCTCAGATTTCGTCGCAGGCTGGCTAGTCCCTTTTTCCTTGAGTTATTAGACAGTCAACTGCTTGCAACACCTAGGCGATAACACAGCCCATTTTTGTGATTTCCGATGTCATCCGCAAGCTCAATCGAACACTACTACGCGTGAGTTTTGGGTATAATTACAAGCTAAACTAGTCTCACACGACACGCGGGGAGTGCGCCTTCATCCGATACACTCTTGGCTAGGTATTTTGTACACTCTGAGACACTTCAGTCACATCACCTGGTGTCAATCAATTCATCTGGTAATGCAACCAAGTGGTAGATCAGAAACGCGATGGCAAGCCCCACCGCAAGAGCCATCGCGGCTTGCAGCGCCAGAGGGACCCCGCCCACACCCCGCCTGCGGTTAGCGTCAAGGAGGCCCGAGCTCTCATCGGGTCGGAACATTGCGTCCGGCGTGCGCGAAACTGATCAACACACATCGAAATTTCTCATCCGTTTATTTCGGCAAAGTCGGAGTTAACTCGTAATTTTAGAATCTCAAACTCGGTTGCTCGAAAATATTTGAAATGAAAGGTGTGCCATCTCGCTTCTTCGCATCACACGCGCACGCGCCACACGCTGCCGCGAAGGGACCAACCTCGTCCGTCTGTCGCGCACGCGCAGGCGCTACCGCGAAAGGCGCCGCGCGTTCACCCGCCGCGTCGCCGCCTTCCCCCGCGAACACCGCGGTTCGGACCGGCCGGGCGAAAAAGCAACGACCCGGGTGATTCCTTCGTGTTGGCACCCCCGTGCTTCACACGCCGCGATGGTCGCTGCTTCTCTCGATGAGGGCGCGATGACCATACGGAAAGGGATGATTTCCCGCCTGGAGTGCGAAAACTTCAAGTGCGTGTCCGATACTAGTGACTAGACCCCTTTCACGCGCCTACGATCCTCGCGTCTCCACATCCAAAGTTTCCCCCAAGTTTCCTTCGCCAGATCTCGCGAGATTAGATTTCCCGCACGCGTGGCGAGTGCATCATCACAAAGCTCACCGCAGCTCCCTTCCCTCCCCTTTTCAAAAAACAGGTCGTACAAAGGCCACCAGGTGATCGGCCCGTTCAAGCAGTTCACCTCGATTATCGGCCCCAACGGCAGCGGGAAGAGTAACTTGATGGATGCTATTTCCTTCGTGCTGGGGGTGCAGAGCGCGCAACTGCGAGGCGCGCAGCTTCGAGATTTGGTGTACTCCTTCGACCTCGCGGACAAGGAAGAGCGGAGGACGGCGTACGTCAAGCTGGTATACGAAGCCGAGGACGGCGTTGAAACCGTGTTCTCCAGACACATCACCGCCGCCGGGACTGGGGAGTACAAAGTGGATGGGAAATCTTGCGCGGCCGAGGCGTACAACGACCGGCTGAAGAGCCACGGGATTTTAGTGAAAGCCAGGAACTTTCTCGTGTTCCAGGGGGACATCGAGTCCGTCGCTTCGAAGTCTCCTAAAGATTTAACTTCTTTGATCGAGCAGATCAGCGGCTCAGAGGACATCAAGAAGGACTACGAAGAGGCTATGAAGGGTAGGCACAAAGCCGAGGAGGACCAGCACGCGGCGTTCACCAAGCGCAAAACCCTGGCGGCGCAGCGAAAACAAATGAAGGAGCAGAAGGAAGAAGCGGAGCGGCACACCAAGATGAGCTCGGAGCTCGGGAAGTTGCGCGTGGAGCACGTCCTGTTCAAGCTGTTCCACATCGACTTTGACGTCGAACGGCACGAAGG
>TARA_B110000977_G_scaffold176330_2_pt1 | contig 16195 bp, 9 predicted proteins | sample TARA_B110000977 | Tara Oceans TARA_B110000977 (sample SAMEA4397798) | marine metagenome | biome: Polar Biome; feature: [SRF] surface water layer (ENVO:00010504); material: water (ENVO:00002006), including particulate matter (ENVO:01000060) such as... | depth 5 m | reverse complement strand
GGCGCGCCCGGGGGGGGCATGCCGTAGGGGCCCATGTTGGGCATGCCCCCCGCGGCGACGGCTCTTTGCGCGAATTGCGCTTGCAGGCGCATGCGGCGATCCTCCTTTCTCTGCGCCAGGGCAACGTACAGGGGCTTGTTGCCCGCCATCTTGCCGTTCATCTCAGTCACTGCACGCGTGGCTTCGTCCGCGGAGGAGAACGCGACGAACGCGGAGCCGCGGCTCGCACCCGCGGTGTCCCGCATCACGCGGCAGCTCGTGATCGTGCCGAACTCGGCGAACAACTCGCGGAGCTTGGCGTCGTCCACGGTGTCCTCCAGGTTCTTGATGTACAAGTTCGCGCCCGCCATCTTCTCCATGCGTTCACGTCGCTCGGCGTCAAACTTGGATTTGAGCTCGGCTTCGCGCTCCGCTTTCTTCTGCGCGCGGCACACGATCCAAGCTTTGTCTTCGATTTTGTCGTACCCGTCCAGGTCGTCCACGGCTTTCTGTGCCGCTTCGGACTCCTCAAAGCACACGAACCCGAACCCCTTGGACTTGCCTTCGCCATCCTTCATCACCACCACGGAGGTGAGGGTGCCGCACTTCTCGAACACTTCACGAAGCTGGTCCTCGGTCACGTTCTCGTGCAGGTTCTTGACGTACACGTTGTTGAACATGGTGGGGCCGCCGCCGCGTTCGCCTCGGCGTTGGAACGGACCGACGTACACTTGCTTGTCGTTCATGAGCATGCCGTTGACCTTCGAAATCGCGCCGTCCGCGGCTTCCGCAGTGTCGAACTGCACGAAGCCGTACCCTTTGCTTTGGCTTTGGGAATCCGTAGCAACCTTGGCGCTGACGATGTTCCCGAACTGCGCGAACGTGTCGTACAGCGCTTTGTTGTCAATGTCCTTGTCCAGGTTCTTGATGAAGATGTTCCCGACGCCTGACTTTCGGAGCGCGGGGTCGCGTTGCGAGTACATGATACGAATAGGCTTGCCGTTGACGACCTGGAAGTTCAGCACGTCGATGGCGCGAGCGGCATCCGGGCCTTGCTGGAAGTTGACGTACGCGTACCCCAGCGAGCGGCGCGTGATGAGGTCGCGGCACACCCTGATTGAAACCACGGGACCGATGGTGGAGAACAGCTCGTAGAGCTGCGCCTCCGTGCATGACGGTTCAAGGTCGCCGCAGTACAGCGACGTGGCGGACAGGTTGGACGCGGCAGGCGCGGTGGCGGGGGGGCCGGCGGCGGGGGCGGCGGGAGCGGAAGCCATGATCTCGTTAAATTTTTTTGTTTTTTTGTTTTTTTAGAGCTTAAACGACTTGAGTTCTGTGGGTATGAGGGGGGTGGTGGTGAGTTTTACGGACAGAGGGGGGAGGCGTTCGATGCTTAAAAGACGGATGCGCGAGTGACTCTTCTGAGTGACTCGTCTCCCGCGGTAGGCGCTGCGCAATTGCAAAAATGTGACGAGAAAAACCCTAAAACCACCATCACCGAAACGGTTGGTCGTGTCCGGAAAGCCGCGCGAGCGTGACAGTGACGATGGATGTGTAGATACGAAATGAGTTCGTGTCACCACATCTATCCCGCGGTCACGTTCGCGTGACTCTTGCCGTGTCGGGCCGCGTCGTTCGAACAGGTCGTGCCGCGACGCGGGCAGTGCGCGATGCCGTCGGAATTGGCGGTGGCGCGATGCCGCGAAAATGTCATCACGGACCGGAGACCGGCGATGGCCGACGCCAACGACCACGAACGCCGCCGTAAACGCGCGTGCGACATGAAGCATGTTGGGAACCGTGATTCGGGTCGAAAACGTACCGTCGAGGGGTGTCGACTCTCGTGCGTTAGGTAAAGAACGATCTAGTGTCGGGACTGGAGAATAAAGCATTCATCGCGGCGCCGTCAAAGCGAAGCGACAGGCTTGGAATTTAATTATTCATCTTTTGGAGACTACGCTGCTGTGGCTGCTGTGCAGATTTGCTTTCCCGCGCGACGACGGTTCGTTAAGACTTGTGGCTCACGAGGTTCGCTTGGTTCTTCCGAGAGCTTCGCGCGCCAGCTTGGCGCGAATGCGGCGAAGACGCGCTGCGGGCGTCAATCTCGCTGCGCTGCTGAAAAACCAAAAGCGCCATGGGTCGAGTTTTGGCTTTCGCCGAGGATACACCCGGCGCGCGCGCGCGCCAGTAACTTCAGGTTGGTCTGCGGCATCGCGCGCAGACCCCTGTGCGCTATGTCGGAGGGAAGCGCTGCTGGGGGCGAGGTCGGTCCCGTCGTCGCGTCGCGGCGTCGCGGACCCGCGGTTGGCGCTTTGGTTTTACGTGACAAATCGATGCCGCCCCCCGCCCCCCGCGTGAAGCACGCTGGCCCGGTGGTTTTAGACGAGGACGAGTACGTCGCGCGACTTGACGCGATCATCACCAGGGAGTACTTCCCTGACGTCCCCAAGCTGAAAGACACGTTAAGGTGGCTTCAAGCCACGAACAGCGGCGACCCGAAACGCGTCCGGGAAGCGCAACTCGCGATTCAGCGAAGGCTGGCGCGGGAAAACGGGGGAAGCGCCCTTGGGTCGCCTTCGTTTTCGTTCCGGTTAGGTGACGATGACAGTGCCGTACACACCGCCCCTACAGCTGGCACGGACTCGGGATGGGAAACACAGAACGAAGCAGTCGATGAGTGGCAGAACATCGACGGCGACGCGCGGTCGGTTCCAAACACGCCGTCGCGCGGCGCAGTTACAATCGCCGCAGAAGCCGCCGAGGACGCCGCCGCCGCAGCGGTGGCCGCCGCGGACGCACGGCTGGGCATCGACGGCTTCCTGTGCACGTACACTGGCGAGGACAACGCGAGTTTTTCCGCAATTCTCGAAAAGCAAAACTCCCGAAAACGGCTGAAGCAAGTCGCGATTGAAACAACAAACAAAGACGAGGCGACGCGAGCGCTGGGTAACGGCGAAAACGTCTTCGCCAAGGAACCCGTGTTGAACGATATGTTCTTTCGAGAGGGGAATACGGGTACGGCGATTGCACACACCACGTCTGTACAAAATCAAAATCAAAAATACGTAACTGTCGCGCGAAACACGCGCTTTGAAGCTCCGGGCGATGACGGTGTCTCCGCGGCGACGACATCGTCGACGCCGCGAAACGCGTACGTCACCGTTGCGACGCCTTTGATCGAACCCGGGGTTGGGGCTTCGCCATTCATGACGTGGGGCGAGTTGGAGTCCACGCCCACGAGGTTGGACGGAGCCGCGCCGGCGAGCATTTCCACGTCTCCCTTCCGCGTGGCGGGCGTCGACAGGAGTGAAAAGACGCTAAGAAAGATGGTGAAGGGGATGGAGACGAAACGTAAACAAAGCGGGGTCCCGGGAAAGCAACCGCTTTCGCGAGCGGCGCTGTCGCTGGCGCGGCACGTGCACGGCGATACGACGTCTCGTAGGGAAAAAAAAAACACGAGTGTTTCGTTCGAGGGGAGCCTGCGTCGGACGTACCAAGGCACGCCGCGTGGGATGCCTCGTCGACCCGAATCAAAAAGCGCCACGCCCGCGCGTGATAGAAAATAGAAAGCATGTAGTGATAACAATTAGATGTATAACAAGTAGTTGGCTAGGTTCACTTGCTCACATTGATAGTAAATTACGCAATTTCATCCAGGGGAAATGCTTTCGTGAGCAACTCCGGGATCTCGTGCGGGTTGTTGAATCGGTCGCTCAGCGGCACCGACGCCGATTTCACCAGCCGTACGCTCGACTGCAAAAAGTTCTGGTTCACGTTGACGTCAAACCCGAAGAAGTCCTTCAGCCGTCTCATGGTTTCCGCTTGCTTTTCGATGGACTCCAGGTGTTCTTCATACACGAGGTGCACGTACTTCCGCCCCCGTGTTTCCATCTCGTTGTGGAAAAACGTGATCCAGTCGTGCCGCTGGTCGAACATGGTTTTGAATCGCGGGAAGTTGAAGTCGACCTTCGGTGGGGCGGGTTCCACGCGCTGGTCCGCGGGGTTCAGCGCGTCTGAGAAGCGCATCCACTCGCCTGTGTCCTGCGCCGCGGTGAGGCTCGCGAACTGCGCCAGCACGTTCGCCCGTTCCATGAAAATGACATTCGCGTGGGGAAACGAATCTAACAAGTTGCTCGCAACGCGCTTCGACATCAGCGAATCCTTCGGGTCGCTGTTCCACCCGACCTTCACGAGCACGTACTGGTACCCCGCGCTTGCTGACTTCTGCAACACCTCGTCCACGAACAGCGCGGGCTGGTCCAAAGCAGAGTCTAAACTGCTCTGGCTCAACCCGAACCCCCTTAACTTGGGCCACAAGTCCTTCTGCACCCAGTCCTGCTCCATCGTGGTTTCGCTCCAAAGATCTCCTAAATCGAAAAACCGGTTGTATAACGGGATGTCGCTGTGCAACCCGGTTTCATCCTCCCACACCACGGTGTCTTCGTCCGCGTTGAAGGATTGCCGTAACATTTCGGACATTAACGTCGATCCGCTCCTAGCAGTAGTGGCCAACAAAATCAGCTGCGCCCGGTTACTCCCCGCCCCCAGCAACTGTTGCCGCCGCTCCACGAGCTTCTTCGTCAGCTTCTCCGTGTTTGCGCTCTGCGACCACCGTACTTGGTCCAAGGTAAAGTCGAAAATAAACGACGCAGGGTCGTGCACGTACCGCAACGTCCAGTCCACTAATTTTTGAGAACGCGCAGAGGGCTTGCAGTTGATCCACGATTTGCCAAGCGAGAAGTGATCCACCGCCGTGGCTTCGGGGTACTCGGCGACCAGGTCGTGACACGGCACTTTCACCCGCCACATGTCTCCGTTCTCCTCCTTGACTAATACGCTGTCGGATTGGTCCACTTTCGATCCGGTGGTTTCGTCCGCGCCGACGCGTTCCAGACAACGGTCACGCGTGTCCTGGCCGCACAGTAACGGGTACGCAGTGTCTCGGTCAAGAATCACGGCGCTGTCGAAGTGCAAAACTTTGAGCGTCAAAAACATGGGCCCGGTCCAAGCGTTCGCGACGCAGTGTTCTTCAAACGGAATCTCATTCAGGTACTGCTCGTTGGCGACGAGGGAGGCGAACAGGGGCGAGTGCTTCTTCAGCGCGCCCATGAACCCGGCTGATGCAAACCTTTTATCGCCCCCGGGGTCTGCGACTAAAAATACCTCCTTGTTCAGCGACGCCGCCACTGTGAACAACTCCGTGGGGTCTTTCAATAACTCCACGTTCGTGTCCATGTACAGCCCCCCGAAGTGGTACAGAATCTCGAACTTCATCAAGTCACCGATCATTGAAAACACGTTCTCGCCCGATTCGTCGTGGTACTTCAACGCGCGGCGTATCGTGGAGTACGTGTACGGGAAGTTCTGCTGCGTGATGTCTTCGCTTCGCCACAACTTCAGCTTCCACCCCGCTTGGTGCAGCAGCTCTTGATTTCGATGAAGAAACACGCGCTTGACGTTGGGAAGCTTGCTCCCGAGCCAAATCACGTGACCAACGGGTTCCACCTCAAGCTCCACGTCAACGCTGCCCAAGGTCTGTAACGCAATGTCGTGTTCACCCCCGTCCAGACGCAAGCTCCCACTCGCCAGCGCGAACACCACGCACGCCAGCGCCAGCATCACCGTGCTAATCACAGCCACCACGCGGCCGACGCCCCACCCCCGTGCCCCCCGCGTCTCGCGTTGCACTTCCCGGAGCTCGCCGACTCCCTGCATCGCGTTCACCACCTCAGCCGCCCCGGTAGTGGTGCGGATGTCAAACCCTTCATCCCCGGGGGGGAGGAGCGTGATGCGCTCCGCCCCGGGCGCCATGATCGCACAGACAAACACCCCCTCTGGGCGCTTCACAGGATCTCCGCGCGCCTCTTCTGCCGCGGGACCTCTCTTCCGCAGGCGCTCGTCGCTGTGCGGGTCCGATGTGTCCGCTGACCGCCCGTGCGTGTCAAGCGTTCACTCGCTACCTAACGTTATCCACGTCGCCTACGACGGGAGCGCGCCTCGCAATGGAGAGCGGCGCACGCTTCGGATTCTTCGAAGGCAACCGCGGGGTGTTAAAAAACCAAAACAGGGTGTTCACATAAATTTTTCTAGTCGATCTCGGACGTCGGTCGACTCAAGACTGTCGGTCTAAATCGGACGGACAAGCCTATTTTTTCTCGAGACTGGTTGAACTGTGAAGAAGTTTGATTTTCATAACAATAACGCAGTCTGCTTTTAATGTCCCCACGAAGGTTTCATGCATGCGGACAAAATCTCACTACTGTTCAGCGAAACTCGGGTGCTTGCTTACAAGCATCGTTGACATCATCTTTAATTTCTTTTGCCGTCTCCCGCGCCGCACCACGACTCTCATTCTCAGCGAAACTCGATTGACACGAGCAGCAACTCTACTCGTGCGTGCGTCTCCTGCGTCGTACCGCAACTCTCTCATTATCAGCGAAACTCGATGCTCACGAGCGGCACATCCACATCCTCCCCATCATCATCTTCACATGCAACGACGATATCGAAATGCTTCCTCCCATCTGGAATCTCCAGCTTGGCGACGGTTTGCACAAGGTCGGAAACTTTCTTGTCCATCCTTTCCTTGTGCTTGGGAAATATCGTGTTGTAAATCAAAGACTGACCGCACGACACGGAGTACGCGGTGAGTCCTTTCGCTTCGAACCAGTCAAGCAACTCCTTCACGGTCAAGTCGCCTTTCAAAATCCACCGGTCCCACAGCGTCCATCCCATGTCCTTGAACTCGAACTTCTTCGGCGCGATTGGCTCGGCCATAGCGAACAGGGGGAGTGCAAGGTTGGCAAAGGTGTTGCGGTAACTTTCAATAGGCGCTTCGTTGAACACCTTGTATAATTCAAGACAGACGAGCCCAGTCGCCATCGCCGTCGTTGTAGCGATGGCGGGAATAATCCGACCGGCGATGAATTTGGCTTTCAGTTTGTCCACCTCCGGGATCTGGTAGTTACGCGCGCGCATGTTTGATAAACCGGCAATGGCGTCCATGTGGAAGTTGGTGTCGTCGTCTTTTTCAAACTCGACGGCGGTGAGGCGGTAGGTCGAATCGAAGTTCGCCCTCACAGTCTCGAGTTTAGAAAGAAGCTCGTCGATGATTTGCTCGTCGTCCATCCCCCCTGTGCTCGCCGCTTCCGTGGCTTTCGGATCGGTTTCGATCTTCACGCCGCTCTTGGGCTCGAACTTGTGCACGTGCACCGCGTTGATCGCCTCCGCGAGCTTTGTGTCATCACCACTCCAATCAGGCCGCACCACGCCGTGCACCTCCGCTTTGAGGTTGGCCATCGCGCGCATCAACGTCAAGTGAGTAGCGTCGCTGGTGGAAAACGTCAACGCGGACGGGAACCGTTTCGGCGCGGACCAGAACGCACTCCCAGTACTGGTCACCGCGTCTTCCGGGAACGTGTACGTGAGCTGGGCGATTTTGTCGTGAAACGCTTCTTGGAACCGAATTCGTGCCCACGAGACGCATTGATCGTACGTTTCACACCGCGAATCCAGCAAACACTCTGAGACTTTTTCAAGGTTTTCACGCGCGCTTGCGTCCCCCGCCCTTCTCGCTGCTTCAGCGTACTCCTGAGGTTTTGCGAGGAACGCGTTCGCTTCACCTGGCGCGACTTCATACAAACCCTCAAACTCCGAACGCGCCCACGTCAAGCAGTGGTCGATGTTGTGCGGGAACGAGTGCAGGGTGCACATGGGCGCGCTCTTTTCAGGCGGGTCCCGTGACGCGCCGTAGTTCTCGGTGACGTGCGGCACCACCATCTGCGTGTTGCACTTTGTGCCTAGGGTTCCGGACTCGAGCAGAGGCTTGGCGAAGTACACGCACCGCGAATCGACGTATAGACGCGCTTTGACGTTGTCCAGCGCGTTCACCACGACGTCCAGATCGCCCCAGAACGTGTCATCGAACACGTCTTCGGTTTCCGGGGACACGCGGTTCTGAAGAGACAACACGTTCAGGTTCCCGTTGATAACCTTCGCCGCGTTCGTGGCGCACTGGCTTTTGGCCTGGCCTATGTTCCAGTCCCGGAACAGGAACTGCCGCGAGAGGTTTGATTTTTCAATTACGTCGTCGTCCGTCACGGTGACCTTGCCGTCCTCGGAGCACGCCAGCCCCATCAACGCGAAGTTCTTGATGAACTCGCACCCCAGCGCGCCAGCGCCGACGAGGAACACCTTTTGCTTTTCGATCTTGCACTGCAGGGTTTTGCCGAAGCACGCGATTTGCGCGTCGTACCGTGAACCCTCCGGGGCACATTCAGTCACAGTCAGCACCTCAGGTTTCGGCAAACTCTCCATGCTGTCGAAGTAGAACCACTGGTGTAACGGGTGGAACTTCCCAGTCAGGGCTTTGATTACTTCCTGGCCGATCACGCCGCCGAACATGGCGCACATGGGCGAGACGTACCCCCTTGAGGTTTTCGCGAGAGTCGTGATCACGTCGCTCGGGTCCACGTCTTCCAGCTTTTGATCGGCGGGGCCGGCGGCATTGATTTCGTTGGCGATGGCGACCACGGCGGCGGCATCTGCGTTATCGCCGGGTACGGGAAACACCCCTCCTTTAGACTCGACGAACTTTTCCAAAGCTTGGAACCCCAGGTGCAGCACCGGGCCGCGGTCGAACTTTGCGAAGTCGCTTAAAAGAAACTCACCGGGGTCGGCCATTGCTTGTTCCAGGGTTTTGAACTTCAGCTGCTTGGTTTCCTTGACCTGTGTGGCGATACCCCCGCCCGTGTACGGAGTGAAGTTCGTAGTGTCCACGCCCTCGAGCTTGAAAGAGTGCGCCTTGACGTCCTTCACGACGTACCCTACACCGCTGTTCAGCTCGGTCATCCCGCGGACTTCCGTGAAGGTCACTCTTTGGCCGTCCTGCAGCTCCACGCGGTCGTCGTCCACGCAGGTGACCATCGGTGTTTCCTCGTTGGAGATGCTCGCGACGATGCACGAGAACGGCTCTTCGCCGTCCACATCCAGGACGTCGAAGTTGTCCCCGAAGTCGCAGAACAGCGAGCCAAAAACGCCCCTGACGTCGCCGCGAATAAACGCGGCGCCCGAGGAACGGCATTCCTTGTTGATTTCCACTGCCCGCGTCAAGTCCGTCTCCGTGCACACCACGACTCTGTGTTTCGCGCACAGCTGTTCCGTGACTTGGTCCGTCACCACGGTGACCTCCACCGCGGGGTTGAGCTCGGAAAGCCGCGCGGCGCAAGCCTCTGCGCGGTTCTTCCCGACATCTTGCTCGGTGAGGTAAAACTGCGCGCCCAAATCAGAGAGCTCGCAAACAGAAGTGTCCTGAAGCGTCACAGCCTTGACGCCGGCGAGAATCACGTTCTTGGCTGTGGGGTGGGGGGTGGTAGGGAGGGGAAGGGTGTGTGGGAAGGTATTTTAGTGGTCAGTCTAGTTGTCAGTCGCGCGAGTAGATTAATCATCGCAGATTAACATAACAATCAATGATTACTTCCCAGGCGTTCGTCTGTCTTCGCGTTCTAGATCTGGCGGTAGTGAGGTGGGTAGGACTGCGGTGTGGGGTAGATAACCTATCCTTACCGATCTCAGCGCCTAGGCCTTTCAAGCCGCACACGAGCACGGAGGCGCCCGCCAAACGGCGGAAGGACTCGCGGCCGTACACCGCGAGCTGGCGCGAATGCAGGTCCTCGTCGATCTCGCCCGCCGCGGTCATGTCAGCTTCTTTGTTCGTTCGCGGCTTCTTAGCGCGCGACAGGGAGGCTTCGGAGTCTTGTGCGGTTTTTGGTCTCTTGGATGCAGCGGACATAAAATGCGTGGACGCGGGAGGACACAAGCCAGTGAGACTCGCGCGTAACGGGTCACGTGGGTGCGTGCAAGAGGTAGTGTTCATGCCAGATCTGAACCACGATCGAAACGTTCACCTCCCTGCGGATTTGAGTTTGACTTAGCACTTTTTGGAAAATCCTGACCTGATGGGCACTGCCTCTCGCTTGTCCGCACAGTCCTCCGCACCTTGTGTGTTTGCGGAGGGCACCATCGACGCGTGAAGTTGAACCGCACGACTCTCGCGAAGCGTGAGGGTTAAGGGTAGGACGAGATTCGGACTTACCTATAGGGCAACATGTCTTGCACGATTCTTGCTTCGCCGGCGGCGAGCAATTTGACCTGGAGACTGCCGGTGGCGCGCCCCCGAACCACGGCATGGACCCGGGTTTCACTAACACCCAACCGACCCACACGCACGACACACGCAATCATCGAGCGACCCGAGACTTCGGAGTCGAATAAGACTGACGATTGCGAGACGAACCCTTCATCTGAGGAGTGTCCTCCTGATGATTCGTGGAAAAAAAAACGACCCCAAAAGATGCCGAACTGTTTCGCGGACACCACCGGTATTGACGACGAGCTTTCAAACCGCTGGATCGACCTTGACCCGGCGGGGTACTTCTTGATTAAGATTGATACAAAGAAAAACGCAATCGAAGCTGCGCACTTCAAAAACACGATCGATAAGGATGGCAAAGCGTGCGACCCGAAGACGGGCGAAGTCATCCCGTGCGATGGGAGTTATAAACCAACCGCCAATCAACTATTCACAGGGCGAACCGCGAAGGAGCTTTCGGTGTTGATTCTGGAAATGCATACGGGTAATCAGTCTGAAAACAACAATCCGCCCCTCATCACCATGCTCGTGCACGCCAACTACCTCGGCCGGGAGTTCCAACGAGCGGAGCAGTGTTTAGTAGATGGAACGGAGTACGTGCAAGATTGATGGATTTAGATTTTGGATTTTAGGTCATAGGTTGAGAATCGATGTAACATGTTCAAATATTGCAAACACCCTCCCTAACTCTACAAGAAATACTCCGGACACCTCTTCGCGTTTTGCGACTCTTCCCCTCTTCTCGGCGCGGGATCAAACTGCAGAAACTCCTTCGTGCCGTCATCCGCTACCTCCATTATCGACGCTTGGTTGCCGCACCGGTAACAGTAGTTGGGCGCGCTGAAGATAGTGACGAGACCTTGGTCGTGGTGCCACAAGTACCCCTCCATGACTAATTGATGCGCCCGCGCGATCGTGCTCAGCCCGTTCGCGTGGTTGAACTGTTCCGTGATGTCCTGGCCGAACGTGTAACCAGCGCCTCGGGGGGACATGCCCCACCCAGCTCTGTCATCGGGGTCAGACCAAACCAAATCACAAACAGGCCCTTCGTGAGGCACCTCCTGGAACCTGTCGATTTTACGCACATCATCCAAACTATCGATAGAAGGAGACAAACCCCCGTGCGGGCAGAATATTTTCCCCTCAATCACCGCGGTAAGGGGCATGTAGTCGAACAGATCGGTAAACGCCTTCCAAATGCCGGCGTGGCCGTACTTCCGAACGCACTCGTCATAAAAACCGTACACTTGCGTGATTTGGCGGGACTCGTGGTTGCCTCTGATTATGGTGACGCGGTCGGGGAACCGGACTTTCAAGGCGACTACTAAAGTCACGGTTTCGACTGAATAGTACCCTCGGTCGACGTAATCCCCTAGGAACAGGTAGTTCGTATCGGGCGCCGGGCCCCCTAGCTTGAACATCTCAAGCATGTCATGGAACTGGCCGTGGATGTCGCCAACCACCGTGACCGGGGCCCGGACGCTGTGTACGTTGCTCTCCTCCGAAAGCAAACTCCTAGCTCTTTCACACAGCTGTAACACCTCCTTCTCGGGTAGGAACTTGTGGTCTAAAAGCTTAGCCACCATCGCGTCGTACGCGGGGTACTCCTCGCCGTCCAAACGACCCATCGTTCTTGATCTGTGGTCGTTGCTTTTTCGTGTGTGACCGGGTCGAGTCAGCCCCGAGATCTGCGAACAGTGGGTCCTTCCCTCGCCGCGCTTCGGTTTTGGAGGCTTCCCTGAATCCCAAAAGGTCGACCGAAACCGTACGGGTGCTGCGACGATCCCACGCGAATCCAGCGGACGACGCGGAGTCAAGTGACTCACTAGATCCCCAACCCCAACGTTTTGAAAAAACTTGACCTCTACGCGCTATACGCGCTGCTGGGGTTGTGGGGATCTCCGAGATTGCAGAGCAGAGCACAGCTCTTCGCGCGGCGGACGATTGGTCGGTGGAGACGGGTGCGTCGTTTCGTCGTTCCGCGATGCCTCCGAAGCGCGCGTCTGGGCTGACGAGCTCCAAGAAGCGTCCGCATGAGGCCCCTGTGAAGGGCCGCAAGGTGTTTGCTGGTGCGCGTCAGAAGGTTGCGAAAAACGGCGGCGGCGGCGGACGAGTTGCCCGGGGCGGTGAGGACGGCATAGGGGATGACTTTGAGGGCGACGATGACATGATGGAAGGGGCGATAGACGACGTCGATGGGGATGACCGGGCGAGAAGGGCAGGTGGAAGGAAAGGGCGGGACGACGACTCGTCCGACGAAGAGATCGTCGAGACTGCGGATGAGAAGAGGTTGCGTCTTGCGAAATCGTACCTGGACAAGTTAAGGGCGGAGGAAGCCGAGGCGGGCGGCGATAGTGACGACGCCTCCGAGGACGAAGAAAATACCGATATCAGAAACATGGACTCTCACGACCGGCTCGCGAACCGGCTGAAAAACGAAGCCATGCACCGGAGCGGGCGGGTCCGACGAGAAGTAGCGGCACGAATCGTGTTTCCCACGTTTGGGGATGACGAAAGCGACGGCGATTCCGACGACGACGATAGAGCGGGGGTGGTGTGGCGAGGCCACCGGTTGTCCGTGACCGGCATGGCGCTCACGAATGACGACACCACGGTGTACTCCGTGTCGAAAGAAGGTCAGATAATCAAGTGGGACGTGGAGAGCGGCGCTAAGCAAAAGTACCCAAAGACGCCCACGGCGGTGGTGGATCCGACGAAAGGGGGCGGAGGGCCGATGGCGCCGCCACGGTGCGGCGCCGCCGGGTTGCTGTGCGTAGCCGTGGCCCATGAGCGTTCATTGTTGTGTACTGCTGGTGCGGACAAGCGCATACACGTCTGGGACACGCGTACCGAGACACAGGTTGAGGAGTTTGCGAGCCATAGGGGCGCCGTGACATCTTTGGCGATTCGCGACGGCACCGGCCAGATGTTCAGCGGGTCAACCGATCGGACGTTGAAAGTCTGGTCCTTGGATGACATGGCGTACGTGGACACGCTGTTCGGGCACCAAAGCGACGTTGTGTGCGTCGCGCCGCAGCGACGGGAGCGGGTCGTAACGGTGGGGAGGGACAGAACCTGCCGGTTCTGGAAAGTCGCCGAGGACTCGCAACTTATTTTTCGACCCTCGCCCGGCGCAGGGCAACTGGAAAGCTGCGCGTTCGTCACTCCCGACACGTGGATCACGGGAAGCGACGACGGCACGGTGTCACTATGGAGCACCACGAAAAAAAGAGCGGTGATGAGCTGGGAGGGGGTGCACGGGTTCGGGGGAGGCGCCGTTGAGGACTCTACAAACGGAAACAAATTCAGCGCGCACGGCATCCAAGCGCCTAAATTTTTCGACCCGCGCGAAACCACGGACGCGGCGGCGCAAAGGGTCGCGGCGCAGGAGATGTGCGGCGTGTCGGCGTCCACGTCAAACGCTCCGGAAGGTGTGAGCAACGCGGGGCGGTGGGTGAACGCGGTGGCGGTGGGCCGGGGGACGGATTTGTGCGCCACCGGCGCGGGGGACGGCGCCGTGCGTTTGTGGAGAGCGAACGAAGACTCGGGGCGACAACTTTTGCCACTCGGGTGTTTGCCCGCCAGAGGGTTCGTCAACTCTTTGGCGGTGGCGGGCAGCGGCGCATTCGTGCTAGCGGGGATGGGCCAGGAACCGCGCGGGGGGCGGTGGGCGCGGGACGCCTCAGCCAAGAGCGGCATACTGATGCACAGGCTGAAGTTGAAGGAGTAGATTTATTCTGAAAGGCATCTACCTTCAAGGTATTAAAACGGTATCTATTCTATTGCGTTCTCATCACTTTTTCACGTTATCCCCAGTACTGTCCTCTTCGTCTTCCCAGAACCAGGTTTCATTCGAGTTGGCATACCCCGGCAGCGGTGCATTGCCTTTCTTGGAGAAGCGCTCGTATGGACACAGAAGGCGCGGTTTTTGTAGCGTCTTTTCGTACTCTGCCAAATATTGCATCCACTGCGCCGCGTAGTCGGTATTCCGGTAATCCGGGAACCACGGCCCGCCTTCGGTGTAGTGCACCGCTTTCGGCAGTCTATTATTAGGGTAAGGCTTGTACCACTCCGCGAGGAAGTTCCACTCGCAGTCTATATTTCCGATCAGCGCATCGTCTTCAATCCAACTAAATCTGTGAAGAAAACTTCCCGGTTTCGTGTTTGCCATCTCCAGCGTCAAGTGCTGGTTCGCAGGGTGTCCGCAGTTGAACAGGACCATTGAGGACCAGTTTTTTCGGGGGTAGCTCTCTTGCACCACTCCCGCTAGCTTGACATGCGCAGTAGGGGTGTAGTCGTGCTGCACGCACATCACCGCGTACCGGTCGTCGCATTGGACGATTAGATCTTTCAAGTCTCCGAGGAACAAGAAATCGTCATCCGCGAATAACGCCCACCCTTTGTAGTTGTTTAAGTAGGGCACGAAGAACCTGCAGTACGTAAACTCGGTGCTTTGCTTCGGGTCCTGGTCCCGACGGTAGACGCCTTGCGCCCGTAAATCGTGGCGCTTCAGCGGTTGGACGTGCACCGGCACTGACGCGTTCTTTTCAAGCGAGAACTTCGCAACTTCGTACGTGATGTCCTCGTGCGAGTCGTACCCGAGGTACACGCGGAACGGGTGGTTCCGGGAAGCTAGGGGGGTGTTCATCGTGCTGCTGCCGTTCGCGGGGACGTTCTCCTTCATCCCGTGGCAACACGGGGGCACCACGGAAGTGCAAAGCACGAGTGAGGAACGGGTGCCGTCTCGAGATGTGAGTACTTCGTAGTCACCCGCGGCCTCATCAAAACTGAAGATCAGGCTCAGTCATTTTCCATAAGTGAGAGGCGTGATGAGATGACTTCGCGCTGCGGACGGTGGATGCGATGCGCGCTACCGGCCACACGACCGACAGCTGAAAGAATTAAAGAAGTAAAGGGTTTAGGGGCCATAGTCTACCGTTCATAGTCTCTATGCCCTCTTATCATCCCTCTCCGCCGCCGCTACTCTCTCCGCAGCTTGATCCAGAATTGTGGCCCCGAGTCGAAGCGCCGCGGCTTGCGCGCCGGGCGCCAGTTCCGGCGCGAGCTCCAAAAGCTCCCTCGCCAGATCCTGGTCGAAGGGCAACGTGGGCACATTAGGTAACGGCACCTCGCCGAAAACGGGAACGTCCACCCAGTTTGATTGAGAGGGAGCTTGCTCAGAGTCGCGTGATTGGTCAGAACCACCACTTAACCCGCTGACTAACTCCGCGAGCTCCGCCGCCACCGCCAACGTCTCTCTGTCCCCTTCCGTTTGCTGCGAAAGCATTGACAGGGGTTTGAACAGCTCCAACGCAGTAGGGACGGGCGGTCGGTTCGTCCCTAAGTTGTCCGCCACGTTTTGCTGCGCCTGCGCTAAAGACACCACAAATGCTGTGGCCGGCGCGGACGCAGCGGACTCAAAGAGCTCGGACAAACTTGCACCGGCGTACCGCGCGGTTTCCCGCAACAGAATATCCTGCACCGGCCCGCCTGCGGGGTCGAAAGCAAGTTTAAGAGCCTCCCTGGTGCCTTCGCTGAGTTTCGAATGTCCTTCTGCTGAACCGGTTAGAGTAGTGGTGACTACCGCGACGCTTCCAGCCGAAACCTCTGAGGAATTTTGTTGTTTCCCCTCGCCAACCTTCACCGCGGTAACCTTACTGTAGTTGCCAAACGCGCTGGCGAGTTGTTTCACTCTTCGCACTGACAGCCGCGCACTAGGCCCGTCCGTGCCATAAAGCAACTGCTCAAGCGCGCGTTTCGTTTCAGGCGAATCGTCGGTTAACAACCGCCGCGCGACGTACGGGTAACACTCGTTCGCGATACTGTAGTTTTTATCGCTCGCCAACCCGATGCCTTCCAGCACTGAGAATGATCTCAGTATATACCCAAAGTAGCTCGGAATCTGGAAAATGTTGCCGTACTTCTCCTGGATGCCTTCCAGGTCCCTGGTTAGCTGTCCAACCTTGGATTCAGCCCCCCCGGACGCTTCCAGAAACTTCTCGCGCCTAACTTTCATATCCTTAACGCCCTTCAGTTCTTTCCGAATTTCTTTGATTTTGTCTTCGT
>TARA_B110000977_G_scaffold197375_1_pt1 | contig 16204 bp, 9 predicted proteins | sample TARA_B110000977 | Tara Oceans TARA_B110000977 (sample SAMEA4397798) | marine metagenome | biome: Polar Biome; feature: [SRF] surface water layer (ENVO:00010504); material: water (ENVO:00002006), including particulate matter (ENVO:01000060) such as... | depth 5 m | reverse complement strand
CTCGCCGTCTACGTCTTGAAATCACAACTCGTCATCACTAACCACTCCCCTCACTCCCCATTGACGAACATGTCCACCAAATTCGCCTTCTTCACTCCCTTCTTGCCCACGTACAGGTGCGCCAGCCCCAGGACTTGAAGCTCGTGTTTCAGCTGAGCGACTGTCATGGATTTGGCGGTGGCGCGCTTTGAGGCATCATTTTCATCGCCTTCATCGTCATCGCCACCCGCCTGCGCCGCAACCTCCTCCACGGTCAAATTGGAGTCGTTTCCATCGGTTGTATCATTACCTGATCGCCTTCTTTTTCCCGGCGAGTGCAACACCTCGGTGGCGGCTTCGGGACCGGCCGCCGCGGTCGCCGCCGCTTCCGCTTCTTCGCGCCAACGAGAAAATGTGTCGTCGTTGGGTGAAGTTAAATCAGGAGGGTCATCGCCTCCTACGTTCTTTTTACCCCTTTTACCCCCAAGCGAATCCCTTCTCGCGGTCGCCGCAGCCTGTAATCGTTCCAGCTCCCGTTCCGCCACCTTGGCTCTCTGTTCCGATTCTGTTGCCCTTCGCTTCGCCTCGTTCGCCGCGGCGTCGGCGGCGGCGACGGAGCCGGCGGCGACAGCTCGCGCTTCCGAGACTTCCGCCTTCGCCACCGCCTGCGCGTCTCTCACCGCGCTGGACGCCTTCTCCAGCTCACGTTCCTTCACAGCGAGTTGGGACTTTACGTATTTCAAGTCAGTCTCCACGGAGGTAACCGCGGTTGATACGTTCGCCCGGGCCGTAGCTCCGTCCCGTCGCGCCTCCGCCAACTCCTTCTCAGTTTCTTTTCGCTTATTCGAAATATCGTCGCACCGCCCTTTCTCAACCTCCAGGGCTTGCTTCAACTGAGTAGCCTCTGAAACCGCTGCGGTCATTTCCCGTTTCAAATATAACAATTCGCTGTCTTTGATTGAAGTAGCCGCGTTTGACTTGACTTCGTTTTCTTTTAGTAAAGCGGTGGACTCAGCCGCGGCGCGCTCGGCGTTTGCGCATCGTTCGGTGAACACAGACACTTGGCGCGTCGCTTCGGAGGCTTGTTTCTCCGACGCCTGAGCGCGCTCCGTCGCCGCTTTGGCTTCTTTGGCATCCCTCGCACTCCGTTCCTTTTCAGCTTCTAAGTCCCGTGTCAGCCGCCCCATCGTTCGCCGCGCCACGGAACCCACCGTGAAAACGCAAATCTCACGTAGCCAGTGGGTTAGGAGTTCGTGCCTCACGGATCCTAGCCCGGAACTGTCCGAGTCAATCGCGCTCGCCTCGGCGTCGGCGGCGGCGATGACGGTATCCACGGTGGCGTCGGCGGCATCTGCGATGGCCCGGACTCGGTTTCCCGCTTGGGCGAGCCTAGTAGCACACGCCGCCTTCGCCTCAGAGAACCGCTTGGCGACGTATTCCTGTTTGCGTTTTTGTAAGGTGCTCTCCATCGCCGCCTTTGCGCCTCTTCGCGGTCCCGACGATTCAGCGCCAACCGCGGAATCGTCGAAGGCCAGAAGAGCAGCTCCCAACGCCTTGTCATACACTCCATTGATTTCTGACTCATCCGCCCCGGCCACATCCGCATCTCGATAAAACACACCCCAAAACGCTTCCTCTCCTAGTTGAGACGCTTTCCGGCACTCCCCCTCCGCGACGCTTTGCCACGCGGTGGCGATGGCGGGTACGGCCCCACCATTAATCGCCTTGACGTACATCTGCGCCATCGCCGCCAATGACGCCCCATTCAAAACATCAGCCCCAACCATCTTCGGCCCACACCGAGTGAACAAAGTGTCGATTAGTCTTCCAAGGCCTTCCTTGAATTCTGGGCGAAGCTTACTGGAATCCAGCGAATCCAAATTACGCAGCTCCTTCTCGTCGTTCACCGGCCTTACGAGCGGGAAACATTCGCGAGACGGAAAAAGCGACTTGATGGAATCACGAATGGCGTTTTTAGATTCGACTCCAGGGCCGGATCCAGAAACGTTCCGCAAAGCTCGCTCTAAGTACTGAGCCGGGCCCTGGATGCCGTGATCACCTTCACCTTCAAAATCTAAATAGAAATCCCTCAGCAGCCACACGAACGAGGGGGAAAACCTCCCTAGCTCAGATTCGGTTGTTTGTTTTTTGCTCTTCTCGTCGCTCTTGACTCGAATGTGCTTAGTCATCTCGGTGACTAAACTCAACCGGTCTAAAGCTGCTTCGTCGATGCCCCCCATCTGGTTGTACACGAACAACGAGCTCAACAAAACAGCCATGGAGAATATCTGCGTGCTGTACTGCCCCGTTTGGTCGTACGCGTCGATGCCTTCGGTGTCCAGTAGGATTAGGTGGTAGGGGGTGCCATCGGGGGTGTGCCGTAAAATAGGAGCGCTCCAGATCCACAGGCCTTTGGTGCACGGCCGGACGGTCGGGCCCACTTCGAACCCGCCCGAGTTACTCGCCGCCGCGCCCGCGAGCTGGTTCAAAATGAAACTCTTGCCCTGCCGCGCTCGGCCGCACACGGACAGCACGCCCACGGGGCCTCGCACTTGGCGCAAGGCATCGAGCGCTTCTTCGCCCAAATTAAACTTTTTAGAAGACTCGTCGTACTGTAACAGGTGAAGGGGCTTGCCTTTGCCGGGCGGCGCGCCAGAAGCGCCACCCGGGGGGGTCTTCGAGCCGCGGCCGAACACGTCGAACACCATGGTGGAGTTGTGGCGTGAAGCGTGCCTGAGCAATGAGGGGGGCTGCCCGGATCTGAGAAATTTTTAGGACAGGTGTTTTGAATTAACGGTCCGAAGAAATTTTATTTTACAACTGCGCTTCGTGTGACTCGAGTGCTACATAAGTCAACCTTCGTGTCTATAAACCCCGGGGGGGCGCGTCGTAACCCCCTAAAACCTCCCTGCCACCTTATGCAATCATCACGAAATCAATTCCAGCCACCGCCTTTCATCCCAACGCGCCCCGCGCTTCCGGTGAAGGGCGCGCGACACCGCTTACGGGACGCTCTTACGGGAAAGAGTTTTGTCTTTTCTTTACAGTGAAGCGTCGTTTGTTCTGTTCCGCGTATACCTCTATGAACAATTACCCCCAGTTAGTCTTCAAAGTCGGTTTGCTGTCCCGTGTTTCGGGAAGAGAACTTGGCACGTCGAAACGGGCTAGGGACACACAGCGCGGTCAAAGCGACGACGCTGGCGACGGCGATGATACACAGTGAGACGACGCTGGCGGCGGATGGCGGTTTTTCGGTTTTGTCAGGGCCGTCGCTCCCGGGACCGCCGTTGACGATGGAAACTTTTGACCCAGTCTCAGCGTCTGCATCGGAGGATAAGGTATTTCTGGAAAGAGTATCTACGGATCTGTCGTCTCCTGTCGTGCCTGTCACTGGGTACTGCGGTGCTCGCGGTCGCGGCTCCGGGGTGGGTTTAGGTGTCGGCGACGAGGACGGGCCGTCGCTGGGTATATCCTGTATCACTTCGTTCCACCTTTGAAGCGCCTCCGCGGCGAGTGCGTCCACGCTGGAAATGTCGTCTGGTGCGGCCGCAAGCGCAGCCGCTACACCTTCGCACGCGGTTAGCAGCGTATCGCGCATCTCGGCTGTAACCTCAGCGGGGGGGACAGTTTCAAGCGCGCGTGTGACCCGTAAAAAGCACTCAGACGTGTTAAGGGTCTCAGTGTCGTCCGCATAGGCCTCGGGAACCGCGAGAGTGAGAGTGAGCAGAAACGCGAGCACGCACACCGAGAAGCATTTGGAGCGGCGCGGGGGGTGGGGAGGATGGCCGACTCGTCGCGAACATCGGGGTGGCATCGTAAGGACACGGGTGACGCGCGCGGGGTCGAGTGGCAGCGAGGGGGGGGACGTCGTGACCCCCGAGGCAGAAGGAAAAATAAAGCCTCGGAACGTTCGAGACAGGAACGTCAGTAAAAAAAGCTACGACACCCTGCTGTCGCGAGCGCGACCGCATATCGCGACGCGCGCGTGACAAGGTGCACACACACGGGTTTGGAACGAATCGAAGTGTCTGTCCGCGAGTGATGGGGGAAAAGCGATGCTCACACGGGAGGCGAAAACGCGACTGCACGGCGTGAAACCCCTGCCCTCATGGCAGGCTGAAAAACAAGTGCGCAGAGTGCAACCCCTGCCCTCACGGCAAGCTAAAACGCTTCTGCGTGGACTGTAACCCTTGTCCCCACGGCAAGCGGAAAGGCAGCTGCGCGAAGTGCAACCCTTGCCCTCACGGCAAGCTGAAACATGGCTGCTTAATGTGCAGCCTCTGCCCCCACGGGAAGCTCAAACAAATCTGCAAGGCGTGCAAAACAACACGCGCGGAGCCATCGAGTCCGAGATCAAGCTCGCGCCCGATGTCAAGCCAGATCCCGAGCCATTCACCATCCGCGGCTATTTCGGGATCAGCGGCGAGGACGGGAGGTGAGAGGGAAATGACGTTTTCGTTGTGACTGTTGCGCTGAAGAAGATTTCAATAGACTAGTGATCACTTCCCGTTGACCGCGACCCCCTGCGAGAACCGATCGAGTTCGTCTCCGTGTTCCGCTCTCAGTATCCTCAAAATGTCCACCAGCACCCACGCATCTAAAGCCGCGTACGCCACTTGCCGCTCACTCAACGGCCGTTGGCTCCAGTCGCTCATGCGCGTCGATTTATCGAGCGGCTTTCCAAGAACCGCTAACGATAAACTCGATAAACCGACCGCGTGCTTCCGTTTGTAGTGCTCCGGAAGACTCCAGGGACCGCATAACGAGGAGGAGGATTCGTGTTGAGAAATGCTTCCAGAAGATGAACCGCCACCATCACTATCACTGTCACTGTCTGCATCCTCCTCCACGGTATCGCCAAGTCCCCTCTCTGCGTTTTTCAGAACCGTCGCCGCCGCGCGTCGGCGTCCCTTCCCTCGCCCTTTCACTCCATCAGCGTCCGCCCGCGCCGCCCGCGTGCCCGACGCCCAGACGTGCTGCAGGTCAACGACCGGTCCTATCCCGTTCAACGCCCCCCCGTGTTCCGGCCGCCCGAACGCGGGCGGGTGAACAACCGCGAGTCTTCTCAAATCCTCTGAAACCCCGAACCCGGCTTTCAAGATTGAATCGTTACTTAAAATCACGCCGAGCGTCGTTGTTACTACGTGCGGGCACTTGTCCAGCAATGCGGGCAAATCGAACAAGAAAACAAAGTCCGTGTTCGTTGCGACTTGAAGCAGGGCTACTAATGACGATGTAGAACGCTGATGATTACTGTTATCTGTTGTAGTATTGTTGCCTGCTGTAGTATCCGCTGTAGTATCATCTAGTCCAGTATTTTCCTCCTCCAAATCGTCATCGTCGTCGTCGGACGATTCCCTTTTCTTTTTTTTCGGCCTCCGCCCGCGCCACCGCTTTTTTGATTTCTTTTGTCTGTCATTAAGTCCCTGTTCATCCCCGTCCACGGTTAAATCCGCCGCCCACTCGGTGTCAAGCCCTACGACTTGCGCGTGTTTCAGCACTTCAAACGCCTTCAATAACCCTTTCTCGCAGTCCACGAAAACGACGCCGTTAGTTTTGTTTCTTATTTCGTCTGGGAGTTGCAAAAATTTAGAATTCCTTTCGGCGATTGATTTCTTCACGACGTCTTCCGACAGAAAGCCTTCCACTGATTTCACGTCCATCCCGATGCGTTGCGCGTACTCACTTGCAGTGACGGCATCGCCGTTCTCGAGCAAATTTTGAATCACGCAGTGCTGCAACTTGACATCCTCCCCTGCGTACCGCAAAGCGGCTTCGCCTTGGCCTTTCTCGACCATCCGGGAAATTGTCGATTCGAAATATCGTTGTTTCACGAGAGGAAACTCGGCATGCAGCTCAAAATCACGCACACAGTGCCACGCTGCTCGGTACCCGGCATGCTCATTAGTTGTCATACATATGTTGGTTAGTAATCTATGCGTCTCAATCGTAGACGCAACCGAAATAGCCATGCACAAATCAAACTGGTTGTTCGCCACTAAGGTTTGAAGAATATCAGCGCCGGTAAACTCGCGCAACGAAAAGTGAAGCGTCAACGTCACGGCGGGGCCGTGATTTCCGTCCCTGAACAACTTGGAGACGTACGTGTTTGTTAAATATGAAGCATCATTACGTGTAGTATCACGTTCCCCGTACGTTTGCCCATACGCCAGCGCGTTCCGTAGATCCTCCAAGTCAACGCCATACGTTTCGGCGACTCTTGTGAGAGCGCGGGGTTCGAGGAAAGGAGTAGTAGCGGAAGTGTTTCCCACAGTCACGTGCATGGACGTTACCAACACACGCGCGGCGCACTCCCGGTCCCCTGCATCGATAAACCGTTCAACAGTGAGCATTTTCGTGACGTCAAACTGCGGCCGAGTGACCGTTTCCCGCAATGCTACAGTGGGTTTAGGCAGACACTCGAGTAACACGTGCGCTAATGGGTCAGCGGTGTTTACACTTTTGGCGTTCTCGGAATTCCTCCTCTGCAGCAAAATCTCCAAGCACGCGATCACGAACTTGGGTGCGTTTTCAGGGTTACTTTCCAGTGTAAGTAACACTTCACGCCTCAGCTGGTGGAACTTCCAACCGTCGGCTTCCAACGTGAGCATCGCGTGTACCGCTCCCTCGGCGTCGAATGGGATTTTCAGATTTTGTTTTTTTTTAGCATCGTCTCCGTTTTTGTCATGCTCCGCCGTGTCACCGTCAACGCTTTTGAACGGGTTAGTAGACGCCGCGTTGGTCACCAAGGTTTTACGATTTTGACGATGCGAGTCATGTGTGATGTTTGAACCCACACCGCTCGGGTTAGAGGCCATCACCGAACTCCTTACTTTCGCCCTTTCCCTCGTTCGAAACGTTCGCAAAGTGCCCAATCTCTCGCTTCCCTCCACCGACGCCCTGCACGACACGCACTTAGAAGACTTTAACGCGTCCAGAACTCCCTTAGCAAACCTCGAAACGGGCCGCGTGCGTGTGACGTACCGGTGCGCCCCGCTCGCCGCGCGCATGGGACCTACCGCGCGAGGCGGTGTGGCGTGGTGAGCAAAATATGAAAGCAGAAAATCAACGCTCCTTGTGGTAGCCAAAAAGTCCAGCCTAACTTTCTGTCGTTTCGTTCGAGGTCGTCTTCTCGATCGCACCCACTCCCTGTTGCTCAGAGTTGTGCGCGCAATTCCTCGCCGCACCCACACGCTTCTCACGCGACACCGTTCGAACCTCGTCGTCGCCGCCGACTTCGTTTGTCCGGTCGTTTGTGACTGTCAGTTCACACGTCGTCGGTAGTTCTTCCGATCCCCGTGCTTACACCTCGTGTCAATCATGACATCGACGGACGCCGCGGACACGACCGACACGGAGGCTGTGGTGGAGACCGTTGGAGGTGAAGAGACCGCCCCTAAAGACACCGCCCATGTTACCGAGTCGAAAGAAACGAAAGAACTCAAGGAGGTCCCGAAACCTGACCTGCCCCGCCTGCCAAAGCCCGACCGCCGAGACCTGGATGGAAAGGTCGCCGAGATGCAAGAAGCCGCTGATGTGCAGCAGGCCAGGATCGAAGAGCTGAAGCGCGCGATTGAAACGCGGCGGGATGCGCGGAAAAACGTCGGCTTGGGGTCGCAGGGCACGAAAACGAGGATCCAGGAGCTGAACCAGCAGTTCCAACAGAGGATGGTACGTACCAGCACAGCGATCGCGACGCACCCGATCAGCCTTGCATTTCCAAGGCACACCCCGCGGCCTCCGCGGCCCGGAACAGATGTGACGGGCATTTTGCGAAGATAATTTTTCTGCCTGATGTTTTTTCATTTTTTTGATGAGAGGGACACTCGCGAACAACACCCTTACCTACCCCCCTCACTAATACGGTTACCCGGACTAACACGATTATTCCTACCACTACCCTTCTATCTATACTAATAGGAGGAGCGCAACGCGATTCGCAAGGAACTATTGGGGCTAAACGCGGTTCAAGAGAAGCTTCGGGAACAGGCGAACGGGATGAAGAGTAAGTTGAAATTTCTCACCGTGGAACAAGTCGATCGCGAAATTCAACGCTTAGAGGACGCCATCGCGCACACCACCATGCCCCTGAACGAAGAGAAGAAGATGGTCACGGCGATTAAGGATTTAGGGAAATCAAGAGAAACCGTAAGGGAATACCAAGCGAGTTACGCAAAGTTGAACGGGGACGACGGGAGCCGCGCCGCCGTGGTGGCAAGCTTAAAACAAAAGGACCTCGAGATCAACGCCGTGAAGGCGGAACAAAACGAGTTACGCGGCGCGTTGACGGTGACGAAAAAGAAGGAAGACAAAGCGAGTGAGGGCATCCCGAAACTCAACGACGAGAGGAACGCGTGCTACGAAGTGATCAAGGGTAAAAGGGAAGAAATCCGAGGGTTAAGAGCCGAGTTCAAAAAGAAAGAGGACGAGTACTTCAACAGGGAAAGACTCTGGCGCGCTTATTTGAAAGTTGAACAACAAAAGAAGTGGGAAGCGGGTTTGGAGGAGCGGAAAGCGCGTGAAGCGGCGAAGAAGCAGTGGGAGCTTGAGAACGCGCCGGAGCCGTTTGAAGCGGAAGTCACCGCGGCGGAGCAGCTCATCGCGTACCTGGCGAAGTGGGACACTGAAGAGAGTAAAGAGTCCAAAGCGGAAAAAGAAAAGAAGGAAGCTGAAGCCAAGGCCAAGCTGGAGGCTGAAAAGCTGGCTGAGGAAAAAGCCGCGGATGCGTTCAAGGGCATGTCCATCGCCCCGAAGAAGGAAAAAAGCGGTATGTTTGGGTTATCCGGTGGCGCCGTGAAGGGGAAGAAGGGGAAGAAGTTTGGCAAGAAATCGGCGGAAAATGTTTCAGCCGAACCCGCGAAACCCAAAAACGAGCGATTGCAGATTCCCTTCGACGCGTACGGTTCGTTCGCGAAACTTTCCGTCGACGTGCCGCTCATGACGGGAGACGTACCTACGTGCATCGCGTCCATCCGGACGAAAAAGGCTGAGTTTTTAGAGAAAAGAAGGTTCAAGAAGGAACGCCAAGCCGCCGGCCTGGAGGACGAGGACGAGAAGAAGGAAAAAAGCGAGAAAAATGAAAAAACCAAAAAAAGTAAAAACGGACAGGGCGGGAAGAAGGGTGCACGTTTGGTTTCCGTTTCCCTGGAAGTGGAAGGGGAGGCGGTGACCTGTGTGATTGCAGTGAACGAAAAGTAGGTGGGATCAGCGTTTTTGGAGAGGTTGTGGAGTAGCGAGAGGAAAGACCAACGGAGTCTCCGGTGAGACCAGTAACCGATAATAACCAAAGTTGTTTTGGCTTTTTCGTCTCTTTTCTCAACCACGACAGACTTTCTTTTATCCCACAAGCACGCGCAAGTCCACCCGTCCGTCTGCTCCTTCACGTCGCACTGTGCGTGTTGTGCTTTGGAACGCCCTCGCGTCTTTCCCTTTGACCGTCCCGTTCGTGTGTAACAACGTAGGTCACCATGGGTGTTCTCTTAGTTCGCCAGCTTTGGTGGTTGACCAATTTGTTGTGTTTTTCCCGTAACCTCGCGTTTGCGTTCGCGGACTCGGAACCCCACGGAGACCCGCCCCAACAGACGTGCGGCGCATACAAAGGCAGCACCTGCGACACAATCTTGATGTCCACCGTTATGACGGAAACCACCGGGATGTTTTGCCTTCGGTGCGTCGTCGCGGCTACGCTTGGCGGGGTTATCGGGGCGCAACGTGAGTTTTCGCCGTACATAGGCATGTTCCTCCTACGAGCAAAGCACACCGCAGTCGCCCCCGTTCGCCGAGCCGGACTAAGAACGCACGTCCTAGTCGCACTAGGCGCGTGTCTGTTCACGGAAGCGTCGTGGAGCGCGTTCGCGGTGGCGGTACCAACACAAATCGGAACGGGCGACGGAACAAACCAAGGGACGCCTTTCGTCGCTGGTACTTTCAACTATGACTCCGCGCGCGTCGCCGCGCAGGTCGTTTCCGGTGTGGGCTTCCTGGGCGCGGGGACGATATGGCGCTCTAGTTTTGGAGCGGGAGGCGGGGGAGGGGGCAGGTGTACCGTGCGTGATGAAGTGTTTGGTCTTACCACGGCGGCGTCGTTATGGGCGACCGCCGCGGTTGGTATGCACGTCGGAGGTGCAAACCAAAAGGATAGTTACTACCTCGGTCCCCTGTTCGCCACGTTCCTGATCGTCGTTACATTACAGATCCTTGTTCATGTCGAGATCGTCGCGCACGAATTCGCGTTCGCGCGGACCACTACCAAGATTTCAGGGAACGTGACAGTAGTCGTAACGCACTCGGCAGAACATACCACCGCCAGCACGGCGATACTCGCTAAGGTAGTCGACGTCGTTACGAACCGGGTGGGAAAAGTCGTGACCATAGGCGCCAGTGTTGACAATGATTCTGTGGGACGCCCGTACTCAATCCAATGCTCGCTCGTGGTGGTCGTCCCCGCGGCGGGTGGGTCACTCGAGTTGATGGACGCGCTTTTGACCCTGCAAGGCGTTCCCGAATGTCGCGTGACTAATTGCTCGGTCGATAACTGCGGACCGCAACCGAAGGGAAAGAAAAAGGAGCAGCGAGTCACGATGCATACTAGTATAGGTAACGACTCGGAAACCCTGGCCGAGCCGCTGCTACACCAAACGAACGGTACGTGTTAGTGATGAGACGTTGATGTTTTTTTCCAGAGACTTTTGAAAGAGTAAAAAAATAACGCATTTAAGCGTTCGCTAGCGTAGTCTACCTATCAACTCAAGTAACTCCCCCTTTGAGCCGAACTCCGTTTCACCGACTCGGTACCCGCATTCCCCTTCAAAAGCAAGTAATACGCTGGGTCCGTTTCCCTGAGTAACGACTCAGCGGATTCTCGCCACGCTTCCGCGACGCGCAACCGCACGTTGAACGCGTTTGCCATCCCCCGTAACAACATGCTCACCCGCGCAATCATCACCATATCAGTAGGCGCCTTCACCACCGGATCTCTATACTCCATCTCATCCAGGAACTCTTGAAGATTCAACCCGCCTGTTACGTCTGGAGTGTCCCGGTCGTTCCAGAACACGGCTAGCTTGTACGACACGTCTTTGTTGCTCTTTTTACTTTTTCCTCCAAACCCGTCCGGTTCAGCACTTTGACAGATACGAGCAATCTCCCCTTTATCTTCCGCTAATATAGCGAGTAATAGTTTAGCGTAGTTCCGCCTGGCATCCATGTTAATTCGTGTAACCTGTCCGTAGTCTATTAAACCTAGTTTACCGTCCGGCATTAAAAGTATATTCCCCGGGTGCGGGTCGCCGTTGAAGGTTCCGTGCGAAAAGATTTCCTCCGCGTGGACATCCAGTAGGACTTTTAACACAGACGCCATGTTGATGAGTTTCGGAGAGGGCTCGAACCTCTGGCCTGTGAGTAAACAGAAAGGACGTCTTACCAACTGGTCTATTAATGTTAGACTCAAATTCGTCCTGTTTGTCGACTTCGATTCACGGTCCACGTCCTTAGCAATCAAAATCCCAGACGCTATTTTTTCTCGTTGCTTTTTCTCCAACACTTCAGCCGTGGTGTTTCGAAACTTCGCAATCGCCGTCAACCTCTCCCGGACCCCGTCCACGAGTTTCTTTCCCGGCAGCTTGGACATCACCAGCACTTCTTTCGTGCACAGGTTTGGGAACGGCGTAGGGATGTCGATTTTATTTGCCCATTTCGGGAGCAAATGCGAACGCACTTCTAATAGATTCTTCGCCTCTTCGCAATAATCAAACTCTGTGAGAAACTGTTTTTCGATTTCCTCCAAAGGTGGCGCGTGCTGCGGCATGGCGAGTTTACAGAAATCGATACACGTTTTTATATCCGCCCTGAATCTTCTTTCGATACCGGGAGCCTGAACCTTTATGACCACCTGATGTCCTCCGTATTTCTTTGATAATTTGGCTTCGTGCACTGTTCCTATGCTCGCCACCCCAATCGGCGTTTCGTTCCATTTGCAAAAAACGTCGTCAAATTTTACTTTTTTGCCAAGCTTTTTCTGTAGCGCGTTCGTTACTATTTCTTTTGCCTCTCCTGGTTTCATCTCGCAAGGTGCGGCATCCTGCGTCTCTTTACACCAATTTAGGTATTGACTCGGAACAAAGTCATCCCTAGTACTCAACAGCTGTGCGTTTTTAAAGTAAAAGCCGCGCATTTTTAAAACGAGGTCGCGAATCGGTAAACTGTGTTTTTCATGCAAGGCAGTGTAACTTTCATTCGCACTCGCATCGTCTAAAGGTAAGCCCGTCCATTGCGGTACGTTCCACCCTCGTTCACCCAGGTCTTTGTTCCGGAACTGCACGGTTCGGTACTCCAAATACACGGGTAAGCAGTGGTACCAGAAGGTTAGGCTTCGGGAAGTGCCTTCATCAGAGGTGGCTTGGAACGCCACCGCGGTGCCGACAGCGGAGATCGTCGCCCCAGTCACAGCCGCGGCTTTGGTCAACAAGCCGTAGGTGGCGAGGCCCATCTTTAGGGTTTAGGGTTTAGACCCCTAGCACCACCGTGACCCCCTCGCCGGCACCACGCCTCACCGTGCCGCGCGTTTGACACTAACGAGCAGTACTCGATCGCAAGCCTTTTCATCATGTTTTCAAAGAAACAAAAAATAAGAAACTCGATTCGAGAAATATATCGACGTCACACCTTAGCTGCGCTTGCCTCCCCGGTGTCTCGGTTCCGTGCTCCACGCGTCGGTGCGACTCACCACCCGGTTGAGATGTCCACAGGCAAGCACGCGACGTTAACTCTGTACCGCCACGTGTTGAAAGCCGCGACGAGGTTCCCTTCGAAGAACCGCGTGGGAATAGTGCAGGAGATCAAAACGGAGTTTCGGGAAGCGCGGGGAGAGACGGACGGCGAAACGTTGAAAAAAAAACTCACGTTGGCGCGGGACGGGCTGGACCGGCTACGCGCGTTCTCAGGCCTGGACCAAGGGTCCACGAAGTGGGAAGTGAGTTTGAAAGGGCCTTATGATGGGGCGTAGGGGTAGAGGGTAGATGGGGGCGAAGGGATTTTAGTGGGCAACCAGGAGACGATAATTTTTGCAAGAGCATGTAGAGTTTTCCTGATGAACTTATCACAAGCCCTCTCTATACCTTCCTCTCACTCCTCCGCGCTCCTGGTCTTGGTTCGCGTGAACCGCATCCTTACCTCAACGCACGTTTCATCGTGCACAACGTTGAGTGGCCATTTCTTAACCTTGTATTCTTCGGCGAAGTTTTCGGCGAGCGCCTCATCTACTAAATCACGCGGGTCATTTGGCAAACCTTCCACCTCGCACACAGCGAACGGCAACACTTTCGTCACCGCTGTGTCTATTCCCCGAAACGGGGGTAGACGCGCGCCGTAGCGTACGCATAACCCCTTACTTTGGTACGGTAGGTAATAGTTGATTTCGTTGTGAAGGATACTGAACACGTCTATTTGCGCCGCGGAGGATAACAGTGTTTTTCTTTCAGTACCGTCGTCAGTTTCTCCAACACTTTCATCAGTACCAATCACGTTCGCCACTTCCCGCGCCTCTATCGTCCACGGCCCCACCTCTGTAGGCACACCCCAAACCCCAATCGATGTGCCCAACGCAACCAAGTGCCCAAACCCAAACGGAGGAGGCTTATGAGGAGTTGTATGAGTAGTTAGTGCGGATTCTTTTTTTGTTGAATCAACCGTTTGTTTTTTCTTTTTCTTGTTCGGATCGCTCGAAACGCGTTCGGCGTTCACCGACCATTGCGGAAATACTTCACTCGAAAACATCCCCAACGTAGTACCTTGTACGAACGTTTTGTTCGTCTTCTTCAAAGTGATCCATCCGTCTTTCAGCTGGTGTCGTTTTCTGTGAACGGTGATTCGATCGATTAGTTCGCGGACGGACTTTTCAGTCATCGCGCCGGTGCCGAGGCCGTGACAAATTCTTTTCATAGCCTCCTTCCAGAAGAGCATCGGTTGAGATTGGAAGCCGTCTAGATCCACGTAAGCGCCTAAATCCGAAATAACCAACCTCTCAATGAACGGCCGCATCGCGATGTCTTCGAATAATAACTCTAGCTGTTCACTGTCCTGGCCTAGGGTGGTTAGGTTATGTAAATACCCGTCGCCGAACATTTCCGCTAATAGGGGCTGTAACTGGTTTCTTAATTTTCCCCGCGTCGACCAAGCCGGTGTGGTATCTAAAAAGTACGGCACCCCGAAAATATGCGCAAAGTCAAGGATTTGTGTTTTATCGTTGCTCAACATGGGTCTGTATATAGCCACCCCTTCCACTACTCCGGTTTCTTTCATCCCGTTGACGGATAAAAGATGCGCGCCTCGGAAAATGTTGGCGATTACGTTTTCCTGGACGTCACCGACGTGGTGCCCGACGAACACGCCGGGGAAGTGGTGTATGGCTCGGCAGTTTTTATATAAATCATATCTTGCTGCTCTTGAAATGACCTCATACTCTTCCCGTGGTGTGACACCCCTTTTCATGAAATCTATTCGTTTCGTGACTGACTGAATGCCCATACGAGCGCACCACTGTTCGACGAATGTAGCTTCGGCTTGACTTTCTGGTCTATTAGCGTAATCCACGTGCATGGCTACAACTTTAAATTCCCCAAAAGGTGAATGACTTCCCATGCACGAAATTTGCTTTAGAATGAGCGCAAGAACCATACTGTCCACGCCGCCTGAAAGGGAGATGCCCACGGAGGGGACGACGGGGGGTTGTGTTTCAGGTTCTGATTGAACGTCATCGGCGTTAGTTTCTGTTTTTTCGTCTGGATGCGCGTTGTTTCTCGCATCCCAGTTGCCACTCACTGCAATTCGATCCTTCTTAGCCCGTGGTCTTCGTCGCTCCATTTGTGTTTCATCCTCCGCGCCGAGCAAGATTTTCTTCAAGAACTTGAACACGGTTTGGTACACCACGTGGTTGGGCATAGAACGCAACACGCGCGTCTCGGGCGTAAACTCGTGGTGCTCGAGAATCTCGTCGCCGTCCACAAATCCCTTCCCCCGTAAATCCTGCAACACCCTTAACGTCGTTCGTCGAAACTTTTCAAGTAACTCCTGTTCCGCGATGTGGGTAGTTAGTCGGGTAGATAAGGTATCTATCGCGTGTTGTAGCCTGACGACAGACATTTGCGTGTGCCGGAAGGGCATCAATAAGAACACGTGCATAGCCGGGGTGAGTTTTTTGTGCCATTGCTTTTTCAATGCCGAGTTTGTGACTGCGACTGCGATTGCATCCGTTACCGAAAGCTTAGCCTCTCGGTCTACAGCATTCCGGTACACGTGCCTCGAGAACTGGTCCAGCACCACGACAAGGGCAACGGCGGTCTCGGGAGTCCCATCTGCCCATGCCTGTAACGCACCACTAGTCGCTGCTCCCAACGTTTTGCCGAACCTCATTGTAATCTCAGTGTCCGCCGCTTTTTGTGCGCTCCCATCCTTGTCACCCGCCGGGAACCACTTGGTTTTGTAGTTTACCTCGAGATCGCCGCCGAACCAAAAATCCAACACTTCATCAGGGGTTACTATGTCAGCAGTTTCCGGGTCACCCATCGCGACAGCGGGTCACCCAGGTACGCACCGGCGCGCGCACCGCCGACTGACAAGAATCAATCCGCGAGGGTTTTTTATTCGCTTTTGCAGACGTAAAAAGTAAAAAGCACTCGTGAGCACTTTACGAATTGGGTGCTCTGCATTTGATAAATAAAAATACACTCCCCTACATCTATTTCCCCATTTTGGTATGTTTGGTCGCCAGAGCACGCGCGCGGTGTGCTTCCACGCCCGCGGCTCTTTTCGCCTCCCATGCCTCTTCCTCCCTCTCAGCGGCGTCTCGCCGACTCTTTTCCCTAATTTCCATTTCTCGTTCAAGCGCGAAACCTCCGTCTTTTTGGTGCGCCACTCGCCGCCGCGCGTTGGCCAGCTCCGCTTGTGTTGCTTCATGATTAGGTAACCGTTTCTGTAACGCTTCCAAGTCGGTCAACGCCTCCTCATACCTCCCGAGCTGCGTCAGCGCCTTCGCGCGTCTGTGTAGTGCTTTTTCGTGCAAGGGTTCTATTTGCAAACAGGCGGTGGTGTCAGTTTCAGCCGCACTCCAATCGCTCAATGCCAACTTGGCCGCCGCTCGGTTGGCTAAACTCGACACGTCGTTCGGGTTGTGTTGGAGTGCTTGCGTGAATAACGCAACCGCCTCGAGATAATCCCCTTTGCGAAACAA
>TARA_B110000977_G_scaffold115483_1_pt1 | contig 16216 bp, 16 predicted proteins | sample TARA_B110000977 | Tara Oceans TARA_B110000977 (sample SAMEA4397798) | marine metagenome | biome: Polar Biome; feature: [SRF] surface water layer (ENVO:00010504); material: water (ENVO:00002006), including particulate matter (ENVO:01000060) such as... | depth 5 m | reverse complement strand
AGGAAGTCTATTGACTGTTTGTAAATTTCGAGTCCATCGCCTTAACCTGGAATCTCAGAGGAAGGGATTGTCTCGGTCAGATGACTGGCAAGTTTGATAGAGATGTTCTTCGGATGAAGGTCTCAAAGGGGTTTGATGGGAAAGTCTCCAGTGATATTTCAGAAACTTACCGCTCGGCCACAGTCGCTGTGGGCATTTAGTCCGCAAGTTCCGTAGAGAAGGTGTAGACTAACTACCTATACGATCTTAACGATATGACTCGCCTCAGATGTAAGAATTTTGAGAATTCGCGACCGGCAGGATTTGAACCTACGCGGGCATTGCCCAATGGATAACTCATGAATTCTTTGGTTGTAATAGCGTATTGCTGGAGGTGCCATAGATGACATCTTGTGGATATATAAAGTGAAAATAAAAGGGATTTACCAAATTACTTTGATGAATATAAAAACTAAATAATTTGTTAATATTTCCAAAAAAAGCAACATTGAAAACCAAAACCACCATCGCTCACAGTTGGACACGCGCACGGCCCCCCCTCCATCTCCCGCCCCTGAAAATGTCGTCATCCCTCACGGACGCACCCGCGAACTCTACCCAATCATCCCCGTTCCAATCCGTGTGCGTGTACTGCGGCAGCAGCACGGGCAACCGCCCCGAGTTTGTGGATGCTGCGAAATCGCTCGGCCAAGCTTTGGCCAACCGAGGTGTGCGTCTTGTGTACGGCGGAGGCAGCGTGGGTTTGATGGGCGCGGTGTCCACCTCCGCTGATGCGTGCGGCGGCAAAGTGCTGGGTATCATCCCCACCGCGCTGGAGCCTGTGGAAGTATCGGGCGGCTCCGTGGGCGAAGTTTTGGTGGTGGCAGACATGCACGAGCGCAAAGCGGCGATGGCGAGCGCGAGCGACGCGTTCGTAGCGATGCCCGGTGGGTTCGGAACCTTAGAGGAACTCCTGGAGATGATCACGTGGCAGCAACTCGGGTACCACTCGAAACCGGTCGGGGTACTGAACAAAGGAGGGTATTTCGATTTGTTTCTTCAGTTTTTAGATCAGTCGGTGGAATGTGGATTTATTCGCCCGGAAGCGCGATCGATAGTCGTCGTCGGCGACACCCCCGACGCGCTTCTCGACGCGCTGGAAAAATACAAAGCGCCGGTGAGTTTGATAGACAGTTTAGCGAAGGAAAACAGTGATAAGAAGTGATGCGTAGGGAGTATTTATATCACGTAAAGGGGTTTTAGTTTTCTTTTTCAAATCGTCTCGTAGTCTCTTTTGTCCGCCTAAAAACCGTCTCACTCGCCCGACGAAACATCATCATCGCCACATGCCCCTTCATCGTCCGCAACACCGTGCTTGCCAAGCTATCCGTTTCTATCAGCCGCCTCCTTAATTCTACGACCGTCCCACGGGCAGCCGTTCGCGCACGCCCATTGCATGGCCTCAAAGAACCCGTTCCGTGCTGCTTCCAAGCACGTCTCCTTGTCCTACGGGCAGCCGTTCGCACGCGCCCACTGCAGCATCTCGAGGTGGTCGGCCCCTGCCGCGTTCGCGCACGTAAGCTCGTCCCATGGGCAGCCGTTCTCGCGCAACACCTTCAACTCCTCGAGATATCCACCGCTCGCCGCTGCCTCACAAAGGTATTCTTGACACAACAGAAGACCTCGACGATGCTGGCGCTGCACCGCGCTTGAACATCCGAGCTCCGTGGCCCAAACTTCGCCAAGCTCGACGAACCGAAGCCCCGTCGCCGCAACCGCGTCGCGCATCCCACGACTCACCGCCGGCAGCCGTGCAAGATCTGCAGGGTCGTCAAAATACTCAGATCTGAGTATGTACTTGACGACGAGGTGGGTGGGGAGGCCCGGGATGTCCGCTTGCGTGCGGACCTCAGCCACGGCGTCGCGCATCGCGCAGCTCAAACTGCGAAGCCTCGCGAGATCTCCGGCATCTAGAACGTTCAATTCAATTATGCCTTCGACGAGGATGTTACCGGGAAGCTGGAGGAGTGGCGGGTCCTTTTCGATTGGCGTGTCAGATCCGATCACCGCCGCGGCGACGATGTGGTTGTGAAGGCCGGGTGGTGCACCGCCCACGACGGATTGGTGTGTATCGGTGGTGATACCACCGCTCATGAGAGTATCGGCGTCGTGCGTCGCGTTTGAAGACATCGTGAAGGGTGTCGTGCGCAATTCGTTGTGTCGAGTCTTCCGAGAAAAGCGTTACGAATCAAGAAATAAAAATGAATGAGTTCGTGTTTTCAAAGAGAGATGAGTCATCCCTCGCAGTAGACACCTACCCAACCCCCTTCTCATATCTAATCACTCACGGCTTCTTCGTTTTCCCATCCAGCACCTGGTCGATCAGCCCGTACTCCACCGCTTCCCACGGGTTGAAGTACTTCGGCCGGTTAATGTCTTTTTCGATTTCGTCGTAATCCTTCCCCACGCCTTTTGAGAGTAACTCCAGGGTTTGTCTTTTAGTGTTCCGGATCTCCGCTCTTTGAATCTCAAGCTCAGTGGCTTGGCCTCTGAACGCGTTGATTGGTTGTTTGATCATGATTGACGCGCTTGGTAGCGCCGCCCTGTGGCCCTTCTCGCCGGACGCCAACAACATCGCGGCTTCACCCCACGCCGTACCAACTGCCACGGTGTGCACCGGCGGGTTGACATATTTCATAGTATCGTAAATCGCGAAGGCTTCCGTGTCATACCCGTATTTTTGCCCTTCTCTCGATGTACCTGTGCTGTTGATGTATAAGTAAATGGGCTTGGCGTTGTCCTCGTACTGGAGGTATAACAATTCAGCCAAAATCAACTCAGTCACGCTCGGCACCAGCGTCATCCCTAAATAAACGATCCTTTCCTTGAAGATGAAACTCGGCAAGTCGGGGGGGGACTGGGACGCGGCGTCGCCTTGCATGCTAGGGATCACCTGTTAGGGTTGGTTGGGGAAGGGGGGTGATGGGTTAGGGTACGGTAGTGATGGACTCCGAGAGGGTGAAAAAAAGTGAGAAACCAGTGGGAGGAGATTGATTCAGGTTTTTCGCCACCAACTTACCGCTTGGATCTTCAGGGGGGTGTATGTTGCAGATCGCGCGACTGTTTTGGAACGAACCGGGGTTCTCAACATGGCCGCACTGGGCGCCACGCGCCTGCGCGAGCTCAATCCATTGATCGGCGCGACCCTCGCAGCGGCAGCCTGTGGAGTGGGGAGAGAGCCGAAAAGTGGGATCGCGCGTCAGTAGATGCGCGCCGTCGATGGATGAATTATGGTGATAGACAAGCGCGGTACGGTGACTCAAAACAGATCAAAGCCGGTACAAAAAGACTTACCGAGCCAACGAGAGACATCCTAACGTCCTGCGCGTGCGACGACCGTAGGATCAGCGCGCGTGACACTGGTGAGCTACGGGACGGGACACAACGTCGTCAACCAAAACCCCACACAGAGAAAAGACGATAAGAGACAGATTGTTAAGACTTAATGCCCATACAAAGTCGTCAAAAAGCCGTTCTGAGATCGAGAAAAAAATTTCGAGAGCAGAATCAAAGTAAAACAGAAAAAGAATCAGATTGGTATTACTCATCTCATCCCCCCTACACCCCCTCGCTACACGCCATCCCCGCCAGGTCGCGAACGATGTTAAACGTAGCTTCAGGGCGACCTAAAAGCTTGGCTTTCCTCGACATCTCTTCAAGCACCTCCCCATCCAACGCGAACCACCCGGCGACGATGGATGCCATTTTATCAGGATTCTCGTCGTACGCACCGACGCCGTTTTCCAACACGTAAGACACGTTCCCCGCTTCTTGGCACGGGATGAAGCCGTTGAGCATGATTGGAAGGCCACATATCAGCGCCTCCGCGATCGTCCCCGGGCCCGCTTTCGTGATTATACAATCGCACGCGCTCATGTACTCGGACATGTTGTTCACGAACCCGCGGACGCATACTTTTGTTTTCCACTTTTTGGCGGTGAGTTTTTGCGCCAGCTTCGCGTTCTTGCCGCAGATCAACACGATTTGATCCTCTGGACTCAACGCATTTTCCAACGCCTCCGCGATCTCCTCGAGCTTACCCATGCCCTCGCCTCCACCGACAAGCATCACTGTTTTGGCGTGTTCGTCCATGCCTAAATCCGCTCTGATTTCGGGTTTCGGGCGCGGCATGTTGTTGAAGCTGGGACGGATCGGCAACCCATGACAACTCAACTGTTTGGCTTTCAACCCGCACCGCATGGCCTGAGCAGCAACCAACTGAGTAGCCACGAAACAGCGGTCGACTTGTTTGTGGAACCAAGTTCGGTGGCATCGGGTTAGGTCGGTAACGACAGTAGCGAAGGGAACCTTGCTCCCCAAAAAACTCGGCTGTTCCTTCATCCGCGCCAACACTTTCAGCGGCACGTGCTGCATCAACGGGTGCACCGACACGATCAAATCGGGTTTGTACTCCTGGAATGCCTGCGCGAACCGCCGGCCAACAATAGCGGTGTACCCCGTGAACATGGCTTCGTGCAGGATTTTTGGTTCGCTACTCCGAAAACTCAACCGCCAAAGCCACGGGTTCTTCACCAAAAAGAAGTAACTCTAGGATTTTGGAAATAGAAGTCAGTCTTTTGTATGGGCAACAGTCGGGCGGATGTATTGGGACGTATTGCGTGCGTTGCTCGTATCGGGATGATTAAGAATCCCTCACGTGATGTGTTGAAAAGCTCGAAACGGAGGTGGCGAAAACGCAGGGAAAGGCGAGCAGGATTTTGTGGCGGGGTGTACGTACCTTGGGCATGTTGCACATCGGCCACGGCGAGTGCGTGGTCCACAAATCGACGACGTTGATATCGAACTTGTCGCCGTACAGGGTGGCGAAGCCGTCGCGTAACGCGGTTGCGCTTGCTCTGTGCCCGCCGCCGGTGTCACTCATAAGGCACATCACGCGCTTCTGTTCGCCTTGGGCTGTGATTTCAGACAAGTCGTCGTTGTCCTTGGATTCATTTAGAAAAGAATCATTGGAGAAACCATCTGGCCCAGATGAAGTCACGGGCGAGTAGTCCCCTGCGCTACCTGCTACCACCGCGCCGGAGGCTCCGAGGCTACCTAAGTTGCACACTCGCTTGGCTCCGATGTTAAACGCGCTGTCACGTCAGGTGGTATGGAAAGAGTTCGTCAGGGTCTGTGGGATACAGAAGAGAAGAGAGAGATGATTGACTCCGGATGCACTCCGGCAACTTACCCTATCCCCGGTTTATCGTTCCTAGGCTGTCTCGGCGCCGCGCTTGAGGTGGGCCGGAGCGATAGGGATAAACTCTGCGTCTGCTGCCCCTCCGCCCTTCGCAGCGTCGCCGCCAGGCTCCCGGAGGCACCCGCCCGGAGAGTAGTCGCTTCCATCACGCTTCCAGCGACGCGCACTGGAGGAGGGCTGCCGATGGCCTCTGCTTTTCCCTTGATGACTATGAAAGCTCAAAAACGGAAAAGCTGAAGACCAAAAAGCGAGATCACTGACCCGAGATCGACTAGAAATCAACCGAGGGCCTTGAGTAATAACTCCTGAAAAAATCGTGATCGCGAAAGATTTCGAGATGCCAGATTCGCGAGGCTTGGTTGGCGCGTCATCTATCTTTGTTTGTGTCAGGGAAAGACGGATAGAGCGTCACCCACGCGCATTGACTCGCGCGTCTGACGCCTCTCCGAGCTCTTCGCACACGAGATGTTGTCGACGTGCGCCGCGCCGTGCGCGCGCACCCCCGTGTTCCTCGGGAGAAGCGCGAGCGGTGTGGGAAGCCGCGCTCTTCGCCGCGCGAATGCGCGAGGCAAACACGCCGCCCCCAAGTCACACCACTCAAGGCGGATCTGCGCCACACGCGCGAGCTCGGTGGACTTGCCCGAGTCCGAGCTCGAGGAGGGAGAAATTCAAGGGGTAAGTGGAGGAGTTTTTAAGGTCTACATCCGTTTCTGTGAACGCGACACGCGACGGCAACGCGCTCCAACCGCGCGTCACCCCAACACACCCCATCACCCTTCTCGAATCGGTGCCACTTGGTTCTTTCGTCACGTGTTTACTGACTCTTTCCAATTCCACCCGCCGCAGATCGAAGGCTACGGCGCGATTTCCACCAAGCCCGCGACGCCCTTGCTCGACACCGTGAACGTCCCCGCGCACCTCAAGTCCATGGACATGGACCAGCTGCAGCAAGTGGCGAAGGAGCTGCGTGCGGATTTGATTTACAACGTGAGCCAGACGGGCGGGCATCTAGGATCGAGTTTAGGTGTCATCGAACTCACCGTCGCTTTGAACTACGTGTTCGACCAACCCGAGGACCGCGTGATTTGGGACGTGGGCCACCAGGCGTATCCCCACAAGATGCTCACGGGCAGGCGTGATCGGATGAACACCATGCGGCAAACAGACGGCTTGTCTCCGTTCACGAAAAGAAGCGAGTCCCCGTACGACTGCTTCGGCGCCGGGCACTCGAGCACGAGCATCTCGGCTGGATTGGGCATGGCCGTGGCGAGGGACATGCAGGGCAAGCAGAACCACGTCATCTCCATCATCGGCGACGGCGCTATTACCGGCGGGATGGCGTACGAGGCCATGAACAACGCAGGGTACTTAGACACGAACATGATCATCATCCTGAACGACAACCAGCAAGTGTCGTTACCCACGCAGTACAACAACATGAACCAGGAACCGATGGGCGCGTTGAGTTCGACGTTTGCGCGATTACAATCCAGCAAGCCGTTACGCGAACTGCGAGAATCAGCCAAGGCCATCACGAAACAGATGCCCGTGCCCGTGCAGGAGGTCACCGCGAAGGTGGATGAATATGCGCGAGGCATGATCAGCGGCAGTGGATCTACCCTCTTCGAGGAACTGGGCTTGTACTACATCGGCACCGTTGACGGGCACAACCTCCAAGACTTGGTTGCGATTTTGCAAGAAGTCAAGGCGACGCGTTCGGTCGGGCCCGTGCTTATTCACATCGTCACGGAGAAGGGAAGAGGCTATTCGTACGCGGAGGGCGCGCAGGACAAGTATCACGGCGTATCCCGGTTCGACGTCGCCACTGGTAAGCAGAAAAAAGCCAAAGCCACGGCGCCGACGTACACGCAGGTGTTCGCCGACGCGATGGTTGGCGAAGCCGGGCGCGACGAAAAAGTCGTTGCCGTGCACGCCGCGATGGGCGGCGGCACCGGGTTGAACCACTTCGAGAAGTACTACGCGGACAGGACGTTCGACGTGGGGATTGCGGAGCAGCACGCGGTGACGTTCGCGGCTGGTTTAGCCGTGGAAGGGCTGAAACCCATGTGCACCATCTACTCAACCTTCCTGCAGCGAGGCTGGGACCAAGTCGTGCACGACGTGGCGCTGCAGAAGCTGCCTGTTAGATTTGCGATGGATCGCGCGGGTCTGGTTGGTGAAGATGGACCGACGCACGCGGGCGCCTATGATGTGACCTTCATGGCCTGCCTCCCCGACATGGTGGTCATGGCCCCCTCGAACGAAGCCGAGCTGTGCCACATGGTCGCGACGTCGATGGCGTACGAAGATGGGCCGTCGTGTTTCCGCTATCCCCGAGGCGCTGGGATCGGCATCGACATGGAAGCGGAAGGGGTTGTGTTCACGGAACCGGGGTACGTGGGCAAGGCGCTGCCGATTGGGAAGGGGAGGATTTTGGAGCAGGGGTCGGATGTGGCGCTTCTCGGCTATGGTACCTCCACGAACAGGTGCCTGGAGGCGGCGGCTATGCTGCGCGATATGGGTTTGTCAGTGACTGTGGCGGATGCTCGGTTCTGCAAGCCGCTGGACACGGAGTTGGTGCGTGACTTGGCGACGAACCACGGTGCGCTCGTGACCGTGGAAGAAGGGTCTATTGGCGGCTTCGCGTCGCACGTGTTGCAGTTCCTGGCGATGGACGGGCTGCTGGATGGGTCACTGAAGGTCAGACCGATGACGTTACCCGACGTCCCCATCGACCACGGAAACTACGAGAAGCAAATCAACGATGCGGGGCTCAGCGCGTCGCACATCGCGAGCACCGCGCTTTCCTTGATGGGGCAGAAGGCGGAAGCCATGGAGGTTTTGGCGGCTGTTTCAAGCAAGTGAGCAGCAGAGGATTGAGCTTGAGAGGAAGAAGAGAGCATCCAGTAGGACGTGAGAGGGAAGCACATTGAAATATCAAACACGTTTCGCAAAAGAAAATGAAAAAATGAAAAAAAAAAAACCAAGATCGTCAGATTTTTTTTTCTGTCCTCTGATTGGCTGACAATTCTTGAGTTAAATGTATGAGCGTTGAGGGGTTATCCGTACACCTGGCGAAGATCTTGATTTTGACTCATCCTCGTTTTGTGTGTCGATATCGAGCCGTGTTCCCTCTCCCCATCGGTACCTCCTGCCACTTTCCGGCGCGTGCGTCTGCAGGAAACTTTCTGTAACTTCACGATGTACTCCCAGGCCATCACCAACGTTTCCGCCGCTGCGTTCGCGGGTGCGTATCTTAGTAATCGGAGACGTGACTCGTGTAAACGCGCGCACGATCGAGTAAACATTCTCACGGCAATCGCAACGACGTTGCTTACGCCATTAGATGGACCCCCCAAGCGCGCTTAGACTGTCGCTACGTCGCGGACGAAAAACTGACCGTACCCCTCCCACACAACAACCAACAGCCCCCGCCTCCAAGGCTGGCAAGAAGGTTTCCGCGCGCTCCGCCGCCAAGTGCGTTCCCACCAAGCGCGTCTCCTCGATCTCCGAAAGATTCACTCGGAACGTCGTTCAGAAGAAGCTTTTCTGGTTTTCTTCATTCGACCCAAGCATTCAAAAGCATTCGAAGCTCTCGGATGATCTGCGACAGAATCAATTTCGGAGTAACACATGATTCGTAACGCACGAAGTACTCTTTCACTGCATCTAACCTGTTCCTTCTCCCCCTCCCCCAATAGACCTCTTCGCCGCGTCGCCACCAAGGCCGTGGCTGAGCCCAAAGTCGACACCGACGCGGCGGCTAGGCCCGTGTACCCATTCTCCGCGATCATCGGCCAGGAAGAGATGAAGTTCGCGGCGATCATGAACATCATCGACCCCAATATCGGGGGGATCATGGTCATGGGTGACCGCGGCACCGGTAAGTCCACCACCGTCCGCGCGCTCGTGGATCTCCTCCCCCTCATCGACATCGTCAAGGACGACGCGTTCATGAGCTCGCCCACCGACCCCAACTTGATGGCCCCCGAAGTCCTCGCCAAATACAAAGCGGGCGAAAAGATGGAAGTCGCCAAGGTGCCCATTAACATGGTCGACCTTCCCCTCGGTGCTACTGAGGATCGCGTGTGCGGCACCATTGACATCGAGAAGGCGCTCACCGAAGGTACCAAGGCGTTCGAGCCCGGACTCCTCGCCAAAGCCAACCGCGGTATCCTATACGTCGACGAGGTGAACCTTTTGGACGACCACTTGGTGGATGTTCTCCTTGACTCCGCCGCATCCGGCTGGAACACCGTAGAGCGCGAAGGTATCTCCATCCAGCACCCCGCCAGGTTCATCCTGATCGGCTCCGGTAACCCCGAAGAAGGCGAGCTCCGCCCACAGCTCCTCGATCGCTTCGGCATGCACGCGCAAATCAAAACCGTCAAGCTCCCAGAAGAGCGCGTCCAGGTTGTCGAGGAGCGCACCGCGTTCGACACCAACCCCAAGGTGTTCCGTGAGAAGTACGCGCAGGAGCAGGGCGACATCATCGCCAAGCTCACCGCGGCTCGTGAGCTTCTTCCCCAAGTCGAAGTCCCCATGGACATCCGCCTGAAGATCTCCCAGGTGTGCGCTGAGTTGGACGTGGACGGTCTGCGCGGTGACCTCGTTACCACGCGTGCGTCCAGAGCCGCGGCGGCGTACAGAGGCGGCACCGAAGTCACGGACCAGGACGTGTACTCCGTCATTACCCTGTGCCTCAGGCATAGGCTCAGAAAGGACCCCATGGCCACCATCGACGAGGGGACCAAGGTTGCGGAGGTGTTCGCCGCGGTGTTCGGGTACGAGGACGAGGAGGAATAAACTTTTGGTTTGTTTAAGTTGAGACTTTTTGCCTAGGAGAGGAGATTTTTTGGAGCACGGAGGGAGTATGGGGGACACGGAAGTTGTAGGCGTCCGCAGTAGTACCCTAGTCCCCATGCGGCTTGTAACAGCGCGAGTATTGAGTCGCTATATACACACACTTAAAAGTAAAAAAGAATTTATTTTCACAACTTCTATTTACCTCGTCGCGTTCCCTCCCGGCGGCGAGGGCCTGGATTGCTTCACGAGCCCGGCCGCGTTGTCCCACCCGTCCGTCGAGAGCACCTGATCGATGGCTTGCGCATCCCTGTCGATGATTTTGTCAACAAGCCCGTACGCAATCGCGGCTTTGGCGTCCATGTACTTGGGGCGCTGAATGTCTTTGTCGATCTTCTCAGCGGAGTGCCCGGTGTTTTTCGCGAGAATGTCCACAAACGCGCGTTTTTGTTGCAACACCTCTTTCCACTTGATGTGCACTTCTATCGCTTGCCGCTGGCCGGTTGACGGTACTCTTGGTTGGTGCAACATCGCCGTCGCATTTGTAGTCATGAACCGCTTGCCTTTGTTACCCGCGCTCAAGATCATCGCCGCCTGCCCATACGCCACGCCCGTGCCGACGGTGAAGATGTCGTTGCCGATGTATTTCATGGTGTCGTAGATCGAGGTTGCTTCCGTTTCGAAACCCACAACCTCGCCATCCGCCCTTTGACACCCCGTCGAGTTGATGTAGATGTAGCATGCCTTTTGCGGGTCCGTGTACTGCATGTATAGAAGCTCACTAACGATGAGCTCGGTGACCGCAGGGACGAGCGGCATGCCGATGTACACGATTCGCGAATCAAGAAGAAGCGATGGCAGATCAGGGGGGGGGGTCTTCGGTTTGTGCTCGCTATAACCTCCGCCCGGCACCGCGGCGGACCCGGGGGTGTAGCTGCCCATCACATCCATGGCATACGGACTGAAAGGGTTCGTATCGATCGGGCCATCCGAAGGGATCCATAGATCGGACGCGGAAGCGGCGCGCGCGGTGGATCGCTTCGCCGCGAATCGAGTCGCCCTCACACAAGTTCCCGATTGGAACACGCACTTGCTCGAGCTCTGGAGCCTTCGCTGCGAGACGCGCCTTTGGGGGAAGCCCGCCACGGGCGCCGCCAAGCTCGACATGCCGAGCACCGAATGCATCGCGGTCTTGATGGCGCAACAGGGCAGCCTCGAGCGACGCGTACTGATGCCGAAAAGCCTGTATAGGGTTTTCTTATCGCTTCGAGTGACGTTTGCTTTTATGCAGGTTCTTTTGATCGACCATTTTGGTTTCAAAACCAAAGCAGGAGTTGATCGACGTATGGGTCACGTGTGATATGTAAAATCGTGACTCGGACTTTCCTGCAAAAGCAACAACGCTGGCACCGATGTTACTTACAACCGATCACCTCTCGCCACCTGCCGCCAGACCTCTGGCTCACAACCGGGAGGATGATCTCCTCGCCCATCTCTCGAGGGCCGCTCTATGCCCCGGGCCTGAGCGCGCGCGCGCGTCTCGGGACGCCCAGACAGCTCGGCAGCGCCCCCCGACGCGCGACCACATCACGGGCAAACTTTGCCCGCGCCCCCGCGGCCTCTTTTCGCCCGTGTCTTTACACCGGAGCGGAGGATGCGTTTGTGGCGCGGCGACGCGTGTTGGTCTCCTCTCCCGTGTCGCAATCGCAACGCGGCGAACACATCGTCCCCAACGCGGCCGCGAAAGCCACGTTCGATGCCTCCACCCCGAGCGGATACAGCAAGCAGTTCACGGTGGTGCGCCTGACCGTGTTTTTAAGGTGCGATTGAACTACGGATGTGTACTGATCGATCGAGTTGAAAGGACACCCACTCGTGACCCTGTCTGTTTCTGAAAGTACACAACGATCACGCGATACCTACCGTCGAACGCGCCACGAACCGAATTGTCGTACCCCATGACTCGCCCCACGGCCCACGCTGACCCAACATACTCCCATTGGATGTACTCTCAAATCTTACATCAACCAAACCAAACCAACAACAAAACTCGCAGCATCTTAATCGGCTATGCGTGTTACTACCTGACCCGTAACTCGCTGACGTTCACCGCGCCCGCGATGGTCGCGACCCCGGCTTTAGGGCTGGATATCACGAGCATCGGGGTCATCACAAGTATCTTCCCCATCTGCTACGGGTGCAGTAAGTTCGTGAGCGGCGTGGTGGGCGACGTGCTGTCTCCAAGCGTGATGCTCGGCGGCGGGCTCATCGCGACGGGCATGGTGAACATCCTGTTCGGCGCTTCGTCCACGCTTCCCCTGTTCTGCGTTCTGTGGGCGTGCAACGGCATCCTGCAAGGCTTCGGCGCGCCTTCCTGTGCCAAGATTCTGACCTCGTGGTTCGCCGCGAAGGAAAGAGGAACGTACTGGGGCATGTGGAACATTGCGCACAACTTGGGCGGGTTCGCGGCGCCCATTTTAGCCGGCACCGCGGCGCGAACGCTAGGGTGGAACTGGGGTTTGTGGGCCCCAGGGATCATCGCGCTTGTGTTCGGCACTGTTATCGTGTTGACGCTGAAAGACAGCCCAGAAGCTCGAGGCTATGAAGCCGTGGAGTCCGCGGAGGAGTTAGCAGCGCAGGACGCGGCAGCGGAGAAGCCAAAGGAGGTTGAGGCGAAAAAAGAGGTGGAGGAGCTTTCGCTTGTGCAGAACCTGTTCCAGAACGTGTTGAGTAACCCGTTCATCTGGGGGCTGGCGTTCACATACTTCTGTGTATATGTCGTGAGGCAAGGGATCACGTCGTGGAGCGTTTTCTACCTCATTAAAGAGAAAGGTGTGGTAGACGCGGGGGCCGCAGCTTTAAGAGTCTCTGGATTGGAGTTGGGCGGTTTGTTGGGCTCTTTAATCGCAGGCAGAATTTCAGACTGGTACATCGCCAACTCCGAAGGCGGCGCGGTTGGTAAGCGTATCCAGGTAGTCATGGCGTACTTGATTGGAGTAGCCGCGATGTTACTGGCGTTCCAAGCAGTCCCCGCGGGCATGCCGATTCTTCAATCAATAGTCGTCTTCATGATCGGGTTCTTCCTTTACGGCCCGCAGATGTTGATCGGGTTGTGCGGAGCCGAAATTGTTGGAAGACGATCAGTAGGCGCGTCCGAGGGCTTCCTCGGCTGGATCGCATACTTGGGCGCCGCGAACGCGGGCGTCCCACTGTCCATGCTGGTGCAACAGTACGGGTGGGGCGCGTTTTTCATCGCGCTTCTGTCTGCTTGTGTTGTGGCGTTCGCGCTGTTGGCGCCAATCACAGGGGCGCAATCGGAGGTGCAGCGGACCGCGGGAGCCAGGGGATAGAGGTGAGATAAGATGTATGCAGGGTCAGATGTATGCAGGGTTAGACGTATACAGGGTGTATGAAGATGGGGTGTGACGAGACGATGGGTGTATGACGACCAGTGTGACCAAACAGTCTCACCACCTCGATGTAATCCAAATTTATGTTTATGGATAAAGAATTTCGAGTCTCTCAAACTTTGCTATAACACCCACTCACTTCACTCACCTCAGTTACAGGTTGTCCCCCGCGTACATGGGAATCCCTGACGCTTTCGCGGCGATTTCCGTGGGGTTGTCAATCACGTGGTCCACCAGTCCGTACTCCTTCGCCTCCGCGGCGGACATGAAGAAATCGCGATCGGTGTCCTCCATTATGACATCCAGGGGCTTGCCGCAAAACTCCGCAATGTACCCGTTCAAGGTGGATTTGTGGTGCATGATTTCATTCGCCTGGATTTCGATATCCGCAGCTTGGCCCTGGGCTCCACCAAGAGGCTGGTGGATCATGATGCGAGAGTTGGGCATGCTGTATCTTTTGCCTTGCTGGCCCGCGGACAGGAGGAAGGCTCCCATCGACGCGGCCAATCCAACACAAACAGTTGACACGTCCGGCCGCACGTGCCTCATCGTGTCGAACACCGCCATCCCGGCAGTGACGCTCCCCCCCGGAGAGTTGACGTAAATAGTGATATCAGCCTTGGGATCCGCAGCATCCAGCCACAGAAGTTGAGCGACAATCAAGTTACAGCTGTCGTCGTCAACAGCGCCGCCCAGACGAATAATGCGCTGGCTCATCAGCTGGCTCGCAACGCCCTGGAACCGCTCCATCACCATGGGGGGGGGGCCCTTCGCCTGAGACGCGGAGAAGTCATAGCTGTTGTGATAAAGGGGGAAGAGGGTCAGTGCGTGTACGTGCGAGATATGCATCTGGGTGCTTCTACAGCTGTGTGGGACTGTGCGTGTGTAGCCTTCCCCTTGATGAGGCACACGTCCTATAGATAAACCGCATCGTGAAAAGAAACCGTCGACGTCGCCCTCAACGCGCTCCGGAACCACGCGCACGTCGTGTTTGCGATTCGGTTGGGTACACTATGTCACATCTACTTACTTCGACTTGCTGTTGGGAATCCAGAGGTTGGACTCAGGGCCGCTGGCGCGCGTGATGCACGCGGAGCGACCTGTTTGCCTGAGGTACGATTTGGGGCGATGCGGTGTTAGTACGTGAAGGCCATAGGGTTTCCTGCAGATTCGGGTTGGGTGCAGGCCGACCGTTGAACACGCACCTAGTGACCTTGCGACCCTCGGTCTGATGCAACGACCGCTCCAGGCTGAGACAGGGAGACGCGGCGATGGAAAACGCCATCGTAGGTTCTGTGTGCACGGCGTGTGCGACACGAATGCGGGAGCGAAGGGGAGGAGCGCGCGGTATCTCGCGATAAAGTTCAGAGGTTCGTCGACGATGAAGAGTGATGAAGGGAAGGAAAATCTGCTGAGAAAGAAAAAACCAGCCTGGCAATTAAATTAAATCATCATTCGTCGCGACTCTCTTCATATTATTACAAAACGTGCTTTCTAGTGGCCAACATTTCCGTGTTCTCACTCTTGTTGACACTATGTGCGGCACGCGGAGCAACCCTTATTTCAGTCACCTGATTTCTACAGGCGAGTGTTGACACGACGTATTGATTATTTATTTTATTTGCAAACTCTCGTTAGATCTGCGAAGGACGGGGAGGTTGGGTCAGCGATTGAGGTCCTAAGTTGTGACTATTTCGACGAGAGAGATACTGAACTGCATGCAGAGTTGTTAAAACCTTAAAAACCTGCCAACGTACCTTGTCCACCTTCTCCGCCATCACCGTCGGGTTCGCCTTTGCCACAGCGTCGCGTCCCATTTGTTTAAAATCGAACTGGCACGCGTGTTTGTTCGCGTGCCGGTGCGTGGCGCAGTACGTGAACCCGCACCTGCACTCGAACCCGGTGAGCCCGACCCTTTTGTTGCAGCTGTAGCAGCGGTTGGGGTTTGCTTGTTTTTTTGGTTCGTCGTTTTCTTCTGGGGGGTTGGCGGCGCCCGCGGCGGATGCATCAGGTGCATCAGATGCACTTTCAGGAACTCCAACTGGCTCAGACGTCGACGCGATCGCGGCGGGAGAAGGCGCTGCTTCCTGCGTAACCATCTTCGCCACGGGTTCGGGAGACGGGACCACAGCGCTTGACGCCGGTGACTCCTGCGGCTTGTTCATGTGCGTGCTTTTGTAGCACACGGAGCACATGTTCGCCGTCGCGACGTTTCTGTGGTATTGTGAAAATGAGGTAGATCTGGTCAGTAGGGGTGACACGACGCAAGGGGGGAGCCGATCTTGGAGCCGCGTGGTGGGTTACGGGGTCGACGCGGCGGATCGGGGTTCCGTGGACTCTCCGTTATGCTTTAGTGCGAAACAAAGAAAGAAACATACCCGAAGAACCCGCAGCCGTTCGCGCACAGTGTCGCCTGGACGTCGTTCGTGCTCCCGTGGTCCGTCATGCTAACGTGCGGATCTTGGGTTTTTTCGTGTGCGGAGCCTTTCGCTTTTGGAAGCCCGAGGCTGTCGAACACGTAGGGTTCGCGGGAGGGACGCGCGACGCTCTCTCTTTCACTTTCGAACGAGAAAGGTGTGACTCCAACCGCGGACCCGAGGCCACGCGGGGTTTGCGCCGGAAAGAATGCCGGCGAGCGAACACGTACCCCCGTTCAACCAGGTCAAACGATAAGTTTCCGCGTCAAAACTGGTTTTTTTCTGGACGTCGTGTCATCTCGCGCGGTTTCCCAACCAAGCCCGTGTGAGCATAGAGCATCTAGCTA
>TARA_B110000977_G_scaffold9125_1_pt1 | contig 16270 bp, 8 predicted proteins | sample TARA_B110000977 | Tara Oceans TARA_B110000977 (sample SAMEA4397798) | marine metagenome | biome: Polar Biome; feature: [SRF] surface water layer (ENVO:00010504); material: water (ENVO:00002006), including particulate matter (ENVO:01000060) such as... | depth 5 m | reverse complement strand
TTTTGTCCGCCAACACCCTTCCTCGTAACCTGGAAATCGTCTCCTCGGACGGGCCACTGCTACCCGCGACGACGAGCGACTCTCTAGGGTCCTCGATGTGCCGTGCGTTTGGTGCGATGCGCGTTTCTCGGAGAGTCTCGCGCGTTTTCTGTCTCGCGGTCACATCGCTGCTCCTCGGTGCGATCGATGTGTCCGCGGAGGAAACTGCGGTGTCCCAGTACCATTGGCAGCTTGCCGAGGCGAGCGCGTCGTTGGGGGAGGAGTCCGCGCCTGTGTTCAAGGACGCGCCCGCCCCCAAGTCCGCGCCCCTTCCTGTCCTGGAGATGGACATCACCCTGAACGTAGAGGTGCTTGATTCGTACTTCACGGAGAAGGTTAAGAACGCGGTGGGGTTCACCGCGGGCGAGGTTGCGCCCGAGGACGTGGATGTGACTGTCACGTTCCCCGTCGTGGGCGTTTTGGCGTTCGAGACCGCGGACCCGGGGAAGATCGACCTCGATGCGATCACCGCGACTGTTGCGTCCAACCTTCAAGCCCCGCTAAACACGGTCTCCACGCGGATCTTCCCCATCGACGGAAGGCTTGCCGAGGAGTACGCCGCGCTCGGTGCGGAAGCAAAAAAGAAACTCAAAGCATCGCTTGGGCAAAACGCAGGCGTGGACGGATTCGTCGAGGCGGAGAGCGTTGAGACGGTGGAGGGCGCCCTGAAAAAGTTCAAACCCGTGCGCCTTGATTTAACCAGGGTGGAGTACAAAGTTTCGGTAACCGAGGGGAACCCGACGAAGGATGACCCGGTCGGCGCGGACGGGAACCCCGACAAGACGCAAATCGAAGTCGTGTTTCGCCGAGCCATGGCCATCGCGCACGCCGCGGAGGATGCGATCTTCGTGGACCGCATCGCGGATGCCGTCGGGTTAGACGCGGAAACGGAAACGGAACCCGAGGTTAGGGTTGCCATAAAAGCGCACGTGATCCTGCCTGAGGGCCAAAACGTGCAGCAAGCCGTGCGCAAAGCGGAGGGGTACGGCGCCGCTCGACTTCTCTCCGCAGCGCTCGCCGCCGACGGCATCGAAGCCGTGGTGGACCCAGTCACCGCCTGGATCGCGGATGAGGCTGACAAACCTGGTTCGGACGTCAACTCAGTAGGTCATGACGATGATTACTCGTACGGGAAAGACAAGGTAACAGTGGAACAGGTCAACGCCACGGAAGCCGCGGAGGAGCAGGCTGACGTCAACGCGGAAATCAACGGATTGTTCACCGAACTTGAGGAGGAGAACCCGGAGATCAAGGGCCCTGATTTCCTGGAAACGGAAATTCCTGAGGTTGAGGTTTCAGAGGGTGAGGTTGACCGTGAAACCCAAAACGGGGTGGTGACGGAAGACGGGACGCCGGGTGAGGCGCACACCGAACCCGCCCAACCCGCGCCAACGCCCAAAAACGAATCCGAAAACGATCGTTACGACGAAGGCTTCGCGGACGGCGTCGAAGCCGGCGCTGACGGCAAGGACCCTGAGACCGCGCGGGACTTGGCGGACGGGCTCAATGACACCTCACGGTACGCGGAGGGGTATGCCGCGGGTGTCGCGACGTCGGAAAGCCCCTCGCAGAACAACGACCAGGCTGTTTACCAGCAAGGGTATGCGGAGGGTTATGCGCACGGCGGGGAGGACGCCGCGGGGTCGAGTGACGGCGACGACGGTTTCCACGTGGAAACGGCTGAAGTCCCCACCCCGACTTCTGTTCCAACAACTGTTGCCCGTATCACCTCCACAGGAACCGGCCCTGGCGACGACGGCGCGATGGACGTCTTAAAGTTAGTGGGTCTGGACCCGGAGGGCGCGCGGGAACCCAAATCCACACCAGAGACGGAGAGTAACTTGTCCATCAAAGCCCAAAGGGCGCTGCGGCGCGTGGCGTACCGGGCGGGCCAAAGGGCGGCGAGAGACGCCCTCGCGTTGAAGTTCGGCATAGATTCACACGAGATGATCGTGGTGAGCAGGGCGACGGCGGAGGAGGCGGCGGATAATGCAGTAACAACTCCAGGAGGAGTTGATGAAACGCCTTTTGCGCACCTACACTTAACTGCGGGCGAACGCGACGCCGCGGCGAAGGACGGGTACGCCAACGGCCTGCAAACCGCGAACTTTGCGCTCGGCACTGCGTTTGCGGAGAAAGAAGTTCGGGGCGCCGCGGAGGGGAAGAGCGCCGAAGCAACGGGTGCCAGTGCTGCAACAACGGGTGCCATCGCCGCGCTCGGGTCCTTCGACGAAAGCGGGTCGCTCGGTGCGGAGAACGGCGGTGCGCGGACGAAGGCGAGTGATAAAAAGTTCCGCGAACGGCGGCAATCCGTGTTTGTCGGATGGGCGGCGGCGGGGGCGGCGTTGACCGCGGCGGCATTCACGATGCGCGCACGCCGCACCACCACGCCCGAGGCCGAGGAAACCGAACAACTCGTGGAACCGAAAAGCGAGCGGTACGGAACGAACATGGTGTAGAAAGGTAATACCGTTGTAACAACCGTTTATTGCAACTCTGAAAAGGAAAATATTTTTTCCCGACGCTTCAGTTGAGATACCGAGGATCTCCATTTTTCGATGCCGGGCATTTTTCGTCAATTCGACGGTCTATTCACGATTCACGCACCTCGATGGGGCCGGATCTCCTCGTCTCGTCCAATGATATGCCGGGATTTTGTCGAGAAGGATGTGTCGATCCCAGGATCCGCGTTCCTCACTTTGAAGAGCGCTCGCTTCTCGCCGAACCAACGCCAGGTGCGTGTTTCCCCGTCTCGGAACCATCACGCCTTCGCACTCGTGTCGATTTCGATTTCCGCGGTGTCCGGGCGCGTCTCTCTCCCCGCCGGCGTCTCTCTCGTCCCGACACGTTTATCTGTCGGGTGACGTTGCGAAACAAACTGGGTTGCTTCACCGCGCGTGCGGTCGCGTTTCCGTGCGTCATCTCCCAGGGAACTCGACTGACAAACCACGAACCCCACCACCAACCCCCCTCTCTGCAGCATGTCCGCTGTGTCTTGCTCCTCCGCCCGCGCGACGGTCGCTGTCAAGGCTGTCGCGAAGCGCGATGCTTCCACACCCGCGGCGAAGCGTCCCAACTCCGTGGCCCTCGCCGCGCCTGCGTTCGCCGCGGCTTCCCTCGCGTCCCCCGCGTTCGCCGCCACCGAGGCGATTTCCCAGACCGCGGATGGTGTGGGTGTCGCCGTGGGCGGGGTCGCCGCCGTTGCCGCCATCGGCGGCCTGCTCATGGCCACGGACCCGAACAAAAGACGCGAGGACATGAAATCCACCGCAGGCGGAGACGAAGCCAAATCTGTGGCGGATTACTTCAACAGCACTGGCTTCGAGCGCTGGAACAAGATCTACGGCGAAACCGATGACGTGAACAAAGTGCAGATGGACATCCGAGTGGGGCATCAGCAGACCGTGGACAAGGTTCTGGACTGGACCGCGGGGATGGACATGAATGGCGTTACCGTGTGCGACGCGGGATGTGGCACCGGGTCGCTCGCAATCCCGCTAGCGCTTCGCGGTGCCTCCATCGCCGCGTCCGACATCTCCTCCGCGATGGTGGGCGAAGCCGAGGAGCGGTACAACGCCGAGATCGCGTCCGGGAAGGCTGCGCCTGGCATCGCCCCCAAGTTTGACGCCATCGGATTGGAAGAGTGCTCCGGGAAGTACAACGTCGTGACGTGCATCGACGTGATGATTCACTACCCCACCGACCGTGTGAACGGGATGATTTCGCACCTCGCGTCCTTGTCCGACGACAAGCTCATCATCTCCTTCGCGCCGAAGACCTTGGCGTACACCATTCTGAAGCGCATCGGCGAGCTGTTTCCCGGGCCCTCAAAAGCCACCAGAGCCTACCTGCACGCGGAGGAAGACGTGGAAGCCGCGCTCAACGCCGCCGGGTTCAAGGTGAAGCGCCGCGAGATGACCGCAACGCAGTTCTACTTCTCACGACTGCTCGAGTGCGAAAGGGCGTAAGTTGGGTAGGTGTATAGGCCTATATTGATATCGAAATAAGAATAATCATTTTACAATTGAGTTCTATGTGACTATATACTACGTCGGCGCTGGCGTCCACGCGCCTCCGGGCGGAGGGTCTTCCAGCGGCGAGCCGAACGCGCCAGGCACCACGTTTGCGCCGTCACTACTTTTTTGTGGTGTCTCAACAGGTTCGGGAAGCGGCGCTACTTGGTTCTTTTTGCTCGCCGATTTTTTTTGGCTTTTTGCGGACTCCAATGCCTCCTGTTCCAGCCGTTCTTTCTTCGCAAGTTTGCCTCGTTCCACGCGTTCTTTTTTCAATAGCTCTTCCTTCTCTCGAAAGGCTTTGCTTTCCATCGCGACGCGTTTCAACAACGCCGGCCAATCGCTTTTGATTTTTTCCAAAAGCCACGAAAAACTTTTTTTAACGCCGACGTCCAGTGTATCTTTCCCTGACTGTTTGCTCTGTTGTTTGCTTGACGCACTTCTCAAGGACGTACACCCTGCGATCCACACCCGGTCGCTTTCCAACAAATCGAGCCCCAGTGCCTTTGCTATTTCCGCGTCGCTCTTGGCGTTTGGCAAATCTTGTTTGTTTGCGAAGACCGCGATTGGCTTTTTGTCAAGTTGCGGATCCTTGATAAGTTCGTGCAACACTTCCCTGGCTTCGTCTAACTTGCCAACATCAGCGCTGTCCACCACGAACACCACCCCGAAAGCATCCGCGACGTACGCGTACCAAATGCTTCTGATCCGCTTGCCGCCCCCAAGGTCGAACACCTCTATTTCGAACTGAGCGGCCCCGAACTGTTTCGCGGTAGCGGCGGGCAACGAAACGTTGTCAAATCCTACAGTAGGCACGGTGGGCTCATCGTCCTCGCCCACCAGCGTCTGTAGCAAAGTGCTCTTGCCAGCCCCATCCAAACCCACGAACATCAGCCGTATCCGTCGACCGCCGGACCCGCAACACCCGAAGCATGCCATGGTGGACCCCGAGCGACGCGAGCGCCGCGTGCTCTGACATCGGAACGTGAATAAACTTCTCTCAGTTTGCCAAAATGTGTGTCGGGAAAACGGCGCGAAACTAATCGCACGATCATTCTGGAAGACGTCGCGGCGCGTGACACGCCCCAGCACACGTGGCGCGCGCGTGGACCCGGTGCTCGCGACCGCACATCATGGTGGTACGTACTCACTCACGCAGAACCCACACACCGCCCCCGCCCCAGTTCCCGCCTCGCGGAGGGAGGGCACACACCGTATCGTCACGTCCCACGAATTTGGTGGCGATCTGCTCCGGGGACCATTATTTCGGGCACCCGCACATGCTTCGCCCCAACTCTTCCGTAACTCACCCTCTCTTCCCTTCATCCCGGTAGGAATCGGACCGCGAGCTCATTCCCATTACGGAGTTCAACGAGGGGTTCAAAGGTAAGAGGATCCAGGTGCTATGGCCGGATACCGGTAAGTGGTACAACGCGGATGTGATCAAAGTGAACGTGAAGAAAAAAACCGCGACGCTGTTTTACGTAGATTCGGATGAACGGGAAGACATCAACCTGTACGAAGCGATGCTGAACATGGAGGTGAGCTGGCCGTACCGAGGCGGAACGGTGGGAAAGACGCCGTTACACAGCGCGGCGATGCCCAAAAAGAGCCAGAAACGAAAAGAGCTGAGTAGCGACAGCGACGACGACGACGCGGCGCGGGATTCGCGAGTTAAGAAAAAGCCAAAGGCGCCGGCGAAGAAAACAGTATCAGTGGTGAAGAAAACACAACCGACTGGAGGGCCTTCCGATGAGAACCGGCTCACGCTGAGAGGTAAGCTCCTTGAAACGATGCACCTCGCCCGAGATGAAACGCGGCGACTAAGCGAGTTTGGGGTTTCGAAAACTGACAACGAGTGCGAAGAAGCGGCGCGGGCGACAGAAGCGGCGCTGTTCACCATGAACAAAACCGATCGAAAAAAGTACAACGACAAGGCGCGTTCGCTTCTTTTTAACCTGAAGGATGACAAGAACCCGTCGCTGCGCGCGCGTGTGTTGAGTGGTGAGTTGAAACCGGAAGTTTTGGTCACGATGACCCCAGCGGAACTGGCGAGGCAGGACTTGCAGGAAATGAGACGCACGCGTGAGGCCAACATCGGGGAGGATGCGTTTTTAGAAGGCGGTCCTACGGTTCAACGCTTGGTGAAAACCAGCAAGGGCGAGGAGATGGTGGTGGTCGGTGGGGGGGATGAGTTCGACGAGGGCGACGGGCTGGGGAACCGGAAGGAAGAACAGGTGAAGTTGCCGTCGGTTGAGCCTGACATCGCGTCGGGCACGGAGAAGCCCGCGGCGGTCGAGGAGGACTACACGCCGAGAGCGCCGCCAACAGAGGAACCCGCGACTGTGGATCCCGCCCCAGCAGAGCTGCCTACCTTCGAGGCGTTCGCAGCGGGCGCGGCATCCAGCGACGACGAGGATGATGTCAATCCGGAACACGGTGCTATGGGTAAACAGTCTGAGGAGGATGACGAGTACGACCCTTCGAAAGGGTTCGACTATGACGCGGACGGCGATGATGAGAAAGCAGAAGACCCCGAGGTTGGTGAACCTCCAGCTCCGGTTGCTACGAAATCGGCTCCACCGCAAGCTCCAGTTCCTGCAGACCCCCCCGCCCCCTCAAAAGCCCCGGGCACGTGGACAGGCGTAGTCAACTTGAGCGAGGGGAAGATTGGGAAAAGTAATTGGCGCGCGGCGGCGATTGGCGGCGAGTGCGTGTTGATGGATTTGATTTTGCCGCAAACGATCAACATCAAGGGCCGGGTGCGTCTTGAAAAAGCAGAGGAGATGAACCTTTTCCTCGCGGAGGTGTTGCAGGGACGGTCGAACTCCCGTGGTGTGACCTTGGCAGTGGCAGTTCCGGAGAGTAAAGACGACCAAAAAGCCGCGGAATTAACCAGGTGGTACGCCTCAAAAAGGCAGTACGGCGTGGTTTCCGTTAAAATACGAGAAGGCCCTGTGCCGCTGGAGATGTACATCGTCCCGCAAGGCAAGCTTCTCGACAAACTTGTGAAAGTGCTCGGCAAAACCTGCGAGATCAACCCGTCCACGATCGCGGAGGAAGGGCCGTCCGCGATGCTGTGGTGCGCAGTGCACCCCAAAGGCACTGGGCCGAATGCAGTTAAAAAAAAGGCGCAACCGTCCGCGGCGTCGCTCAACGCGGGCGGAGCTTCCTCTGGCGGTTACAACCAATCGGTGTACGATTCAGGGGGAACGCCGCCGCGCACCGTGCCTGTGGCGTACCAAAGCGCCGCACCGCACGGGGCACCACCTGGATATCCCCCGGACATGAACCAGTACGGCGGGTATCAAATGCCTCCGTCCTTTGCGGCGCCCTCTACGTACGTCACGTCGGTGCCCCCGCCGCCGGTGCTGACGCGCCGACCCGACGTGGCGGAGGACTTTCTGAACAGCACATTCGGCGCCGCCGCGGGTCCATCGTTCGTGACGGACGTCCCGCCCCCGCCGTTCGCCAGGGGGTACGTCGCAGATGTGCCGCCTCCGCCTGGTTCCTTTGGCGCGCTTCCGCCGCCGACAAAGTACGACGGACTTGGACGTGCGATGCGGGACGACTTTGGGTACCCCCCAGCCTTTGACGATCGCGGCGGACGCGTTGAGTACCCTTCGGGTGGTGGTTTTGACCGAGGCGACGACCGTAGGGACTCGTACCCCCCCGCATACGACCGACCTCCGGAGAGGTTCGACCGCAGAGGTGATTATGAGTCCGACCGCAACAGAGACAACCGGTACGGCGACGACCGGTACCGCGGGCGACCCGGGGAAAAAAACCGTTCCGGCAGTGCGAGCGGTGCTGCAACAGCGGGTTCACGAAAGCCATGATGACGCACACCACGGAAAACCACGGGCGCCACGAAAGCGGCTCGTCGCCTGGGTAAGTGCACTGCTGCCTGGAGCACGACGAACGCGCGCAGGCGGGTGGAAGGGGCGGCAGAGGGGGTCGAGGAGAGTCACCCCAAGCGGGCCGAGGCGGCAGGGGACCCATTCCCCAGTGCACCGGGTGCGGCATGTTCGGCCACTTGTTGGACGTCTGCAGGAAGAGAAACACCAAGTGCGACGTGTGCGGACAGAAAGGACACATCGAGCAGGACACGAAAGTGTGTCCAGGGAAGTAGGCATAGGACTTGTCATAAATACGCGCTTTAATTACACAGTCTATGTACTATTTGTTTTACGAGTATTGCCGCTATCGATGTACTTTCTCTATTTTCACGTCAATCACTCATTACCCACTTGTCTTTCAAAAGCCTGGCCGCAGTGATGCGTTTCTTCGGGTCTGGGCACAGCATGCGGGCAATAACCTGCTTGGCGTCGGCCGAAATGTTAGCCCATTGCGGTTTCAGGAACTCAACCCTTAAAGTTTCACTCGCGTTGAGTCGGGCGTCCCGACTCGCCGCGCCGAACACGTGGTACCCGCCGAGCATGAGAAATGTGACGACGCCCAACGACCACACGTCCACCTCGGGACGCGCGCTTTTTTGAGCGGACGAGCGGACGCGCTCAAGTCTTCGTCGAGGTGTGGCGGGTGTTACACTCTGCGTAGGAAGTAACACCTCGCTCCCGCCCCCGCCCCCGCCTTTGGGATAAACGTTTTTGGTCTCAACAGAAGAGCGTCTCTCACTTTGTTCTTCCTTTTCCGCCGCCGCCAAGTCTGTGAAAATCTCAGGCGCCGCGTACTCACACGTGCCTTGTAATCGATCACCCACCATGTCCTTCTTCTCGAACAAGTCCAAACGTGCGCCGTGCTTATCACTCACCACCGTGGCGAACCCAAAATCCGCGAGCTTCAGGGATGTCAAATCCCCAGAGTTGGAAAGAAGAAGGTTCTCGAGTTTAACGTCGCGGTGCGCGAAGCCAGAGGTGTGAAGTTTCGCTAACGCCTGCGCCACTCTTCGGCACGCGACTCGCGCATCGTGTTCCGCCAGCGCACCACCGCACTTCGCGACGTGCGCGTTCTCCGTCACTTCCACCAACTCACGCTCAGCCCGGTCGTAAACGTGCGCGTCGAACTCGTCCAGCACGGAGTTCCCAGAACCACTAGTGCTTCGCCGGTGTTCCCGGCTCCGCCGCTTGGTTTCTTGGATCTTTTGTTTCTTCGCCAAACGCTTCGTGTCCACAGTCTCTTGAACGATATCTAATAAAGACCCACCAGCACAGAACTCGTGGATCAAAACGAGCTTCGCGTCTTCGATGAGCAAATCACGGAACGCGCACACTGTGTCGTGAGATGCGACTGCAGCCACGGCGGCTTCGCAAAGCGTCGCGCGAATCGCGTCGCGGCGCGACGTTGTTACTTTTGTGGCCGTCTTTTCATCATCCGCAACCCCGACGGCATCCCCGCTGGACTGGATGGTGACCACCTTCGCTGCGACAGTTTCGTTTGTTGTTTTGTGTCGCACGGCGTACACCACGCTAAACCCGCCTTTACCCACGCGCCGCGCGTTGCTTACGTCGTACAAATCACGTAACGTGCGCCCCGCGTTTCGGGAAAGCGCGGGTGCGAGAACCGAGCGCGTCCTCGCATCCAAGTCGCCGAGAACTTCCCGCACCTCGAGTGTCAGTGCAGACTCGTGCGGGTCACTGGAAACGTCGAACTCGTTGTCGTTTGGAACAAACGCATCACTCATGATGCATGCTTCTTCCTTGGGCGCGTACTTCGATGAAACCGCGGGGGATGCCCCGTCCGCGTCCGCCGCCCGGGACACGCAGCACCCCATTTCGTCGCTTTTACGCTTTTTCGCGCTCTTTTTTATCCGGGGGCTCCACCCGCTGTGACCTCTGTGCAGGCCGCGGGGCGCACAGCTCGGGCTCACAAGCGGGAGCCGTGAGTTCAGGAGGAACCCTCTGACTTTCAGCGCCGCGAGAAGTGCATCCGTGGCGTGGGGACGCGGGGACTTCGAAGCATTAACGAACTTGTCGGCAACCCGAGGTTTAGCAGACTTCGAGAATTTTCAACGAAGATTTCTTGGGCCTGCCGAAACGTCGCTTGCGACGACACCCTTCGCCACTCCTCGGGGGCGCGTTGGTATGGCGTCGCGTACCGTGTCGCGGAGCGTGTTTCGCCGGCTCCGTTGCGTCGGGTCCCACCAGTCTACGTCGTCATGGTCCTCAGTCCCCACCCCCGCTACGTACGGCACCCCAGCTTCTTTCGAAACCCCGGAAGCGGATGCGGTGAGCGCGAGCTCGGACCGTATCGTCGTTGAATCCGTGGCGAATCAACTCAAAACCCAAGGGTACGCCGTGGTGGACGGCGCTTTAGACGGTTTGGTAGACACTGGCGAGACTAATAAACCAAAAGAAACCCTGGCTGAGACTTTGCGTAGGGAGCTGATGACCTTAACCTCCACGCCAGGCGTGATGGTACCCAACGCCACGGTTCTTGTGAGTAAAGATGGCAGCCAATCAAAGCTGGAAAAAGCATCCATCATGGAAGCGGAGATGCACAATCTTGATGAGGAAATTCTGTCAACCGTACCAGCACTACGAGCAGTCGCCGAGAACCGATCCACGTTAACCCTCCTGAACGTGATGATACCGAGCACGTCAAATAACCAGCTACACCACCAAGTCGTGAAACTCCAAAAAAATACTGGCGACGGCGGGTGTTTCCCACTTCACTTCGACGCCGACGCGTTGGTGGACGGGCGAAAAATTACACAGCTGACGTACCTCAACCCCGAGTGGAAACCGGGCGACGGCGGTGAGCTGATACTGTACCCCTTCCCAATGGATAAACCTATTGTTATAGAACCTATAATGGGCCGAACCGTGCTGTTCGCGGCGCAGCACATGTTGCACCGCGTCGCGCCGAGCAACGCGAATGAAAGACTTTGCTTCACCACGTGGTTCTTTGCGAAGAATGGAGGGAAAGGGATGGACGGGGATAAGGCAGAAGATTCAGATAAGTCCGATAATAACTCTTCAGATAATACCTCTTCAGACACGCCGTACTCCCCTGTCGCCTGGCAGCAGGCCCGCGAGTTGTGTAAGCCGCACCTGCGTAAGCACCTTCAAAAGGCGGTTTTTGCGGAGCAGTGGGCGGCGTCCATTTTGGAATCGCACCCCCCGAGTCCGGTGCGCGATTTGGTTCTCGCGACGCACCAAGAAGAAGTCGAAACAATTATGAGAGCGCTGGCGGGGAAGTTCCCGGAAGGCATCCAGCTCATCGCGCACGTCGCGGAGAACGGGACGCGGGAAGAGAAAGGTAGAATGGGAGTTAGGTGGTTGTAATAGTATAGCGAGAAGACCACCTACGTTTGTTTGCAAAACTCTCTCAATAAATCATTGGATTCTCCTAGGGAGAGATCGGTTCCCCTCGGCACACCCGACGACACGGGGTTGTCCCCGTGGAGTCGGTGTGGCCTGGGAGTATGGGGACCACCGCGCGGTGGCGAGCGTCGCTGGTGCTGGTGCTCGCGGTGCTCCGCCTCGGGGCGTGCTCGAGCCCGGAGGAGTTGGACGTGGAGGCCGCGCCTTTGGCTCCCAAAGTCGGCTCGTCCGAGGACACGGCTTCTCGAGGATGGTGCGTGGACGGCATCAACGCCAGCGGCGGGGCGTGCGCTGCAGGCGCTGTGGATCCCCTCGGCGTAGCGGAACGGTCCCTCGACTGGCTCCTGGACGCCACAGCAACAGCCTCCTCTCCACGACTCGATTGGAGGGACGGCCTGGGCTTCGCCCAGAAAGATCTCCCCGCTGAGGACGCCGACGTCGCGTCCCTGTTGGCCTTGGATGACGCAGATTTCGCCGCGGTTCCCGCACAACAGAGACGCAGGGCGGTTGTGAACTCCGCACGGCACGCCTGGCGGGGATACAGAGAACACGCGTGGCCCAACGACGAGCTAGCGCCCATCACCATGAAAGGCGTGGAGTGGCTAAACGTGGGATTGACAATCGTCGACGCACTCGATACGCTTTTGCTGTTGGGGCTGGAGGACGAAGCGACAGAGGCAAAAAACTGGATAGCATCCGACGAAGGGTTATCCTTCACCGCGAATAAAAACGCGAACGTGTTTGAAAGCACGATTCGGGTGTTGGGCGGCTTGGCGGCGGCGCACGGGCTGGGTGGCGACACGGTGGACGGCGATCTATTAAAAAAAGCTTTGGACTTAGCAGAGAAACTATCCCCCGCATTCAAAACGCGGACTGGGATACCGATCATGGACGTGAACTTCAAAACCGGGGACCCGCACCACCCCAAATGGACGCAAAAAAGCTCGCTCGCAGAGGCGGGGACTCTGGTACTGGAGTGGGAAGCGCTGGAAGCGGCGCTGTTACAATACGAAAACGCGACGAGCGGCGGAGGGAGTTTGGGGGGCGATTCGTATGACTTTGATTCGTACCATGATGAAGATTCCAACGACCCAGAGCCTGAGACGGAGTACGGTTTTTGCCCTGAAGGCGGTGGGTTGAAGGAGTACCCGGTTGTGCGTGAGGACCCGGAGTGCGACGCGGTGGAAGAGGTCCTTCATTCCACGTTGCCTCGAAACTCCCGAGCGAGGTCCACGCTTCCCTCTTTACACGGACGAAGGTACCGGAGGGATATCGCAGATGGCGCACGAAAGGCGTTCGGCGCGGTGACGAAGGAGATGTGGACCCCGATGAATGACGGGTTGGTACCGAGCGCGGTGAGCTCTGGAACCGCGATTTTCGACCGCGCGTCGCACGTCACGCTCGGCGCGCGCGGCGATTCGTACTACGAGTACCTCCTGAAACACTGGCTACACGTCGGGAAACCGGAGGGGGGGGAGGCATCGTATTTGCGAGCTATGGACGGCGTGCTGCTGCACCTGCTTCGAAGGGTAGAGGGTGCGTCAGAAAATGAAGGCGTCGTCGAAGGTATCGGTAATAACCCATTAGGCTTGCGCTGGGGGCTCACCCAAGCGAAGTCAACGTCGTCGGCGCGAAAGCGACGCCGGCGGTGGTTCGACGCAGAGGAGGAGGTGGGAGAGGGCGCTGAGGGAGATAAGGAGGTTGTTGAGGGGGACAAGGAGGTTGTCGAAGATGTTGTCTCGGTCGCGGAAGATGACACCTTGGTTCCAGAAGGCGAAACAACTCAAGGTGAAGATGAAATGGAATGTGAATGTGAAGGTGAACCGTCCTCTGCGGAGGGTGACGCGCCCTTGGATCAAAGCGATCCCACCGCTCCAGGCACACCAAACGCTCCTCCAAAGCCTCTCGGCTTGCTTTACGTCGCCGAAAGAGTTGGGGGTGTTTCCGGCACGGTGGTGCACAAGATGGACCACCTGGTGTGCTTTCTGCCTGGTGTTTTGGCGCTGGGGTACAGTGAAGGGCTGGGCCGAAAGTGGGGCGGGGGGGACGCCATGCGTGAAGGCTTAGCGAATGAAGCGCTGGCCAAGTTGGGCTTTTCAGAAAACGCAACGCACCTGGACGTCGCGATTGAGCTCGCGCGGACGTGCGTCTCGATGTACACGTCATCGCCAACCGGTCTCGCCCCCGAAATCACGCACTTCCCTGCGTCAGGCCTGAAGGAAGGAGGCAAGGGCAACGAGAAAGTCTTCAGGTACAGCGATTTGCTGATAAAAAAGAAGGACGCGCACAACTTGTTAAGGCCGGAAACGGTGGAGTCTCTTTTTTTGCTGTACCGAGTCACCGGTAGGGATGAGTGGAGGGACGCGGGGTGGGCCATGTGGCGGGCGTGGGAAAAACACGCGAGGGTCGCGTCTGGGGGTTACGCAGGGGTGGACAGCGTGGTGGATGTTGTCGCAGAAGACACTAAAGAAACTGAAAAACACGAAAACAACGCACGCCGCGCGCTGACCCGTATCGATCTTAACCGCATCGACAAGATGGAAAGTTTCTGGCTCAGCGAAACGCTGAAGTACCTCTTTCTGCTGTTCACGGATGACCCGCTTGTTGTGCCCCTACAGTGTTTCGTGTTTAACACCGAGGCGCACCCGCTACCCGTGCTGCGCGACGGCGTATCCGACGGCAGGGCATGCGTCGAGCGAGTCGCGCGGAAAAACATCGACAAACTTGCGACACTGCAAGGCGTGTAGATAGAGACTTTGAGAAAAAAACGAAAGACTTCTTCACGCGCTTTGTGTTTGACATACTTTTTACACGTTCTTTGCAAGATGGGACTGAACACTTCCCTTGTAAAGAGTGTCATTAGTTCAGCCCCCATACTTCTACTTCACTCGCTCACAGTGATCCGAATAACCTTTCGCTTTCTTGCGCTATCGTCGGGGACTCGGCTCTGATTCCTTCGTTTCCCGCCGGCGAGGGCAGCCCGGGTTCCTCGACATCTTCTGCCTTTTTCGCATTCTCTTCCCGCGCCTTTGTGCGTGATTTCAAAAGCTCCACGCGCATCGCCGCCTCCGCCGCTTCTTCCTGTTTCCGGCTTTGCTTCAACCGGTCGGCTTGGCGTTTACTCATCTGCTCCATCCACTTCACGTCCCTTTCCACGACTCGTTTTTTCATATTCTCCCTGCTCACCTCTTTCTTTTCCTTCTCGTCCATCCACCCGAGAAGCGTTTCATCAGGGGCGCGGTACTCCGCGAGAGACACGGCGTGCGAGGCGCGCAAAGCTCGTCCTTTGGCTTTTCGCTCAGACGGAGTCACCGTAGGCGACGACGGAGGAACCGACGTTCGTCGAGGAGAGGAGAGTGTTGTGTTTTGTGTTCGCGCTGGGGCGGAGGCTCTAGGTTTAGCAGCCGCACGTGCCGATCCAGTCGGCGAAGTAGTCAAAACGCCGGCCAACTCCCTGCCCGGGCCGCTGATGGACGAACCCGAGTGCCTCGCCCCCGCATCTCGGGCTTCCTGTTTCAAAACCAAGATCGATCGCCGCAACAGCCCTTCACTGTTTGAACACTGGTCCCGGTGCTTTACGCACAGGAAGTGCGCGGCGACGCACATCGCACTAGAGGCTTCGCCTCTGGAGTGGTTCGATAAGGTATCCACCGCCTGGCGAACCTCCACGACGCTGGGTTTAGAGGAAACCGCTGTTTTCTTTGGCGTGATTGGTTTCGTCGGGGAGATCACGGGCAGTGCCTTCGCCGCCTGTTCTTTCGCAGCCGAAGCGGCCTCACTCTCCGCTTTCTCCTTGGCTTCCGCAGCCTCCTTCTCCTTAAGTGCTTTGGATTCCGCGGCGGCTTTGATCGCGTCCGCCTTGTCTTGCATCGCCCGCGCCGCGCACTTTTCGCATTCCGGCACGATCGTGATGGATACAGGGTCGGAGTTCGCGAGCTCCGATTCTAGCTCAGCCACGCGTTTCGTTAACGACACGACCTGCGCCTGGAGCGCCTCGTCCGCATTCGAAGCCTCGTCGGAGTGCGTCGACATGATCGCCGATCGGGGTGAGTACCAACCGGGACGCGAGGGGTCCCAACGGTGCCGCGGGCGCCAGTGTCGGAACACAAAATCACAGGGCTCCACAGAGCAAGAGATACGGCACGCGTTCGAGTTATCCTCCTACAAATTCCAATATTTTACGCTAAACTCGAAGGTTAAAGTTCCCAGACAACTGGTCAGAAACTAGTTGGGTTTTACCCTTGTCGAAGGTCAAGCGACGAGTTCAGATTTACGCACAAAATCTACTTTCTCCAGCTGAACCGTCGAGTTTGCGACACTCCGCACCGCGCGATGACGACCGCGGAGCCCCTTCTTCCCCAGTTTCCGGGACGAACGCGTACGCTTTCGCGGTGCTGGCGCGCGTCCGATTCCGGTAACCTCGAGGAACTGACGGAGGCGCACAAAGCGGGCTCGCCGTGGGACGCGCGCACGTGCAAGAATGCGGCCCGAGAAGGCCATCTGGATACATTACGATTCGCACACGAAAACGGTTGTCCCTGGGACGTCAAAACCTGCGAGTGCGCGGCGACGAACGGGCACTTGGAGGTGTTGCAGTACGCGCGTGAAAACGGGTGTCCTTGGGACGAAACCACGTGTGCGGCTGCGGCGAAGTGCGGGCATTTAAAGGTTTTGAAGTGGGCGATTACCAACGGAGCCCCGGTTGGAGTCATGACGTGTGCATTCGCCGCGTACTCAGGTCATCTTAACATCTTAAAGTGGGCAAGGGCGAACGGGTGTCCTTGGGACAAAAAAATGTTACAGTACGCGAGGATGAACGACCAGAAGGAAGTTGTGCAGTGGGCCAAGGCGAACGGGTGCCCGGAATAAACGTGAGCGAGGCTAGGAGACGCGTCGCCCCTTGGTCGACACGACAGCAAACTTGTGATAAAA
>TARA_B110000977_G_scaffold170487_1_pt1 | contig 16274 bp, 18 predicted proteins | sample TARA_B110000977 | Tara Oceans TARA_B110000977 (sample SAMEA4397798) | marine metagenome | biome: Polar Biome; feature: [SRF] surface water layer (ENVO:00010504); material: water (ENVO:00002006), including particulate matter (ENVO:01000060) such as... | depth 5 m | reverse complement strand
AAATCATTCCAATCTCTTTCTTTATAAAATATACTACGTCCTTGTGCCATAATTTTACTTTTGTTTTTTAATAAAGGAATCCCAATCTTCTTGTGTTCCCCAATCAATGAAATCTCGTGTACTTCTGCTAAAAAATGTTTTTCCATTTAATAACATTTTAAAAATTACATGTGATATGTAGATTTCTCCTTCTTGTTTTATGGATTCATATGTATCTACAAATTCCTTTGCATCTGAAAATGTATACAAGCCACAACAGAAATCAGATGAAATTACATTCTTCTCTACAATCGTTAAAACTTCTCCACTGTCATTCTTTTTTATATATGATTTATTTCCAGGTGTTATGTTTGTACAATTATTCAGAGAATATGTACAAACTTCGTTTTTCTCAATCGTATCTATTTTAAAATAATCATCGGCATCCTTAATAAATATAGAACCTATTATATTCTTTTTCTCAATTGCCTGTGAAACTGTATCCGATGCACTATGTGTATCGTTTTCGAGTAATAATAATTCGAAATTTGAAACATCCTTAAATTGTAAATTTACCAATTCAATGAGTTCATGTGTTAAATGTCGTTTTAATGCAACTATAATAATACGGTCAAATGTACTTAATGGTAATCCCTGAATTGATTCAAATACCATTAAATTACCACTTGGGTGTTCAAGTAACCATTTTGGTAGTTCAGTAGTAAATCTACTACTTTTACCTGCACATGGAATTATAAGATTTCGCATAACTTATTAATATTAGTTTCTAAATATTTTTTTATTTTAACATCATTCGTATATGGATAAATACGTTGTAAATTAATTATTTGTAATAGTTCATATTTTTCTATTGGATAATTTTTTACCAACCAATCATCAATATACGATAATCCAAGTTTTATTTTAGATAAATCAGTTACACTGCTTACCATATTTAAAGACCAGTGCAGATGTGTATCTTGTCTTAATTTTACTAAGTCCATAGTTGGTGATTCAATATATGAATCTAGAAAATCTATTAAATATATTTCATCCGTGAATATCATGTTTGAAAGAGTCATATCTCCATGAGATAATCCTACCTTTATTCGTATATCAATCTCATTATCTAGTAGTGGTAACAAAGTATCACCATTTGGTAATGATTTTAATTTATTTTTTAGTATCTGTATTGGTATCGTGGTTTCTCCAATAATACGTTCCTTGAAGTATCCATCGATTTTACGTATCAAACCATCCAAATCTCGTTTAGTTGCTAAAGTAAAGAATTGGGAAAATGATTCTCCTTGGATATATTCCATTAAGAAAGAATCATTATTTATTTCAATTACGTTAGGTGATTTAAAGTAATTAGATTTAAATTCTTTTTGCTTTAGTGCAGACTTTACTAACCTAACATCATCAAGTTCTGATGATTTAGTTACAACATTTTCATGTAGTTTTAAATTATAGTTACTATGTCCTTTTACTTTAAAATCCAATCGTAATCTTTTATATTATCAGTAATCTGCAATCGTACCCAATCATCTCCTCGTTGTGGTATTACACAATTTTTTTTAAATACCACATCAATCTCTACCGCATTTAATCGTGGTAAATCACTTTCTCTTATATGAAACCAATTACATACGGATGGTATGAATCTAATCCCCTTTTTATATAATTTAATCAATAATTCACTACGAGTTTTCTTTACGTTTTCAATATACTCATCTGCAAAATCTTTATTTTTACATATTGTTTGTATCCATTTTGAAGTTGGACCAGATACTTCATACATATCCCTATATTGAGTCATAGAATCTATGTTTTGTTTCTGAGAAAATATTACTCCAAATCTAGCACCTGCAGAACCATATGCTTTTGAAAATGTTCGAGTAACATATAGATTGGGGTATTTATCTATTAACTCAATACAACTTCGTTCATTTGAGAATTCTATATATGCTTCATCTATTAAAGTAGGCACTCCTTTATCAAGTATTCTAAGTATATCATAATATGAAATTGCATCTCCTATTGGTGAAGATGGATTTGATATAATTACAACAGAATTTTTAGTAATAGACTTTAAAAAAGATTCAATTGGAAACTTTATAATGTTATATGGTATGGATTGTATCTTTAAATCATACATTTGTCCATATACTTCAAACATAGGAAATGTGGGTTCTGAGATTATTAATTTCTTTCTTCCCCTCAACCAATGTTTTTTTGAATTAGATTGTACAAAGTACTTTATACATCTATCCGATCCAAATCCCATTAAAAAGTTATCATTTCCATAAAAATCAGATAATGGTTTTGTGAGTTCTTTCGTATTTGGATAATATTTTAAATCCTCTTCTGTTAGTGAGTTTTTGTAATCTTTAAATACAGTTCCCCAAGAAGTATTTCTTTCAGCGGAATGTAATCTCAGTTTTTTGTGAGATATCGGTGGATTGAATTTTCTTTGTATCATGCAAATCGTCCTCTATAATAATCGTGATTGTGTTCTTGTTGTTTATTGAATTCATTGATTTCTATATATTGTTCCCTTTGTGGAAGTTTTGAAAATCTTTTTAATTCTGATAACATTGGTGGTGTCATAGATACTTTTCCATCCCTAGTTTCATCTATTTCTAATATTGTAAAATGTCTTTCTAATACATCTATACCTTGAAATATTGCTAATTTTGTTGTAAGTAAATTATCTTCATGTGGATTGGAATGGTCACTATATCCTACTTTATCTAAACCAAAATAAAATCTATAAAAATCTATATTTTGTAGATTTGCTTTTTCTAAAGGAGTTGGATAAACACAAGTACATCCCAGTAGGCAAAAGTCTATATTCATTTCTGTAAGATTGGTTACAGTTTTACTTATTTCATCTAGTGTTAAACTCGATGCGGAAAAGTATAGTGTTTTAAAATTTATATCTTTTAATAGTTTACCATATCCAAATGCAGGTATGGAATATCCAGATAATTTTAAATTATCATAACCCAATGAATTAAAATATTCCGTATGGTTGGGTGTGAATAGAGTTGTCATGGATTCCACACCATGTTCCTTACATTTATCTATAAAGAATTTTTCATCATCCCAAGATAGTTCAATTCCTTTTAGTCTTTGATACTCTGCCTCATATGGTCTAAAGTCCTCATACTCTTCTCTCTTAGTAAATGTATCTGCTTTAATGGATTGTATTTTTAATATATCACTATCCACAGCTGCAGACTCTATCATAGATTGAAGAATATTTCTATCTCCATTGTGATTTTGACATAACTCTGATATTATTTTCATAACTAATTTATTTTTTCGATTACTCTAGTATATGCTTTTTCTTGAGATTCCAAGGCAGTACCACCAACATGTGGTGTTATTATAATTTTATTATTTTTTATTGATAATAAAATAGAAGTTTTAACACTATGTTCATTTTGGATAACATCAGTTGCATATCCTTTTATTTTATCTTCATCTATTAGAGTTAAAATATCCAATTCATTGATAATCTCTCCTCTACTTGTATTTACTATATATATTTCTTTTTGAAATTTTGATATATATTTTGAATCTACCATACCAATATTTTCATCACGTAAATCTACATTTATACTTAAGAAATCAGTTTCATTAAAAAATTGACTATCTGTATAGTTTATATCTGATGTGTATACGTTTTTAAATATTGGTTTACATATATGTTCAATCATTTTTCCCAATCTACCATATCCAAGAATACCAAGAGTTTTCTCATGCAACTCTACAATGTTTTCTGTATTTCTTGGTAGTGATAACATTAAATATAAATTGTGTTCGGCAGTTGACCATATGTTTTCCAAAACCTTGTCATTTTTAATTGAAATAACAGGTATTGATACATCTATATGATTTGTTCCAGTTGATGGAGATACTACCATAGATATTTTTGTATTTTTTATAAAATCATCTGTTATTTGAAACTTTTGGTAATTTGGTGCAGAAAACAAATAATCACTAGTTTGTATACTATACTTTTGTTCCAATTCTGTTAAGTCTGATAAATCTGAACATTTGTATTTAGATTCAACATTTTTTTTAAAATTTGGTAAGTGCTTGTATGGTGTTAAAAATGCAATTCGTTTCATGGTGTGTAAAATGTTTCTGGTAATATCCATTCTTTATAGTTTTTACCAGTTTTCCAATATTCATGCTCACAATTTATTATTGCAACTTTATTATCATTACTTCGTGTCATAGATACTTCGGAATTTATACAAAATAAAAATTCATGTATATCTCTATCATTTATTCCAATTACACATTCTTCCATATACATACAAATTCCACTAAAATTATTTTTTGTTACTAGCTCTTTCCAGTTATCAACGGAAGGTGTAACAAAACATTCATTAAGTGGTACGTAATTTGGTTGAAACACAAACGTTTTAGAATTTGAAAATACATCTTTCAACAATTCCTTATTTTCTTGTAAAAAATTGTAATATTTTTTTAGTAATTCAGTTTCATTATCTGAAAACATCCCATCTTCGTTAGGAATCATAGTATCCCACACCACACTACTATTGAAAACTATCTCGTGATAACTACTATAGTGTTCCGATATACTTTTTTCGTATTTTATTCGGGTTGGATATCCCCCTTCATGTTTATTATGGTTATAGTATAAATGTTGTTGGTTGATATTGTTTTTATTATCCGACCATCCTGCGTTACTCGAATATATGTTAAATCTGTTATTTGATAATAATTTATAAAAGTAATTAATAGATTTTAGTGATTTATACGTATACAAAAAAGATGAGTGGTAACTACGTGTAGGCTCTCCTAATAAAGCTTTTGATTCTTTAATATCAAAACACTTTAGTATAGTAATATCATGTTCTTTGTGTGTTTTAAATCCTCTATCATAATCAGCTCCACTAACATTTGGTGTTGAGAAAGTAGCTACTTTATTATTTTTATTTACCTTAGAACTTGGTCTATAAACTTTAAGTAACTGCTCAATTGATTCAATCTTTGTAATATAGTTACTAGAATTCATTTTAACATCAACATTATGTTTTTTATTTACATAAATTAATGCATTTTTTAAATTTGTTCGTGTAAAAATACTACCCTGTGCTCTTGTTTGACCTGGATGAATTATGAAACTATGATTATTTATTGAATCATCATTAAGATTTAGTGTTGTATTATCATACGAGTCATCATTCGAAGATTGGGGAAAAACTTTAACTTCCTTACGTAAAGCTTTTGCATATGGTTTAAAACTTACATGTATTGGTAAATTTGAATCAAAATCACAATCAAGTAATTCATTTACTATATTAATACGTTGTCTTAATGTAACGGGACAATCACCATGCTCAAAGTACTCATCTATACGTCTAAATGCATTTGAGTAATCATCAAGTGATTTAAATAATCCTGTGTTATCATACATCCACGTATTTCTTAAAGCAGTATTGTTTGGAGTTTGTTTTGATCCACAATCTTTAGTTGCAACTTGCCATGGCAATGATGTAACATGGTATATATCTTGTTTTGATAAAATTTCATTTATTATAGATTTATCATATTTTGTTACAATCATAATTTATAATTAATTACTAGTTTTTATATCATCTAACATTGGTACAAGTTCTTTATATGAACAATTTTTACAATGAGATGTTGGATTGTTTGTATTACATCCATTTTGTACATTTTGAAAATCTTCTGAACTTCGTATATCATCTAAACTTTCTTCAAATAGATTTCCGAATGGTTTAGCTGCAGTATTCAAACAACACATCTTTACATTACCCTCTACGGTTGTATATAATCCTTCATTAACCCAATAACAATCTTCATAATCCCATTTAGATTTTCCTTTTACATTATCACCCCAAGATTTTAAATACTGTAGTTGTTCATTGGTATATCCACCTGGCATGCTCTTATCTTCACTCCAATCTTGTGCAATATTTAAACGAAGTTCTTCTAAACCATATCCATCTACGATTTCATCACTTACTCTCTGTATATCACTTACGTTTTGAGGATTGACAACATAATTACAAGTTACCCTACATCCTCTTCTATCCATTTCTTTAAAATCACCTAGAAATGATAATAACCTACTCCATTTTGCAGGAGAACGGTCTCTTTCATAACTCTTATCATACCCATCAATTGAGAAGTATAATAAATCAATATATTGTAATGCATCTTGAAATCGTTCCCTTAGAGGCCTTCCTTCACCAATATTATATTGACAGTTGGTGGCAACGATTAGGAAAGCATCTGGAAAATATTCTTTAAATATTTTACACACTTCATTAAATTTTGGATGTAACATTGGTTCACCCATTCCCATTAGTTTAGCTTCAGTTATTGGATGATGTTTTATGCTTTCCATAAGTGTTCTAAACTTTTCGATAGGCATGTGATTCAATGCACCAATTACTTCATCTCTATTACAAAATGAACAAGCAAGATTGCAGTAGTTTGTAGTTTCCAAGTAAACATATGTGATTGGTTTATTCATTATATATAAGTTTTGCTAATTTAAAATCTAATTCAGTATCTACATCAATTAGTTCATTTTCACTCCAATCTGTTACAAGTGGAAATGGATTATCTTTTGTATTTGGAAACAATTCCCATTCAGATAACATATAATTTTTTTCATAAAATACTAAAGAGTGTGTGGCTGAATAAACCCAAGGTCCTGCCGTTGTAGATAATCTATCATTAGCTTTAAAATTTATTGGATTTTTTATTTTATCCCAAAAAAAGTTTCTTTCTTTCTGAACCGTTATTGCACTTTTGCAATCAGATTGTTTAAACCAATCTATTAATTTCTGCAACTCTTCTACTTTAACAAAAGGTTGACATGGATTATAATTAATGATATAATCAGACTTCACTTTATTAAGATGATTATACATTATAGAATGAGGTGCATTTCCAGGTTTAACTGATTCATAACTTCTATGTAATATATCAACACCATCTGTGATGTGTTCTTTGAGTTCTTCATCATATGCTGCTAGATACTTTTCATCTACATTATTTAATTTAGATAAGTTTGATAATGCAATATCAATTAAAGTATTACCATCTCCCAAATCACGTAAATGTTTATTAGGACAACGAGTACTATCTTTTCTAGCATGTATTATAATTGCTATTGTTTTCATTTAATATGTTTCTATTAATTTATTATTAATATAAAATTGTAATTTTTTATTCTGTTTATCTATAATCATTTTTGCGTTACCTTCACAAAAATAATCACCTAATTTCATTTCCCATTGTTTGTTTGATAAATCATCAATAGTAACATAGTTACTGAATTTCTTATATGGAGATTGTACAAATATTGGAACTGCACTACCCAATGATGATAAGAATAACATTCGGTGTGTACCTCTATCTAACATATAACTTGTACTATTATAACAAATTGGATATATTATTCCATTTTTTTTCATATTAACATATTGCCGTTCATCCAAATCAATTCTCCATGCAAATTCTTCATACGTTCTAAAGAAGTTTGTTATTGAAATTTTAGTGGGATATTTTATATCAAAAAGTGCAGATACTTCATCTATCGATTCTTTACTTAAATCCGTTTTATCAATCTCTTTCATAAACTCCCTATATATTTCTATATTTGAATTTGAATGCACTGCTTTCTGATATTTATCAAAGAATATACTTGGAATTTCTAAATACATGAAAGAATCCCATGTTTTGTTTAACCCAGTCATATCCATTGATACCACATCTGATTTAGTTACAGTTTCAGTATTATCATCATTTCGTATCCAATGGCATTTTGGAGGATATCCCCACCAAAATCCATCATCATCTTTTTCATCAATATCGGAATTAAACGGAACTGTATTAGTTCCATCATTTTCTTCTGATTCTAAATTGTTTTGTATTCTAAGTTCTGTTTCATTATACAAATCAATAACCTTCTGATATGGTATAATATCAAATGGTTCAAGGTGTTCAAATACATCAAATAAATATTTTACTTTACTTTTCTTCATTTATATATCTATATAATTCGTTTGCAAATAATACATGCCCAGCTCTACTTGGATGTGCAGGTGTATTTTTATTTGATTTCCATTCATCTTTTTCAAATAATGATTTATCATTAAATTCATGTAAAAATGATGAAATATTTTTTAAATCAAACCCCCAATATTTAGTTTTATCTATTAAATCAATTTTATCATATTCTTTAGAATATACCATAGATTCAAATGCATCAACCATTATATAATTTATATTATTATGTTCTAAATACTTTTGAAGTATCATTATAATATTTTGATTGTACATCGAATAATAATAATCATCATACATATCTGTTATGTAAAACTTTATATACCCATCCATGAAGGATTGTAGATCACTATTTTCTGGATGTTCTAATCCAGGGATTAAACTTTGTTTGATTTCGATTCTACTATCTGCGATACCGTTTATTCTATCTCTTTTGTTAAAATTAGAGGGAAAGAACGATGGAGTATCTCGTAACGAAGAAGTAAATGATATTAATACAAAATCATCAGAAGTTATTGATTCGCTGAATACCTTATTAAGTATATCAATATTAGAACAACCATTTTCTCCTAAATTTAGATAATCACAATTAAACTTATCTGCTAGTAATTTTGTGAAAGAATTACTTCTTCTAAATTTATTACAAAGCTTTCTAGCCTCTGTCTTATCATCTCCAACAGAATTATCAAATATTTGTTGTTCGTATTCTCTATCAGTTCCCAATCCTACTGTAAAACTATCTCCAAATGATACTATTCGTTTCATATTTCTAAATATTTTGCAAAATTATCAAAATCTAATAAATTATAATTAGACCAGTCAGCTGATTCGTATACTCCATCCAAGTCAGATAATTTAAACGCGTTCCAATCATCTACTAGTACTATAGGAAATAATTTAGCAAAATGCTCAGTAACTACGTTTCTATGGCATATTGGAACTATTTTAAGATATAAACACTCCCACATCCTATGACAATCTATTCCGTTTCCTTCTGGACTTAAACAGAACTTATATCTAGCTAAATCTTTAACGTACTCTCTAAACTTTAACCGTTTACTTTCATTTAAATTTAATCTAACTCCGGCTGCATAACATAACGGTCTCCAGTATTTTCTCTGTCCTCCTATAATTTCAAAGTTAAAATACACCAATTCTGTTTTAGGTATATCGTTACTAATTACTGAATTAAAGTAATCCAAATCTCCCCACTCCCATCTACTATTAGCTAATCCTATAGGAATAGGAATTAATCTCTCATGAGTAGTATTTACATTTTGACTATATATTTTTTTAATATTGGGTATATCAAAAAGGATTTTATGAGCTTCATCAAAAGAATCATCAGATTGATGTAGTATTAAATCAAAAGGATTTTTAAATTTTTTAAGTTTATCAATGAACTCACTTTCAATCAATTTAGGTTTAAATCTATTCAAAAGAGAACTGTTAGCATATACTAAAGAAGGGTTATTAAAAAATTCAAAATCAAATTCATCTATATCTAACCATAAACTATCTGTATTACTACTTTCGAAAGTTGTATGTTCTTTTTTACTAATCCCTACATGACAAATATCTTGCCATTTTTCTCCTGATATTATATTCATTTTTGAATTATTTTATTTTCATCTATAATAAACTTAAAAATATTTAGATTCAGTTTTTCTTTTTCTACAAATGATGATAGGGCAGATACATCTTTTGGTAAACACGAACCACCAAATCCCTTAAACTCTTTACTATAACCCAAATATTCATCTTCACCTACGTTTTCTAATAAAAATGCATTTAGTACTTGATTATAATCTACACCTAAATGTTTACTAAGTTCTCCATATGTAGTTGAAAAGATGGTTCTTAAAGCTTTATAAGAATTAGAATAATATTTAGCGAGTTCTGATTCTGATGGTTTTACTTGTGTAACTGTTTTAGGATAATGTCCATGAGAATTAACTACATCTAAATATGCTGATTTATGAGTAGTTCCTACGATAAGTACATTGTGGTTTTCTGTAAAATCTTCATATCCACATCGTTCTCTTAAAAATTCAGGTACATGTGCTAGCTTTAAATCTTTATACTCTTCTTGTAGTTTTGTAGTAGTACCTGGTTGTGTTGTAGATTTAATGGCTACTGTTCCTTTATATTCATACTCTGATAATTTCCTTATTATTTGTTCTACTATCGAAACATCACATGAACCATCTTTATTTTGTTTTGTAGGAACACATATATAAATTATATCACTATCTAGAGTACCCTCTAATGAAGATTCAGGTATTTTAATATCATAAACATATACCGAATGATTTAGTTCCTTAAATGCTTTTGTAATTGCAGTACCAACCATTCCATAACCTATAACCCCTACATTCATATAACCTTTTTTAAGTAATCAGATATTTTTTCATACGCATTGAATTCGTATGTTTTTCTTTTATATAAATATATATCTAACAGATTTTGAATATTTTTTAATGAGAATTCATCACTAATATCATGTGAGATTCCAAGTCCCATTTTTTCTATTAATTTTGCAGTTTCTATTATCTCAGATGAATCTGATTTATCATAAACACAGATTGGAAATGTGCCATTTTCTATACAATGGGTTAACATTCCAATTCCAGGTCTGATTACAAATATTGAATCGTTATCACTATCACGTAAATCATTGGAAATCAGATAGTTATCTTTATATTTTTTAGAAATTTTATTAAAAAAGTTTGTATAGTTATCCAAGTATGATAAACTTGGCTTTACAATTACAATTTTTTTAAAATTATTAGTTGGTTTTATTATCTTATATTCACACCCCCATCCAAATTGTATTTTATTTGAATGTTTTCGTAATGTACCAGTTTCTACATACTTGTTGGTAATTATTCTTGGTGTGTTTTCTTGAATTAAATTAGAATCAAATGTACTTAATTCATTTGTACCGAATTTATTGAAATACACATCATGCCATAAAAACGAACCCATTAGAATTATATCTTTTCTATGAAGTAAAAGTCCTGCTACATTATCACTCACAACAACATCATAATCAAACAAATGAGTTTTGTTTTCATTTATCCAATCCATGTATTGTTTAAAATAAATTTTATTATTTTCAAGTACGTTATCCCATCTTATATTTTCAATATTATAAAATTTAAAACTTATAGGAAGTTCGGATATTTCTTTATTAAATTTATCGTATTGGTATTTTTCACAGAATATAGTTACATGAAAGTCTTCTAATAAATTCTTAGAAACTTCTATAACTCTTTTTAAGTGACCATATCCATTTGAACATGTAAAAAATGCTATTGTTTTCATTATAGTTTATCAATATTCCAAACCCTCATCATTTCACCTACGATTGGCTCATAATAGTCAACATAGTTTTTAGAATGATATCTAGTCTTTACTATTGTTTTGATAAGTTTATCAATCAAATTAGAATCAGATGAATCTTTAAAATATTTATCTTTAAATTGAATCATATTTTTTTTAGATTCAAATTCTTCATAATAAACATGTGTTAGTTGGTGTTCCTTTTGTATGGTATGTATCATCTGTATTTCATATGTAAAGATACGTAATATGGTGTTCATCCATTCAATTGAAGGAGATACTTCTATAGGTAAATGTGTTCCTAAGTATATATGTTCTGCCTCTATCTTATTTAACATCTTATCATGGAATATTTTCATATTTTCAGGCGTCTGTGTTTCCGCATCTACAAATAATCCCTCGTTTATTAAATGTTGCCACAATGGAAGTGATAATAAAACATTTTCTTTATTTTTACGTTCTAACATTATGATATTATATTCTTTTTTTAATTTTTCAAACCAATTGGTAGAATATAAAAATGATATAACAACAGGATTGTTTAATAAAATGATATCGTAAATTCCATCCTCGTGTAATACTTGTGATTCAAATTGTTCTGTTAAATTATTTTGTGTTTCATCAAAATTAATTTCTCCAATATAGTTATGTGGAAATTGATCACCAATTGCACTTAATATAATACTTTTTAATTGTGTACCACCGGATCTATAATGTGATAGTATTATAGTTCCTTTTTTGCTTTTATCTATTATCATAATTTAAATTAATTTTGGTTCATACCACTCTCTGAAATATTTATTCATTGCTCGATATCCTTTTGGGGTTAGTAAATCCAAATCAGTAGGACATCCATCCTTTATCAATGTTTCAAGGAAATCCAATCCAACCATGGGAGTTATACCATAATCATGACAATATTCGTTCATCAAAACGCCTGGACCCATAATTGCATAATTTTTATAGTTTGGGATGTTTTTATTTATTTTCTGTTGTCTATAAAAATATATGTTCATCATTAAATCCATTGTATATGAATTTGATAGGAATACACAATCATTTATATTAAACATATCAAATTCGTGAGGCATACTACCAGTATGTGTAGTGAATAATTTATTATCTGAATATGTTTCTTTGAAGAAATCTAGTTCATGTTTATTAGGTGTAAGTGCCCATGGCCATGTTGGTTTTTCAAATGGATTAAAAATAACATCAGGTCTTGATTTAACAACTATATCATATTCAAAATTATTTTCTAATTCATATTCACGTTTTAATAATATAGATTTTGAGAAACTATAAAATAATGAACTCCAATGGTCATTATCATAAAAGAATTCTTGTTTTTTACTTTCTAATATAGATTTTTTAGGTTTATAAATTTGAATGAAACGATCATACTCATTATCATCTATATCTCTATATACATAATCATGACTTATATGTGTTCTATCTCCACTATAATTCCACGTATGTGTAAAGTAATCCACATCATGTTCACCATGTATCCAATGAATCATTTGGTTATGGTAGGCGAGTTCCCAGTTACGTAACTGGCCACTTAAGCAAACTGCTATTCTCATTGTTAAAAGTTTTTAATTCAATTCTATGACTGATACAATCACCATAGATATTATTATTAGTTCTACTAGAATTTGAAACTATTGTAAATACAAATGAATTACAATACATAATATCTTCATTAAGATAACATTCACTACTGTGGCAGCTATGGTTTATTTCTTGAGTAAATAGTACATTGTAGGTTACATCGATATTATTAAAATATTTTGTGAATACTAACTCTTTTAAATTTTTTTTTCCAGCTGGCAAGCTTGAAATGATATCAACAAACAATGATATATTGTTTAATATTAAATGACCTGTGTAGAATTCATCATTATCCAATTCATACTTTTTAATCTTAGTATAACATTCTTCAATTGTACCAATGTATAAATCAACATGAGGTGGAAACGAATAATTTAGTTCTTCCGAAACTATTAATGTTATCTTTCCGTTGTAAAAATTAGCATTCATTGAATATTTTTTTAATTAAATTATCCCTTACATTATAATTATTAATTAAATCAGAATTATGCTGTAATACCTCTTTCATATCTACAATCATATTAAACACGTTTTCAATAGGCATTTTTGAAATCTTAGTTGATATATCCATTACCATTTTAAGTCGTTTATATCCATCTATTTCATTATCATATGATTCATCCCACCATTTTGAAAATGTTTTAAAGCCATTTTTCTTCATTTGTTTTAAATGTTGATATGGTCCAAATTGAATTATAGGATGTCCACAAAACATTGGATTATATGTAGAACTATGTAAATGACATGCATTTTCTTGAAATGGAAATGCACACATTACCAAACTTATAAGAGAGTTCTTATAATGTATTGGGTCAAATGGTAAATCTGCATTAAACATACCTACTTCATGACCAGGATCACCAACATTTGTTTCATCTGTAACATCTATGTAAAATGGTGTCTTTGAACGTAGTGAGTTTATATTATCGGTTGTTGTTAAATTCTCAAAAATACTAGCGGCTACTGTGTGTTCACCCATATCTTGGAATTGTGGAAAACTTACTAAACTATTTTCTAATATATTGTTCTTATTCATGTGTAACATAAATAAATTACGTTCCAATCTATCGGTTCTGTTAACCTTTAAAAAATGTTTTATATTATGTAAGTTATCCTTTTTATATTTTAATTCATCTTCCATGATTATACTATCAGGTAAACATGGTATTTTTTTTAATCGTTGAATATCATGGACATTGTACATAAATGAAAATAGGTTTATATATTTTCTAATATTATTACTACTCTTCCATTTTTCATGAGTTGATTCTGCTAATAAATTGTTAGTTACAAAATATAATTTATCTGCTGGTAGATTTAACTCATCAATTGATTTATATATTATATTTAAAAACTGATTATATGGTGCACCTTCCATTGTATCATCAAACACCAATTTACCGTATCCATTACGAACATTATCTAATATAATTTTTGGAATTTTATTTATATGCTTAGCCCATAAATTTGTATTATGATGAACACATACAAAATATATAAATGGTTCTTTAAAATCAAATTCTTTCACATGTACTGCATCTGTACCGAATGTATCGGGTAAACTCGAATGTGAAAACAATGGTCTATTTATCAAAATTCCCCTATTATCAAGTTCTTTAATTTCACTTACATCATCATATAACTTTAAAATAGATTCAGAGGCATCATGCATACTACATTGATTAAATGCATCAATTAGATGTTTCATAATAGTTTATGTATTTTATTTGCAATTAATTTACATTGTTCTGTGTTCGGATGAGCTGTATAATCAATTTCATCCTCTGGAATAAAAATCTCTATAATATTAGAATAATCAATTTTATTTATTAATCCTTCTAAATCCTTATTATATTGCACCTCTTCCCAAAGTATAAATTTATAATCAAATCCTTCAGTTTTTAGAAATGATTGTAAAGATATAATATTTACTAAATGATTAATCATTTGATCCTTTTCTAAGTTTTTATCTAATTTTATTAAAGATTCATAATATTTAGAATAATGATAAAGTGGTAGTTGGTATTCCTCTTTTTTATATAATTCATCTATTTGAATACGTGATAACTTATCTAGGTGGTTGTATGGTGATTTAGCTCTTCTCCATGAACCAATTTTAGAATTAAATTCACCGATTTTTCTACCGATATCAGCAGGTGTGATGTTAACTGTCATTCCATCAATTAGAAAACCATAACGTGATGACCATGTTAATCCAACAATTACCAAAGTAGATGATGCATCAAACTTAGATAAATGACTTATACTATTTAATTTTATATTATCTAATGATTGCCCGTTTGCTGCTAAACTATTCATAGGTACTCCAAGTAAATTCGATAACAATACTGGCCATGTATTCTCATCTAATAGTTCATGCCCTGCCGTATAACTACATCCGTTTATATATATGTTTTTATATTTTTTCATATATGTAATTTTAAATAATTTGCCCACTTCTGATGTGATAGTTCGGTTGGGTGATGTTTATCAAATAAATCAACTTGCTTATGTTCTTTTAGTGTTGTAAGTATAAATTCTTTAAATGTTATATCTATAAAATTACTCTTACGTAACTTTATATATTGTTTTTTTATTTGGAGATCATCTGATGAAAATGGTATTCTTTTAATCGCTTTTATTAAATTAACACTATCCAATATACCATGTTTCTCTGCATCATTTGTTGCTTCAAATGTTTCATAGAATGCATCAAAAAATATATGTTTTATATTATGTGAATTTAAATAAGTATGTATATTGATATTTTGAATTAAGTATCTCATAATATACTCTTCTTGATTCCAAAAATAAGTTGTATATAATTTGGAAAATTCATCAAACCCACTACTTGTTAAATCAACATACGGTGATAGTGGATATATAGTTTCCCACCTACCTGTATCAGATTCATCCATTATATCTTTATAATAGAAATCCTTTCTTTCAGGAGAAGTCCATCCTACTATTACAAAAATTTCATCTGAATTGTATTTTTCTAATAATTTTCCAACCTGTGATATTACTCTTTTTTGTATACCATCATTAGATGAACCTGCGTGTGAAGTATTACTTACCTCAATATTAGTTAGTTTTGATAATTTATCAGGCCATACTCTAGGTAATCTGTATTGGTCGTTATCGGTGTGGTTTACAAATCCTCCTAATTTACTTTCTAGTTTAGGGTCAATAATATCACCAGCTGTCCAACTATCTCCCTCTGTTAGTATTATCTTTATATTATTAGTCAT
>TARA_B110000977_G_scaffold201778_1_pt1 | contig 16347 bp, 11 predicted proteins | sample TARA_B110000977 | Tara Oceans TARA_B110000977 (sample SAMEA4397798) | marine metagenome | biome: Polar Biome; feature: [SRF] surface water layer (ENVO:00010504); material: water (ENVO:00002006), including particulate matter (ENVO:01000060) such as... | depth 5 m | reverse complement strand
CCGCCCCTGTGCCCGCCCCTGGCAGTTGCGTCCCAACGGACGCAGCAGACCCAACCGATTTCGCACCCCCGTTCCTCAAACCCGCCGGGTCCAAACACGCGTCATCGTCTCGAACCAGCGCTGCCAAACGGGCGCGCCCGCCTCGTTGACGATGCAGCGCGAATATCAACCGCCGCGTAACACGCACGGCGATCGTGCCAGGAGGCACCCTGTACGTCGCGATCGGTGCGCAGTCGTCAACGGGGTGGAAAAGCACCAGTGTCTCCGCTGCGGCGCTTAAACGCGCGACGAGCGTCGTGGAAAGAACGACAACGCCGTGTTGGTCATTTGCACTGCCAAACGCACTCGATGCGTGCGCGCCGGGGTGCACGGAAAGCACCGCTCTCGACGTGCTCGCTTCACCCGCAGAAGGCGCGCCGAACCTTCCTTCGACAAGCGCCGGTGAGAACCCTCTGCGCCCAGCGGCTTCGGGAAGCGAGACGTTGCCTCGCTCCAGGGTTAGCGTCCAGTGCGCTCTTGACGCGTTTAGGGTGGGACCTCCCACAACAGCCACGGACGCGCGTTCCCCAGAAACCAACAGGTATTGCCCAAGAACTTGGCCGGCGTCCACCACGGCGGCGCTTACGGCTCTTCCGCCCACGAACACGGCGCACAGCGGAGCGCCCGCCTCTGACCAGAAGCGAATCTCGCCGTTCGCGGCGCACGCCACGGCTACGAGGGAGTCATTTGATACACCAGTTCCTGTATCCTTACAACGTCGTCTCCACCACAACACGGACGCGATGCGCGCGCCTGAGGTGCACAGGACGCGAATCGCGGGCTCGTTGATAGAGCCGGTCGATGCGTCAGTCGCAGATTCCGCATCTGTCGCGGACTCGCCGAGCAATGCGCCCGCCGGAATGACGTACACGCCCCCCCCCTCCGTGCCGCACAGCAGCATTTGATTGCTGCTCGTACTGGTATCACCACTACAAGGGCTGAACTCCAACGATTTGATCCTCGCCTCAGCGCCCTCGTACCAGGGAAGTGCGCGCATGCTGGGCGCTTGATCGGCGTCGACGCGCTCGGAACGTAACAACAAATGATGCCGGGTGCCTTCCTCGGAGGCGTGTGCTGCGGCGTGGAACACTCTTGTTGCAGGGGGGTCTCCCGGCCTCGCAGATGCGTCAGAGGTGCACGTTGCTGCGAGGAATTCGCGTCTTCCTTCCCTAGCCTCGCGTTGGCGCTGCGCTTTGCCGGACGCGCCCGAAACATCATCGTCGCCGGCGAAGATGCCGGACATGAAGTTCGTGTCGTTTGAAGCACGCGCGGACCCTCCCCGTAACGGGGAACTCGTGGTGGAACTGCGTCGGGTATCGCCCATGTCTTTGCTGCGCGGGCGCACCGCCAACACCTTCTCCACCGCGAACAACGGAATGTCCAGCGACGGTCGTAGTTCATCGTCCTCATCCTCGGTGTCGAACGAAGTATAATTTCGACGCACACCCCGCGGGGTTTCGATGTCCTCCACCATGTCCAACGTAGACGACTCAGCCCCAAGCCCCGCCACCAACCCGGCGCCATCGCCCGGCGTCGCCATCCTCCCCGTCGCGCGCCCGAGACGCGCGTCGGGGAATACCCACGCACTACGACAGCAACACAATTTGATTTTCGGTTCCCAGAGATTTTATTTCCACGTGGCATTTGTCGATCACAGAGAAAAGCGCATTTGACGGTGGAGCCGCCTCACACCACAACACGCCCTCGCCATGGGGCGCTTCGACCACGTGCGTCATCCGCCGCGTTTCTCGCACCCATACCCGAATCAGCGCCGAGCCCTGGACGATTCCGCGCTGTCTCCGGTGTCCACTCGGCGCCGAAGCGGCCAGCGTCATTTTCCCGTTCGCAGGTTTGCGATCCTATTCCTAGTGGCTATTCATCCTATTGACCCTGCCTATTGACCCTCTCTTTCCCCAAATTACTCAACTTAGGCCACCATCGCGTCTTCCGCTGAGTTCGAGCTCGCTAACGTGATGCGCGTCCCCGAGGAGGAAAGGGGCATCGTTGCGCAGTTTTTCGCCATGCTTGCGGACAAATCCTGGTCCCCCGCTTCGAGTGCCGACGGCACGGATGTGTTCAAGCTCCCTGGTGAGCGGATTCACCGGATTATGGGCGTGACACGGACGGACGCCACCCCGGAACAAGTCCTGACGTTCTTCTCAGACCCGCACAACTTCGATGAGCATTTCAAAATCCTGGACGACATGTTCAAAGCCGGGAGCGTGGTGAAAATAGGCGGCGCGCAGCTGGCGCTTGAGGAAATTGACGATGAAGACGCTCGGCCATCCTCATCCTCATTCTCCACTCACATGCGCGGACCTTCCGGTAAACCTTCGGGGAATACCGATCGCCTAGACGACGGAAACGTGTTTTCGAAACTGAAACGATCCCCGTTCGGTGCGAAGCTGGATTTGGCGTTTTCAAAGGCGAAGACCAAGACTGCGAGTGGTGTTAAAAAGCTGAAAAACGAAAACGAATCGCCGCTCGCGCAACTGGACGTGTTGCCGAATAGTACCACTGAAGCGACGCGAGATGCGCTGGCTTACGAGTCACATGCAGATGCGCAGTACTCCCTAAACGCCCCTGGCACGCCTTTTGACGAAACACATCCAGATTTTGGATCTATAATGGATTTGCAAACCACCGAACTCGACGGCAAGTTCAAGGACCGCCACGGCCACGCGTTGCTGCACGGCACGTTTAAGCTCCCGTCAATCGTCCCCGACCGCGATTTCATCTGGGACCAAGTCGCGTTGCGTTTACCCACTGGGAGCGTTTTGATTGCGGGTAAGTCAATTTCGGAGTTCCAGGAGGATGAAAACGTGGCCGTGACCAAGGGGCACGTGCGCGGCGCGGTGCTCACGAGCGGGTACTACATCCAGGCGGAGACGGAAGACGAAGGCGGTGGGTCGCGAATCGCTTTCGTCGTGCAAGCAGACCCGAAAGGCTCGCTGCCCGCCTGGGTGGTGAACTTCGTCGCGCCGAAGCAAGCGCACAATGTGACGAGGTTGAGGAAGTACCTCGATGGGAACTAAGTCTTAACTAGAGGAGAGAGTCTATTACAGTAGAGGAAGAGAGTCTACTGTATCTATTTTAGTATTATTAGTCTATCACCTATATTCTCGCCCGCGGCTATAGCCCGCCGCTATAGCAACTCCCCCACTTCGCTTCCGTGCGCGAGTTTCGCCATGCGCGCCACGACGAGCTCTAAAATGGCGGGCTCGACGCTCACCAGTCGCGCGAAGCCTTCGCCCCAAAGTTCGGGGATAGTGCCTGACGCGAAGCTCTCGCCGCGACTCGCAACTCCCGCCGCGACGTCGACGGTTTCGCCCGGGTCGCTCGCGGCGCCAACGCCGGACCAATCAAACCCCCACTCATTTCGCATCCACGTCGCCCTCGCGCAAAGCGCTAGGGTTCGCACCTGGTCTTTGAACGCGTATGGGAACCGCTTGTGGCTCGCCCGCGTCCACACGGAAGGCACGCCAACCTTCCAGCGATGCACGCACTCGCCGTCAGTGGTGGCGACGTACAGAAACTCTTCGTCCACCGTCCGCGCTACGCACGCGGGTAACAACCGGTGGTGGCCGCTGGTGCCCGGGCCGTTGGCGTGGTCGTGCAGCGCCGCGAGTTGCGCGCCGTTCGAGGCGCCGTGTATCCACACCGAGCCGTCTTTGTGCGCCAGGAACAGCAGGGTCCCCCCCCCGCCGCTGGTCAGGGACGAGCAGTCGATGAACCGGTTACACGCGGTGACGCCCTCCAGGGGAAACCGGCGAACTTCTTTCCCGTCCGACGCGTCAACCAGAACTATCCGCAGCGGCGAATCAGGCTCGGCGTAACACGTGCCGGGCATCATGGCTGCGGCGCACGTGGCTAATAGTAACGGCGATGGATGCCGTCTGGAACGCGCAGATGTATCGCTTGAATTGTTCCGCGGTGAAGGCCTAGGCAGCGCGGCGAGCCCGGCGAGGTACACGTTGCGCACAGCGAGTGTTTTGGATTGCCACGCGCGGTGGCCGTCGACACTACCGGTACCCGTTCCCACACCCGGATCGCACCGTAGATCCCACGCCCGGAGCGCCTTGGCATCCACCGTGGTGGAGTACATGTGCGACCCATCGGGGTGCATCACGACGTGACACACACCGTCCTCGTCGAAGGACGGGTCGTCTTTGAACTGGGCCGGGACGTTTGCGTCGAAACCAGGCGCGTATCCCGTGGCGCCGTCCCACACAGGGAACACGCCGTGCCCTCCGATCACGCCCATTAAATACGTCGGTTCAGTTTGTGTGTTGGAGTCCAGATATACGCCATTAATGCTATCTAGTATTCTTCCCTCAAATGGAGACAGACTTCTAATCGGCCTTGGATCGGGGACGCCGTTCGCGCGGTCGGCGGCGAACGCGGAGGCGAACGGGTTGCGCCGCGGCCGCCGGCGCCGCGGCAACTTGGCCAGCGCAGGGTGGACGTATCGCTGGTCTAATAACTCAAACTCTTCCCGGCCTCCGAACCGCAACCCTCCACCCGGCAGGTCCCAGCCCCAAAGCGTGCCGTCCGCCATGCCCGCGAAGACGCCTGCGCCTTCCTTGTCAAGCGCCACGGAAAGCGCCGCCACGGCGCCCTCCGCTTTCAGCAAACAAAGGAGCACCGCGTTTGTTGAACTCGCGCTGGTGCTCGTGCGTGAGCTTCCGGAAGGAGGCCTGCCGCGCGCGTGACTGGCCCAATGGCTGTCATCGCCGTCACCCTCGTTGGTTATGATGTCATCCCCGAGCCGCCATACCCTGATATGCGCGATGCCGGGCTCGTTGGGCGACGCCCCGCCCGCGGCGATGGTGGTGCCATCGCCTGACACAGCCAGCGCGAACACCTCGAACGAATCCGCGCTGTGCTCGTGTCCCCACTCCAACCTAAGGCCAGTGTGGCGGAAATCTCGGGGCTCCAGGCCGTGGGCGGCGCGACCCCTCTCGCCGCCGCCTCCTCCGCCACCCGACATCACCCGCGCTACTCTCACAGTGAGGATGGGTCCCTCGGGACCTCCCAGGAAAAAGCGGCCCTCGTCGCGGAGTTTCCGGAATACGAGGACGTGGCAGCAAATAAATGCGACACGCCGCCGCCGCCGAGCAGTCACTCCGCATCGCGGCAGTACGCACGACTCCCCCGGGTTCGCGTTCGCGCGGCCTCTCGGGTTCACGCCTCCGCGACACCACCTGTAGCCCACCCCTAGGCTCTCTCTGCCCCCTCGTCGCACTCGGCGCGCGACATCGAAAACCACCGCCGCACAAAATGAGCGTTGAGTCCCTCCGCGCGGAGCTGATGGACCAGAGTCTGGGCATGCCTCGTCGTTTCCGCGCGCTGTTCGGGCTTCGCAGCGTGGGCGGTGACGCATCCGTGTCCGCGCTGCTGGCAAGCCTCGAGGACCCCAGCGCTTTGTTCAAGCACGAGGTGGCTTTCGCGCTGGGGCAGATGCAGGCTGTCGGTGCGGTTGGGACTTTGACACAAATTCTCAACGACGACAACGAACACAGCATGGTGAGACACGAAGCCGCTGAGGCGCTCGGGGCTATCGCGAGTGATGAGTGCCTTGAGGCGCTGGAAATCGCGTCGACGGACGAATCGCAAGTCGTGCGGGAAACCGCGGTGCTCGCGTTGCAGAGGTTTCGGTATGCGCAGGAAATGAGGAATAGCGGGGAAACAAACGAGGCGAAAAATATAGACTCGGCAAAAAATCTAGGCTCCGCGAAGGAAAAGCTCTCTGCGGGTACAAAGGAACACACGCAAACAGGCGAGGACCCTGACTCTCCGTACATCTCCGTGGACCCTGTTCCCGCGGCGAGTACCGATATTCCCGTTGAGGAGTTGAAAGTAACCGTAGTGGACGAGTCAAAACCGCTTTGGGATCGGTACGCGGCGATGTTCGCGTTACGCAACAGAGGAGAAGCAGGGGAAGTCGCGAGTATTCTAGGCCAGGTGTTGGTTACGTCAAAAAGCGCGCTGCTGAAGCACGAGGTGTGTTACGTTTTGGGGCAAATTCAAGAGCAAGGCGAAGGTGCGCGGGTTGCGCTTACCAAAACTCTTGAAGACAAAAACGAGCACCCGATGGTCAGGCACGAAGCCGCCGAAGCGATTGGATCCATCGCGGCGCTTGACACCGAACAACTGTTAAAAACCTACCAACAAGACCCCGACCGAATCGTCGCGGAGTCGTGCGAAGTCGCGCTTGATATAATGGAAAGCGAAATCAACGGCGAGTTCGTGCCGCTCGTAGTGGAGCCAAAGGCGGCGGAGGCGTGATGAGAATTTTTTATAAATCAATTTTCACTTCCAACTTGTTCACCTCATTCAATTCACTTCAATTCGCTCAGCTAATACCCTCGTCTTCCGTCCTCGGCGTGCACAACGCGGCGCGCCTACTCAAGGCGGAGAAGGAGGCGTGGAAGACGGGGTGTTCGGCGTCTGGACGTTCGACGTTCGGCGTTCTTGTTTGTTGGGAACACGAGTGGGTTGTAGCGCGCGCTTTTAGGGTAACTGGTGACGGCCGTCTCGATCGAGGGGTGATCGAGGGGTGACTGCGTTCCCATAGGCACCATGTCCGCGGCGATGGAAGCCGCTGGTGCCAAGGGCCGCAACTCACGGCTAGCCCCCGAGGTGAACCGCATTTTGTACGTCCGCAACCTGCCGTTCAACATCACCGCGGATGAGATGTACGACATCTTCGGCAAGTACGGCGCGATTCGTCAAATTCGTCTCGGCGACCGCAAGGACACCCGGGGCACCGCGTACGTTGTGTACGAGGACATTTACGACGCGAAAAACGCGGTTGAACACTTAAGCGGGTTCAACGTGGCGAACCGGTATCTGATCGTGCTGTATTACAACGCCGCTAGGGGGGCGAAACGCGTGGACCAAGCCAAGAAAGCCGCGGAGATCAAAGAACTGCAAGAGAAGCACGGAGTGGACGGAAGTAGCGACCGAATCTAGACGAATGAATGACTATGTTTTTAAACTACACAAGATAATACTCAACCCACTACAACTCCAGCCCCTCGAAATACGCGTGTTCCAGACACTGCTTCCCGGTCATCCGATGTCGCGGGTTCAGCTCCAGCAGCTTCTTGACGAAATCTAGCGCGGTATCGTCGAAGATGTTTTTGTATCGCTCATTCAAAGATTCAGATTGAACGGCAATCTCATCTTCAGCAAACGCGACGTCTGCGTTGTGCGGGTTCAACGAGAAAGCCATCATCTGACCTGGTGTCAGCCTACCCAAGGTCCGCTGCACCAAGCGCAGTTGGTCCAAGTCGTTGTCTCCGGGAAACATGGGTTCCCCATCTCTCAGCTCGCCCATCAAACACCCCACCGCCCACATGTCCACCGGCTGGCCGTATCCGGCGCGTGTCATTTGCCCGCTCCCGTCGTTACTCCGATACGGCTGCCCCAGCAGAAGCTCCGGTGCGCGGTACCACCGCGTCGCGACGTAATCAGTTAAAGGCGCGTTTGAATGTTTGCCTGCAGTTTGATTTGAATTATTTGATTCATTCGAAACAGGGTTCAGTTCCCGCGCAAACCCGAAGTCGCACAGCTTCAAAACCCGCACGTCGTCCACCAGCAAGTTCTCGGGCTTCACGTCGCGGTACACGTACCCTTTCTCGTGTAAATACGCAAGGGCGTGGCACAGCTGGAACGTGTAGTGCTTGACGTCGGCGTATGGTAAGCCGCCAGCAGAACTTGGGGATTTCCCCGGGGACGGAGAATCCATCCTCGGGGATATGTTTTCATCGCCTGCGTCCCCGGCGGATTGCAAAATTTGTAACAAAGTTCGCGGAACAAACTCCATGGCGACGTACAATTTCGTGCCTTGGTAAAAGTCCCCAAGGTGTGTGACGATGTTCGGGTGTGATAAGTGCCGCAACGCCTTGACTTCGCGTTCCGAAGTCCTCCTCACCTCCTCCACGTCAGGGTCGTTCTCGTTGATTTTAAATTCTTTTACTGCGCAGGTTGTGTTACTCTGCAAATCAACGCAGCGCATCACCCGGCCGTACGCGCCCTCGCCCACAAGCTCCTCAACCCGCAATGTTTTCCCGAAAAGAAGGCTCCCTTGAGTGATTTGCGGTGGTTCTTGAGTCGGTGACACGTCGTCTGAGGCTGACAGTTCGTGCGATGCTGACGGTTCGTCTTTTCTTTTCTCGTAAGTTTCTGAATCAAGACCTTCTTCATCTGCATCCAAAGCCGCGCGTCTCTCAAACTCCCCTTCCAGCCGCTCCATCTCCTCCAGTTCCAGCAGCTCCATCTCCTCTAACTGGCCGTCGGATAAAAACCTCTCCTCTCTGTCCACCAGCGCGGTTGCCGCTTCGCGTTCACGCCTGTTCACGCACGCTTTCATGGCGAGCACGGCGGGGTCGTTGTCAGCGATGCCCGCGAGTTTCGCCTCTTCCAACGCCAGGGACGAGGGCTGGTTCCACGTAACCGCCTCGGTAAGCGCGACGCGGAAAGAAACGCGCACGCGAGCTTTTGCTAATTTATTCTCCGCGTTGCTCAACACGTCAGACTGTTTACGTGCGCTCTCTCCAAGGCCCGCGGCGTGCGCTTCCGTGACGGCAGCGTCCAACACGGGAACGAGCTCTTCATCGGATATCACGCGCCCGTTCGAGTGTCTTTTGCACAACGCAAGCGCGGCGGATAAAGCGCGCGTCGCGGCGACGAGACGAAGACGCGCGCCGGCGTCCGGTAGTGTCGGCCCCAACGCCATGCGCACGGGCCGGGTCAAGACACTTTGGCGCCCTTTCGTCAACACGGCAGATCGCTCCGTAGACTCATCAGGCGTCACAGGTCGAGACCACTCGCTGTTTTCAGTTTTTTCAACATCCGCGCCCGGAAACGCGGGGAAGTGGTTCACACTTTTATTCATGAGCTTCGGCGGTACGCCAGACTGTTTGCCCCTAGAGACTTGTGGTCTATATTTGCCTCGTGTCGCGGTAGACGGCCTGCCGCGCCGAGTACTATGCGTGGACTTCTTTTTACCGTCGTCGAACACGATGGCGGTTGTTTTGAACGAATGCCGGTGGTGCGAAATTTTCCCCGACGGCCCACCGTACACCGCTTTCCTGAACCGAAACGCGTTTGTGCCTCCCCCCGCGCCGCCGCCGCGTAGCGTCACGTCAGGCTTGGTGTGTTTTGAGATTTCGGAAGCTTCGTGTACCTCCGCGCCTGTTTGTTTGCCGCGCACGTTTATTAATTTTAATTTGTCCCCTTTGAATTTGTTTGTATCGCCCTCATCCGCGAACGTCGCCAGCTTCATCGAGGTGAGCGATGGTATTTCGCCGGGTCCTACGGGGCGCAACGTCCCTTTGAAACTCCCCGCATCGCCCTCAAGAATGTACGCAGCGAGAGGGTCGCCAGACGCGGTCATCTTGCGCGAAGGCGCACGCACTCGCACTCGCCGGTCCTGTACAAATTGCACCTCGCGCACCTTGAGTTCACGTCGAAGCTGGTCTTGGAACAAACGCTTCTGCGCCGCGGCGTCTCCCCCTAACGCACCCAGTGCGCGGTCATCGAAACCACGCGGCGCCCCCATCGCCCTACTAAACTCTAAACCCTAAATCCTAAATCGTGCGACCGCGACCGACACAACCGAGCGCCGGAGAGTGTGCGTTGGGGGGTCCGACGTTCCGAGGGAATTTCCCGATTTATAGACGACGCGTTCCCGTTTTGGACGCGTTTTTAATGCGTTGTTGCCTCCGAGACCATCAGACCGCGGTGCACGTGCGATGGAGGAAGGGTTGCCTCGTTCGTACGATGAGCGTCGCAGGGCGCTTGACGAGGTCGAGCTACGTGAAGAAACAGCGTTGAGGCTGGAGCACGCAGCGCAAGTTGAAACACTACAACGGCGCATAGTCCTCGATGCTCTCGGAGCAGGAGAAGACGTAGGTACCCCTTCCGAGTTTTCTCTCACGTGACGAGAGACGTGACACTAGCGCACTAGCACCACACTCCCACCACGTCCAACGACTCGTCGCGTCGTCCATCACTATCTACCATCGTGTATGCGTCAACTCGTTTCGTGCTGACCCTTCCTCCCACTCCTCCCCCAGACGGTTTCCGCCAAGGTTCACGCGCTTTTGCATCTTTCCAAGGTCAAGGCGCAGCAGAGGGAGTTTGTCGTCGCGATGGACGTGCGGGACGCGGCAGAGAGGCTGGCGAAGGACGAGCGACGAAGCGCGGAACGATTAATTTTGGACGAAACTGAATCAGTAAGCACAATTGCCACGCTGTTAGCAAAACAGGGACGGGAACTGGGCGAGTTAAGGGCGCGACACCGAGCGCGACGCGCGCGGCTGGAGGCTGAGATTGAGGGTACGAAAGGCGTTTTTTTCCAAACTTTTCGCGGTGACGCCGACGACGCGTTCCGCGCTGTTTACGATCAGAAGCTTGATCCGCAACCGGTTGGGTCACCGCTACGGTATCTAGCGTGGAACAATAGGAATAATGGCGTTTCTAGTCCGTCCGTGTCGCCTTCGTGGGGCGCGTTTCGAACCCCCGCGGCGGACCGGAGAGTAGAGACGACGAAGCGCGGAACGGCGACGACCGCTTTTCTGAACACGAGCGGCATGGCGGTGCAGGATGACGAGTCATTACCTCAAGGAATCGCTCCAAATTCACCTGCAATACCCCCGTTCGACCTCGATAGATCCGTCCGGGACCTGGCGTTTGAGATGAACAACTACATGACGCTTGACGTTCCACATGATGATGTGAACCCGTGGAGCACGCCGATTGTACCGCCGCGAGAAGCGTTCACAAGCGTTGCTTCCACGACAAACTCGCGTTCAAAACAAACGTCGCCTTGGTCCGAGTTTGGCAGCCGAAGGTCCTGGCTCAGACGGCCGGAAAATGCACGCACGCGCCCGGAACTATCACAAGCGTCCTCGAGGAACAACTCTGTTGCAGTGCTGCATTCGGAAAGCGAACCACAAAACAAAAACGCGTCGGTTGAAATGAAACCGCGCGCCGCGTTGCTTTCCATTCCGCGGCTGGCGATTCCGACAGCCAACGATAAAATCTCCGAATGCGAAGACTGGCGCGCGCCTTCGTCGAAGCCGCCGGTGGATGCGGAGCCCCCAACCGACGCGGACGACTGGCGGTCACTATCGCTGCTGCGCGCCAGGGACCCGGCGACGCGAGCGGCGGCGGCGTTTGCATACGGCGAGTACAAAGATGTTCTTTCCCCGTCGACGACACAGAAAAAGCTTCAGGGATTCAGCACTGTGAACGATTTCAAGAGTATTTCGCAATACGAAACCGACGAGAACGACAAGAATTGGGTGAGACGACCGGTGGGGCCGATTGGACGGAACACAGTTGATAAGTTGAGTGATAGTCATTTAGCAGAAACAACGACTGATGAGCTAGTCTGGACGAAACAAGGGACTCAATTTGCAAATTTAACGACAAACTCAGTCGGGCGCACTAGACAGGAGCGTTCCGGTATAAACGTGGACACTTCCACTTCGTTCGCGCACGAATCCTTGCGCCCGATGGACGATGAAAATATGAGGAGTGACGATTCGAATCTACACAAATCCATAGGAACCGGCGCGTTTGGAAGGAAACCCACTGGTGACTTTTTCGAAACCAGAAACGAAACGGTTTTGAAACACGGCGCGAAGTTGCCGTCGCGGAAAGCGGACCAGACGCATATCAAAATACAGATGTAGAGGAGTAGTAGAGGAGAAATGAGTCATTTTTTTAGTTTCGTAGTCAACCTTATAGGTTTATGGTATTAATAATCCAGTTATAGTGCTATAGATAACTCTTCTGTGAGAACGGCGAGGTCGTCGGCAGTGACGTTCACGCCGTCGTTGTCATTGGTTTCATCGTCACTTTTGTTCGCGTTTTCCTTTCCCTTTCTGTCCAGTCGCTTCCCCCCCTTTTTCCACCCACTCTTCACCCCCGCATCCGAGTTTGCACGTCTGTTTTTCCACAAGCCGCCGTACCTGTAGTGCGGGTGCTCTGCGTCGCCGTCAGGCACGCCGCCGCTAGCACGTTTCCAGCACCTGCCGCACGCCATTTTCCACTGCTTGGTGGAATCGACGCGACAGCGAATTAGAAAATCAACATGTTTGGAACACAAGTCACATGGCTTCGACCCGTCATTGACAGCCGTGTCGTCGCCCTCACCGTCACTCACTGCGTCAGCCCCTCGCTTCGCTCTTTTCGCCGCCTTGACGGCTTTCTTGTTCGCTTTGCGTTGGTCATTTTTAGCATCCGCGTTGGACGCGCCGTGCGAATCACCTTCGTTTTCGGAACGTGCTCCGTCCACGTCATCCTCCTCGCCATCGTTTCCAGCCCCAGCAGTTCCCTTCGCCTTCTTCCTCTTCGCGTTGCAGCTCTTACTACAAGTCGTGACTTCGTCCCAGCACTGTTCCCATTTCTTTCTCCACGTGAACGGGCGGTCGCACACCACGCACACCTTGGTGGGGAGGTTCTCCTTCTTCACTCCCCGAGTCATCGCGTCCTTTTTGTATTTTCCCGAAGATCCTCGGCCTCGCGCTGTAACCCAAAGGCTCGCGCGGAGACCTCGAGTGGGGGATGCACACGCGGCTTTGCGAACGAGGGGAGCGCCGACCAAACACGTGGTCGCACGAAAAGCCGCGTTCGCGAAACGCACGCTCGCCAGCATGGACGCGACGCGATGTGATGGTCACGTCGAAGATAAATTTATAGTGCCGACTTCTCGGAAACAGTCGCGACGGAAACTGAAACCCGCGACGCGAAATTGGTTCCAAAACGAGCATCCAACGCGCGACGGCAGTTCGCCCCGCGCGCTGGTTGCGACGCTTGTCGGTCGAAGTCACTCGCTCAGGAGCCATGGTACGTCCCTTTTGAAGAACATCTCCGCCATAACGCGTCAAGGGCACACGGACCCAACTCCGCCCGCGTCGTTTCCCGGCACTCGATCTGTCCGGCTTTTTTGGCAATGAGGGCGAGCAGCGACGACCCAAAACAACCAATCCTCCGGCGGACGGATTGGCAGCGACGATACGACGGAACCGCGGGGTATTCCCGGCATTGGCCTGCGCTTCGAGAGCGTCGTATACGCACTCGCATTATTCTCCATACGTCTCGAATCTAACCTCTCCTTTTCTTTCAACCCGCACCCATAGCCTCCCACGATGACCCGCTCCACGTACCGCACGATTTCTAAAACGAGCAACGTGGATGAGTCTTTGTTTGGCCACTCCAAGCGTGGGGCCAAGCTCCGGGCGACGTCGAGCCAGGGCTTCGACGTGATTGAGACAAAGAAGAGCGAGAGTTCTTCTTTTGGCGGATCAAGAGGTGGCTCATTGGGCAAGCCGCCCGGTTCCACAACCAGTTCGTCCAACAATACAAGTCGCACGAAGAGCACGACGAAGGTTTTAACGTCGAGCGAGATTGCGCGGATGAAGCAACCTGTGAGCGCTTTGTCACACCACGAAATCGTCGAGATTCGCGCGGAACGACGCAACGCTAGGGAACAGGAACGCGCACACGGCCGAGTACGCCGCGAACGCATGGAACAGGTAGAAGCGCAACGATCAGAACACAAGGAGAGTAGCGAGACCGAAAAGCTGAATCAAGCGGAAGCGCTGGCGACAAGAAACCGGGCGGAAATATTGATGGACGAACAGATGGACGACGTGAAGAACATGAACCAGATGATGTTGTACAGTAAGTGCGTCACGATTCGGGACGCGCAACTCGAAGAGAAGAAACACATCGCCGCGGAGGCGCAGGAAGAGGAACGGCGGTTGGATTTGATGATGGAGCTTGAACGGATTAAGGCGTTGGATGAGTACGAACGAAGGGCGCTGAAACGCCAGGAAGAGTTGAAGAAAGGCGCCGCGGTGTTGATGAAACAGATCGAAGACAGAGCGAAGGAAAGGACGCGGCAGGAAGAGCTGCTCGATATGGATCGCACGCAGATGCTTTCTGAGATTTCGAGGATGAAACTTGAAGAGCAGGAGGAGGTTGCGAAGAAGAGGGAAGCCGGCGCCGCACTACTGGCGGACGTCGCCGCCGCAAACGCCGCGCAGCTTGAACGCAAGATGTTGGTGAAACAGTTTGAGAAGGAGGAAGAAATGCGAATCGCGGCGTATTTAGCGGAGAGGGACCAGCGCGAGATGGAGGCTGAGATTGAAAAGCAGCGCGTCGCGAAGGAGAAGGAACTGGAAACGGCGCGGATGCGGGCGCAGCAGGAGAAGCAAGCCGACACGGCGGCTGAGCTGGACGAACTGCGAGCCGCAAGGGTGTACGAGGAGCGCGAACGCATGTACCGCGCCAAGGAACGCGCAGCTGTGGAACGACAGCAATCAATCAATGCAGACTTACACAAAGCCAGGGAACACCAGAAGATGCTCAAGCTGAAAGCGCTGGGGGACCAGGCGCGTGAGGAGCGGGCGGAGTTTTACCGAGTCATCGACGCGCAGATGCAAAAAGAACGCGAAGACGCCGAGGCAAATTTAGTCGCGCAGACCGCGCGACGGGACCACAGAGAGGAGCTCCAGTCTCAAATCGCGTTCAACGCGGAGCGACGGGAACGGGAAAAGAGGGAGTACCAGGAAGAAGGGGACAGGTTGAGGCACGCGCTCGCCGCTGAACGAGCGAAGCTAGAAGCGATCAAGCAACGCAAACTCGACGAGCTCCAGCACGGTGGCATCCCAGATAAATACAGAACCGAGCTGGCGAAGAAGAAAATAGGAGCCTAATGGGTTTTGTATTTTGTATCTAAATAGGTAGTATTGGAATGCGTATTTAACTGCAAATGCAAATATCATATGATACAACAAGGGGCGTCTACGTCGTCTAAGCGTGCGCACTATAACTTAGTCTATTCTCTCCTCAGTCCCAACTAGTCGCTTTCATCCCCCATGTACGTCCACTTCAGCTCCCCCCCCGTTAACGCTTTACTTGGGTGAAAGTGCGACTCGTAACACGGCCACGGCGGGTTCGGCCCTCCGTGGTACTTCGCCTTTATGACGCCGTGCCAGTCCAGCTCGATCACTTTTCCCATAGGCACGTCGAAACAGTCCATCGGGATCCCGGACGCCATTGATAAAAGCGCGTGCACCGAAGTCTGATGCGTCGCCAAAAGCACAACCTCCCCGTCTTCGTGTAACTTACTCAAAAACTCGACGAAGTTCTGCAAACGTTGTTGGACGTCTTCCACTGAGTGGTTCATTGAGTGCGCTTTCGTTGGGTCTATGTACGACTTGTAACTTCCATCGATGTCAAACTCTTCAAGAAACTCGTCTGGAATGGTGGACACCGGTGTTGGATTGGGCTCGGGGTGCTCGTACAGACTCCAATCCACTTTGATGCCCCCCGCGGCTTGCATGAACTCAGACCCGGAGTGGTACGGCTGCACCGTTTGCAGCACTCTCTTGAACGGCGAGGCGTATATCGCCGTGACGCCGATTTCATCGAGAGTTTCGCAAACCACACTCTCCGCATCCGCCATTCCTTCCGGTGTTAGTGAGACGAAAAACGTCGGGTCCTCGGGGGGGCGCTTTTCGTGCCGGATGACGTACATCCGTAAAGGGCGCTCCACGCCCGAGAACAAACCCGAGCCGTCATCGGAATCCGACATCGAAGCGGCGCGGGAAACACTCCAAGAAGTAACAAAGTGGCCACTTTGCTGCCGAAAAAGCAGATCTGGAGACATGGGAGAAATGGAGTCGAACACGAACAAACCCCACGAGACTGTTTGCGCATACAAGTTCAGATCTCCGAAACAGATTCTTCGCCGATTTGTGGTTCATTAGACCGTCAAAGCCTCAATCTTTTGGAGAGCTGGCGAAATCGGCCAATGAACAACCAGGACCGCTGAAATCGTTTTCCGCTGTGAATCTTTTCCCTTTTCCGGTTCTATCCACGAAAGGTCGTGTAGGGAACGCGCGAATTGCCCTCCTCTCGCTCACTCGCGAGGTCGCCCTCGCGTCTCGTGCACGCCCTCGGGAACCACTCCCAGCTGCTGCTCACCTTCCGGCGCGCGAGCACCCCTCTCTTCGCTCCGCGAGAGAAGACCCCAAGGCTTTGCGCCTCACACTTCGTCCCGAAAAAGATGCAGGCGCTTTCCTTCGCCACCATCCCCGGCGCGATCGCCCGAGGCTCGGCTAACCGCAAACCCACCGTCAGCGCCCGCCGAGGCGCGGCGAGAACGGTGCGCGCGGCTGCGGAAGCCCCCGCCGCGGCGGTCGAAGCCTCGGAGGTGGATTTCGCATCATACATTGCGGAGAAGAACGCCGCCATCGAACAAGCGTTGTCCGATTCCGTCCC
>TARA_B110000977_G_scaffold53723_2_pt1 | contig 16414 bp, 16 predicted proteins | sample TARA_B110000977 | Tara Oceans TARA_B110000977 (sample SAMEA4397798) | marine metagenome | biome: Polar Biome; feature: [SRF] surface water layer (ENVO:00010504); material: water (ENVO:00002006), including particulate matter (ENVO:01000060) such as... | depth 5 m | reverse complement strand
GGGGGGGGGGTGTTACCATCGGGGCGCTGTGTACGTTTGTTTTACACACGGGCGTTGTGGGGTTGTGGATAGGTTTAGCGCTCGGCGTTTCCGGCGGCGCGGCGTGGCTCGGACGAAGTACACTGAAACTGGACTGGCACCACGAAGCGAGACTGGCGAGGGCCAACGCGGCGCTGGGAGGGGCAAGCGGTGTACTTGTAGACAGTGTAGACAATGAAGACGAAGACGACGAAAGAGCCGCACTTGTTGACAGCGTAGACGTAGCGCCAGCGAACGATTATAATTATTCTAACGTAGGTAATTATTAACACATGTACAATCGGTATCATTCTCAAGGTGATAAAAGGCTACTGTAGGATCTAGCCGCTCTAGTTAGCTCGATGTTCGTAAGAAAAATAGGTATTATTAAACGAGCACGTTCTTACTTTTCTTCTCCCTCTTCCTCCCCCGCCTCCACGACGATTTTCCCAATCACGAACAGGTGATCGCCCCGTTCCGTGCCACCTGGAGTTTTAGCCACACCCCGTCCTTTTATGCGCAGGCCTTGGCCCACCTTCGCGTCAGTTGGAACGGAAAGGTTTCCCCAATCGCCCTCAATCGTCTGGACGCGTATGGACGTCGGTTCGTCCTTCTTTTGGAACCGCGCCACGACGTCTCTTGTGATCAAATCGTCCCCATCCCGAACGATAACAGCGCCTTGGGTCATGTTCGCTGCCTTGACGGTGACGTACAGCTGCCCAGGAGGTGTCCCCTCGTCGCCTTGGTCCTTCAAACGTAATGTAGCGCCGTTTTTAATCCCGGGCGGAACCGTCACGGTGACAGAGGTTTCTTTTGTTATCGTCCCGACGTTGACCTCGCACGTATCGCAGTCGATGAACGTTTGCGGTAACCGCCCTTGGCCGTTGCAGGTGGGGCAGACATATCGTCGGGAGTACGTTAAAGGTACGTCAGCGCCCAAAATGGCTTGCTCCAGGGTACAATCCACGGACGCGCGAACGTCTTGACCCGGTTTTTTACTCGCATCGCGATCCATCGCTTTCTTAGCGCCCAGCACTTCGTCGTTCCAGAAGTTCGTGGCTTTTTCACTCACCGTGTCAGCGGCGCGCTTCGCAGCGCCGCTTGTGGCGTCGAAAGGGTTGTTTTTGCCTTTTGGTTTGGATTCGTCCGCGGTGACGGAGAGTGCGACGCGGCGAGATGGATTCGACGATCGCTTTGACCGAAGTTGGGGAAACGCGGTTCGAAATGACATCCGCGTTATGGAACGATCCCTTGCGGCGCGTCCGGTGGGAACGGTAAGGGCGCCGCGCAAGGGATCCGCGCATACCGCGCGATGCGCCATGGCCGAGGAGGGACGAGGGCGAGCGAAGAAGTGTGGAGATTGAGTGGAGGAACACGAGTGATCGTTCTTGGAGACGACAATGTCGGCACTCTGTGACAGCTCAGAAATATCGCTCAGTCGCTCGCGCTCGAGAAAAAGCCGGCTCGCACCGCCGCCGCCGCGCCATTCTACGACGCTACGCGTCGTCTTTTCCGTCGACTCTTCGACGCGCACCGGTGTAATTTCGTACTTCGTGCATCTCCAACCATGGCGGACGAACTCGATGAGCTCATTCAGTTCCTCGGGGCGACGCGCGCTGATGCACGAGCGCAGGCGGCGGAGATCGTGCAAGGATTAACCGGCACCGACGACGGCATCTCGCAACTCACCGCAAAGGCGGAGACGTTAATCCCAAAGCTCTTGCACTTGATGGGCGCCCCTTCCGCGGAGAGCAAACCCGCGGCGACTGCGTTGGTGAACCTAACAGGTGCCTCGGAAGTCGCCACGTTGGCCGTGGAGAAGGGCGCGGTGGAGCGGGCTATGCAATTTCTTCGAGGCGCGGATGAAAAAGGGTGCCCCGCGGATTTGCTCCTCGCCATCCTCGTCAACATCACAAACACGGAGGGCGGTGTTCACGTGTTCGCGCAGGAGGGCAAGTCGCTGGAGGGGTTCTTCGTGGCTAAATTAACCCAAATGCTAGCCGAGGGTACACCTTCGCAAAACTTCGACAGAGCCGCGAGCGTGCTGACGAACGTGTGCCGCCACCCCGCCGGGCGCAGGAACTTTCTGGAGCCGAGCCGCAAATTAGTACGAGCCGCGCTACCGTCGCTGGCCGCGTCTGCTTCCGAAACACGACGAATCGGTGTCGCAGCCGCACTGCGCAACTGCTGCGCGGACGATTTGTGTTGTGAAAACCTGCTTCAAGCCGCTGGGAGCGGGTCCGCGGCGGCCGTGGCGACGGAGGCGGCGTTGGTGGGTTTTGCCGAGGTTGGCAAAAGCGGCGCGACTGACGGCGGGTTGGAAGTCGTGCGAGTTTTGTTGAGCAAAGTGTCTGGATCGAAACACCCGATGAACATAGAGCGGTGCGAGGCGGTGCGGCAAAGCTGCGCGGAGGCGTGTGCGGGGCTGGCGAACAGCGAGAAAGGCAGGGCAGCCTTAGTGCAGTGCGACGCTCCTCGGTTAATGAAGGACGGTTACGAAAACGAACAACATCCAGAAACGATCGAGGCGATGGAAATCGCCGCTGAGAAGTTTTTGCGGTTCGGGTTAGTGCCACCCGAGATGCAGCCCAAAGACGGGCTGCAACGAGTGGAGGTGGTGGACCCGGGAGAAGATGTTGAGGAGATTAACGGGGGGCCCAGGCCGCTCCTCACTCCGGATGTGGATTGATAATAAACAGTAGACTTATGAGACTCGTTCCAGGCACGCCTTTCCTTCTCACTTATTTATCCAAGCGGGGTAGACTGCGGAAACCCAGATATATTTGATGTCAGCGCGAAGCGTCGCGGATGCTGACGAAGATAATAATCGCATGGATCGCATGTCCTTTCAATGCGCGCCAAAGGTCCCACTCCCCCCCGCGCACCTCTGAGTTCCGGGTTCGCGCTTACTTCCTCCCCCCACCCCAATGCCCCAACGTAACTCCCTAGTCATGGACCCCGCGGGCGGCGGGGGCGTGCACGGCCCGCAGAAGCTGAATCGCGTCGCCCCATTCAAAGAGCTGTACAAAGTGGGTACCGTGATCGGCGAGGGAGCGTTCGGCACGGTGCGCCTCGTGACGAGCAAAGCCGACGATTGCAAGTGGGCGGTGAAGGTCATCGAGAAGTCAAAGATAGACCCCGGTGACCATGCGTTGCGAACGGAAATCGACATTCTGTGCCGCGTGAACCACGCGAACTGCGTCGGCCTGAAGGAATGGTTCGATGAGCCGAAGCGAGTGCTGCTTGTGCTGGAGTACGTCACTGGAGGGACGCTTTTTGATCAGATTGTGGACGCGGGACGCATGGACGAGGAACGCGGCAGAAGAGCGTTCGTGGAGCTCGCCAGCGGATTAGCCTACTTACACGACCTGCAAATCGCGCACCGAGACCTGAAACCCGAGAACTTCATGCTCTCCAAGAAGGGCAAGGATGCGGTGGCGAAGCTGTGCGATTACGGATTGAGTAAGATTCTCGATCAATCGAGCGACGGCGAAAAGACCGTGTGCGGGACCCCCTCGTACGTAGCACCTGAGATTCTGAAGACTCTCACGAAAGGAGGCAGCTACGACGCGATCAAAGCGGACGCGTGGTCCTTGGGATGTAACCTGTACGTCCTACTAGGCGGGTACCCCCCGTTTTGGCGGTACGACGATAACCAGGTACGTTTCTTTCAATTTATCCCGTAAAATCCTGCTCGCCTTGTACTGCGTAGTTAGGATACAAGTTAGGAGGTTTTTAGTGCGATCTTGTGAGGGATTCCTCACCATCCCGATGGAGAACGCACCCAATATGCCCCACGACTGTTTGCCCATACATAAACTGACTTCCTTCTTTCCAAAACCCACAGAAACGCCTTTTCGACCACATCATGATGAACGACTGGGAATTCGATCAGCCGTGTTGGAAGAGCATTTCGTCCGAAGCCAAGGCGCTGATCAAGGCGCTCATGGAGCCCGACTTGAGTAAGCGGATCACGGTGCAAGATGCGCTGAAAGACGTGTGGTGCCAATCCCCTGCGAGCACTCAAGAGTTGCCCGAAACCCTGGCGTCCATCAAGGCGTTTGTCGCCGCCAGGAAATTCAAAAAAACGGGACTCGTCATCATGGCCCAAGGGAGAATGGCGCGCGCCGTGGAAGCCAGCATGCACGACTTGGCCGCGGAGTAAGGCGAAGGATGCCAATAATATGAGCCAGTAATATGAGCCAATAATCGTTGTTGTTGGGCGAAACAAACGCCCCTTGTTGCGTATATTGATACCTGTCTAATTTATCTACTTGTCTACTTTTGGCATCGCTACAGGCGCGCGGACGTGGCTCGTAAGCGGTCGGATTTGTCGATTCTTCGCTATGTACGCGCTTCCCTTTCTGAAGGATTCAAGGCTCGTGCCCTCTACGGTTTTCGTTGCGTAGGTTTCCATGGTGTGTAGATACCCCCACTCCGACCCCAAACACGAGGAGAACACCACGAACCACTCCTTTTCGTTCTTGAGCCAGGAAAGTAAATTAGAACCGAGGCGCCTTCGCACGAGTTTGGAGACGTCTCCATCTGATTCTATTTCATTGCCGTCGCCGTCAACCGCACACTCTTCCAAAACATCTATTGTTCTGCGCAGGACGTGCGCGAAGCCGCATGGGCAGGTACGTGCTTTGCTTGTGAAGACCACGGATGGGCCCAGGGTGGTTTCCAAAACCATCCACGCGCGACGCACGATGATATCAATGTCGCCGGAAAAAGTCGCCAAACTCGGTTGCTCGATTACCATAGCAGTGACATCCAGGTCGTGCACGTTGGACACAAAACACAACGCGTCACGAAGCGCGAGCAGACGCAGGGTAAGCGCCCTCGGGCTCGTCGTGACCATCTCCCTCCCTTCGGGTGAGCTCACGATGTGACTCCACGCCTTGTCGTCCGCGCCTAGCACGGCTCGGAGGGACGCGCCTGGCGTGCGGTTGGATTCCGTAGCATCACGCTCCGAGGTTGAGGCGTGTGCGACGACCGTAACACCTTGACACGGGTTAGTCACCCGCGAGGAGATAGAGGGCCGCCTGGTAACGACCGCGGGAGCCAAACGCGAGGCGCACGCAGCGCCCAGCGATGACATCATCAACGCGCGTTTGGTTGTGCTGGTTGGCCACGTCACCGAAACGAAATAACTTTAGTAGTCCCAGAAAATAAAAGAAAATAAAGTGTTCGGGCGGTGCGTTCGCGAATATAAAGTCCAAACATATTTCAGAGTTACACGTGCTACCTTATATCACAGGACAAAGGGGTAGAGTTAGGGCTTAGGGTTAAACAACCCTAAACCCTAAACTAAACCCTCAATGGGACCGCCGCCGCGATTAAAATCGATCCCGACGCATCATCTTTTGCGTTCGTTTTTTTTCCAACCTTTCGCGTTCGATTTCGACTTCTCTTCCTGCCTGGTGTAGAAGAACAGGTACCCGCCTGATTGCTTAACATCCTCTTCCGTCGCGTCAAGCACCTTGTCGTCGTTGAACTGCGCCCACTGTGTAGATTGGAGGGTGTTGCCCTTCTTTTTATGGTCTATTAACTCGCCACCTTCCCCACCGCCTCTGCGCGCGAACACGGTGTAGTGCCCGCTCCCGATCCCTGTGCCGTGGTGCACGACCGCCGCGCTAAGGTCGTACATTGAGTTTGAACCCGAATTTAAACCGTCGCCTTGGTCGATCCAGTTCGCCATGGCCATAGCGGCGGCTTTCTGGGCTTGCTGAGCGGCTTCTTGTGCCGCCGTAGCCTTGGCAGAAGCAGCAGCAGCATCTCCCACAAGGCTAGACGTGGACGTTCGTCGCGGGCGTTTCATGGCGCTTCCGCTCTCCGCCGCCATCTCTTTCGTCAAATCTGCCATCTCCGCGGCGGCGACTGCGGCGGCGGCGGCTGTCTCCGCCGCCGCCCTGCCCGTGGGCCCAGCCCCGCGCCCCCCTTCGTTCCCCTCGTCGCTCTCCATGTACAGCCCAAGGTCCAGCGAGTCCAGGGGGAAATCAACGTGCACGTTTAATTTCGAACGCGCGCCCGTACCGCGCCACGTAAATCGCTTTAAATGCAGACACAACACCGGCGGTAACGTCTGTAGCTTGTTTTGTTTCGTCGCCCCCCCGACATCGCCGCACCGCTCGCAGTAGAACCGGCCAGGGCCGGCGAGGGTTTCGTCTCTAGTGTGCGCTGCGAGACACTGTTGAAGGGTGACGCACCCGTTGGGACCGTCGCCTTTCTCCAGCGGTTCTTTTGACCCGCCGGGCGTCACGCGCGGCGACGGCGGAGAACCGGCGCCCGGCGACGTGCTACCGACTACGGGCGGGATTGGCAGTGAGATGTCCAGGAACGGCTCCCTTCGTGTTGAGGCGTGCCCGCACCGGGTGCAGCAGATCCTGGATAGCGCCATCCCGCCAAACATGCGCCACACCGGGTCGGTTGGTAAGCCGTCCTTGTCCAAGCCGTCGGGCAAGCAATCCAACGAACCGCCCGGGGTTTCGAGGTCAATCTCGATTGCTTTCTCGGCCTTGACGTTGGCCACGCGAGTCCTAACGGGAGTCACTGCTACTGGTTTAACAGTCTCGAACTTCTGTTCATCCTTCACCACAGGCGTGAAGTTGTTCTGTTTCTTGCCTCCCCTGCCTGGGCTTTCAGGCGCGTTGGGACTCTTCACTTTGTGCGCCGCGGCTAACGCGTCGGCTCGGCTTTTTGACACGGGCTCCCCCGGGAACCCCATCGCCACGTTAACCGGCTCGCCCGGGAACCGGAACGGGTCATCCGGGTCCCCCCCTTCCGCTTTGCGTCGCGACTTGCACGGACGGCAAGGACACCCGAGCTTGTGCTGCACAGCGCCCCAGCGGCTGACAATCATGAAACCTCCAGGTTCTTCCTCGTCGTCTCCAGTCACAGTCGTTTCTTGGGTTTTCTTTTTCTTATCGGACGACTTCCCTCCCTTCATCGCCGCGGCGGTTAGGCCCGCCGCGATCGCGGTCGGGGACACCGCGCCTCGAGGGGTCCATCCCCCGTCCGCGCCCGGTGAAATCTCCCCCGAGCCGTTGTCCCCATAATTAGAAGGGGTTTGGCTCCCTGGTGAATCCGTCCACTTCCCGCCGTTCTTCGGGCCTTGCCGCAAACTCCTGCTCCTTCGAATCGGGTTGGGAATCCCGAGCTCACCCATCAGCACAACGGACGGGTCGTGTTCTCTGCCTCGAGGTTGGTGCCTGCCCTGGGATGAAGAGTTACGTTTCTCTCCACTTTGAATCAACCGTTCATTCGCCTTGACCGCGGCGTCGCCCTTGACAAACTCAAGGCGCAAACGCTCGAGTAAAAACCTTGTAAACTCGTGCGCGTCTTGCTGCTGCGTCCCGGCGAAACTAGGGACCAGAGTCCACACCGCGCGCAGGAGTTGATAGGGCTACAAGTAGGATGATAGGGGAGAGGGGTGGTGTCAGTGGATCAACGTGAGGACAGACAGATTCACTGTATCGTCATTGTATCGAGAGAAATGAAATGGTTTGGTACAGTGTAGTAGTCAACCAAACCACGTCTCTGTCTCTTTCCAAAAACTGGCAAACAAAACCAGCCGCCGGTTGAAACGTCGATTCGTCGATGGCGGCAAAGGGAGGGTCGATCGGAGGGGCGCGTGGGAAGACGTGTGGATGCCGTGTCTCTCGGGTTGCCGGTTTGACCCTGCCACCGAACGTACCGGAAACGCCGCGTATTCTCCACTCCACAGCGTTCGGAGCACCGCGCGAAGCTCGCCTGTACAGGGGGTGCAGGTGTTGGATGAGGTTTTCCGTGTGTCAGTGAAAAAACGGCGAGGCGCGAGGGCGGCGGTTTTCGGCGCGGGAACTGCGCTTTGGCTTCGGAAAGACCTCGCTGTGGCGAGACCTGGCGCGGCCTTGCGCTGCGGTCTCTTCGCGGATTTTTGGTATCATCCAAGTGATCAAAGAGAGACGTACCTCCTAAACTAGCGTGGTCCGCGTCCGCGATGTTCGCCCTGCCCGTTCGGGTCATAGCGGGCGGTCGTACTGCAGGTGGGGTCGTGGGTTGCGGTGAGCACAAAAAGGTTTGAGAAATATAAAAACCATGAGGGAAAATCGGCGAGCGGCGCGCTGTTGGGATGCGGTCGCGCGACGTCGGGACGGCGCGCGTGAGGTGCGCGGTGTGGGACTATGTCACATCGACTCCAACACGACTCGGGAAAGACCGTTTCTATGTGCGATCGAGCCGAGATACACGCCGACCGTGACGTCACCGCGGACTGCACGAGTTTCGAGTTGGGCCAAGCGGCGGGATTGGGATAGTCGATGGCACGCACACACTGGCACCACCGTGGTCTCTTCCTCTTCGTCCCCATCCTCTCCTTTCTTCCTTTTCCGTTTCTTTTTGAATCCAGGGAAGGATAAGATCTCCTCCTCGGGTGTCGGAACCGGGGGTCGCCCGGGAGAGCGCACGCGCCCCCGACCCACACCCGCGGCGTACAGGGAGACACCCGACGCGTCGCTCAGCAAGCACTCGCGAAACTCCCTGACGTGCGATAAAGCCTGCAACACCGAGTTTAGGTAACACGTGTTGCTCACGTTGTACAACCCCGTACCGCCGTTAGACTCGCCACCGCCATCGCTCGCCAACGTCCCCGCGGGGTCGTCACCCGTCTCGCCGCGCCGCGCCATGGCACCCGACCTCGGTCACAAAGACGCGCACCTTCGAATGGCGCGCCGACTGATTCGACTCACAAATATTTTCGTTTCGGCTTCTCCCAGTTTTTTTGGCTTTTTCTCCCTGGATCTGTTGAGAGGCGCCATTCGGTCGGGCACCCACGTATGGTCAGCGCTGTTCACGGCGCGCTTCTTGAGTGCGACATCCCCACGAAGGTTTTCATCCTGCACTTGAACGACGAGCAGCTCCCGTCCGAGCGGTTCGTGATCCAGGATCTGGACGAAACCCACTTGTTGGTGCAGCCGGACAAGGTTGACATGGTCCGAGGCGAAGTGGCGAGATTTCTGCAAAAGAGCCAGTACACCGCGGCGCAGTAAGAGAGTAGTAGTAGTAGATAGGTCAGTAGATCGGGTAGACCAGTACGGACGACGTTCAACATGCCTCCCACGACCACTCTTGACACGCTGTCCCTGTGGGCAAGCGACGATCCTGTGGTGTGGCAAGCCGCACTGTCATCCTACCAATCTCAACTAATGTCGCTAAAAAACAAAAAGCTGACAGATTTAGATAATTGGGTATGGAACGAACTGGAGACTTCCGTAAGAAAAAGAAAACCTGCTTGTATGAACAAGGAGGAGTGGGTCAAGCTGGTTACGTGGAAGATCACCCGGGGTAAAACTCGGCCGTTGTTGGGGTACGCGAAAGAGCAGGTCGATCAAACGGTGCGGGACGCGACGGCGACGGCGCTTGAAAACTTATCGGAAGAAAATGAAAAAAAAATTGACGACGTCGGCGCGTGGCTTTCCACGTGTTTGAAACCTTTGACGGATTTACGAGGTGTAGGCGCTGCCACCGCCGCTGCGTTCCTAGCCGCGTGCACTGATCAAATACCGATGATGAGCGATGAACTCATCGCGGTGACGCTTCAGCCGACGGCGAGCGAGTACACCGAGAAACGCTTGATTGAGATGGTGAAAATTGTGCGAGCCAAAGCCAAAAAGGTAAACCTAACGGCTCGAGAAGTGGAGCACGCGGTGCTCGCGGAGGCGTGGAAGACGAAGTACCAGGGGAAACAACGGAAAGACACAGCAGGGGCGGCCACGACAAAGCCGGCCACGAAGAGGAAACGATAAATCGAGAGCGGGAGGGTCATAAAAGACACAATGAGCGAGTGAGTAGAAAAGACAGTTTGAGACGAAAACAAAAGATTTCAACTACAATCATCAGACTATATGATCATATATACTTGTACAGCCCTCCCTAAATACACCCCCTTCACCACTATCTTTGTATATTGTTCATCCTGGCCAAACACACCAGGGATATGCACTGAAACAGCACGGCTTCTCCGACTAACACGCCCAGCGCCGTCGCGGTTTGCCCCCCGCTATCGTCGTACCCGTAGAAGATTTTCAAATCCTCGTTGTCCGGGTAGAGACCGGTTATTATTTGCTCCGTGGTCCACGCCATGGGTGACACATACAGCGCCCACCGCATGAACAGCGGTGCTGTCGCCTGATTGACAAAAAAGTTATTAAATAAAATGAACAGCATCAGGCCAGGCATCGCGACTTGAAGCGACTCAGCGTGCGTCGGGGCCACCGCGCCTATGATTTTAAAGTAATTCACCATCACCACGAAGTAAATCAGGGACCAGAAATAAAGCATACCGAAGGACGACCAGCTTAATCCAGACAACGAGAACATGATAATAGTCGTGACCAAGTTACCTGTGACGGCGAGGGAGTTGTTCACTATCGTGTCGACTACCACCGCAGCGGCGGTACTATATAATCCATCTGAATTCTCAAACTTGAACACAAGACGCTGGGCGATCATCTCGGGCATAACCGCCATGTTCGACAGCGCGCCTATCTGTAACAACATGAACAGGAAGGAGAGTTGCTGGACTGGGAGTTTTTTGCCGATATCTAAAAACGCCAAACCCACAATTAAACCCTGAAGACTGGCCATAGTGAACCGAGTCTTTAACTGCCGCGTGTCTCGTAAAGTCAAAGTCAACCTCCTTTTCGTGAGCGTTTTGATTTGTGTCTTGAAGCTCACTGAGTGGATGCCGATGTGGCCGTTTCCCACTTTTAACGGCGGGCCTGCGGAGATGAGGGTCTCGATTGGGGATTTGCCTCCTGTTTCTATGTGCTTTTGGACTGCTAATTCCACTTCCTTCGCCTGTCCGTTCAAATACAACTCCACCATCGCATCAGCGGCGTTGCCCGCGATGTCGGGCGTTATCACATCTAGGAAGTAATCCGTGGGGTTGACGACCTTTCCTGGGGAGTGACCAGCTGCCGTAAAATAACCCGCCGCATCTTTGAACGGCCCGTTGTACACCACCCGGCCTGGTGAACTCGTCATGAGCAAAAGGTGGTCGAACATCGCGGCAACCTCTACTCTGGGCTGGTGAATCACGACAACAAAGGTTACGCCTTTAGATTCGGATGCGGTGCGCATCGCTCTAACGCACAATTCAGCATCCGTGGCGGACAAACCAGACGTGGGCTCATCCGCGAACACGATCTGCGCGCCTCCTATGAACCCTCTGGCTAAAGTCGTGCGTCGTTTCTGGCCACCAGAGATGCCGCGAATGTATGCATCCCCAATCAGCTGATCTTTGACTGATAACAATCCGAAATTGCCAAGCACTTCATCGCATATCCGCCTCCTTTCGTTCGTCTCCCCTGGCGAGTCCCCAAGGTCCACCCGCAAACGGTGGTTGAACTCCACAACCTCACTCACGGTACAGTACGAAGGCATCACGTCTTGCTGCGGGACGTAACTCGTTACCCTACTGTACAGCTTGTCCCGAGGCCGGCCATTGAGAAAAACCTCCCCGTCGTACGGCGCGGTTTTCTTGCCCGCTATTATGTCAAGCAAAGTGGTCTTCCCGCACCCTGACGGGCCGATCAGCGCGATCATATGACCCGCGTCGAACGCACCGCTGATTGGCGCGAGAATCACCTGCCGCACTTTCTCACCGCTCTTGATGCCCCGGCCCTTGCGCACGGAAATCTCGAATCGAACGTCTCGGAACGCCAAATTCGACTGCGCGTACGAAGTCGACAAAGGATTGGGGTTCCGCGCGTGGTGTGACCCGACGTCGGTGACAACACCCACGTCCACCATCTCCACCACGTGGGGCACGTCGCCGTTGCCACGCATCGCGACGAGACCCACCGTGACCCCTCACAGGCGCGACCACTATGACACGCCCGCCGCGTTGACGACAATTTTGACGACAAACACTCGGAACGACAGAATTGACAAAATTGGAATATTGTCAAGCTGCTCAGTAACAGTCTGCAGATGAACGACATTTCGCGGGCGCTGATATTAATTACACTTCTACGCGTTTGTCTCTGTATAACAAGTTTTGACGTGCTACGTCACGTGCGATCCTTTCGGATTATATACATACATACTTCTCATCTCAGGGTGGTCAGGGACTGGCAGGATCCGAACGCGGAGGCGTCGGAGTGCAGCTCGCCCATTTTTTGCCCAAGAAACTCGAGCTCCTGAAAATGCACGGAAGGTCTTGTCCTTATAGGTTTCGGGGACATTATACGGTTACTGTTGGTAATTTGAGGTGTTCGTGAGGGACTCAAGGGGGTATTGGTGACGGTTGGTATTCCTGTCGGTATTCCTGTTGGGAAGGTATCCTCCTCGCGCTTCCGCTTGACGCCGACTCGGGTGACGAAGAAAAGAGCCTCACCGAACCGTCCGGCTTTGGACGCCCTTGTCACCCGCACCACGTCGCCGAGCGTTTTCTGTATCAAATCCATGACTGTGTGACGGTTCGGGTTATTCAACGGTTCGTTTATCACACGTAGCATCGCACAACGCAGCTCCTCACCCGTGTGTTCCAAGTAAGCGAGGTACAGCTCGGGAAGCGTTGCCCTGTTCTTTCCATTTGTTACCTCACTCAAGCGCCACGCCTCGGAAACAAGCATCGTAAGTTGTGCTCTCGCATCTAGTTGTGCTCCGTCCCGTGTCTGGCTCAACACCGGCTCCACGTCGTTCACAGGGGTGTCAGGGTGCGCGAATGACGTGGCGTTTGGTTGGCACTCGACCCGCGAAAACGAAGTACCCTCGTCTAGACGCACGACGCACACCGAGGGGCAACCCGCCTGGTCGGCTTCGCATTGCGAGCGCGTCATAAAGTGAAACGACGTTTTTGGAATGCACGCGCGTGCGTCGCAGACCGCGGTCGTGGTGACTGGACCCCTCGTGCGAACCGCGAGCATGCGCGAGATGTCCTTTGCGAGTGTGCGACGCGAGAAGCGTCGTGCGTCTCCGCGCGTCGTGGTTTGGCACGGCCGAGGGAGCACGCGCGTTTTCGTGCGTTCCCAGAAAGTGCGGGAACGTCAAATATCGGCTCTTCGTCTTCCTTCTGTGGCTGCCGGGAACTGGGAAACTGGGAAACTGAGAGATGCACGGAAAACGCCTTGGACTGTTAAAAATCTAACTATTTGCCTGTACGCCTCCCGACTGCTACATAGAATGCACGATGCCGAAGATGGGCCCTTCATTTTAACTCAACAAACGCACCCGTCTCGGCGAAGGCGAAATTACCCTGGCCTGAACTATGAGAGATAATGTAGTTCATGCGAAAATCACACCCTGGCCAAAAGTCTCATTGGCACTCCACTTCTGCGCTTCTTCTGATGCTAAATCCTCTTCCTCCGACTCTACCTCTGCACCTTCCTCCATCCCGACCACTACTGTCCGGCACTTTGGGCACTCCTCGCTTCCCTCCAGCCACTTGAACACGCACTTCCTGTGGAACAAGTGGCGACACGATGGAAGCTTCGCGACAATCTCATTTGGCAAAAAATCAACAAGGCACACGGCGCACTCGGCGCCCAACCCGGAGTCGTCGTTTGCGGATTTCGCACACTGTTTGGCGTCACAAGTATGACGATCCGAATAGAGCACTGACGGTATGGAAGACAGGGTCCTTGGAGACACCCCAGTTGCTTTCGGACAAACGATTGGGGACGACTCCAAGTCATCATATATCGGATTGTCGTACTCTCGCCGGTCGCCGAAAACAAAAAACTGTTCTCGCGACGGCGTTCCGCGTCTCGCTCGTGTTCGTTCCAACTCGAACGGCGATGTTTGTTCACGTGAATCATCGGAGTACCGTCGTCCCCACGCGTTTATCAGTCCAGGCACCGGCGGTCTCGAATCGTGGACCCCTAAAAAACCACTCACCCTCCGCGATGCGTCCCGCATCCCGATTCGGCTCCGGCGGTGCAAATCCTCCCAGTACCAATCCCACTCCGCTGCGGCGACCAGCTCGAGGTTAGCCGTGTCCTGGTCCGAAATACGCGGGCCTGTACTCGTGGTCGTTGAGCTGTCTGTGTGTCTACCAACGGGCGAGGGTGCATCATCCGGGTATGACCCTTGGTGTGGTGCCTCCGTTTGGGCGGTCACGCCAGCGCGTTCGCTAACCCGGTCATCGCGGATCTCGGAGATGAGGTCACACGAACCGTCGCGGGTCGTGTCGTCGTGACGCGCTGGAGACGCGCGGCGAACGACGAACGAGCGGTCGTAGTTGCGCCTGTACTCTGAACGAAGAAGTGTTGACGACCCAGAAACCTCGCGGTGCCGCATGTCGACCACGAGGCGTCCGGGGGCGACCGTGCGTGTGACGTTTCGTTGGCGAGACGCGAGGACCACGAGTTCTTTTCTGGGCGGCAGTTCTTGGAAATGACGAGGCACTGAGAAAGGAGAAATGGGCAGAGCTGAGTTAGGCACGGCGAAGAGATATAACTCATTTGTTTGTTTTGTTTTGTGACTCGCGTAATATGAATGTCGCAGTGGCGTTGACGGACCGTCACGCGCGTATCACCTCGGGCTCAACTCTTGACACCCGCACTTTTGTTTTCGTTTATTGTCTCTCTCTGATTTGATTGTTTCTCTATTCGCAGAAAAACACCGCTGAGTACCATCTAACTGATTACCATCCGATGTGGCGGTAGCCCTCACCCGCGTACACGGCATCGGCGCCGAGCTCTTCCTCAATGCGCAGCAGCTGGTTGTACTTCGAGAGGCGCTCTGAGCGGCATGGCGCGCCGGTTTTGATTTGCCCAGTGGCGAGGCCGACGGCGAGATCCGCGATGTAGGAATCTTCCGTCTCGCCAGAGCGGTGCGACGCCATGACACCCCACCCCGCTTTCTTGGACATCCTGACGGCTTCAATGGCTTCCGAGATGGAGCCGATCTGGTTCACCTTCAGAAGTAGGGCGTTGCACGCTTTCGCTTCAATCGCGGTGGCGACGCGTTCGGGGTTGGTGACGAGAAGGTCGTCGCCGACGACTTGGCACACCCCGGCGCCCGTGAGGATGCCGGTGTTTTCGAAGTCATCCTGGTCGAACGGGTCTTCGATGGACACGATGGGGTACTCGGCGCAGAACTCCTTGTACATCTCGATCATCTCCTCGCCGGTCTTTTTTAGGGATCCGTCGTTGTTTTCGGTTTTGAAATCGAGGTCGTACATCTTGTCCTCGGTGTAGAACTCGGCAGCGGCGACGTCCATGCCGATTTTGATCTTGCCCGTGTACCCGGCTTTTTCAATCGCTTCCTTTAACAACTCAAGGCCTTCCTTGTTTTCCTGGATGTTGGGTGCGAACCCGCCTTCGTCCCCGACGTTGCACGCGTCCTGGCCATACTTAGCCTTAATCACGGTTTTCAGGTTGTGGTACACCTCGGATCCCATGCGCATGGCTTCCGCGAACGTGCTCGCTCCAACCGGGAGGATCATGAACTCCTGCATGGCGAGCTTGTTCCCCGCGTGCGAGCCGCCGTTGATCACGTTGAATGCAGGGACGGGGAGCACGAGCTTGCCGTTACCCGCGAGGTCCGCGATGTGCTTGTACAGGGGGACGCCCTTCTCCGCGGCGCCCGCTTTGCTGACAGCCATGGAGACAGCCAAAATAGCGTTCGCCCCGAGCTTGCCTTTGTTCTTCGTGCCGTCCAGCTCAATCATTAAGTCGTCAATCGCCTTTTGGTCCGTAGGGTCCTTGCCGATCAACGCGGGGGCGATGATTGTGTTGACGTTCTCAACAGCCTTAGTCACGCCTTTGCCCATCCACCTTGGGGTGTTAGAGGGAGGGGGATTAGGTTTTAAGAGGTCAGTATGGTTCCACTGGACAGATTGACATGAAAAGAACAAATTCACATCACGAAACGCCCTCTAAAACGCGTGCCCAATTTGACGCGGATGGATCGGCTCCGGAAACGAAGCCTCGTGTGTCTGGCGAGTTAGGGATTGGAGTGCGCTGTGGGAGGGAAGAGGATGGGATCCTGGGTGACATGCACCCGGAGCCTAAACTCAAGAAACTTACTTGGCCTTGTCTCCGTCCCGAAGCTCGACGGCTTCGTGAATGCCGGTGGAGGCGCCGGAGGGGGTCATAGCGCGGAACATGCCCTTGTGCGTGTAGACGTCCGCCTCGACGGTGGGGTTACCGCGGGAGTCGAAGATTTGCCTGCCCACGATCTTGGTAATCGCGGCGGGGGTTTGCTTCTTCAAGTACTCAGCCTGTTGGATGGGTGGGTGGAGGACACGGAAGAGGCGTCAGTTTCGGCATCGGCAGAAGCATTATCTTTTTGCGAAAAGAGTTCGACCGATCGTCGGAGCAGGTCCGGAGGATAGGCTCCAAGGGCGGCGCGAGTGGTGACGATGAATATTCTCTTAGGTTTCGAACACACTAGGTACCATAGGTAA
>TARA_B110000977_G_scaffold108324_1_pt1 | contig 16420 bp, 7 predicted proteins | sample TARA_B110000977 | Tara Oceans TARA_B110000977 (sample SAMEA4397798) | marine metagenome | biome: Polar Biome; feature: [SRF] surface water layer (ENVO:00010504); material: water (ENVO:00002006), including particulate matter (ENVO:01000060) such as... | depth 5 m | reverse complement strand
GAGTTTGTGCCGCGTGGGTCGTCGTACGTCACGCCGTTTTTCATTCCGCGCGATGGCGTGGCTCCCGCTCCCGCCGCTGCTACGATTCCGGTGCTCGGCGTCCCCAAAACCGTAGGCGAACTGTTAATGGAGATTGTGAAAGATGAGCCCGCGACTACTTTATCCGTCTCGGGGGTGATGTCTTCGACGGCCACGGCGGAACCGAGGCACGAAAATATGGCGGTGTTCTCGTCTGGCGGGCCGACGACTAATGACCGAATTAAACCCGATTTAGTAGCGCCGGGGGACTCAATCACTAGCGCGGCGGTTTTGACCGGTACAGATGGTGAAGACACTTGCAGTACGACAAAAAAAAGCGGGACCTCAATGGCCACGCCACTCGCCGCGGGCATGATGACTTTGTTGCGTCAGTACTTCACGGACGGGTACTACCCCACGGGAACAAAAACGTCCGGGGACGAGGTAACGCCGAGCGCGGCGTTGTTGCGCGCTGTCGCGATTAACGGCGCGCGCTCGTTGAAAGGATTCGACCAGAACGGTAATCCGATCGAGCCACCGCCTTCGTCGAGACAGGGATGGGGTCGGTTGAACCTGGCGAGTTCCGTGCGTCTGGTATCTGACGGAGTGAACACCGATGCGGCGGATACCCCCTCGAACATGATCGCCGTTGATGCTTGGAGCGGCGGCGCCGCAGCGAGTCTCGGGTACGGCCATCAAATCGCCAAAACAGGTGACAGCCAAGGGTATTGTCTGAACGTCTACGGGTCCACCGAGGAACTACGCGCCACGCTGGCGTGGACAGATCCGGAATCGGACACCGCGGGGGACGGGGGCTTGGTGAACGACCTGGATTTGAAGTTACTTTACCTGCCGACGTATAACGCGACGGCTGTAAAGACGCTCTTTCCGCTGGGAGAAATCACGTACAGGATGAACACAGCGGAGCGCGCGATTTGGAGCGCACCAGCCATCGGTAATTACTGGGTAAGCGTGGACGCGTATTCCATCGCGGGAGCGGACTCTCAGACGTTCGCACTCGCCATTACCGGACAAGTCAGTTTGGTGGAAGACGTGGACACGCGCGAAGCGTGTATGCCGCCATCACCGCCGCCGCCATCACCGCCGCCGTCGCCGCCGCCTCCATCGCCGCCGCCTCCATCGCCGCCGCCGTCTGTAACGGCGCCGTCGCTTGCGACGGGCACGATCACAGTCACCGGGCGCGCGTTGCTCGTCGGATACCTGTCTGATTGCGGCGTGTTTCTGGACGCAAACGGCGACGGGACGCATGGGGCGGATGAACTCACGGCGACGACCGATGTATTTGGCGGATATTCCTTCGGAACTGACGCGCTTGACGCCGATGTCGCGAAGGTCGTGGTGTCAACAGACACGTCAACGTACTCAAGTTGTGTCGACACGTTCACGGGAAAAGCACCCGGTATGCTCGCCGTGCAAACCCCCGCTTCGAGTGTAGATTCGCTAGTAGCGACGCCGCTCACCATGCTGGCCGCCGCGCTCGTGCGCGGCGTGAACGGCGCGGCGTCAGCGGCGAGTACCTCAACCCAGGCGAACTTGTGGATCACTCAGGCGTTTGGGCTCGCTGAGACGATAAGCACAACCCTTTCAACCACGGATTACCTTGCCCTTGCCGCGAGCGGTGACAGCGACGCGATGGACGTGTTCGTCGCCGCGTCCACCAGCGCGAACGTAATCGCCACGCTTTCTGTTTTGCTCACCCCGGCATGCGGGTCGTGGGCGGCGGCGGAGGCGTTCGTGGTGGACGCTATCGCGCGAAGGGTGATAACTGCAACGAGCGCGTTGTCGCGAAGAAAGCTTCACGCGACGTCGTCGATGGGTTTGGAATCTGCAAGCGTGGTTACGGCGATCGCGGACGACTCGGTTACCACGGCGGTTGCGGCGGGGACCATTTCGAACGCTTCGCAGGTCAACTCAGACGCCATAACTGCTGTATCCACTGCGTCCGCGGCTGCGGCGTCGCACCTACGAACTGCTTCAGCCACGGCTTCGGATGACCCCACCGCGTTCTTCAAAACAGCCGCCGCGGTGTCCGCGGTGGTGCAGAGCCCGGAGATGCGCACCGCGATTCTCGCCGCGTCGGTTGTCGGTGTGGCGGGGCTTGAAGACACGGTGGCGGCGTCCTCTTCGACTTTGATTGCAGACTTGCAAAATTCCGAAAAGCTACAGAAAGCGGTGACCGAGGCGGAGGCGTCCATAGTGGTTGATATTCCGCAATCCCCGCCGCCGCCGTCGCCGTCGCCGCCGCCGCCTGCTTGGCCTCCTTGGCCTCCGTTTCCCGACGCCAACGGAACCGCAGCGGATACCTCCGAATCGGTTTCGGGTGATTTCGTATCCGGGTTGTTTTTTCGCGTGCTGGGCGCGGCGATCATCAGCGTGGTTACCGTGGGGGTACTCGCCCTAATCGCCGTCGTTGCCGTGATGAAAATGAACGGTAAAAAGAAGGTTGCGCCGGAGGGGGGTGGGAAGAACTTGGATCCGTGGGGGGGCGGCGGCGAAAAAGGGGGGAAGAACGTGGATTCCATAACTGATGCGGATGCTAAGACCAAGGCGAATGCCGATGCCAAGGCCAAGGCGGATGCCGACGCCAAGGAAAGCGGCGTCGAAAAAGGTATCGACGGCGAATAAAGTAGCCCAGAGAACTAATAGGCGTCGGGAACGCGTGGGTTTTTGTGCAGAGAACAGCGCGTTATTTTCGCAACGCTCGCGATGTTGCTACTCACAACAGTAGTCTAGGTGTAGCACACATACATAGCCTATTTATAAGAATCATATGTAGTATTAGCACACTCAAAGTGAGAAGGCGCGTCGCGCCCGCCGTGAACAGAATTTATATTTTTCAACAATTTAACTCCCCAATAGACCGTCGGATTCCTCAAAATAGCCGCCGACAAAAATTCGCTATTTTTCATCGCCGAAAAGCGCCGCCGCCGCATTGCCTCGCTCGCGCCCTTGTCCTCCCCCACGGCCGCGATGAGCGCCCTTCGCAACGCGGTGAAGCGCAAGACGCACAAGGAGCGTTCTCAGCCGGGTGATCGGCGCAAGTTTGGCTTGCTCGAGAAGAAGAAGGACTACCGCTTGAGGGCCAAGGATTTCCACAAAAAGGAAGATGCTATTAAACAACTGAAAACCAAAGCCGCGTACCGCAACCCGGATGAGTTTTACTTTGGCATGGAGCGGAGCAAAACCAAGGACGGGGTGCACCTCGCGAGGGGCGATGAAAGCAACAAGTACACTGCGGATGAGCTGGCTTTGATGAAAACGCAGGACGTGAAGTACGTGGCGTTGAAAGCGCAAATCGAGGCTAAAAAAGTTGCCAAACTCAGGGCCAACCTGCACAACGTCGGGCTGGACGCTGATGAAGACGTGCTTTCCGAGGAGGAGGACGACGAGTACGACGACGACGGGTTTTTAATCCGAGCCGATATTAAAAGCAAAAGGAAGCACACCGTGTTCGTGGACGACGAAAAGACGGCCAGGCGGTGGATGCGGAAAGACAGCACAAACGAGGACAGCAAAGAACTCTCGCCCTCTACCATCGACGCGCTCCAACGAAAAGCCGTCGCGGTGGCGCAAAGAGCGCTCGGCGTGCGCCGGCACTTGACCCGCGCGGTGGAGCGCGAGGAGCGCGGGGAGGTTAGTGGAGTTGGAGGTGGAGTTGAGCTGGACCCGAAAGTCTTAAAACGCCTTGAGAAGAAGAAGCGCGCGGCGTACGCGCTTCTCAAGGAGCGCGAGAAGCGCGCCGAGCGTTTGAAACAAATGGCGGGCGAGATGCACATGCGGCGGGAAATCGGACACGCGAAGGGGCATAAGCGGAAACTGGGTGGTGCTGGCGAGTCGGAGGACACGCCGGAAGGCCTGAAACACCTGCAGAAGAAAACCACGCAGTTCAAATGGAAAAAAGAACGCAAGCGATGAGGTTGTAATTGGCATTTAGATTCAGACATACTGTTTTCGCTTTTTGGACACTTTTTGAGATAGTGATTGTTACCCTTCAAAACTCATGCGCGCTGGACCCGCGCCCGCGTCCGGCGCTGTGTCCTCCGCATCGCCTCGGGCGCGTTCGATGTCGCGCCCGGTGCGGGGTCTGCGGCGGCTTCTTGAAACGTCGCTCTCTGCGGGGTTCGGATGCAAGGCGCGTCGCGGCGATGTCAAGCGCCCCGCGATTCACGTCGTTCACTCCGCCGACAATTCCAGGCGAACAAGAGCAAGTGCCATCGCGGGTTGGCGGACCATCACAAACGCATCAAGCCTATCAAGCCTGACAAGCATTCCGCCTTACTTCCGCCAAAAATCAACACGGGTTCCACACGTGTACCACGCCTGTGGTCGGTTCGCCGGCCTCGCCACTTCGGCATCCCCATCCACGTTGGTGATTGTCGAGTCGCCTGCCAAGGCGGTGAGCGTGCAGAAGTATTTGGGCGACGACCACGTGGTGTTAGCGTCCTACGGCCACGTGCGTGACTTGGTGGAAAAAGCAGGCAGCGTGATCCCTGCGAATGATTTCGAAATGGTCTGGGCGGAACGGGGGAAAGAGGGCGTGGTGCGCGACATCGTGCGCGCAGCTAAAGCAACAAAAACAATAATCCTCGCCACGGATCCGGACAGGGAAGGCGAGGCGATTTCGTGGCACATCCTGGAGCTGCTGAAGCAGAAAGGGATAGTTGGGGAGGGAAGCAGTGCATCAAATACGTCACCTAGTGCATCACACGAACCCGACTATCCCGTCGTGCAGCGGGTAACCTTCACGGAGGTTACCAAGACAGCGGTGTTGACCGCGTTTGCAAACCCCCGGGACGTCTCCACCGAGCTCGTGGACGCGTACCTAGCCCGCCGCGCGTTGGATTACCTTTTCGGGTTCGGGCTGTCCGGGGTGCTGTGGCGGAAAATGCCGTCCGCCCAACGGCTCAGCGCGGGACGCGTACAGAGCGTCGCGTTGAGGCTGATTTGCGACAAAGAGTTTGACATCGAAAAGTTCTCAAAGGAGGAGTACTGGAGCGTGAAGTGCGATTTAACGAGCGGGACGGCAGGCGACGGTTCACCAAAAACCGAAAATTTCGTCGCCGAGCTGACGCACGTGCACGGCGTCAAACTGGGGAAGATGGAGCCGGGGTGTAGGGAGGATGCGGAAGCGGCGGCGATGGCAGTGCTCGCGGCAAATGAAAAAGACGGCTTGGTCGTGTCCGACGTTTCGGAAAAAGACGTCTCGCGCAAACCCAAGCCGCCATTCACCACGTCCACGATGCAGCAGGAGGCTTCCTCGAAGCTAGGTTTTGGTGCCGGGAGGACGATGTTAGCGGCGCAGTGTTTATATGAAGGCCGCGGGTGGGGCGAAGGGCTCATAACGTACATGCGCACGGACGGGCTGCACGTCTCGCCTGAAGCAGTTTCTGAAATCAGAGCCACGGCTACTTCTGAATTCGGCGACGGCTACGTCCCGAGGTCGCCAAACTTTTACAAGAAGAAACAGAAAAACGCGCAAGAGGCGCACGAAGCGATACGACCGACTTATGTAACAGCGTTGCCACACGCAGTCGCCAACAGACTGGGCGCGGACTCTGACGAATCAAGGCTGTACCGTTTAATTTGGGCGCGGACCATGGCGTCGCAAATGACCCCGGCGGTAACGAAGCGCGTCGTCGTTGAGGTTGGAAAAAAGCTTCAAGAGAAAGACGATGATTTCAGTTTAAAACTAAGGGCTAACGGCTCACGCTTGGTGTTCCCCGGGTACCTGGCTGCTTATGGGAGCGATTTCGATAGCAGAGACTCGTGGCTACCACCGCTTTCCACAGGCGACTCAGTTTGTCTCACAAATTCGGGGTTGAAAGTGCTGGAAAAAGACAAGCGCGCCAAGCGCGGGTTCGGAGCACACAACGATGAGGGTGACATGTTCGCGCCCGGTGCGGACGATTCGGAGATAAGACAAGGAGGTTTGAAAGACACGTTGGGCGATATTGACCCTCAAAATGTCGCCGGCGTCACCGCTCAGCAGCACTGGACGCAGCCCCCTGGCCGGTACACGGAGGGCACTTTAGTGAAAGCCCTGGAGGAAAAAGGAATCGGCCGCCCGTCGACGTACGCGAGCATATTGAAAGTGATTTCAAAGCGGGGATATATAACGTCAACCGGCGGCAGGGGTCCGTTAATTCCTGAGACAAGGGGAAGACTCGTCTCTTCATTTTTAAGCCACTTCTTCTCCGAGTACGTCAATTACGGGTTCACTGCGGAGCTGGAAGATTCGTTGGACGATGTGGCGAACGGCGAACGGCGGTGGAAGGATTTTCTTGGAAATTTTTACGCACCGTTTTCCAAGGAGGTTGAGAACTTGAAACAAGTCCGCACGTCTCTTGTGGTGGATGTTTTAGACGCGACGCTGGGGGTGCACTTCTTCGGGGATGAAGAATCCACGTTGGAAAGGCAAATGCAGCTTATTTCGGAGCTAAACGAGAAAGTAAAAGACGATTCAGATCCGAACTCGCCGTACCCTCAGATTGAATTTGACGTCAACCAATTAAGCGAAAAGCGAAAGTGTCCCTCCTGCGGGAACGGCCGGTTAGGGTTGAAACTCAGCCGTACTGGAGGGTTCATCGGGTGCAGCAACTACCCTGAGTGCGAGCATACCGGGTCTTTAGTCGCGGCGAACGGAGAGGCCACGGAGGGTGCTGAAGACACAGTGCAGTTCCCTCTGTTCCTTGGGACAGACCCAAACACGAACCGACGCGTTTCCATTCGCAACGGACCGTACGGGCCTTACTTGGAACTGGAGGTTGAGTTAATGACTCCCGAAGCGGAAGCAGCACAGAAACTCGCGAACGAAGTACGAGACATGCTTACGCTGAAACATTTAGAACAAGAAGCCGCGACGGAAGCGGAAGAGCGATACGAGGTACTGACGTTACAAGCCGCCGCGAACGGCGAAAAACCCCCCAAGAAGAAGAAACCGAAAAAAGTTAAACTGCCGAAACCGAAAAAAAGCGAATCGCAAAAAGCAAAACGCTTCGGGCTACGCAACCTCGATATCAACGTCGAGAACGTTACCCTTGACCTAGCGCTCGACTTGCTTAAGTACCCGTTAATGTTGGGGAATCATCATGAGGACAATGAACCCGTGGTTATGAACGCGGGGCCGTTCGGGTGGTACGTCAGTCATAGCAACGTCAACGCGTCGCTTTCGAAAAAGGTTTTACGGGAAGAACGGCAACAAGCGGTGAAAAAGGTTCGGCAAGAGTTTGGGAAGAGCGATGGTGATTCATTCGATGGTTTTGATGTTAGTGCGATGGATGATGAGGATCAGGAGTCTTGGGCGCGAGCGGGGGTTAGCGGTGATGACGAGGGGTATACCGTTGATATGACTGATGGTTCAGTTGAGAGTGGTGCGTTTGACACAGAGTCCACCTCCACTCCGACGAGCTCCGACGACGAGTTCCGCGCCGCGGTGCTCCGCGCCTCGTTCGGCCCCGTGTCCCTTGAAACCGCGGTGGAGGTGTTGACGAAAACAAGGAGCAAGCCTGCGGGGAAGGGGCGGGGGTGGGGGCGGAAGAAGAAGAGTGGCAATGATGAGAAGGGTGATGATACAGAAACCACTAAGGTATCATCCAAAAAAGAAAAGGAAAAGCCGAAACCGAAACCGAAACCGAAACTGAAGCGCGCGCCGAGCGCGTACCTGTTATACTGCGCTTCCGCTCGCGGTTCGTTGCCTGAGGGCCTGAAGGTGACGGAACAAGCCAGGCTGTTGGGGGCGTCTTGGAAATCACTTTGCGATTCGGAGCGGGTTGAGTTTAAAACCGCCGCGAAGGAGGCGAAGGAGGCTTTGACGGACGATTTTGATGATGATGGATCTGTTATTGGAAAAAGCAAAAAAATCGAAACGTTCCCGAAGAAGAAGCGAACGCCGTCCGCGTACCTGCTGTACTGCGCCGAAGCGCGAGCGTCATTGCCCTCTGGCTTGAAAGTCCCGGAACAAGCCAAGCTTCTCGGTGCGAGCTGGAAAAATCTAGGTGACTCGGAAAGGGTGAGGTTCGAAAACGCGGCGAAACAGGCGAAGGAAGAAGCGTCGGCGAGCGCATAGACGGGGTAGTATTATTCTGCATTTCAGAACTGAACTCTCCCAATAATAATACGCTTCACAACCTCCACGGAATTATAAAGTCGTACGCCTTTCCGCTTTTCTGGCATTCCTTGACGCACCGCGCGGCGCACGTTCCTTTTACTTTCGCCGCGTCCTTATCCGTGAACCCAAACCCCGAGGTTTTGCGCAGCTCTTGTTCGTATGCAGAAATTGAGGTGCCGCAGGCTTGTCGGCACGCGGGGACGCACGCCGGTAGCATTTCATCCGTTTTCGTGATGCTCCCCGCCACGACTTTCTCGACGCACACGCGTTTGCGCGCGACCGGTTCTGCGTTTGATTTGAAGTTCCCGGTTGAGATGCCTTGCTGATAAACAGCCACGCTTGTTGGCCCTCCTGGTGCTAGACTCCCGCCCTCGCCAGGCACCCTGAACCGCTGCTGGCGCTCGGAAATCACATCCACGCACGCCTCGGCGGTGAACCCTTTTTTGCGTCCCACTATTTGACGCCCCGTCGCCTCATCCAACACATCGATCACGTACTTCTTGTACACTGAGCCGAACACGCTGAAGGGCTCCACGGGGTCCTTCTCCTCTGCCTTGTCGAACACGCCCGCGTGCGCGGGGGTCACCGCGAGTGTGACGCTCAGAGCCACCGCGGCGACCCCGGAGGCGAGGCGGCGGTACGCATCGATGGGGTTTCGAGAGGTCCTATCCTCAAGTCGGCACCGAGCAGAGATGGTGGGTGTACCCTGGGTAACGTGTGCCGCGCGGGGGGCGGGCAGCCGGCTAGATTTCCAATGACACACGCGCGTTGCGATTGGCTCGCAAGTGGTGAATGGCGCGGCGTGCATCCTCGATCGAAGGAGGGCAAGCGCCCCTAGGAATGGCGGGTTGGAGAAAGGTTTTCGTGAAACACGTGTCGTTCGGTGCTTCCGACGTAAAAAATCGTGATGATGTCGCGTCAGCTGATTGTTACTCGCGTTGGAGACGCGACCGCCGGCGGACGGCGAAGCGGCCATGATGCCGCAGCCCAGCTCCAGCGCTCGATTTCTCAACAAAACTATCCGGGCGCAGATGGAGAACCAGGGTGCTTCGCAGGTGTGGGCGGAGGTCACAGCGCTGGCGAGGCTTCCCGGGGTACTGGATTTAGGCCAAGGCTGGCCAGATTTCGGCGCGAACACGGTGGCACGCGAAGCAGCTTCACAAGCTATTCTCAGCGACGATGACCCGAAGTCGAATCAGTACTCCCCACCTCCAGGCGCACCAATGCTGGTACACGCGGTCGAACGGTACTACAGAGCGACCGGATCGGTTAATGCTTCAGATGAACGAAACGAGTGCGTAGTGACCACGAGCGCGACGGAAGCATTGTACACGTGCATGCAGAGTTTAATAGACCCCGGGGATGAGGTGGTTTTCATTGAACCGTTCTTCCCGTGGTACATCGCGCACTGCAAGATATTCGGCGCGAAGGTAAGAACCGTACGGCTTAAACAAGCGGTCGGCGCGAACGGTGAACCAACGTTTAAACTCGCGATGGAAGATTTGCGCGCTGCGTTCGAAGCCGGAAAAGGAAAAGTCAAATGCTTCATTTTCAACGCACCGCACAACCCCACCGGGGTGGTATTCAATGCACAAGAACTTACGCAAATAGCCAAGATGTGCGTCGAGTTCGACGTCCTCATATTAGCGGATGAAGTTTACGAGCGGTGTACTTTTAGTGAGCAGAAAATGACACGCATTGCCGACGTCGACATCCCGGGCGTAAAAAACAGAACTTTAACGATAGGTACCGCTTCCAAGTTGTTGAACTTGTCAGGGTGGAGGGTGGGGTGGATAGTAGGGCCAACGGTGCTGATACAAGCGTTGCGCACTATGCACTCGTACGCCACGTTCTGCGCCCCAACGCCGTTGCAATTGGGCGTGGCTGCGGCGCTGCGGGAAATAGCGGACAAAGCGGATGAAGCGACGCGGGAAAAAGCGCTGAGAACTGCTCAAAAAATTCAATCAAATGATGACGCGAATACTACGTTGGATTCCACTCGCGTTGCTGCCTTTCAAGCGACCACTGGATCGTTGGTTCCCGATGCATCCGCGAAAGTGATGGCACAGAATGCGCAAGTTTTGTCATTAGCTCTGTTCCAATCAGGGGTCGTTCCGTACGCACCTTCCGGGGGGTATTTTCTCGTCGCCGACGTGAGTTCGACAAAACTGACGGCGATTGACTATTGTAAACGACTCGCCATCGGCCCGGCGAAAGTCGCCGCCGTGCCGATGGACGTCTTCTTCGACCCCTCCAACGAAAACGTCCCGAACACGCTGGTGCGGTTCGCGATCTGTAAGAAAAGGGAAACCATCGAGGAATGTGCGGCCTCGATTCGGAAATATCCGTTGGGGGAGAGGAAGAGGGCGTAGAGGTGTTGATTGAAGACTGAAAAAATTTCCCTCCTGTCCGATTCGCGTTTCACAAATATCACCGTCCAATGCATTTTCTCGATTGGTCCAAACGACAGTCTCACTCTGGCTCGCGCGACACCACGATGGCTTCCAACGACCTCTCTCTCGGTGGGTTCTCGATTGTTTCCGTCGATATGTCCCTTGACGACGTCATCAAGCAGGTGCGTGTTCTTTATCTCTCCCGTCCCGAAATTGACGATTACATTTGAATTTCCCAGAAGAAATGCGCGAATGTCACTCTGACCGTTCGCTCCTCTTTTCCCTCCCACACTCCCCTTGTTCGACGCACAGGGCAAGAAAGCGACGAAGGCTGCGGTGAAAGCTAAGAACACACCGGTGAAGACCCCCCCCAAGAAGGCCAAGAAGGCCAAGAAACCGCCAACAGCAGTAACAAAAAGCGCGAAGAAGAAAGCCTCTGTTACGGCGGTGACGAATCGCTCCAGTGATAAACGCGCCGCGGTGTTGGCGAAGAAAAGAGGGATGAGCGCGATGGCGATTCAATTGGCGGAAACGAAAGCTAAAACAGCGAACAACGCGAGGGCCAAGCCCGCGAAAGTGGCACCGAAAAAGGGCAAGGTACGCGTGGGTAAGAAGGTTGTCATTGCAGCCGTGCGCACGACGCGCAAGAAAAACGTCGGTGCGAAAGCGGCGAGCAAAGGTGGTAACAAAAACGCCAACTTCGCGTCTCCCGCCAATAAACCGTTTCAGCTCAAGGGTTTCTCCGCGCCTGAGTCGCTTCGCATTTCCATCATCAACGACTTGGCGACGCCTCCTAAGCCCAAGCCCGGGTCGCAGAGGGCTGTGGCGCGGGGGAAGGTGCAGAGCGGCGCTAGCGTGCGCAAGGCGTCCGCGCAGCACAGGCAGGCGAACGGCAGGGGCGGGAAAATCGCGACTTCACGAAGCTTTGGCCTCGCCTCGCGTTTAGGCGACGTGCGAACCGTCAAGACCCCGACTGGCGTGACGAAGAAGAAAGGGAAAAATACGTTTCCCCAAGGAACGTCCGTCAGCGGCAAGAAGCAAGTCACCCTGGGCAAGGCGAAGGGACCCAAGAAAAGGAAAACGGTCAAGCGGAGGTAATCGTTTTGGAAGTTTTGTGATATCAAAAGATGTATTTATGTTCGTATAATTGTATTGAGTTCGTCTCGCGTGCAGAAAGGCTCACCGCTTCACCCTTCAGGTTCCTTATCCACGTCCGTGTCTTGTCTCGCAGGCGCGCCTGAGGTCGGAACCGAGTCGAACTTGTACCTGGGAATCGCGCCCGGCGCGTCGGACCCAGCGCCGTGCGAGTGAGCGGACGGCGACATGTACACCACCGGTTTCTCTGGGTCTGTTCCTGAGTCAGGAGAAGAGGACGTAGGAGATGAGGAGTATGACTGTGCAGGTAGGTTTGACGGCGCTGCTACCTGCGCTGGTGGGTTTGACGGCGCGGAGGGTGTTGAAGTGCCCACATCCGATGTGCTTGTCTCAGAAACAGACCCAGAAAAGTCCTCCATGCTCTCACCAACCGCCCTCGCGAAGGTCGAGTACGTGTCCGAGTCGTACGCGTTTTGTGCCGCTGCTTTGACTATGCGCGCGACGTCGGTTTCTACTTTCGCTTGCACGGAAAACCCGTCTTCGTTGTACGGATAGTTCGCAGGGTCCATGTGCCAGAACAGGGAGCCGCCCGCGTGCGAGGACACTGGTGATGTCGGGGGTAAACTGACTTCAAAGCTCTTTTGAAAGAACGCGTCCCGCACTTCAAGCGGCTTCCACTTTCCAAATTCCTCTAAAATAACCGGCTTGTCGAAGCCGTCCCTTGAGACTTCCAAGTGGCCCGCGATCCACCGTTCCGCGAAGTTGAGCTTACAAACTTCGTCGCAAAACAGCCACAAATCAACCCACATGTGCACGCACGCAAAATCAAGACTGCTTGTCAAAAAGTTTCGAGTGAAGTCGCTGCCCATCTTCTCGGCGCCGCCCACCGGGTTTTCGCTTTTTGATTGTTCACTGTCACTTTGTCCATAAAACCCCTCCGTGCCGACTGTTAACAAGTGCTTCTCATCCAGCCCTTTCGCGAAGACCGCCATTTCTTCGATCCAGTTCTGTAGAATATCACCGGTACTGTCACCCATGACTCGCGGTTCGTTGATTAATTCCCACGCGAAGATAGAAGGGTCGTCGCGGTAGGGTAGGCCGGTCACCGTGTTTGTTCGCGACAGCATTTTTGAGATAAACTTTTTAAACCAATCTCTGCACATGTTTGACGTGAAGAAGTCCTCCCTGTGCCTCAGGGGCTCGCCGTTCGGTCCGGTCTCCCCAGCCGCGTGCGCCCACTTGACGTACGCCATCGCGCCGCCGTAGTCCTCCCAGTAGTTACTTAAACACAGCAGGAGTCGAATTCCTAACGTGGACGCTTGCGATATCAGCGTATCTAACCCGACGAGGAACCGCTCGTTGTACTCCCCGGGTGAACTCTGAAGCGCCCTTTCCTTCTCCCACCACTGGTCCTGGAACGTCCAGATACGCAACACGTTGAGCTTTAACGTAACGGCTTCAGCGAGGACCTATAGGGTTATATCGTCGATGGAAAGAAGATACAGATGGCGTGTTAGTAAGCGGTGCGGGTTGTACAGCTGTACCTGGGAAAAGAAGGAGTAGTTTTGAAAGTTCAGAGGACGTACCTCGGCGACCCAGTCGTGTTCGTACGAGCCTTGCTCCGCGCCCGAACTGTACGCGAGGTAGTAGCAGTTCGCACCCGCGACGTGGAACGTGGATCCGTCACTTGGGTCCACGAAGCGCCCGCCGTCGGTGGCGATGATACCCGCGGGGCGAGAAGGGGGGTTCGTTTGAAGCGCTTTGCGACGAGCCGCGACGGGAACGAACAAACACGCGAGACACAGGAGAACGAGGCAAGAGGCCGTTTTGAAAGACACGCGCGCGCGTCGTATCGGGGGCGAGGCGCGACCGGCGCGTCGTTTCGAACCCGATACGGGCGTGTCGGACGTCATCGTCCGCGCGGCGCGTGGGAGTATGCCAGCGCAGCGGGGGCGAAGAAACTTTGAACGAGGACGAGAAATAAATTATGGCGCGCTTGTATTTCGAGGTTTTTTAGTTGTTTTTGTCGGCGGCGGCGGCTTTGCGATGGCCTGCTACTGTTGGGTGCGCGCGCGAGATGACGCACGTCCAAGCGCAGCCGCGTAAGGCGTATGCCGCGGCAGCGTCGTTGGAGGTGTTCCACACTGGAGGCCCTGTGAGGCTATCACCCGATGGAACGTTAGTGGCCACCGCGTGCGTCGAGGCGGTGAACCTCGTGGAGGTGGCGACCGGCAAGGTTGTGCATTGCTTGGAAGGGGACACCGAACCCATCACCGCGCTGGCGTGGTCCAAAGATGGCGCGTTGGTGTTCTCCGCATCTCGGTCCATGCGGTGTACGGTGTGGGATACGCACACCGGACGGAGCGTGCGGACGTTCAAAGCACACTCCACGCCCGTGCTTCACATGAGCGTGGATCAGACCGGCAAGCTTCTCGTGACAACCTCCGCGGACAGGACCGCGAGGGTGTGGGACGTGGCGAAGGGGTTCTGCACGCACGCATTCAGAGGTCACGCCGCGATGGTCACCGTGGCGACGTTCCACCCTGACCCTCGAAGGTTCGAGCTGTACACGGGTTCGCACGACGGTGAGATTCGCGTCTGGAGTCTTCGAGATCGCGCCTGCGTTGGTTCGTTGAAAGCGCACACCAGTTCCGTTACAGCTTTAGCGGTGCCGATGGCTGCCTCTGGGGACGTAGACGTGCTGTTATCCGCCGCGAGAGACAGAGTGGTGCACCAGTGGAACCTCAAAACACGTAAACTAGTCGCGACGGTTCCGACGCACGAAGCGTGCGAAGGGTTGGTACCGCTTGATCCGACAACCGCGACCAAATTAATCGGCAGAAAAGAAACGAAAAGCAAACCCGACGGTATTTACTTCGCCACCGCGGGTGACAAAGGCGTGGTGAGGGTGTGGAGAGTAGGGTCAGGGAAGCCCGTCGTGGAGAGCGCATCGCTCCGACACGGCACCACACAGGGGGGGGCACACGAGGGGCAGGTGCAGGACGACGCGGGCGACGACGCGGCGGCGGCGGCGTTTACGTCCCTGCACGCTTTGCCCACGGGCGACGGCCTTCTCGCGGTGACTGGGGACTCAAGGCTGCTGTTCTACGGGTCTGGTGAAGACGACGATTCCGATGATTCGGCTGAGGGAAATATCACAGTGCAGCGTGAGCTCATCGGGAGCACCGATGAGATCATTGCCGCGGCGTTTCTTCCCTCTGAAAACACGGGTGGCGCGAAAAACGTATCCTCCGCCCTGGCGGTGGCGACGAACTCGCCGTTGTTGAGGGTTTTCGACCCGGAAACCATGGCGTGCACCGCGGCGTTCACGGGGCACTCGGGTGCGATTTTAACCCTGGACGCGGCGACCGGGCCCAACGGCGAGGCGCTGGTCATAACAGGGTCCAGGGACCACACCGTGCGGTTGTGGGACATGACCCCCGCGGCGGCGGCGGTGGAGGGCGACGACGAACGACGATTGACAAACACCGCGAACGCCGCTGGGTCGAGGTGTTTAGCAATCGGGAAGGGGCACGTCGGTGCCGTCGCCGCAGTGGCGTTCGCACAACGGGGAGGCGCGCCGCTGGCGCTTTCTGGCGGCGCTGATAAAGTCGCAAGGGTGTGGGATATCGCCGCCGCCGTGAAAGCCGCGGCAAAAGCAGAGGCGGGTGACCTTCCAATCGCCCTCCCCGCGAAAGCCGCCGCGATTGCGCACGACAAATCTGTGAATTGCACGGCGATCGCGCCTAACGCGGCGTTCGGCGCGACGTGTTCCGGTGACAGAACCGCGCGGCTGTGGCGTCTTCCCGATTTGGTTCCCGCGGGAGCCTACCGCGGGCACAAACGCGGCGTCTGGGCGGTTGCGTTTTCGCCGACAGACAGGGTCGTCGCAACCGCGGGAGGGGATAAAGTAATTAAGCTGTGGACGGTTGATCCGATAGTTGGGGCGGTGGGTGCTACTTGTTTGCGAACGTTGGAGGGACACACCGCCGCGGTGTTAGCCTTACGGTTCGTCACCTCCGGGTCGCAACTCGTCTCCACGGGCGGCGATGGGTTGTTGATGTTGTGGGGCGTGCGACAAGGCGCATCCATCGCCACGTTGGACGCGCACGACGACAAGGCATGGGCACTCGCGTGCGATGGTGACGGCGACCGCATCGCGACAGGCGGCGCGGATGCGAAGCTCACGCTGTGGAGAGACGCGACGCAAGCGGCTGCGGAGCAAGCCGCTGCGTTGTCCGCGAAGCAAACTGGCGCGGAGCAGGCGCTTTCCAACGCCGCCGCGTCTGGCCACCACGAGAAAGCCGCACGTCTTGCGTTGAAGTTGAACCACCCCCACGCGCTTTTGAAAGCGATCAACGCTATGATCGTAGACCCTGAGTTTGGAGATGCCGCGCTTGACCAACTCGCAGGGTCGGTGAAGGGAAAAGCGTTGCACCGCCTTTTGTTTGCGTCGCGTGAGTGGAACGCGAACGCGCGGCACTGCGACGCCGCGCAAAGGGTGTTGTCGTCACTGTTTCGGCTTCGATCGCTTGATGAGCTCTCCACGGTTCCCGGTGCCGCGGATATCGTCACCGCGCTCAAGGCGTACACGCAAAGACACTTTGCACGCGCGGGCCGGCTGTTGCGAGGGACCTACCTGCTCGACGTCGCGCTGGCGGGGATGGGCGCGCTGCTGGATGACGAGGAAGGGTTGGAAAACGACGGGGCAGATGGGGGGGACAATGTTGACGGGACCATCACAGGCGGGGGGGCGACCGCGTCCATGGGGGCGGATGATGACGGG
>TARA_B110000977_G_scaffold181242_2_pt1 | contig 16476 bp, 10 predicted proteins | sample TARA_B110000977 | Tara Oceans TARA_B110000977 (sample SAMEA4397798) | marine metagenome | biome: Polar Biome; feature: [SRF] surface water layer (ENVO:00010504); material: water (ENVO:00002006), including particulate matter (ENVO:01000060) such as... | depth 5 m | reverse complement strand
GGGGGGGGGTACGCGGGCGAACAAAGCGGGATCAAGACGAGCGTCACGAAGTCGCGGAAGTTCGGAGCGTAGATTTGTGTATCGAGAATTTACCATTGACACTGTGTGCGATACTCGTATTGAATACGAGTCCATCAATACACTGTCTCCCCTATGAAATGAATGCTTCCCCTTTCAAACCGCATCATCACCCTTTCAGACCCAAACCTTAGGCGACGATCTTCCCGCTCTTCGCCATCAGGTTATCCACCACTCTGTCCATGTTCGCGATCGTTTCCAGCGTGACTTTGTACACGGTGTTTTTCTCCACGGCGTCGTACACTATTAAGCAGCCCTTGCCCTGGTCCAAAATCCCCTCGAACTTCCCATCAAGAATCATCTGCGATAGTTTCGTTTCGACTTCTGCAATAGGGAGCTCGATTAGGGTCGCGACGTGGCTGATTTCCACCTGCGAAAACGGCTCGATGACCCTCAACAAGTTCTGCTCCATCAAAGAATCTTGAAGCGATCCTAAATGAGCTGAGATGATCGGGTCATCCCCTAATTCAGTCTTGTGCGAAATCAAAACTGTCTGAAGGTCTTTTAACGACCGCTCCTTGTACGCCGCAGCGACCGCCTTCATGGCATCCAACTCAACGCCCTGGTGCTTTGCCCCCCCTTTCGTCGCCGCCAAATTAGCAACCTCATCCGCCTGGCCGCACATCACCTTGCACATCAGCATGTACTTCAGCGCGGCTCTGGCTTTGCCGTCATCTTCCAAGTTGTTCAGCTGCTCGAACGCCTCGAAGAAGTACGAATAAGCAGTCTTGTAGTCCTTCTCCTCGGCGTGCAGGATCCCAGACTGCGCGTCGATCACGCACTGCACGGAGGGCGGGACGTAGATCGCGTTGGAATTAGTCCGCGCCGCGGTCAACGCTGCCTTAGCCTTGGGCATGTTTCTAAGTGCATAATGGATCTTCGACTCTAACAGGTGAATATCCACCAACAAAAGCTTGTCATCCAGCTTCTTAACCTCGAAAGAAAGCGATCCAATGACTTTCAAAGCCTCAGGGTAGGACTTTAAACTCAACCTCAACGCGGCTAATCGTAACTCAACCCTGTGCCTCAAAAAAGTTCGCTTCTCAACCTTACTCCACGCCACCATCTCTTCGCACAGATCGACTTGCAGTTGGTCGCAGTTCTCCATCGTGGCGAGGACATCGATGACGCTTCGCACGATCTTCGCTGTTTTTGCTTTCGGGACTACTTTGAATAAAGGGCGCAGGTCGGTTAACAGGGTTTTCAACGCAAGCGCGTCGCCGCCCTTCGCGAACAACTTTGCCAAACGATCTACTGCTTGCTCTTTGACCTTGACTGAATCCGCATCGGTGGACTCGGGGGCGAAGATCACGGAGCGGTAGGTCTCAGCCGCCTTCCCTGGGTCCATGTCCTCTGCCTTGGCCGCGGACGCCGATAACGCAGCGAGCTCGGAAGCACCCATCGCAAGTGTGTTGTATTCAACCGACTGGATCTAGCTAGGTACAACCTTTTAGATCTACCGCCCGTTTGCCTTTTGAAGTGTGCCGAGATCAGATCTGAGGAGGAGGTTAGCTACCTTAGCTCACGTATCCACTGAGTGCTCTCTTGCAGTCGCGTAAATACCGGGTCCGTGCGTGTAGTGAACTCGCGCGCGCACTGCGACGCGACGTGTGTTGTGGCACGGAGAGTTCAACCAAGGGGAGGGTGACGCGACGTGCCTGATGATGAGACGATGACTTTCGAAAATGAAAAGGGGAACTCAAAAAAAAAGACGTTTGTCTCCCAAAACGGCACCACGCTCTCTCCTTCCAGTCATCACGCGCCCACGCACCGCACGCGTCAATATGTCCGAGGAAGAACCGCCCGCCGAGGCTCCCACTGAGGTGCGTTTGCGCGATGACCAATACATCGACACCGCGTATTCCCCCTGCTCTCATCACGATGCCTCTTTTCTTCTCACCGATGGATGTCAACCCGCTGACGTTTCCATCCGATACGCAGGAGCCCGCCGCTGAGGAGCCCGCCCCCGCGGAGGAGGCCCCGGCCGAAGAGGCTGCTCCCGCTGAAGACGCCCCCGCTGAAGACGCCCCAGCGGAGGACCCCACCCCCGAGGACCCCGCCCCCGCGGGGGAGGCCCCGGCCGAAGAGGCTGCTCCCGCTGAAGACGCCCCCGCCGAGGAAACACCGGCTGAAGAGGCTGCTCCCGCTGACGAGGCACCCGCTGAGGAGGCCGCGCCCGCGGAAGAGGCTCCCGCCGAGGCGGAGCCAATTGCCGAGGCCATCCCACCCTCCCCCGCGGTGGACAAGCCCAAGGGCGTCCCCGTTCGGCAGTACCTGGACGAGACCGTCGTGCCAGTGATGAGGAAAGGCCTTCGAGAGCTTGTGAAGCAACGCCCGGAAGACCCGTTTCAGTTTCTGGGGGAGTACATCATAAACAACAAACCGAAGTGATTTTGGGGTGCGCGCGGGTGCTCTTGGAATACGAATACGAAGTGTAAATCATCCTATCATCACAACAACCCTCTTTCGTTCCCCTCCCTCAGCGTCTGCCTATCCGGCAAGCCATTGGAATTTCGTTCGAGCTGCGCGAAGTGCGTGCGTTCGGAGTATTGGAACGGAACGTATTTTTGTTTTCTTTTTTCGCTCACGACTTTTACAGATTCGTTGATGTCATCGTCGTCACACTGTTGCGCCATTGCAAGCTCTCCCGCATCCACCACCGCGTCGTACTCCGGGGCGTGAAAGAACACAAGACTCATGCGGTCTCTATGGGTTATGGTTTTTGATTTACTATCCGTGGATTCATCACCACTAACATTATTTACTCTGTGCCGCGTGCTTTTCCACTTGTCGTTTGTCCAAAACTGCGCTGCGTCTCCTAAATTTACCAATAACGAATTTTTCACATTCGGAACGTCGATCCATTCCTCGCACCCATCGGGCAACACCTGTAACCCTTTTGGGCCGTTTTCGAAGCGCAAAACCGTCACGTCAGTGGGGTCCGTGTGCGGGTGGACGAGTATATTTTTGGAAGTACTACTTGTTGTATGGGTATTGTTCCTGCCGTCAGACGTCTCATCACTCTCATTATTCTTCGGGTACCTCAGCGCGACTAAGTTTGATACTTGTTTTTTGCTTTTCTCGACGAAGAACTCGGTGGGTAACTTGAGCGCGTACGCGAACGCCCTGTGTAGTTTTGACACGAATTCAGTGCACTCCCTGTAGTAGGATGCGTATTTGCTTTCAAACTCTTTCGGTGCAGCAGGCCACCGGTTTTCTTCCCCGAAATACAACGCCGCGCGATTATCGCCGTTACTTCCGGAATAATAAGGATCCTCACGATTTACATCAACCGGGCCGCAGCTGAACTTCTCGTGCAAGTGCGTCGGCCTTACTGCGTTGGAACAGCCACCAACCGGTATGTAACCCTTCTTCAGGTTATTGACCTTCATCTTTTGCTCGAGGGGAAGCTCAAAGAACTCTCGGGACACGCGTAAAGCATCGCTAACAACCTCATCATCGATGCCGTGATTCACGACCTGGAAAAAGCCCACGGATTCGCAAGCGTCCGCGATCTCGCGCACCACTCTTTTATGCGCCTCAGTGTCGGAGCCCTCGAACGCGGAAAAGTCAATCGTGGGAACCGAAACAAGGGAGGACATGGAAACGCAAACAATAAGCGCACCACCGCGCCAACTCCGCGCGTGCCGCTCTGAGGTTATGAGAGAAAATGCGAAACTTTTGTTGTTGTTTTGTTTTGATGTCGTCGTGGACGCGTTTTGTGATAACAATGATCCGTATACAATGTACTTTCTCTCCCCCCTCTACACATAGACACAAACCCTCTACCGTCTATCCGTCTTCCCGATCCCCCGTTTCCCCGAAAACAGGTGCTTCGGCATCTTGGTGATGATGGTTCTGTCCGCTTCGCCGATTTTGGCGCGCTTGTTCCGCTTGCGCTGCGCTTTGTCCGCCATCTTCTGCGCCCTCATGCGCTCGTCGTCGTCGCGCAACCCGGCGCCGGGGGATTTATCGGCGCGGTCGGTGCGTCGAGCCACGGACACGCTTCTGCTCTTGCTGCTGTGCTTGCGAGGCTTGTCCTCTGCGTCACCATCACCCATCTCCTCATCAGCGGCAGCAGACCTTGATCGCTTCCTGATTCTCCCCTCCCTCGCCACGCTCTTGTCGCGCGCTCTTTTGATCGCCAAACTCGGGTCGATGCCCATGGCACCCAAGGATTCCTTCATCCTCTTGGTGGTGGCGCGCTTCGCCGGGTCCGCGTGTGATGCGGAAACCGTTCGCGGTAACGTAGGAGCGTTGTTCCCCGCGGACTTCTTTCGCCGGTGCATGTCCACTAAATCCGCACGTCGCGTACGCACCTCCTTCAGCATCGCCTTTTCTTCATCGTCCAGATCGGGTTCAGCTTCCATGTCCTCCTCAGCCTTCTCTTTGGCCCACTTCTCCTCGAGTTCGTCCTCTTCGCGCTCCAGCTCCGCCAACCGCTCGTCAATCTCAGGGTCGATGAAGTCCGCCACGTTTTTGCCGTTGAAAATCTCGGGCATGATGTCGTACTTCCACGAATCGTCGTCGAGCTGGTAGTCTTTTCGCAAATCGGCGCTGTACACCCCGGCGCCCCCGTTCAGGTCCTGCATCTCTTTTTCGGTCGTGATTTTGAGTGAGCCGTCTGCCTTTTTGAGCCTGTTTAAGGCCACAGAGTGAGGAATGATAGCAGGCCGGCTCAACGCATCCCTGGGCTTGGGCTGCGCGACGTGCAGCCTGTTCAGCACTTCACCCGCCCGCCGGCTCGCGAGCTTTTGCTCCACCCGAGCCGCGAGCAGCTTGTCGCAGCACACCTGCTTCACAAGCGCCACGCCCTCTTCGTTGAGCGTGCTCATCGTGGGCAAGTCGTCCTCGTCGTCTCCCTCCATTCGCAAGGATGCGGGCCCTCGTGCAGCGTCCCTCATCCCATTAACCAGCGCCATGTCCTCAGGTTTCAGCTCCTCCAACTTCCTCACGTCAGTTTTGTTAACCGCCACGACCAACGGTTTGTTCGCGAACAAAGGTTTAATCGAGTGGAACAGCTCACTCTGTTGCTTAATCGTGTACCCGCACTGCTCCGAGGCGTCCACGATGTACAAAACGACTGCTCTGAGATGTGCCATGGCGGTAATACTCTGCATTTCAATCGTGTTGCGCTCCTCCAGCGGGCGGTCTAAAATTCCTGGGGTGTCCAGCACTTGCCATCTGAGGTATTTGTAGTCAGTGTGCCCCACGTAGATTGACTTGGTGGTAAACGCATATGGCTGCACCTCCACGTCCGCCCTTGTGACTTTGTTCATGAACGACGACTTGCCGACGTTGGGGTACCCGCACACCAAAATCGTCCGCGTGTTCGGGTCGATGGAGGGAAGACGGCTCATGTGCTGCCTGACTTGCTCTAAGTACGCAAGAGACGCTGCGTGCTTCTTCATGATGGTGCACATCCGGCCAAGCGCCGCGCGTTTCAGCTGTTTGCACCGGTACAAGCTATCCCCGTACTTCAGCAATTTAACGTAATCCTTGGCAATCTTGTCGATGATGTTGCGCGCCGTGTTTAACTGACCGAGCGCGAGCTTGTAGTGATCCTTGTCGTACAGCACGTTGAGCAAATCTGAGTAAAACGGGTGAATGTCGTCCACCCTCGGGAAGTCATCCAAAATCCGTGAAATCTTCTCGTTCCAGCTCGTCTGCGTGAACTTCACCTTGCGCATGTAGAACTGCCGGATACGGGTGATGGCGTACCCTCTGTGAACCACGGTCGGGGTCTGCCTCTGCGTTTTGGAAAGCACAACATCGATGAAATCCTTGGCGGTGGGGACCTGTTGATTTATGGAGGGAAGGGAGAGGTGAGTATACATGTTCATCACACGAGTCGACACGAGAAGCGTCGGTACGCGTTACCCTTCAGCCATAGAAGGAAGAAGTCGCGAGAGGTACCGAAAGAAAACCAGGGAGACACCGAGCCAGCCCGAGGTGCGTTGGGCAAACACTTCGTTTCGGGCGGCGGCGGCGGCTCGTGCATTTTCTCGACACGGGCGGCGGTAGTCAGCGCGTGAGGACGTCTCTACGTACCGTGGTGATCTTCTTGAAGTTATACTGCATGGAAGCCATGGCTGCCGCGGAGAGACGTTGCCTGGTCTACACGACGCGGGTGCTGTCTTCGTGGCGCGCGTGCCTCGCAGTGGCGAGCGACAAGGCAGCGAAACGCAAGCAGTTTGAGAAAATGACGGCGCCAGTCAGGGCGCGAAAGGGGTTTGCAAATGTCCCAAAATAAATGTATTTCTATGGTAGTTAGTTTAAACTACAATGGTTAATCAACACGGACGCAGAGAGGAACCTGTCCCTGGTCCCTTCAAAGTATCCCAGTCACCCCCACCACGAGCATGGACGCGACGAGCAACAAAAGACTCGTCACGTTCATCCGTTTCGCGCTTCTAGGTGCGAATTCAAACTCCTTGAGTAAAACGCTCCACGATTGCGCGGTGAACACGGTTGAACTCATCACCACCGGCCAGGCGAACACGGCGCCGGTGTCGCCCATCAGCACTGCCGCGATGCCGTACGTGTGGATGTGGAACGGCATTGCAACCGCCATCAATGCGCACATTAAAATGGCGTGGAGATTGTAATTAACCGTCACCGAACAGTTGTGTTCGTAGTGCGGGGTCCAGAACAATTTCCACGTGTCATTGACCGTCAGTAAATAGGAACTATACGTCAAGTGCCCAAACGCGTTGCACGCGAAACACAACAACCAAATGGGCATCGCGGCTGTTTCATCGCTCAACCCCGTGTCCTTCCCTATGTTGATTACATCACTCCCGAACACGAACGCGAACTGTAGCATCGAGGATAAAACGCCCCCGGCGAGGCACCACACCATTGAAACCCAGAAGGAATTACCGTCATCACTTTTTCTCACCTCCACGTCGCTCGCGTTAATCACCTCTACGTCCTTGGTTGTGACCTCTGTTGGTTTATTACTTCGATCCTTTAACAACCCCGCTTTCGCGCCCGCGGTGAACCCCGCGATCCCAAGCCCTACGCCCACTACGACGCCAACGACTTGCGCCACGCCTAACTTATTCGCATCTAACGCCGCTGGAAGCGCGGTTCCAATCACTAGGATTTTGGAAATACAAGTCAGTCTTTTGTATGGGCAAACAGTCGGGCGGATGTCTTGGGACATATTGCGTGCTTCGTATCGGGATGATGAGGAGTCCCTCACAGGATCGTTCTAAAATCCTCCAAACTTGTACACGACGCGCGCAGTACAAGGCGAGCAGGATTTTACGGGATAAAAAAGACGTACCTACTATTATCCCCATCACTATGCTCGTCCCAAGCGCCACCCCTAGCCTTTTAATCGCCTGGCCGAACCCCACCCCGCCCCACCCCCACGCCAGGGATGGGATCACGATGGCCCACAAGTGTTTAGGCTCAGCTTCGTTGAAAATCTCCCGTAGGACATCCACTCCCACCACCGAGAGCACGAAAATCGTGTTGAAAACGGGAATGAGCACGTTCGCAACGAACCAGATGTTTTCCCACGCCCATACCGTTCCCGCGTACACAGAACGCGGCGCATCCGGTTTCGTTGGCAGGTTCCAGCTTCCGTTAGCAAGGCCACTGCACACGGCACAGGCGACGCCCGCGGCGGCGGCCATGGCGCGCCGAGGAGTAATCTCCTTTAAAAAATCTCCGAAACGAAAAAACAACGAAAAGAGATTGTTCAGATTCTCGACAGAAGCATACCTATATTGCCATTGTTTATATAAATAACTACTAAGCCTATTACCTAACTAGGAGTCTCACGTTCAGAAGCATCCCCCACTCCCGCTAGCCTCATTATCGACCCGAACAGCGCGTTCTTTTCGGATCTTTCTCGTTTCTCTCGCCGTTCGACCGCCGGCGCGGAGAAATTTAAAGCGTACCCTTTCGTGGTTCGATTAATTTTCAATTTCTCAATGCGCTCCTTCTTCGCCGCTTCAATTTGTAAACGCTCTTCAATCGCTTTCAAACTTTCTCGTTTTTGAGATTTCAAACTGGTTGTCTTACCTGCTTTCGGTTTCAAATCACTCGAAGCAGCTTTCGCAGTCTTCTTCTTCAAGCTCTTCGCCGTCGCGTTTATCTCTGACAGATTTTTTTTGCTTCGCTTGCCATCTCTTCTCGTGACTCGCCCTTTTTTCGTCTCCGTAACTTTACTACGTACAATCGATTTACCTACGTCTTTCCTTTTATCAAACCCCCCCCCTGGCGTGAACGTAACGATGCCGTGCACTTTGTCAGGGTCATTTTCAGACCCGAAGCCTTGTGTTTCCAACTCCTGTTCCAACTTCCGAGCGTCGCGAATTGAAAAATTAAGTCGGTCGGCATCGACGTACCCGGCCAACGCGTTCGCGCTTTCCCTCAACTCCTTCGTGGAGCTTCTTTGCAACCCCAACTCAATCGCCGCAGCACACGCTTTCCTCAAGGCTTGCGCGTAGTCGTGTTCCGGGAAGCTCAGCGGACACCTTAGGCTGAACCAAAGATAAAGGTCGTACGCGTTGTGCGCTTGCTCTAGGATTGATAGCTCGCCTTGCGTTTTTGGAGGTGCGAATTTCGGGGCCTGAATTGTTCGAACAGATACCCGTCCCCTCTTTACGAACGCCTCCGCGAACGTCACTAAAGCCTTGGCGCCCGGCCCGTCAATATCCTCCGCAGAACACGGCGCCACCGCGAACATCCAGTGGTCCTCCAGGGTTAAGGGTAAGTGCTGTACTAACTTAGCTGCGGCGATCATGTCGTCGCACTTGCGGGGGAAGTAATGGTTTGATGGCGTTGAATCGGTGTGGAATGCTTTTAAAATGTCAGATAGCGACACGTCAGGTCGTGCCTCGTGGAACAGCGCGATTTGGTCCAGGGTAGGCGCGATACACGCGGTTTTCAAATCCACAACCGGCGCGTTGACGGACTTTTTCAGCTCTTTAAGCTCGTCCTTGCGCATCGTAGTAGCTCCTCCTTTATCAGAGCCCATTCCAAATCTACCAGCCCGTCCAGCGATTTGCTTAACTTCCGGAGGTAACAAATTTCGCAATTCGCTTCCGTCGAATTTCTTCAAAGTCGTGAAGATCACGCGCTTGATTGATAAATTCAAGCCCATTCCAATCGCATCTGACGCAATCAAAACGTCGTACCCAGAGTTCAACCGGTCATTGAACAGCTCAGCCTGCCGTGCCCGCGCTTCTGGAGGCAAACTCCCATAAATAACACACGCTCTTTTTCCAGCCTCAGTTTCCACATCCTTTTTCAGTTGGTGCACGGCTTTTCGCGAAAACGCGACGAGGCAATCGCCAGATTGGACGTCTTTGATTTTTTTTAATGGTTGTTTCAGCACCTGTAGCGGCTGTAGTCTTTCATACCTATGAATAGTCAGAGTGTCTCCTAGTTCCGCGGCGATTAATTCAACTAGCGGCACCATCGCAGGGTCTCCGCACAAGTGCAGCTCCTTTGCAGGGAGGCCTAAAATTGCTCGCGAAAACGCGTACCCCCGTGAAGCGTCACCGAGTAAATGCGCTTCGTCAATGACAGCAACGTCTACCACTCGATTGGTATCAGCCATCTCAACCGTGCAAGCTACATGTTTCGATCCTACGACAAGTTTCTTCTCCTGCCCCGTGACTAAGTTGCAATTTAAGTCGTCAACCGCTGAGTTAATGCCCTCGGCGACTTCCCAGGCGAGCAAACGCAACGGGCTACAATACACTCCGCTCTCCGCTTGTTTCAGTTTCTGAATCGCCGAGTACGTTTTTCCCGAATTCGTCGGGCCGACGTGCAGGTGGATTTTTCGTGTTATGTTCCTTGCAGCCGGGTACCACTGTCCTGGGTTCTTGAGGTCCATGATGATGGACATTAAATCCTCGGGCGTTTGGGTATGATTTGTTGTGTATCTCCGCTGTAAATCGCGGTCGACTTGAAGGTCGGAGGGTTTTCTGGTTTCGCGATTTTTGTTTTTTTCGTCAAACGCAGACGACGATTCAGACGATGACACGCCATCGGGACTCGGCGTGTTGGTCGTAGTCATGGATGATTGCATATTTCGTGAATCCATTTCATTTTCCGGTTTGGTCACTTTTGTGTCTCCTAAATTTTGGGACAACTCCTGCGTCGATACGCCTCGGGAAATCGCCTCTACGTTGTATGCGCCAACCGCGTCCTCCATGGAATCAAAAGTCCCCAGCCCCTTTTGGGGAACACCGCCGCCCGAAATGCGAACGGAAACGCGGCCGTTGGGTCGCACGGTGATGCCTTTCAAGGTAGGTTTTTGTCTCTTCGTGTCTGTAGGTGCTGTCTCGTTCGCACCACCCGCTTTTGTGGCGAACGAAGATGAGATGACACGAGATGTGTGGAGGTCATGTTTAGCAACACAATCGCGATGGAACCACGAAGCGCACGAGTTTTCGCCGAGCTGCCATTGACGCGACGACGTGCCCCTCGCTGTGTTCGCCGTGGCCCTGAATTGAGGAGCACCGACCGCTTTTGCCACCGCCTTGGCCAACAAACGCACAACTTCGCCCCGTCGGTCCAACATCCCGCCAGATGACACAACAACGTGCCTGCCAACACTGTGGAGAGGACACACCGCCGCCGATGTAATCAGATTTCTCAATGAGAGGTATCTCGTTTTTGGAAAACTTTTCGTGGGATTGATGAGGACAACGACGCTGATGAATGAATAGGGTAAATAAGCGTGCACTAGTTACTGACGAATTTAATCTACTCGAAGCATCCTTAAGGTATTACTTCACTGTCATGTGCTAAGGCGTCGCTAGTCAAAAAGCGCGCCGTCATCGTGTCGTTCGAACCGCCTCCGTCAATCCATCAATGGAGCCGCTGAGGTTCGTCCCAACTCTGGTTCGTCGATTCGCGAAATAATGCGAAGACGTGTCATTAGGTCAAAGACCTGTTTGTTGCTATGTCTAATTGTCAGTGTTAGGGCAGGGTTAGGGTTCTTTAGGGTTTAGATCGACATACACCCTAACAGAAACCCAATCAAAGCCCTCATCGAAGCCCTCATCACATCCCGCTCCCCACCCTTTGCATGATTTTCTCGTGCGCCCACCGCGCGGTTTCTTGGAGCGACGAATCCTGGTTCGGGTCCATGCACTCTTGGAGTAACTGTTTCCAAAACGTCTTCTGCGAGTAGAGCTGTCCTATTCCGTCCATAGTGTCCGCCATGTCCCCCATCACACCGACCATCGCACGTGTCACCGCTTCATCTCGGTCCGCATCCTTCGTCACTTCCTCCACGAATGATAACACGAACTCGGCGTGCTGCATTAACAGCGCGATTTTGCTTTTGTCTTTTTTGAACCCCTGAAGCATGCCGGCGTACGCTTCGAAGATCCCGTTGCGCAACGCGTTGTTGTAGTCAATCATCTCCTCGTCGTCTTTCGGTTGACCCATGGAGAGCTGCGTGGCGCTTTGGAGCATGGGGGCGACGTACGCTAAGTACTTCTCGAACACGGGGCCGATTGCTAATGCGATGTCACCGAAGCAGCTCAAAATAGGCGGCTTGACGCTTCTGTGCAACTGTTGACTCTGAAGATCCGTGAGTAACTGACTCACGATTGGGTCGCACCACCGAACGATTTTGTCATCCAGCGCTCGGCACAAATCCCCAACCACCCCGACCGTGACGTTGCACACTTCGTACTCCTCGTGGTTCTTCAGGCCGATGTCAATGAACGGGAACAGGGCGTCGACGTATTTTTCGAAGTTGCCGTCGCACGCGTAGGCAAGCGCGCCGACGCACAACATGGCTTCTTCGTGCACCGTCGACGCGTGGCTCCCCAACACGCGCAAAAGCATCTGCATGATCTGGTCCGCAAACTGGTTCACAAGAGCTTGCTGCGCTTCAACGCCGGAGGATGACATCTTTTGAACGATCGTTTGCAGTGTACCGCAGAGTAAGCCTTGCGTTTCACCGAGCTTCTCTTTCTGCTCCGCGGAAGCGCCCAGCGTTGATAGCGCGTCCAGCGTCGCGCTTAGTTTTTGCAAAATCAGAGGAATCAAGTGCTGCACGACCGCCGCCGCTTCCTTGGTGCTCGCCCGGATGATTTCGTTCAACGACTCGTACGCTTCCATTCTCAAGCCGAACTCAGCGTCCCCGCGCTCGGAGGCGTTTAACAGAGCTTGAACCGTGCCTTGGAAGAACGGCGCGAGCGCGGCCCTCATGGGGTGGTACTCGTCGTCCCCAACGCACGACACCGCAAGGCGCTGCAACGCCCAGCACGCTTTGCTCGCCACGAAGGGTTTGTCCTGAAGCGCCGCGACTAAGTTGGTCATGATGTCAGTCAAGTTTTGCGCGTTCACAACCGGGGGCTGGGCGTGCCCCACAAACTCAAACACCCTGCCGATGGTCCACGCCGTCGTGTCACGCACGTGCGAGTTTTCATCCTTCAGCGCGATGAGGAGGAAGGGGAGCGCTTGTGCGGCGACTGGCGCGAGCTTGTCTCCATCCGGCCCCTCCAACACTGAACCAAACGCGAACGTAGCTGCTTCCCGCAAACGCCACTGTTCCTTGTTCCCGATGTTCTGAGTGATGAAAGGCATGACGACGTCCACTACCTTGTCTCTGACACACGTAGCTACTAATCCCAAGCACGTACCGCCCGCCATAGCGACGTTCCACGCGTCGTCGCCATCTTCCACTTGGTCCTCGTCTTGCTTCGTTAAAGTTTCCAACAACATAGGAACCAACTGCCCCAGCGCTTGTTCCACGAACCTGTGATACACAGGCGGTGTCCCGTCCACCCCATCCTCAATCTCCTCTTGAATCGCAACCTCCTCTTCGCAAACCGCGCTCCAGAACTCGATGGCTTGCAGCGCGACGGATTCCTCATCATCCTTCGTCGCCTTGACGGTCAAGTTGAAAATCGCGGTGATGTACGGCGCGAGTTTGTCGTAGTAGTTCTCAGCCACCCCGACCAACACCTCGTACGCCGCCTGACGCACCCGCACGTCAGGACACACCGTGCACTCACACGTGACCTGCATGATGTGATCCCTTTCGTGTTGGCGTTCAAAGTTTTGCTCCGCGAAGAACATTGCATTCGATAACGCGACGCAAGCGGCTAATCGAATCTCGACGTCCGGTTCCTCCTTCCTCATCCCACTAAAAATAGCCGTCAGCATCGCGTTGACTTCTTGTTCGTTGAGCTGATCAGGGTCTATCTCCTCGCAGATGAACCCTAGGGCTTCCAGGGTGGCTTGGCGCAGTCCAGCAGGCGCGGCAGTGTTCGCCACGTTGGCTTGCAACCCACTCACTAAATCAGGCCACTGCTTGGACGGGATCTCAGCGCCAGCGATTTTCGCAACCGCCTGCGCACCGGTGTGCCGAATCTCTTTGATAGGGCTCCCCAACGTCGCCCAGACGTGCTGCTTGATTGTTGAGCGCGTGTTTGAATCTATTTGCAGCCACTTCTGTTGAAGTAATTGCTTTCTTTGCTCGTCCTTCGCGTTGAGCGCGTTTTTCAGAATCAAACCAGCCAGTCTGCGAATCTCGGGAGGTTTCTGATCATTGCCCAGTTCCGTTGCCAAACCGGTCAGGAAACCTGCTAGGTTTTGCTCCTGCGCGTTCTTCAGCTGCTCCTCCGCGGCTTGCCTGGCGACGGCATCGGGGCTTTGAGACGCGGTGAGGATGGCGGTGATGTCGGCCATCGTGTTCGCGATCAAAGGTGTTTGTCACGCGAAAGTTGTCAAGCGCCCGTCAAAAAGATGAGGGCGGGAACGCGACGCGATCGGCCGACTGCGTGAGTGTTGTGCACTGCGGTGGCGAACACACGGACGGTGGTATTGTCACGCGCACTTAGGGTTTAAACCCTAAACCCGAAACGTCCTGTGCGGATTGTTGTGGAGTGCGTGTGGACCGCGAGGCGGCCATGATCTCCGAACCTCGGGCTTCGTTCCCGCCTGGCGTGATTTATATGGGGCTTATTATAGACCGTGAACAGACCGTGATCAGCAGTTCGTGGGCCCGAGAATCAGAGGCGACCGTTTCGCATGATGTGGCGAGGTGTTGGTTTTGGTTTTGCTCACTTTGGCGGGCACCATGCTGGCGGCGTGCTTCCGCCCGGGCGGGGCGGTGATGAAGAGCGCCATGAAGAAGCGCAAGCGGTTCTCTGGAGGAGAAGGGGGTGAGGCTGTGGAGAAGGATGGTGCGTTGGCCAGCGTATTTGTACACACCCCCGCGACGGACAAGAAGGTAAGCATCAGCGAGGGCAAGTCGTGCGAGAAAACGTTTGGCAGCGCGGATCCGAACGTGGACCGCACTTCCATCGAGCTCCCGTTCCACTGCGATAACTGCAACCATTACATCTTAACCATACGGTACAACTGCGACAAGTGTCACGACTACGACCTGTGTGAGAAGTGCTTCCAGGCGCGGAAAGCGAAGAACAAGCGGAAGTGCCCGCACAAGCATGCCGCCGCGCACTTCACGATCGCGGATGTGGATGAACTTTACGAGCGAACGGACCTGAACGAGACATTGCCGGGCGGGGAAGACAAGGGGGGAGAGGCGAAAGAGGACCCGGAAAAGGCCAAGGCTGAAGACCCTTTAGACCCGGTGCCAACTTTACCCTCCACCGGGGCTACGACTCCGGGGGGGAGCGACCGCACGTGGGACGCCGCGTCCTTCGTCACCCCGCCCGCCAAGACCAAACCAGTGGACGAAAAAGAGAAAAACTCGTCGTGAAACTTTTAGAAATATTCAGCCATCTTGGGGAAATAGCATCAGCGTCCCGTCGGAGTAGCACGATTTGTATTGACCGACGACGTGTACTACAAAGCTCATATGCAGTAGCCTCTCAAACTCGTAAGCCTCTCACACCTTCCACAGGAGAATCGCGCATTGGTTTTTGAGTTCTTGTGGACATACACACGGCGAAGCTTCTCTTTCACTTTTCGTTCACTTTATTTCAACTTGTTCAACTCGAATCGATTCATTCGAGACGCGCGCACGACAAAAGTCGGCGCCTGCAGTCGAAAAGAGCCCCTGGATGAGCGGTCGCGGCGGAGGAAGAGGAGGCCGCGGCCGGGGCGGGGGCGGTGACTTCGGCAGCGGCCGCGGTGGCGGTCGCATGACCGCCGGCCAACGCCCCGTCACAGAGGGCACGCGCATCCAGATCGACGTCCAACTCGAACGCTTCAAGAGTTCCGACGAATCCGAGATCGTGTTCCCGCCCGACATGAGCAACCACGACCGCGCTGTTGTGCACGCGTGTTGCAAGAAGCTGGGGCTGAAATCGAAATCGCACGGCAAGGGCGAAGATCGACGCGTACATGTTACGAAACCGAAAGAATACAAACCTACGGATCACGAGGATCTGCACCCGTTGACGTTGCATGGCCAATCGCTCACCGCCCTTTCCAACCACTTCACGAGGTTCCCGCAAACCTCAAGAGAGCTGGAAACCGCGGCGACCGGGTCGCTGGACGACGCGTGGGACGAGATAGGTGACGATTCATCGGGTGCAAATAATAAAAATAAAAAACGCAAAGGCTCCAGTCTTATGAAGCCTTACCGGAACATCACTCAGAACGATGCGCTTGCCAGGGCGTCTGCGTTGGCGCAACGATGCGCGGGCGACGCTAAACTCGCCGAGATCCAGCGCCTGCGAAACGCGCTGCCGATTTCGCAATTCAAACAAGAGTTACTATCAGCAACTGAACAACACCAAGTCGTTTTGGTCGCGGGCGCGACTGGGTGCGGCAAAACAACCCAGGTACCGCAGTACTTGATCGACCACAATTGGTCCCTGGGGAAGGGCGCGGCGGTGATGTGTACGCAGCCGCGGCGGATCAGCGCCATCACGGTTTCCGAGCGCATCGCGGCTGAGCGCGGGGAACAAATCGGCCAAGCCACGGTGGGGTACCAGATCCGTTTGGAATCAAAAGCCGCGGCGGACAAGTGTTCGCTGTTGTTCTGCACCAATGGTGTGCTTCTTAGGCGATTGACGAGCCCGGGGGCGGACGAAATGCTCCAAGGGCTGTCACACATCGTGGTGGACGAGTTACACGAACGAGATCTGTTTGCTGATTTCCTAGCTGTGGTGTTGCGATCGGCTTTGGTCCGACACCCGCATTTGAAGCTCGTGTTGATGTCCGCCACGGTGAGGGAGGATCTTTTCAGCTCCTATTTCAACAACTGCCCCGTGATCAAGGTTCCTGGACGAACACACCCGGTGGCGGATTACCATCTGGAGGATATCCTGCAGGTGGTGGGGTACGGCGGGCGGGAAGGGGACGCGGCGACGCGAAGGGTCGCGACGGCGGACCCGGATTCCCCGGAAGGACAGCGCGTGCAAGCCGCGACGATGCGCGCGTTTCTGGAAGCTAGCGATGAGGCGTTTGACGATCTGTTAGCCACGATTACGA
>TARA_B110000977_G_scaffold19258_1_pt1 | contig 16486 bp, 17 predicted proteins | sample TARA_B110000977 | Tara Oceans TARA_B110000977 (sample SAMEA4397798) | marine metagenome | biome: Polar Biome; feature: [SRF] surface water layer (ENVO:00010504); material: water (ENVO:00002006), including particulate matter (ENVO:01000060) such as... | depth 5 m | reverse complement strand
GGTGTACGTAACTCATCAGATATATTCTTAAACTATCAAGAACGATTCTATTCTGAAATCTTCTTTCCTTACTTGAAAGAACATAACATTAAGAATATACTTCATCTTGGTGACTACTACGAACATAGGAAGTTCGTTAACTTTAAAGCTCTTAATCAGAATCGTAAAGTATTCTTAGAGCCACTTAGAGATAATGGTATCACTATGGATATTATCCCTGGTAACCATGATGTGTTCTATAAGAATACCAATGAGCTATGTTCTCTTAAAGAGTTGCTTGGTTACTTTACAACAAACGTAAATATCATAATGAAGCCAACTGTGTTGGACTATGACGGTCTAGGTGTAGCTGTCATACCGTGGATTAATAACGCTAATTATAAAGAGTACACCGACTTTATTGCCAACTGTAAAGCTCCTATGCTTGGTGCCCATTTAGAGTTATTAGGATTTGACATGTATAAAGGCATGCCTAATCCACACGGTATGACGGCTGATTTATTCAAGAGATTTGAAATGGTCATGTCAGGTCACTTCCATACGAAATCAAATAAAGGTAATGTGCACTATCTTGGTTCTCAAATGGAGTTTACTTGGAGTGATGTTGATGATCCTAAGTTCTTTCATATACTCGATACTGAAACACGTGAGATAACTCCTGTACGTAATCCTATTACAATGTTTGAAAAAATAGTGTACAATGACGAGAAAATAGATTATAATAGTATAGATGTAGAGCAATATCGACATAAGTTTATCAAAGTATTGGTTGTCAATAAGACAGACTTGTATCAGTTTGATAAGTTCATTGATCGATTGCAGAGTATTGAGTTACATGAATTAAAGATCGCTGAGAACTTTGAAGAGTTTGTTGGTTCAAGTGTTGATGATGATAAGGTCTCTTTGGAAGATACAAAGGACTTGCTTGATACATATGTTGATGCGGTTGAAACAGATCTAGATAAAGATAATATTAAAATGAAGCTACGGGAACTATATACCGAAGCACAAAACATTGAGGTTGTATGATACACTTTAAATTATGTAGATGGAAGAATCTTCTATCGACTGGTAATGAATTTACTGAGATTCAATTCGATAGAAGTCCGACTACATTAATCGTTGGTCAAAATGGTGCAGGTAAATCTACTTTACTTGATGCGCTATCGTTTGGTCTCTTTGGTAAACCACATAGAGATATTAAGAAAGATCAGTTGATCAACTCTATTAATAAGAAACATTGTGTAGTTGAAGTAGAGTTTAAGATTGGTGCATCTGATTTTAGAATTCATAGGGCAATTAAACCTGGAAAGTTTGAAATCTATCAGAACGGCAATCTGATTAATCAGTCTTCAAGTGCTCGTGATTATCAGAAGTTCCTTGAACAGAACATACTGAAACTAAATCATAAATCGTTTCATCAGGTTGTTGTACTTGGATCGAGTTCTTTTATTCCTTTTATGCAACTACCTTCACATACTCGTAGAGATGTAATTGAAGATCTATTGGATATTAACATATTCAGTAAGATGAATGGTCTACTAAGAGAACGTAATGGTAAGATCAAAGAAGAGATTAAAGATATATCTCATCATATCGATTTAGTGAACAGTAAGATCGCTACTCAAAATAAGTATATAAAGAATCTAGAATCATTGAATGAAGGTCAAATCGATAATAAGCGTAAAAACATTAGTGAACATAAAAAGGTTATTGATGAAACGTTTAATGAATCTAGAGAGCTTGGCGAAGGCCTCACTAATCGTATGTCTGAAGACAGTTCAACCTATGAGAAACTAAACGATCGTTTGTTGTCATTAAGGTCTAAGGATATACAGTATAAGAACGATATTACACAGCTCGTAAAGAATTCAAAGTTCTATGAAGAGCATGATGATTGTCCTACATGTGATCAAGTCATAAGCCAAGATAAGAAGACTGAGAAACAAGAAGAGCTAAAACAGAATGCTATTCAGATTCAAACCGATAAGACAAAAGCATCTGTCGCTATGAATGATTTGAATATCTCTATTAGTCTTGTATTAGATAGCCTTAATGAGTTAAAAGAAAAGCAAGGTCAAATTCTTTCAAACAATGAAAAGATCGCTGTCTTACAAAGTGAAGTCGATAAGACTCAAAAGGAAATCAATTCGTTATCTGGTCAGAATGGTGATCTTAAAAAGGCTAAGGTCGAATGTGATGAATTCCGTGAGTCAAAAGATTCATTCACTGAACGTAAACTAAAGTACCTTGAAGAAAGAACATATAATGAAGTCATTGGTGAGATGCTCAAAGATACTGGCATCAAAACTAAAGTGATTAAACAATATCTACCAGTCATGAACAAGATGATCAATCAATACCTACAAGTGTTGGACTTCTTTGTAGCATTCCATTTAGATGAAAGCTTTAATGAGACAATCAAATCTCGTCATCGAGATGCATTCAACTATGCTTCATTCTCTGAAGGAGAGAAACAACGTATAGATTTATCTTTGCTGTTTACATGGCGACAGGTAGCTAAAATGAAAAACTCTGCAGCCACTAATCTATTGATTCTGGATGAGACATTTGACTCCAGTTTAGACGTTGATGGGGTAGATTCCCTTACAAAGATCCTAGATACCCTTGAAGATGGCTCAAATGTGTTCATTATCTCACATAAAGGTGATGTTTTAGAGAATAAGTTCAGATCTAAGATCGAATTCATCAAAGAAAGGAACTTTTCAAAGGTTAAATAGTATACTGTCACGAGAGGCCTCCTAAAATCATGAACCAAGGGGTATCACTTACTGATTCACTCTCGTGCATATAACCAAAAGTTATAACTCTTATAACAAAACAGTCTTAATATAACACACAAAATGTTGTACAACCACGGTTACCTATGATATAATATACCCATATTATCAAGGAGTACATACATGTATCAAGTAAATCCATTACTCGCTAAATTACTCGCTAAAGAGAATCTAACTGTTGAACATGGCAATTACCATACTGCTTGGTTCGATGTTAAAAACCGTGTACTTGGTTTGCCTATATGGAAGGATCAAGGTAAAGACGTATATGATCTATTAGTAGGTCATGAAGTAGGTCATGCCTTATACACTCCATTAGAAGGACTACACGATTCGAATGAAGAAATCAAAGGTTGTCCTCGAACGTACATTAACGTTGTAGAAGATATTCGAATCGAAAGATTAATTCGTGAAGCATATCCTGGACTAATTCGTTCATTCAAACGTGGTTACAAAGTCTTATTCGATACAGAGTTATTCGGTAAGGATCATGACTTTGCTACAATGAAATTGATCGATAAGATTAACCTTAAGTCTAAGCTCGTTGATTTAATTGATGTACCATTTAATGATGAAGAGCTTGAACTATTTAATGAATCATTGAATACTAAAACGTTCTCTGATGTATGTACTGTAGTAAAGAAAATCCTTGCTTATACGAAAGAGCAACAAGATGATAATAACGAAAAGCCACAGCAAGAAGATACACAACCTACTGATGGCAATAGTGATGACAACAATGGCCATGATGATCAAGAGCCGGATGAAATCAAATCAGATTCTGAATCAGAAGAAGACGAATCAGAAGAAGACGAATCAGAACTTGATGATGAATCACCTGTTGTAGACGAAGATGGTGAAGACACAAACGAATCTTTAGAAGAGGACGAATCAGAAAAGGAAGAAGGTGGCAACATTACTCCTGCAGCTCCTATTCATGACGAACATGAAGAGATCTCTGAGACTGATGAGTTATTTAGATCTAACGAAAAAGAATTACTTGACGTAAACGAAGACGGTAGACAAACATTATTACTTAATGACTATAATCAAGCAGAAAGAGATCGAATGATTATATCATACGCTAAACTTAAGCAATATAGAGAGCAAAACCGATCTCGTTCACATAATTATTGGAAAGAAACAGAAGCAACGTACAATGTTCGTGCTAAATGTGCATCGTATATGAAAGATGTAAAGAAAGCGGTACAACCTGCAGTAAGAGAATTCGAAATGAAGAAAGCTGCTTATCAATGGCAGAGAGCATCAACTGCAAAAACTGGTTCAATCAATGTTGATAAGCTATATTCTTATAAGTATGATGAAGACATATTCTCACGTGTTACTCAAATGGCTGATGCCAAGAGTCATGGTCTTATGCTCTTAGTTGATTACTCCGGTTCTATGCATAGTGTTATTGGTAATGTTATTCAGCAGACTCTACACTTAATAACCTTTTGTAAATCTGTTAATATCCCATTTAGTGTGCATGCCTTTACTACTTCGTATGAAAAGAAACAAACACGATCCGGTTGTATGGATTCCGATGATATGTCACTTATCGAATTGATTAATTCTGATTTAAATAAAAAGGATTTTGATGAAGCTGTATATAACCTAACGTTACGTCTTGTCACTGCTGGTATAATTGATATGTCTAGCGATGTACTAGACAATTCGAAGATACGTCATCTATTTAATGCTAGAGAATATATGGGTGCTTGTGAAGAATTCGGTTCAACTCCTCTTAATCAAGCTTTAATGGTTATGAACGATGTTGTTAAGAAGTTTGTTAATAGACATCAAGTGCAAAAGCTAAACTTTGTTACTATCACTGATGGCGATGCAAATAGAATATACACATCTCGTAATAAGACAAATGCTATGGAGACTACACCGGCATTTCGCGAAGGTTCAGCCATTAAAGTCGAAGTTGGTGGTAAGATTATCGATACTCGTACTGGTAAATCTATGACAACCGATTTATTAAATAATATTCGTAAGACATATAATGTGAATACGATAGGATTCTTCATTGCTTCAAGAAGTTCTGATTTTAACTATAGAGTTGTTGGTATTGAAATGGATAAGAACCCAGATACCTATGTCGAAACACTTGAGGCTAAACGACAAGCTGCTAAAGAATATAAAAAGAACAAGTGTGTTGAATTTAAAGATGTCTATGGTTACAACACTTACTATATGCTCAAGGGTGGAGATAATGCATTAGATACTGCAGCTGATGAATTCAATCCATTAAATACTAAGTCTATAGGTAACGACTTTAAGAAGTTCTCAAAATCTAAGAAAATGAATAAAGTGTTAATGCAAAAGGTTGGAGCTGAGGTAGCATAATGAATGAACCAACTATACTCGATTGGATTAAGCAAGACTTCTGCAGTAACCCTAGACGGTTTATGATTGAAGTCATTGCATGGATATTAAGCATTGGTTGTAGTATCATAATGGCTATAACCGTGCCTAATCCTCCGTTGATCATTTTATATCCAATATGGATTACTGGATGTACACTGTACGCGTGGGCCGCATGGTCACGAAAGTCAACAGGCATGCTGGCTAACTATATGTTACTTGCATCCATTGATTTAATTGGGTTATATAGAATGATGTTTATATAACAAAACGATCTAAATAAAATGTAAATAAAGGTGTACAACTACCGCTACCTATGGTATAATAGTCTTATAAATTAATGAAACAGGACATACATTATGAAAATCTCTACCCTGACTATCCTGAAAACTCTGGCTAATAACTACCCGGATACTACGGTTTTCCGTAAGAACATTATCGAGAATACTGCCCGTGATCTTGGCTTCACAGGAAAAGACTTTGTTCCACTTCTCACAAAAGAAGCACGAGTTAAGATTGGCACATATGATCTTACTCCAGTTATGCCTAAACCAGAAGAAACTCCATACGTACCTAAACCAACTACTGTAATGTCTATGGTTGCTTCAGTTACAAACTCTGAAAAGACATTAGTTGAAGTTGATCCAACATTTGTTCCATGGGGACCATTTGCTGATATAACTAAAATTCTTAAATCTCAAATGTTCTTTCCAGTCTATATCTCTGGGTTGTCGGGTAACGGTAAGACGTTTATGGCTGAACAAGCTTGTGCTAAACTCAAGCGTCAAGTCATTCGAGTTCAAATCAATCCTGAAACTGATGAAGATGATTTGATTGGTGGCTTTAGACTTATAAATGGCGAGACAGTTTTCGCTAAAGGTCCAGTTCTAAAAGCAATGGAGTCTGGTTCGATTCTCTTACTTGATGAGATCGATCGTGCTACTAATAAGATTATGTGTCTTCAAGGTATTCTTGAAGGTAAACCAGTCTTAGTTAAAAAGACGGGTGATATCGTCAAGCCTGCTCCAGGATTCAACGTTATTGCTACGGCAAATACGAAAGGTAAAGGATCAGAGGATGGTCGCTTTACGGCTGCTTCGATTATAGATGATGCATTCTTAGAAAGATTCAATATCTCTATTGATCAAAAGTTTCCTTCTAAATCAATTGAAGAGAAGATTTTAAACCGTCACTTTGAGAAGTTTAATAGTAAACCTGATATTGACTTTGTTACTCATCTTGTCAATTGGGCTGATATCATTCGTAAGACTTTCTATGATGATGGCATCGATGAAGTTGTTTCAACTCGTCGCTTATGTCACATAGTACAAACATTCGCAATCTTTGATAACAAATCTAAAGCAATTGATCTTTGTATCTCTCGCTTTGATGACGATACTAAGGAAGCATTCTTAGATCTCTACTCTAAAGTAGATGCTGGAGTCATTATCCATGATAAAGAGCGCGATTTCGACAAGATCGTCGATGAAGTGATTCATAGCTACTAATTAAACATAACACATAGGATAATATAATGAAACAAGATACGCAATTTGATGTAAACAAATATAAGTTTAGCGAAGGTCAGCTACTCGCAGATTTAACTGCTTATATTCAATCAACATATTCAGAGCACTATTCGAAGAACAAATTCCAATCTACGGAGTTCATTATTGATTGTGGTCATGGAGAAGGCTTTGCCTTAGGTAATGTACTTAAGTATGTTCAGCGCTACGGTAAGAAGGGTGGCAAGAATCGTGCAGATCTATTAAAGGTCTTACACTATGCATTGATTGCTTTAAGTGTACATGATTCACAATTCGGTATAGGTTTATCTGAATCGGATCGACCAAGAGATAAAATGAATGCAGTAGATGTAGATCAAGCTTTGAAATATATCAAACATCCAGAATTCTTATAAAATCAACTGTGTACATTTACGCAAAACTATGTTATAATATATAATCTTAAACAGGAGAAACAGTATGACAGTAAGTATTTCAAATGATACTCTATCTGTACTCAGGAACTTTTCAAGCATTAATCCTAATGTTGTGTTAAAGCCTGGACAAGAAGTTAAAACAATTTCAGAAGCCAAGAATATTCTTGCAGTGGCTGAGATTGCAGAAGACTTCCCTACAGAAATGGGCATCTACGATCTTAATGAATTTCTATCAGTGGTGAATCTAGTGAATGATCCGAAGCTAAGCTTTGGTGATAATCATGTAGATATCGTTGGTGGTAACTCAAAGGTTAAGTATTTCTTTTCGGATTCAAGTATTTTAACGACACCTCAAAAGGACATTACCATGCCCAGCTGTGAGGTCGAAGTATCATTTACCCATGATACCTTGTCGCAAATCCGTAAAGCTGCATCAGCATTAGGTCACAGTGAAATGTCAATCACTGCTACTGATGAAGGTGTAAATATTAAAGTATTTGACTCAAAGGACAGTTCAGCTAATATATATAATATACAGCTTGCAAATGATGCTGGTTACACAGAAGGTCAATTCGAATTCGTAATCAACATCAACAACTTGAAGCTGCTAGATGGAGACTATGAAGTTAAAATCTCATCTAAACTAATTTCCGAATGGAAAAACACAACCCAAGCTGTAAGATATTACATTGCCTTGGAAAAAAATAGTAACTATAACTCTCAATAGGAGAACAACATGTCAGAAGAAAACACAACAGAAGTGCAAGAAGAGGCCACAGAGGTTCAATTGTCATTTGCTGATATCGCCGCCGTAGTACAAATTATCGATATTACTACAAAGCGTGGTGCATATGAAGGCGCTGAACTTGAAAGCGTTGGTAAAGTACGTAATCGCTTTGCCGCATTCGTAGAAGCTCAGCAGGCTGCTCAAGAACCAGAAGCTGAAAGCGCTACTGCCACAGACGAATCAGGTGATCCTGTCGAAGTCGAAGAAGTCTAATTTAAAACAAACTAAAGGTCTTATATAATGGTTACAAGTGAAAAGCAATTGCTCATCGAAGCTCTCAAAAAAGGTAGTGTTACCGTAACATTCACTAAGGTTAATTCTGGTGAAATACGTGTAATGCCATGTACATTAAATCCCGAGGTACTCACTGCTAATGGCATTGATACTGTTAAGGTCGAAAGTCAAAAACCCACGAATGATCAAATCGTTTGTTGGGCTCTAGACAAAGACTCATGGCGGTCATTCAATGCTGATACAGTAGTTTCTTGGGAGGTCCTTTAATGAATGAATTTCTATGGGTAGAAAAGTATCGACCACAACGAATTAGCGACATAGTCTTACCTCGTATAATCAAAAAAACGTTTGAAGATATTGTTAAAGGAGGTGACCTACACAATATGCTTCTTACCGGTACAGCCGGTCTTGGTAAGACTACTGTGGCTAAAGCGTTATGCAAAGAACTCGATCTCGATTATATTCTAATCAATGGATCGGAGGAAGGCAATATCGATACGCTCCGCGGAAAGATCAAAAAGTTTGCATCAACAGTTTCTCTTCAGGGTGGCTACAAAGTAGTCATCTTGGATGAGGCAGACTATCTTAACGCACAATCAACACAACCAGCACTTCGTGGATTCATTGAAGAATTCTCTTCTAATTGCCGGTTTATCCTAACATGTAACTTCAAGAATCGTATTATTGAACCATTACATTCTCGTTGTACACCAATCGAATTCAATATTGCTAAGAAAGATCATCCTGCACTCATGGTTAGTTTCATGGAAAGGTGTGAAATGATTCTCAAGGCTGAAGGTATTGAATACGATAAAGCAGTCATTGCTGAAATCATTATGAAGTATTGTCCTGATTGGCGTCGTGTTCTTAATGAACTACAGCGTTATTCAGCGTCAGGCGTAATTGATTCAGGCATCTTAGTTTCGATATCAGAAGTAAATGTTGAAACTCTTATGAAGTCTCTTAAAGGTAAGAACTTCAAAGGTATGCGTCAATGGGTAGTTGATAACATTGATGTCGAACCTGCTGCACTATTCAGACGTATATACGACAACATGGGTGACTATATTGATCCACAATCTATACCTCAACTTGTTCTTATCCTCGCTGATTATCAATACAAGAATGCATTCGTAGCTGATCATGAACTCAATGTGGTAGCATGCCTCACTGAAATCATGGCAGGGGTTCAGTTCAAATGAACCCATTCGAATACATAAATGCCATCAACAATACCAAGAAAGACATCATGGTAGATGACATTGCTGAATCTAAATACACGCCGTTTATGGTCAATAGGAGCTTATCTTATTTCCCAGACACGGTGTTGTATGCCAACGAAATGAATATCCAACATCATATTGATAACCGTCTTCAATTTGATTTCTTTATAAATATAGTTAAGAAAAAGAAAAGGTTCTCTAAATGGTCTAAACCTGAAGAGATCTCTGATTTGAATGTCGTAAAAGAATATTATGGTTATAGCAATGAAAAAGCTAAATCTGTATTATCATTATTTACTGATGAACACTTAACTGAATTGAGAAAAAGGATACATAAAGGTGGAAAACAATAATCAACAAACTAGCCCGTGGACACCAGCTGACATGCTGGAAGTCAACCTAAACGAACCTGATGATTTTTTAAAGATCAAAGAAACATTAACTCGTATTGGCGTGGCATCTCGTAAAGACAATAAGCTATATCAAAGTTGTCACATATTACATAAGCAAGGTCGATACTTTATCGTTCACTTTAAAGAGTTATTCTTATTAGATGGTAAGCCATCAAACTTAATTGAGAATGATATTCAACGCCGTAATACAATTGCTACGCTATTAAGTGATTGGGGTTTAGTTGAGATTGGTAGTGTTAACGCATTCGAAAGCCTCGATAAAGCTCCGTTAAGACAGATTAAAGTTATTCCTCATAAAGATAAAAATCTATGGGAACTATGTCCTAAATATAATATAGGCAATAATCCTAAATAGGAGATAGTAATAATGGCGATAAAAGATAAGTTTTCAACCCCAGAAAATGAAACAGCAGGTATAATTGATGAATTGAGTATAGATCATCATATTCAAGTAGAATTTCCTAATTTGGCTTCTAGCAATGGAGAAGATGTAAATTTAAGTATGTCAGAGTATGCAGCAGGTGCTGGAATTGCTGCAGGCGCACCAATTAAATTTTCTGATATGTTTGGACAGGCTAGAGAGGCTATATATCACACTGCACTGGCAACCACCATCAACACGTACTACGGCTATATTAATTTTGGTAGAAGTGTTGCAATAGACGGCGAAACGATGGTGATTGGCGCTGCTAGTGATTTTGACAATGGTGACTTCTCAGGTTCAGCTTTTATCTATACACGTACAGGTGGCGCCAATGGGACTTGGAGTCTGCAACAAAAAATAACAGCAAGTGATGGTGCTGCTCATGATAATTTTGGCAATAGTGTCTCTATAGATGGTAATACTGTTGTGGTTGGTGCTTATGTTAATAGTTTCTCTAGTCCAAGTAGGGAAGGTAGAGCTTATGTATTCGTGCGTAATGGTACCACTTGGACTCAGCAACAAAAATTAACAGCAAGTGATTTTACCTTTGGTGATTACTTTGGCGTTACAACCGATATCTCCGGAGATACTGTTGTGGTTGGTGCTTTAAGCGATGACCATACTAATAAGGTTAACGCAGGTTCGGCTTATGTGTATGTGCGTAATGGTACCACTTGGACTCAGCAACAAAAATTAATAGCAAGTGATCCTGCTACGAATGATCAGTTTGGTATGAGAGTTGCAATAGATAGTAATACGATCGTGATTGGTGCTCCGTACGATGATGACCTTGGCAGCTTTTCAGGTTCAGTTTATATATTCGCTCGTAACGGTACCACTTGGACTCAGCAGAAGAAGCTGAATTCTAATGCTGCTCAAGGTATTGGGAATTATGATAATTTTGGCAGTAGTGTCGATATACACGGCGATACGGCTGTTCTTGGTGCTATAGGTGCCGGTAATGGTGAGGTACACGTCTATACACGTACCGGTACCAATTGGTTTCTGCAACAAAAACTGTCAGCAAGTGATGGTGTTCTGTTCGATAGTTTTGGTCAATCCGTCGCTATATACGACGATGTGGTTGTTATTGGTGCTGTAGGTGATGATGACAATGGCGATCGCTCAGGTTCGGCTTATGTCTTTACACGTAATGGTACCACTTGGACTCAGCAACAAAAACTATTATCAAATAGTGGTAACCATACTAATGATGCTTTCTTTGGCGAATCCATCGCGGTCTCGGGCCTAGTATCGGTGGTTGGTGCACCTAGCCCCGTAGACTATGAGCCACCAGGATCGGCTTATATATTCCGAAGTGGTAAAGACACCTGGAAGGGTCCCGTTGAGTACTAAGCTAAATATTATATTTTTTACTAAAGTATTTTCACATAAGTATTATACTTTAGTATAAATAAAAATGAACCGCTGAATATTCAGGGTTCTATTACTAACCTTGCTAATTTAAATAGGAGGTCAAAAAATGACTAATGCAAGACTACACGTACCACGTTCACTTTTTCTCGGATTCGAAGGTTTATTTGACGATTTAGAGAGGATTCATTCTTCTGCGCGCAATGGGGATAACTATCCACCTCATAACGTTGTGAAGATTGATGATGAGAATTTCCTCATTGAACTAGCAGTTGCAGGCTTTACTGAAGACGATTTAAACGTTGAAGTAAAGGAAGGCATACTGAAAGTTGCTGGAGAGATAAAAGACCAAGGGAATAATGAATACGTTCATAAAGGCATTTCGTCTCGCAGGTTCGAGAAATCATTTAGGATTTCAGAATTTGTAGTAATCGACGATGCAGATCTAAGGAATGGCATACTTGTGGTGAAAGCCAGAGTTGAATTTCCAGAAGAGAAGCGTCCTAGGAAGATCAATATCGGATCTGCTGGGACCTCAACCGAAAAAACCTTTATCCAAGATTGATTCAGTTGAATACTGGTAGAATTAACTAATCTACTGGAGAGAATTATGAAATATTTAAACCAAGATTCGATTAAAGATGCTGGCGATAAGTGCAAACTCTGCGCTATTATTGCTACTTTCATTAGCGTGCCATATTTGTTAATATGGTTAGTTGCTGTAAGTCTTTAATCGTAACACCCTTCGATAGGCGACTTCGGTCGTCTATCACCTTTCAAAAATAACTATGTACATTCATTCTAAAGTATGATATAATATACTTCTATTATGAAAAGGTGACTATGAAATTCTATACTAATGTAACACGCTACGGCAATCAACTTCTCGTTCGTGGCTATGACGGAACCAGACGATTTTCAGAGAAGATCAAATACCAACCAACACACTTCGTATCGACAAACAAACCTACTGAATGGCAATCTCTATGTGGTAAACCCGTAGCGCCTATCACACATGATTCTATGCGAGAAGCTAAGGATTGGGTTCAAATGAACACCGATGTTGTTGGTCGAAATATCTTCGGCAATGATCGGTATATCTCTACATATATCAATGATGCATATCCAGGTCAAATCGAATTTGATCGTAATAAGATTAACGTAACTACAATCGATATCGAAGTTGAATCTGATGATGGATTCCCTGAACCTGAATCAGCAGAAAAAGCAATCATATCAATCACAATTAAAAACAATATCGATGATACATATTACGTGTGGGCTCTAGGTGAATATGACGTAGAAAAGACACTTATGAAAGACCACCCTGTTATCTACAAACGGTTCATCAATGAAGCTCAGCTGCTTATGGCATTCACTGACTTCTGGCGTGGTCCTAATTGTCCTGATATCGTAACTGGTTGGAACTGTAGATTCTTCGATATTCCATATCTTGTCAATCGTACAACCAAAGTCCTTGATGCTGAATTCGTTAAACGATACTCTCCGTGGGGTATGGTGGAATCCCGTGATGTCACTCAGATGGGTCGTACTCAACAGTCTTATGAACTTAAAGGTATAGCCATTATCGATTACCTCGAGCTCTTTAAGAAGTTCGGCTACTCTTACGGTCCACAATCATCATATAAACTAGACCATATTGCTCATGTCGTCCTTGGTGAAAAGAAACTATCCTACGAAGAACATGGTTCACTACACACACTCTATCTAAATGATTATCAGAAGTTCATTGATTATAACATCAAAGATGTAGAGTTGGTTGATCGCTTCGAAGACAAGATGGGTCTTATCACACTATGTCTAACCATGGCATACAAAGGTGGTGTTAACTACAACGATACTTTCGGTACAACTGCTATATGGGATTCAATCATATATCGTCAATTGTTCGAAAAGAAAGTTGCTGTTCCATTCAGTGAAGTCAAATTCAAATCACCATATCCTGGTGGTTACGTTAAAGATCCACAAGTAGGTCTTCACAAATGGGTTGTAAGCTTTGATTTGAATTCACTATATCCATCATTGATTATGCAATACAACATGTCACCAGAAACAATCATCGAAGGCGATCGATGTAACGTTGACATTCAATCTTTGCTTGATAAGAAAATGACATTCGAAGGTAGTAACAAATCGATTGGTGGTAACGGTCAAGTCTTTCGAACTGATAAGAAAGGTATCTTGCCTGATATCATCGATGGCATGTATACTGAACGTGTTGGAATCAAACGTCAAATGCTCGATGCTCAACAAGCGTTACAAAAGGCTGACAAGACTGATAAGCAAACCATATACAGTATCGAACGTGATATTGCCATTGCTGAAAACAGACAGATGTCTATCAAGATTCTTCTAAACTCTCTTTATGGTGCACTTGGTAACAAGTACTTCAGATTCTTTGATCAACGTATTGCTGAAGCTATCACATTGTCAGGTCAGCTATCGATCAAATGGGCTGAAGTTGCAATCAATGACTATCTCAATAAGATACTTAAAACAGATAAAGATTACGTTATTGCAATCGATACCGATTCACTTTATGTTAACCTTGATCCATTGGTAGAAGCAGTTAAACCTGCCAATCCTGTAGACTTTCTTGATACCGTCGCTAAAGAAAAGCTCGAACCTGTCCTTACTGATGCTTATGCTCATCTATTCAATATGATGGGTGGCATCGAAAATAAAATGGTTATGGGTCGTGAAGTTATCGCTGATACTGGAATCTGGACTGCCAAGAAACGCTACATCCTCAATGTACATGATAACGAAGGTGTACGTTATTCTGAACCTAAGCTCAAGATCATGGGTATCGAAGCTATCAAATCTTCCACTCCCATGCCATGTCGTGATGCTCTTAAATCTATTTTCAAGGTAATCATTGATGGTAGTGAATCAAAGACTCAAGCTGCAATCAAAGAGTTCAAGGACTACTTTGTGTCACTACCTGCACATGACATTGCGTTCCCACGTGGTGTGTCTAAAGTCAAAGAATACAAAGACAACAAAATGATCTATAAGAAAGGTACTCCTATTCATGTTCGTGGTAGTCTACTCTATAACAAACGTGTTAAGGATCTATCTCTTACGAAGAAGTATTCACCCATCAAAAACGGTGATAAGGTCAAATTCATCTATCTTCGTAAACCAAACGTCATCAAGGAAAACGTCATATCGTTTCCTGATTACCTACCACCTGAATTCGTAATCGATAAATACATTGATTATGACTTACAGTTCCAGAAAACATTCCTTGATCCAATCGAACCAATCCTTGGTGCAATCGGTTGGTCTTCCGAAGAAAGAGCTTCCCTTGAAGACTTCTTTGGATAAAAAGGTTTACTTTTACTTAAAACTATGTTATAATATACATTCAAACAACGGAGAAAACTATGCAAACTGTACAACTATTAAAACTCGTATCTGGTGAAGAACTCTTAGGTCGAGTATCACGTGATGACAACGCGGTATATACCATCACTATGCCAGTCACAATCGTTCAAGACGAAAGCAACATGGGCTTTGAACCATTCATGCCTTATTCTGATTCTGATTCATTTGAAATCAGTGGTGATAAAGTTATTCTAGCAGCTAATCCTACTGTTTCGTTAAAGGATTACTATATTAATGCAACAACACCAGCCGAAACTGAATCAGTAATTGACTTGTCCGCAACATCAGGAATCATTGTATAATGAGTACTAATTGGGTAAAAGATATCCACGAGATGCAAACGAAGTATGGCACTCGTGATTGGGTTAATGATAACCTTAATTCTAAGAAAAAGCTTCAAACCTTCCTTGATTTTCGTTTAGATTTTATTGAAGAAGAATTCGAAGAAACACTTAAAGCAGTTCATATCGATAAAGATCCTGAAGAAATCGTTGATGGTCTAATCGATATATGTGTTGTAGCAATTGGCACACTCGATGCATTCGGTGTTGATCCATATAAAGCATGGGATGAAGTATATGAAGCTAATATGGCAAAAGTGATTGGTATTAAACCATCACGTCCTAATCCACTTGGTGTACCAGATCTGGTTAAACCTGAAGGCTGGATGGCTCCAAACCATGTAGACAATCATGGTCTATTCACACATGTTGTAACTGAACAGTTAGGTTTATTTGATGACAATAGCACTGACAATATTTGATAGCATATATGATAACAGTACTTCTAAACGAGTTGATTATAATAACTTTGATCAATTCGAACAGATACTATATAAGCTAGCAAACGAAAAAACATTCAAGCAAAAGAAAGATGCACCTCTTATCTCTCCAGCAACCTACGTTGAAAACTCTAAACGAGCCAATGCCAACGTAGTTGCTTGGGGTGGTTTTGGTATTGTTGATGTTGATGATTACGTAGGTAATGTTGAAGACATCCATAGACAATACGAAAAGTATCGATATGTATGCTATTCAACTGCAAGCTCTACCAAAGAGAATCCTAAGTTTCGTTTAGTATTCCCTTTGACTAAGTGGGTTGATAGTGAACAGATCAAGCATTTCTGGTATGCACTGAATAAAGAGATTGGTGATATCGCTGATGTTCAAACGAAAGATCTTTCTCGTATGTATTATATTCCAGCAACGTATGAAGGTGCTTATAACTTTATCTTCTCTCATGATGGTAAGGTTATGGATCCTGATGAGTTAATGGAAAAGCATCGATACATATCTAATAGCAGTGATTCATTCTTTGATAGATTACCTCCTGCAATTCGTGAAGGTTTGATTGAACATCGTAAGCAACAATTGAATAACACTAACTTCAGTTGGACTGGTTATATTGATTGTCCTTTCGTAAACAAACGACAAGTTGAAGAGTATAAAGCTATCACTGGTGGTGGTTGGTATTATAAGATGTATCAGATTATGGTTTCTACAGC
>TARA_B110000977_G_scaffold201879_1_pt1 | contig 16503 bp, 12 predicted proteins | sample TARA_B110000977 | Tara Oceans TARA_B110000977 (sample SAMEA4397798) | marine metagenome | biome: Polar Biome; feature: [SRF] surface water layer (ENVO:00010504); material: water (ENVO:00002006), including particulate matter (ENVO:01000060) such as... | depth 5 m | reverse complement strand
TTTTTTCCTTATCAAGGCCAGGGTAAACACCCACCCAGAAAGTACTATTCATGACAAAGTCAGAATTTGTTAAATTTCCACTAACTCTATATTGGATATTTTTCATATAAGGTTGCTTTGTTATATTTCCAGAGAATAGCAGTCTGGTTCCAATTTTATTACTACTTAAATTGTTAATAAGAGCATTTCTAGTTTCAAAAGACCCATCTCTAACTGAAATTGGAAAACCAAACCATGAAGGATCTGAATTTTTTTCAGCTTCAGGCAAAATTAAAAATTCCTCCAGGCATTTTAAATTCTTTTTTAAAAGATTAAAATTATTTTTTCTAGCAGTTATAAAACCATTCAAACGATCTAGTTGGGCTAATCCACATGCAGCCTGCATATCTGTAATTTTCATATTGTAGCCTAAATGACTATAGGTATACTTATGATCATACCCATAGGGAAGATCTCCCAATTTCCAGCAAAACCTTTTTTTACATGTATTATCTTTTCCGGGTTCGCAGTAACAATCTCTGCCCCAATCTCGAATGGATTCTGCAATTCTTTTAAGTTGTATACTGTCGGTAAAAACAGCTCCTCCCTCCCCCATTGTTATATGATGAGCGGGGTAAAAACTTAAAGTAGCCAGGTCTCCAAATGTGCCAACTGCTTTTCCATTGTAAGTTGATCCTAATGCATCACACGAATCTTCTATTAACCAAAGATCATGTTTGTTGCAAATTTCCAAAACTTTTTTTAGATTAAAAGGGTTTCCTAGCGCATGTGCAATCATTATAGCTTTTGTCTTTTTTGTAATAGCTTCTTCGATTAAATTTTCATCAATATTATATTCTGGCAATTTAACATCTACAAAAACTGGAATGGCATTGTTTTGAATAATTGGATTCACTGTTGTTGGAAATCCTGAGGCAACTGTTATTACCTCATCTCCTGGATTGATTTTTTTATCTTTTAATTTTGAAGAGGTCAGAGATGAGAATGCAACTAAATTTGCTGACGATCCCGAGTTTACCGTAATTAATAATTTTATATTAATAAATTCAGCTAATTTTTTTTGAAATTTATCATTAAATCTTCCTGTGGTTAACCAGCCATCTAGGGCAGCTTCTGACATGTTGACCATCTCATCAGCCCCTATTATTTTTCCTGAAACAGGAACTTCAGTAACTCCTGGGATAAATTTTTCTTTTGCGTCCTCGAGATCAGAATATTTTCTAATTTGTGATAAAATATTTTTTTTTAGCTCTGCTTGTTGACTGTTCATAAATTTATATTAGTTTAAAAAATAACTCTTAACTTGTTCTTGCGATAATTTTAAAAGATTATCTTTTTTTAAGTAAGCCTTGTACCAATTGGTAGTAAGGCTTAGTGTTTTTTTGATATTATATTTCGGTACCCATCCTAATTTTGAGTTAGCTTTTTTTGACTGCAGCATCAAAATTTTACTTTCTTTAAAATCTTTAGATAAATTAGTTTTTATTTTTATTTTAACCTTATTGCCAAAATCTTGATTAATAATATTAGCAATATCTATAACAGCGTAAAAATTTTTTCTACTAGGTCCGAAATTCCAAGCATTGCAAAAAAATTTATTTTTTTTCATTAACCTTTCTAATAATTTCAAATACCCAATCAAAGGCTCAATAACATGCTGCCACGGTCTTATTGATTTTGGAGATCTTATTAATAAATTTTTTTTATTTTTTAATGCCCTTATATAGTCGGGAATAATTCTATCTTCAGAAAAATCACCTCCTCCTATGACATTGCCCGATCTAGCCGTTGCAATGCTAATTTTATTTTTACTATAAAAAGAATTCTTGTAACATTCAGCTATTAACTCTACGCAAGATTTGGAATTACTATAAGGATCCGAACCACCAAGTGGGTCTTTTTCTACATAATGTTTTCCTGAATTGTTATTTTTATAAACCTTGTCTGATGTAACTACCAATAAAGACCTTGGCATCTTCAACTCTTTAATAATTTCAAGAATATTAACGGTTCCGCCAATATTTACATCGAAAGTATACTTGCTGTTTTTGTAGGACTCTCTTACGAGTGATTGGGCTGCCATATGAATGATAGAATCTGGTCTTGTTTTTTTAATTGCATTTTTTAATTTTTTATAATCTCTAATATCTCCAGCAATCGATTTTTTAATTAGCTTGTTTAATTTGGCTAATTTAAAAAAACTAATTTTATTATTGGTCGCCAGAGAATACCCTGTTACTTTGGCTCCCAGTAAGCACAAAATTATAGATAGCCAACTCCCTTTGAAGCCAGTGTGACCTGTTATGAAAACTTTTTTTCCTTTCCAAAAACTTTTTAATCTTTTAAATTCATTATTCATTCCAGAGCTTCCATGGTGCCTTGCCGTGATCCCATAATTCATCTAGAAATATCTTGTCTCTCAGTGTGTCCATTGGGTGCCAAAAACCAACGTGTTTAAAGGCAACTACTTGTTTTTTTTTAGTCATTTCAATTAATGGTTTTTGCTCCCAAATAGAAAGGTCATTTTCTAAAAAGTCAAAAATACGAGGTTTCAAAACAAAAAACCCTCCATTAACCCAGTTATTATCTCCCCTTGGCTTTTCTTTAAAGCTAATAACATGATTTTTGCTATTAAGCTCAATGGCACCAAATCGACCCTGGGGTTGCACGGCGGTTATTGTTGCAAGCTTTTTATTTTTTTTATGAAAATCTATTAACTTCTTTATATTTATATTTGCCAAACCATCTCCATAAGTTAATAAAAAATCATCTTTAATATATTTTTTAATTCTTAAAATTCTTCCACCAGTTAAGGTTTCATCGCCAGTATCAACCAATGTAACTTTCCAATCTTCACCTTTTTTTTGGTGAACTTTCATAGAATTTCTCTTAAGGTCTATTGTGAGATCGGAGTTATGCAAAAAATAATTAGCAAAATATTCTTTAATTAAATAACCTTTGTATCCAAGGCATATAACAAAATCTTTTATTCCATAGTGAGAATAAATTTTCATGATATGCCAAATTATTGGCTTATTACCCACATCCACCAAAGGCTTTGGCTTTAGCAGAGTCTCCTCTGTTAACCTGCTGCCTCTTCCACCTGCCAAAATTACTAACTGCATATATTGTTAATAGTATATTTTTTTTCTAAAAAAACAATATTTTCTAGAAATTGTTATAAAGTTACAGATATTATTTTTTTAACTTTATTGAATTCAAAGTATTAATGACCAGCATCAAGTAAAAACCGGACAGTCCAAAGAGAAGTCTACTTAGTGTTACTGGAATTAAAAATTCATAGTTAAATGCGGTCTGAAAGTATACGGCATAAACTAGAGAAAAAGTTAAAAATGCGAAAGATAGTAGAAAAATATTTTTTTTAAGAAATATTTTTTTCCCTAATAACCAAAAAGAAATCAGAATACAGATCCACAAGGGGTATTTAAAAAAACTTATAATATAATATTTAGAAATAAAAACAAACTTACTAAATAAAAGTTTAATATTTAAAATATTGTATACATCATCATGAATAATTTTTGTATTAAAGCTAATACCACCAAAATATTTAATTTTTATTAAATAAAAAATTAAAAAAAATAAAGAAATAATAGTCATTGCAAATAAATTTTTTTTAAGAGTATTTTGGCCATGAAATAAAAATATAAAAGATAAAATAAAAAAATAAAAAAACCCTTCTTGCTTAGTCCATAAAAAAAGATTTATTGTTATGATTAGCATTGTATATATAAATAAATTATTCTGTTTGTTTTCTTTAAAGAGAAAAAAAAGTCTAGAGAAAAAAAAGAATAAACAAAATATTAGATACTCTTGGTAACCAGCAAATAAATAAAAATCTGAACTTACAATAACAAAAAAAATAAATAATAACACTTTGTTTAAGAGCGAATAATTTTTATTTAAGCAATTAACTGCGGAAGCAATAGTTAATAAATAAAAAAAGACAAAAAATAGACGCCCAAAATACTCCGGGTCAGCAAAACTATTTTTCCAAAAAAATGCCCAAATATAGCTACCTAGATGCGGATAGTAGTTAAGTGGCAGAGAATATAAGTCTTGTAACGACCCACCCTGGTAGAAAACTTGAGCCTTATAAAACCAATGAGACGCTGCGTCCCAAGTTAAGACTGGGTTGGCAGCTATTTTTGTAAAATATACCAATAAAAATATAATTAAAAAAAATAAAAAAATGAAATTATTTTTTAAGCATGAGAGGTATTTGTTTAAAAAAAAAATACTCAGACTCAAACTACACAGCATTTGAAAAGCGAAAGCAACATGCAAATTAATTGCAAAAAATGAGCAAAACAACAGAAGGTTTAAATTAATAATTATATTAAATAATACGGTATCGTAATAAGAAATACTGAAATTGGGAATAATTTTTTTAATATTAAAACAGTTAATGGGAAAACTGAAATATAAAAAAAATATCGGTATCGAAAAAATTATGTAAAAAATTTCTATCATCTTTTTTTTACAAAAAAACAATTATTTTCATTGATCAAAATTTTGTAATTTTTATTATATTTGTTTAAAAAATTATCTTGAGTTATATTTAGCAAAATTAGATAATCAGCATCATACTTATATTTCAAATTGTAAAAATAAGATCCGGAGGGTGCGTAATCGGCAAGGTTTTTTACTGCTGCATTTATTTTGTATTTTTCATAAATACTTTTAACAAAACCATATCCTTGATTTTCACAATAGCCTGCATTTTTAACCATTCTGCTGTCATAATTATTTTTTAAAATAATATAAATATTGGTAAATCCACTATTAATCTGGAAAAGAAATATAATAATAAAAAAGTAAAATAATTTATTTTGAAATAAAATGTTTTTAAACATGGTTAACTTTTTACTCTATTAAAACCATAGATAGCAATAACATAAAGAGCGATTGATAGGAACAAACTGAAATAAAAAACATTAAAAACTAGGTAACTAGCATAAGGCAGCACAAATAAAACCTGCGCTATTATCATTGTATTAAAAAAATTTAATTTATTCATAAAAATATGATGAATGTGAGAGCTATCCGCACTAAATGGATGTCTTTTTTTTATAATTCTAGACACAAACAATCTCAACAAATCATAACCAGGAATGCACATGATTAAAAAAATTTCATCTGCATAAAATGCTTGGTTTAAATTATAATCTTTAACCATTATATAGCTCAATAAAAAAGCAAGGGGAAGAGATCCTCCGTCTCCAAAAAAAATTTTTCCTTTTAAATTAAAATAAAGGTAAAAAATTAAAAAAATAATTATAATCAAACAAAAATTTGTTAATATTCCCTTAAAAAATAGAATAGAGAAAATAAACAATGCATAGAATGCTGCTTGACCATTGATTCCATCGATCATATTGAATGCGTTTATAAAAAGTAAATAGCAAAGTACCGATACAAAAAAACTATACTTTCCTATATTTATTTCATTTTCTAAAAAAGAAAACCTTAAAGATTTTATTGCAATTGTATTGTCAAAATAGAAAACAAATAACAACAAACAAATAGAAATAATTAATTTATAATTGGCAGAAACTTTAAAGCCATCATCCAAAACACCTAGTAGATAAAATCCTAGAATGGTAATAAAAAAAAATATTACCTTATTATCGTTAAAAAAAATTTCATTATAATCAAAATTATAAAAATACAAAATTACAACAAGAATTAGGTTGATTAATAGAAAAGTGCCTCCAAGAACTGGCACGACTCCTTTATGAATTTTTCTATCAGAATCTGGTACGTCGTATATTTTTACAATTCTAGAGATCTTTTTATAATAAAAAAATAATAAAAAATTTAAAACACTAAATATTAATACCAGGTTTAGGAACATTTATTTCTTTAATATAAAGATAAAATCCAAAAGGCAAGTACGATATTAATAGTAGCCAATTTCCAAAATAGTTTCCTGATGGGAGTAGGGGAAACATGCCTACAAAAACTGCGAGCAAAACGAAAAATTGTGCCTTATACAAGTTATTACTATATTTTTTAAAAACAATTAATCTAATAAGACTTGTCATTCTGTAAGCAACATACAAGAAGATTGCTGAAAATAGCCCAAATCCTAGAATTCCTAACTCTGCCAGAAATTGCATATAAATATTGTGAGGGTGAGTATTGCACCCATTTTTATACTCAAAGTAAGAGTATAGCAATTCATTTTTAGCAACGTAATCACCTTGCTTAAAATAAAAAATATTATTTGTATCTGAAGTGTAGGCGTAGGGACTTATTTTACTAATTTTAACATCTTGTTTCATTGCTTTCAATTTTTCTTTTTTATCAACGACATAAATATTTATATAACTAAAATTATAAGTTGGATTAAATATTTTTTCATAAAAAAAATATCCTGAAATTTTAGCATATTTACTTCCATCTTTAATAATTTTTTGACTTTGATTAAATTTTTCTTCGCCACAAAGATGTCTGAATGATCCCAAGCCTTGCCCTAATAAAGGACTGTCTAAAAACATTGAGTTGGCTGTTAAATAATGCAACTGATGCCTATAACTATACAGACCATATTTGCTCTCTTTTGATTGTTTTATCGTATGAGTTACAATTCTATCGAACTGAGCATGATTATTAAAAACAATAAATGATAAGCTCAAAAACAGAAGGGATATCATGATGATAATACTTCTAATATTTAGTTCAATTAAAAAATAACAAAATAGAATAATTAAGAAATACGCCAAAGATGTTCTTTCACCGCTCAAAAATACAGTTACTCCACTAATCAAGATTAGAAAAAAAATTAAAAGTTTGTTTTTATTGAACACGTAAAACAATCCTATCGTTAGTGCCAATAGTCTAGATATATAGGAACCCATTATTTGTTCGTCTAAAAAAAAACTTGTCATTCGCGATTTAGTTTGAGGCTCGTATCCTAAAATATTTCTACCTGTAAAAAATTGCAATAAAGAATCTAAAAATAAAAAAATAACACAAACTAAAAAGCAGTAAGCAAAATTTTTAATAAGATTTGTATTTTTTTGTAGTATACAAAAAAGTGCAACAGTGAATATAATTACTCTCAAAAAACCGATAGAGTATTTAAATGAAGCCTGAGAGTTTTCAGAAAAGAAAGAGTTAAAATTCAAATATACAAAAATAATTAATAAAAAATAAATTATATAATTTGTAAATAAATAAAATTTTTTTTTATAAAAAATAATAAATAAAAAAATTATTGAAATACTACTAATAACAATATCTGGAATAGCCGGTCCAGTAATAAAAAAAATTGGCAGTAATTGTATGAAAAGCGTCGATATTAGTATTAAGAAATATGGAAAATTTAAATACATATTAGACATTTACTACTATACAAAAGTAAATTAATAAAACTTTTAATCATGTCATTTAAAAAAAATAAAATTTTTTTCTACGCATTTCTTCTTAATTGGGCCTTGTTACTTGGCTCCATAAATACTACTCCTAGTGAAATATTTTACTTTGGTCAAGGTTTAGACAAAAGCATAAATGCTCTTCGAATTTTATTTCCACTAATTAGTTCCTTTATTTTAATGATGATTTTTATAATTAATTTAAAAAATAATTTTTTGGATTTAATTGAAAAAAAAAACTTGATTAATTTTTTATTTATTTTTTATTTTATTTTACAGCTCCTGGGTCTTTTCACTACACCAGACAGAAGCTTCACTTTGAATAACATTTATTTAGTAATTTTTGGAATCAACTCTTTGATCGCATTAATTTTAATTAATAATTTTTATCAGAAAAAAAATTATTACAAATTAAATTATTTTTTAACTTGTATTTCACTACTTTTTATATTTGCGATAATAATAGTCGTTACTATTGCAATGTATAAAAAAGTAGGAATTGCAGGTTTTGTACTTTTATATAATTTTATCGACCCAAATGACACTTTATTCAATCAGGTATTACCGAGAGTGACGGGCTACGCAAGAATGCTTGCCGTGCTAAATGTTGCTATAATAGCTTATGTGATCAATAAAAAATTATTCAAAAATAAATTATACATTATTTTAATTTTTTTATTATCAACGCTAATATTTTTCGTTCAATCTAGAGGTGCAGTGCTTTGTTTTTATTCCTTAATAATAATAATAACAATTTTCCAAATCAAATCATTTTTGGACAAATTAAAATTAATCATAATAACCATTTTACTTCCAGTATGTTTGCACTTAATAATTTCTAATGACAGAGATTTACATATAGAGTTGAAAGAAAAAATTCTTATAGAAAAAAAAATTAAGATAAATAATGACATGCTCAAAAACATTATGGAAACAAGGTCATTTAGAATTGTTAATAACAGAACTAGTTCTGGCAGAATTCAATTATGGAAAACAATAATAGAAAAATATGAAAAAAATAAAATTTTTGGCTATGGTCCTCAGGCGGATAGATATTTATTGTTAAACAAGTTATCAGGACTTGGTTATGGAAACAACGCATCTAGTGCATTTTTTTATTCATTTAGTAGCGCTGGTTATTTTGGATTTGTGATTATTATTTTAATTAATATTTTTTCATGTATTTTATTGTATAATAAAATTTTTGTAGAAAAAATTTTTAATGGAAAAGGTAAATTTTTAGAAATTTTATCATTGTACTTTATTGTATTTTTTTTAATCAGATCTCTTTTTGAGAATAGCATTTCCTACTTTGGTATAGATTTTTTACTTTTTATAGCTGCAATCAATGCACTTAACTGGAAAAATATTTATTTTAATTTATTTTTAAAATTTAAATAATGACAAACTGCAATTTTCTAAGACTTATGCTAAAGCTCAATCCTAACATTTTAACTTACTACTGTTCAATTATTCCTATTTCTACTTTTCTCGAGCTGTATAATTTTAAAAAAAAAGAATAGGCTAACTTCGTTCCATGTCTACAAAATATTTATAATAACTTTGCAGTCCTTTTTTTAAATTAATTTTTGCTTTCCATCCTAACTTTGTAAGAATAGCATTGTCCAATTTTCTATTTTTAACCCCATTAGGATAGGACTCGTCAAAAACTATCTTTCCCTCAAATTTCGTAACTTTTTTAATTACTTTAGATAGCTGATTGATTGAAACATGATCTATACCAGCCACATTTAAATAAGTATGATTAATTTTTTTCTTAAGACAAAAATATATTGCATCAGCAAGATCCTTTACATGCAAAAACTCTCTCTTGGGAGTTCCATCACCCCAAACTATAACTTTTTTTTTGTTTTTAATTTTAGCTTCATGAAATTTTCTAATCAGCGCTGGTATGACATGACTAGAGTGTAAATCAAAATTATCTTTTTCTCCGTATAGATTTGCAGGTTGCAAAGAAATAAAATCTTTTGAAAATTTTTTATTTAAATAAGAGCTATATTTTAAAGTCAAAATTTTTGCTAAGGCATAACCTTCGTTGCTTGGCTCAAGCTCTGAGGTGAGTAGGTGCTTTTCTTTAATGGGGTTTTTGCTATATTTTGGGTAAATACAAGCAGAGCCAAGATTAATCATTTTTTTTACTTTGTATTTAAAACTACAATTAGTGAGATTGAGGCCAATCATTGAGTTAATATATAAATAGTCAGATTGAAACTTCGAGTTATCGAGTATTCCCCCAACTCTGCCTGCCGCATTAATTACAATATTAGGTCGATATTTTTTAAAAAAACTTTCTACAGATCTTTGTGAAGTCAAGTCTAACTTAGATCTTTTGCAATCTATTAAATTATATTTTTTTTTTTTCAATAAGTCGTATATTGCACTACCAACCATACCTTCTTGACCTGCGATAAACACTTTTGTTTTCATATTTTGTTGCTTAAAAAAATATTTCTTTGAATGTCGTGATCAATAGTTAACATTTCATTTGCTATCTCTTTGATTGTATATTTAGATTTCCATTTAAATTTCTTTTTTGCCTTTGAAGAGTCTCCAATTAGATTGGTGACATCATTTGGTCTAAAATATTTTTTACCAATTCTTAATATAACCTGATTTTTTTTTAGTCCTGGAGTTTTTTCTTGGTCAAAACTTAAAACTTTTGCAACTTCTTTCACACCTTTTCCTGACCATTTAATTTTTATTCTTAAAATTTTACAACAAAGTTCAAAAAAATATTTTACACTATATTGCTTATCTGTTGAAATAATAAAATCATCTGGTTTTTTTTGTTGAAGAATTTTCCATTGTGCTCCAACAAAATCTTTTGCATGACCCCAATCTCTTTTGGAGTAAATATTTCCCAAGCTTACGTTCTTTTGAAATCCAAAGGATATAGCAGCTAATGCCATGGTAATTTTTTTAGTCACAAAAGTTTCACCCCTTCTTGGAGATTCGTGATTAAACAAAATGCCACTGCAGGCAAACATTCCATAGGATTCTCTATAATTTTTAGTAATCCAATGTGCAAAAAGTTTTGAGGTTGCATAGGGACTTAGTGGATAAAAATCTGTTTTTTCAGACTGTCGTTTACTTTGTACTTTACCAAATAATTCGGACGTGGATGCTTGATAAAATTTTACTTTCTTTTTTAAGGTACTGCCTCTTATTGACTCCAAAATTCTGAGCACACCAAGAGCATTTACATTTGAAGTGTAAATGGGCATTTCAAAACTTGTAGCTACATGACTTTGTGCTGAAAGGTTATATACTTCGTTAGGCTTAACGAGATTTATCAAGTTAGATATAGAGTTTCCGTCAGTGAGATCGCAGTAGTGTACAAAAAAAAACTTACTACCAAAGATATGATCTATTCTTTGTGTATTAAAAGATGATGATTTTCTTTTGGTACCATGAACTTCATAGCCCTTTTTAAGCAACAGTTCTGCCAAGTATGATCCATCTTGACCCGTAACCCCAAATATTAAAGCTTTTTTTTTAGACATAGATTTGTAATAAACTATTATTAAATAAAATTAAAGCTTAATGAGATTTTCCATAATCACCACCTGCTTAAACGCAAAAAAAACAATTAGATTTACATTGAATTCTGTACTAGCGCAGTCATACCAAAATATAGAGCATGTTATTGTGGATGGAGGATCAACTGATGGAACTAAAAAAATAATAAAAAAATACCACCACCCTCATAAAAAAATTTACACTCTAAAAAAATCTACTATTTATGAAGCAATTAATTTTGGTATAAAAAAATCTACAGGTGATATCATATGCGTTCTAAATGCTGACGATATATACAATTCCAACACAATCATAAAAAGTGTAGCAAAAATTATAAAAAAGAAGAAAAAATATGATATGTATTTTGGAAATGTTATTTTTTTTAAGAATAAAAATTTTATTTCTCCTACCAGATTTTATGAAGTAAAAAATTACAAGAGAGAAATGATTCTACAATCATTAATGCCGCCTCATCCTTCATCTTTTATAAGAAGACAAGTGTATGAAAATTTCTGTATTTATGATGAAAAATTAAAAATTGCCTCCGATTATGATTTTTTTTTACAAACTCTTATAAAATTCCAATTAAAATTTTATATTATCAACAAAACTATTGTCAGAATGAAAACGGGGGGGGCCTCAACAAAGAATGCATTGTCTTATTTTTATAATAGTTTCGAAATTTTAAAATCCTTTAAAAAGAACAATTTGAAAATTCCCTACATCTCTATAATTTCAAGATTTTTTGATAAATTAACGCAAATGGCATTTCTAGATGTAAAAAAAATAAATAAAGGCTATTGTTTTCCAGAAATAAGTTTCGATAAAAAAATTTTACAATCTCAAGAAATAAAAATTATTAAAAATATAAAAAATATAATAAATAAAAACTTTGTAATATCTGCAATGAATTTGGCTTTCTTGGGATCTTATTCTAAAAAAAATGTCTCATTATATAAAGACCTTTACCATTGGCCTGATGGTGTGTTTGCTTATCGTAATTTTGGAATCAAAAAAATACCTGGTAGAGTTTTTTTTAGTAAAATTAAATTATCAATAGCAATAAAAAAAATTACAGTATTTGGTAATCTCTCTGACAGATCACACAATTATTTGTTGAAAAAATTTTCATTACCAGTTGAACACATCAAACTACCCTACGGAAACTCAAAGATAATACATGGATCAATTAAAAAAAATATTTCAAAAAATACCTTGGTATTGATTACTTTACCAACCCCTAAGCAGGAAATGCTGGCCGAGTTTTTGGTAAAAAAAAATAAATTTTTTAAAATTATATGCATAGGAGCATCTATTGCAATGTTATCGGGTGACGAAGCTGCTGTTCCAAAATTTTTATATAAATTCGAGTTTATTTGGAGACTGAGGTTTGAGACAAAAAGAAGAATTTGGAGGTTACTCTCAACTTTTTATAATTATTTACTTGGTAAATTTTTTTATAAATCGTTTGTCGATTTTTATATTACAGGTTCGAATGAAAAATAAAAAAAATAAAATTTATTTTTGGGCATGTGACTATTCCCCGAGCACTGGGGAAGGTAGACTCGGGCGACTATTTGTGAAATTTCTGGAAAAAAAAATTACACCCATAAAGATTTCTACTACACACAAAGGTATTCTGGCTTATAAATATATCAATCCTTTTATTGGAATAATTTATTGTTGGATTTTTTTTTTAAGAAAAAAAAAAGTCGCGTACATAAATTATTTGCCCTTGTGGAATAGTGCTATTTATTTGCTGTTACCTCCGAACACAGTACTAGGTCCAATTACAGGAGGTTCAAATTTTTCAAGATCTAATAAAGACTATATTGTAAGAAAGTATATATTTCCTCTATTGCATAAAATTAGTGAGACTATAATCATTTTGAGATTTAAAAATATTGTTTTTTCTACTAACCTATTAAAAAAAAACTTATCCTCCTACTTGCTGTCAAAATCTAAATTTAATTTTGTATTAAAAGCCCTTAAAATAAAAAAAAATTACATTAAGACAAACGATTTTTGCCTATATTACAGAAAACATCCTACCAAACTTTCTAATTACCCCTTTGCTTTTATTAGAAAATTAATTTTACAAGGATTCAAGATACTAGTTGTGGGTGATAGATTAAATATAATTGGAACGAATAATCTTGGTTTTGTAGAGCACCAAAGACTATTGCGGATATTAAAAAAAACTAAATTTACAATAAGCTCACCTGAGAATATTTACACATTGTTTTTAATAGACTGCATTAATTCTAATGTTAAAATTTTAATAGACTCTAAAAAAAAAATCAATAATACAAAAATTGCAAAAAATTTTTTAAGACAAAATTTTAATCAAAATTTATATTTCAAATAAAAACTAGTCTATAAAAATTATTACAGATACTATTAATTAATTAAGGAAATTGAACCATCTTTAATTTCGTAAATTTTTTCACAGTATTTTAGATTTTCAATTCTATGAGACACAATAATTATAGTTTTTCCAAAATCAGAATTTTTTATATTTTTTATTATTTTGCTTTCTGTTTCCAGGTCTAATGAGCTTGTAGACTCATCAAAAATCATAATTTCTTTATCAAAATATAAGGCCCTAGCAATTCCTATTCTTTGCAACTGACCTCCTGATATATTTTTTCCAAAATCGCTTAGCTGTTCATTTGCTTTGCCTGAAGCAACAAGGTCTCTTAGCATCGCAATATTTATACTTTTTTCATATCTTTTCTGATCAATGAACTCCGGATCTAATCCAAAGCAAATATTTTGTTGAAGATTGGCGTTAAGTATAGTGGATTTTTGAGATGCATAAGAAATTATGTTCTGAACTTTTCTAGATAGATAATAATCTGAAATAACAACACCATCAATTTTATAATGACCACTTGTTGGAAATACTAATCCTGAAATTATATCTAATAAAGTAGTTTTTCCTGATCCACTCTTACCAACAATACCAATTGTGGTATTTTTTTTTATTTCTAAATTTATATTTTTTAGAATAGTCTTGTTATAATCGTATTCGAAAAAAATATTTTCTAGTAAGATTGATTTTTCAAAATTAATTTTTTCATCATGAAATTTAACCAAGGGATTTAAATCAAATTCATTTTGCATACTTGCCAAAGCTGGTGCAGAGTATTTAATTTGATAGTAAAAAAAAATAATTTTATTTAAAGATGGAATTATTCTATAGCTTATGGCTGCAAAAAAAGTACATATCGCAATAATTTGAGTAGGCGTATAATTTAAATGCTTCAAATAAAAAATGGTTAGGATCAATCCTATCAATCCTGTTATTTCAAATAATGAATGGGGCACTCTTTGTAGAGTTGCAACTTTTGCGTCTAGCTTTGATATAGAATGTTGAGAATTAAAAAAATCTAAAAAAGCAAAATTTTTCTTCCCGAGCAATATAACTTCTCTTATGTTGTTAAGTAAATTTGAAAAAGATTCAAATTTTTTCAACAGCTCTGATTGCCTAGTTTTGCCAAATTTTTTTATTTTTTTACTTAACAATTTAGCAGCTACTATTGCAGCCAAAAGAAAGGAAAAAATTATAAAAAAAATATTTCCTTGTCTAAAAACAAAAATTAATGCGACCAACGAAATCACGATTAATACCTCCGAGGCAATATACAATAGTGAAGCTATAGAACCGTTAGATATATCATCAATTTTTCGATTTATATTATTGTTCATTTCAGAATTTTTTTTAGTTGAATGGTATAAGTAATTTTGTGTGAGATAATTTGACATTAGTCTATTTGTTAGATTTGCTTTTATCTTTCCAACAAAATTTGTGATCAAATAAACCGAGAGTAATATGAATAGATGCTTAAATAAATACAATAAAATAATCATCAAAGAAATTATAGTCAATAAATTATTCTGGCTGCTCATTAATAAAAATTCAGGAATATAAAATGAATAGGGAGGATTTGATAAATTGATCAAAAAATTTGGATCTAATATGAGTGCAATTAATGGAATTAACATGCCAATACCAAACATTTCTAAAACCGAGGTAAATGAAAATATGGCAATAAATATATATAAAGAAAAGGGCTGATGTAACTTGGCGAGTTTGAAAATTTGTAATATTGATTGCATAATATAAATGGTTACTACTTAATTAATTTATAAAAAATAAGCAAATAGTTTAAGATTAATATATCAGAATAATTGTGAAAATAATTTTAGGAATTAACTCTCTTCACTCGGATAGCTCCGCATGTATTATAAACAACGGAGAATTAGTTTGCGCCTTAGAAGAAGAGAGACTTAATAGAAAGAAACATACTACGCTATTTCCAATACTGGCCATTGAAGAGTGCATCAAAATATCCGGCATAAGCCAAAATTCTATCACTGATATTGCAATTAATAGCAATCCCAAAAGTAACTTCTGGCCAAAAGCATTTTTTACTTTAAAAAATATTAACATAAATAAAAATAATGAATTTTTCAAAAGATTTAAAAGCAAAAATAATTTAAAGAATCTAATATGTGAAAAATTAAATATTAAATCTAATACCAAATTTCACAATATAGAGCATCATCTCTCTCATATTGCATCAGCATATTTTCCTTCTGGCTTCAATAGAACAAACGCTCTTTCCATAGATGGGTCTGGTGATTTTGCAAGTTTAACAATCGGAGAATGTGACAATCAAAAAATTAAAATTACTAATAAAATGCACTTTCCGAATTCATTGGGTATTTTTTATCAAGCAATGACTCAGTTTTTGGGTTTCAAAAATTACGGAGATGAATATAAAATTATGGGTTTGGCTCCATATGGAACTCCCATATATTTAGAAAAAATAAAAAATAACCTTTTTAAAGAAACAAAATTATTTTTCGAATTAAATCAAAAATTTTTTCTTCACAGTAATATAAATTTTAAATATCAAAATGAATTATCGGAAAGTATGAATGATATATACAATGATAAACTTAATTTTCTTTTTCAAAACGATATAAAAAACTCTAATAATTTAGAAAATTTTAAAAAAGACTTTGCAGCATCTATACAAAAAACATTTGAATTTTTTTTTGAAAAAATTTTAAACCACATTTCAGAAAAAAAATTTTCTACCAATCTTGTTTATGCCGGAGGATGCGCTCTAAACTCATCTGCAAATAATATGCTAGTATCAAAAAAATATTTTGACAATTTTTATATACCTGTAGCCCCCGGAGACAATGGCGGTGCCATAGGTGCGGCTCTATTAGTAAACTCAAAGTACAATGCAAGTTGCATAAATGCTTCTAGCGCGTATCTGGGAAGTTCTTATAACAATGCTGAAATTGAGCTGGCAATAAACAGTAAGTTTAAAAACTTAATCAAATTTCAAAAACTTAATGACATGCTCGAAACTTGTGAGATTGCATCCGATATGCTTTCAAACGGAAAAGTTTTGGGATGGTTTCAAGAAAAAATGGAATTTGGTCCAAGAGCTTTGGGGAACAGATCTATTTTGGCAGATCCACGAAACCCCAACATGAAAAACATAATAAATTCTAAGATTAAAAGAAGAGAAAGTTTTAG
>TARA_B110000977_G_scaffold169845_1_pt1 | contig 16524 bp, 15 predicted proteins | sample TARA_B110000977 | Tara Oceans TARA_B110000977 (sample SAMEA4397798) | marine metagenome | biome: Polar Biome; feature: [SRF] surface water layer (ENVO:00010504); material: water (ENVO:00002006), including particulate matter (ENVO:01000060) such as... | depth 5 m | reverse complement strand
CTGAGCTAGACCGAGCCCTCGATCCCCCAGAGCTCAATCCTTCCGTACCGTACGCGCGGCGGGGCGGTGGTTTCGGGGGCGACGGCGGCGCCCCCGTGTTGTCCAAGCCGTAGTAGTGTAACAGAATCGCGTGTATTCTCGGCGGCGGGGTTTCGCTTGGCGCGTTCGCGATGAATCGTTCCAGCATCCCGCGCATGTCGAGGGTCCATTTCGGTAGGAAAAGCGAAGAGAACGTTGGGTGTTTCGTGGGCGCCGGGACGTAAGGCAGGGCGTAGTACGGCAGAAACTCGGGGTTCGCCGCGGCGTCCGCGCCCCTGGTTTCGATGAACTCCCTCAAACGCTTCATGCCCACCTGCGATTGGAAAAGAAAAGGGTCAGTCCCGAGTCTTGAGTGGTAAGACTTGCTGACTGCACTCCATACGTGGCATCAAACAACGTACGCTTAAATCCACGCCCCCGCTCGGTATCGCGCTCGGCTTGAGTGAAACGCCTTCACGTAAACCTTTCTTGCCCCCAGCCGACGGCAACGCGGGGAACACGGCGAAGTATATCTGCAGCCAGAACTCCACTTTCTGCGCGTCAGGGTCCGTGAGCCGGTACTGCGTTGGGATACACGCGTCGTACAGACGGTAAAAGTTAACTCGGTCGCCGTCTTCGAAGAAAGCCATGAGCTCGAAAAACAAATCGCCGGATGGTTTGTGTCGTGATGCGGGCCCGCGGTTATTGTCCAAAGGCTTCTCCGCGCGACTTCGCTCGCGCTGGAAAGCCTGTTTTTCGGGTTTAATGTGGTGGGTAGGGGCGGAGACGGGGGTTAGACGACGAGAGACGCGACGGACGGGTGCGCCACTGACCACACACGGCCGTGCGTGACGCACGGCCGTGCTTCACGAAACAAGTGGCGGGAAACGCGGTCGCCGGGTCGTTCCAGGGAAACACGAAGCGTGTAATGTCCTTCGGGAATGCGCACCTCGTACGCGCCCGAACACCGGTGATGTTGCAGGTACTCGGAAACGAGCTGCGCGAGCTCCACCTCCACGGTCGCGTCCGCCATCACCGAGTTGACCGCGGCTGCCGTGCGCAGCTTCACACCGGACATGCCGTGCGTTCGTGACGCCTCCGCGCTGCCTCACGCCGCCTGCCCACACAGGTGTGAAGACGCGGGCTCTTGGACGAGGAAACGGTCTCAAACGGCAACCTCTGCTACCGGAAAGTTTCTCGGCGCGCGGCGCGGTCGGGGTGCGAACCCCTTTCCACCCCCTTTCCAGTTGTCGCTTTTTGAGCGCGTGAGTGTGACTGGACTGGATAGCTTTTTTCTGGCGCACGGTTCGCGTCCATCGCGAGGCGCGCCGTGACCCCTCCGACACGGAGTGCCCTGATGTCCGTCTCCGCCCTGTCTTTGACCTTCGGGTCGTTGGTTTTGCCGCGCCGCGTTTCGTCGCGCCGCGCACCGATCGCGACTGTGCCCAAGCCGAACGTCTCATCATCACGATCGGTTTTGCTGCACGCGAAGAAAGACTCGAAAGATTCGTACGGCGGAGGCGACGAAGATTTCGACGACTTCAACACGTACGACGACTTCGACGATATCGACCGCAGCGGTTCCGGGAGCGGTTCCGGAGGCGGTGCCGGCACCGGCAAGAAAAGTGACCCTAAAAAAGGCGCGGCGAAACGGGCGAAGAAGAGCAAATACGCGGATGATGAACTCGCCCCTATTGCGTCCAATGTTTCAAAGCTGATCAGGGAGAAAGCGGGAAAGAAAGTCGAGAAGGGCGCCATAGGGAGCTCGCTCGATATCGGCAGCTCCCTCGACACCGGGGACGGGGACGGGTTCGAACCCCCGATGGAGGCGTGGAAAGGCGGGACCTTAAACTTCGGGGACGTTTTGGGAACCTCGGATGCGTTTTCCATGGACGACGGGGACTGGCCTGATAACGACAGTAACACCAACTTCGCAAACGCCGCGCCCGTGGTGATGGTGGCGCAGGAACGCGTGAAGAAAGAGAAATCAGTGGACGAACTGAAACCCGTGGAGCCTGCTGATGAAGCCAAAGGGTCGAAAAAAGCGAAAACAACGCTGTGCAAGTGGGGCTGGTCTGGGAGCGACGTCGAGGCGGCGCTCGTCGCGACGGCGTCGGCGACGGCGTCCGCGGTGGAGCAAGGGCAAGCCGCGTTTAACAAACAACGACAAGTCACCGCGCTGGACTGGCTGTTACTAAACGCGCCTGAGAACTCGGTGCCGGTTGATTACCGGAACGACGCGATGAAAGCCAGGTCGTGAAGAAGGGTCGTTTTGGGATTTGCCGACAGTTCGCCCACTGCTCTGTGACTCGCTTACTAGCCAGAGAGGGCGTATCAAGGTTTTAAAGATCCATCAAAGACAACGAGCGCGTGTTGAAAAAATAATCTGTCTGGTATGAAGCCACGTGTTACGTAGTTACGTTCGTGCCACCAGCACCGCGGTCAGGGGTCCGTGATCGGATAGGTCGAACTCAGCGGGAGAGGGCCACACCCCCCTCTGCATCGGTTCGGGGAGCGTGGCGTTTTTCACGGCGAGGTCGCCCTTGGCGGGTCCTTTCGTGAAATCCAAAAAAAAGTCGTCGTCATCCACCGTGAACCCCGCCAGCACCGCCGGCGACGCGGCGGTGGCCATCAAGTCCCCTACCACGTCCCAAGGCCCCTCCTCGATGTCCTGGCTCGCCCGAATGGCTTTGTACGCGGATTCCATTGTTTCCACGTCGAGTTTCCGGATAAACTCGGAAAAATCCACCCGACCGTCCCCGTCTTTGTCGCAGTCTTGCGATAAATAAAAGAAAGTGTCAGTCTTGTATGGGAAAACAGTGTGCCTGGATTTGGAAAAGGGCCAACACGAACCTTCGTACAGCAAGTCTATTTCACTTTGAATCAGCCCGGGGCTGCCCTCCCCGGTCAAATCGAGCATCGCGACCGCCACGCGGAACTCCTCCACCGTGATTCCGGAGGTGTCGTCGACGTCGAAAAACGCAAACGCCTTTTTGTTGCTCTGCAAACCTGCGCGTGTGCGGGAAAAAGGTCAGTCTTGTATGGCCGTGTGCGTGAGTAATCACAGTGGGGACAATCGGCAAACAGCGGCCGAAATGCGATTCGGGAAAGCCAAAAAAGACGTACCCTTCTCTAACATCTTCGCCTGGATCATGGCGTAAATCGCGGTTTTCCAGGACGGCCCGGGCACCGTCGCGTCCACCGCGTTTATCTGTCTCGTCGGGTTCAACACGAAAATATGATCAACACCAACCACCTTGCCGTGGTGGTTCAAGTGCGAGATCCAGTGTTGGGTGGTGTCCAATTCGCACGTTTCGTCGCTCGAAACCGAAACCTGCGCTTCGCTTTCAATTCTTTGGGTCTCACTCGTGTCGTTCCCGCACCCGCCGCGACACGCCTCGAACGCGGAAACGAAGCCCTGCGAAGTCAGGAACCTCGCCACGCTGCCCCGCGAAGTGCCGTTGAAGTCGCCGCACATAACAACGGGCAACCGGCGCGACGACCCGCCGTTGTCCACAACCGCGCGCGTCGCGGAGGTTTGGTACGCGTGCAGGTACTCCAAAATCTTGAAGCTCTCCCGTAACCGAATCAGTGTGGAGTTGGCGTTGTGAGGGAACAGCAGGTGGGTGTTCACCACGAGCAGGTCTTCATGGGAGGGAACGACGGACCCTTGCGACGTGTCGTTCGCGGAAATATTGATGACGTCGTCGCCGTCACCAACAACTCGCCGCCGCAGATGCAAAAGCGTCGCGACTCGGTCGCCGCAGTCGTTGAACAAAACGTCCTTGGCTTCCACAACTAAAAAGCTTTTCTTGCGCACCGCGGTGAGGAGCCCGTCCGGCCTGTTCCCGGTACGCTTGGTGACGTGCAGTGCGTACCCCGCGTCGCGCAAGCGGGTCTCGTAAAGCAACCGCGTGGCGTCGTTTGCGTGCCAGAACTCCTGCAAACACAAAACGTCCGAGCTCGTGTTCGCGAGGAAATCAAGCACCCGCGTTTGCCGGTCAAGCGCGGTTGCCATGTCTTGCGATTCCATCACCACCGTACCGTCGGGCTGGTAAAAGCGCTTGTAACAAGGCGCGAGCACGTTGAAGGTCGTGATCGTCATCGGGGGGGCGCCGTCGGCGGCGTTCGATGGCGACGACGATGAGCTCGCAGATGATGATGATGACGAGGACGTCACCGAAAACGTGACGCGCCTTCGCGACACAGGCGCAGGCAATCGACGACCCGAGTCCGGTCGCCGGTCGCGCCCTCCTGGCGCGGGGCTACGCGTGCGCGAATCGCACCAACGCGCGGTAACGCAGGGAAGATGCGTCGCCATGGCGCGGCGGTCAATGCGTGCGCCCCGCCGTCGATGGGGTATCCGCCAAAATGCCCCGCTGTCAGAGTTTTCTTTTTCACCAGCAGAAAAGAAAGGCACCTCATCACGAAACCTTTTCCACCTCTCCTCGTGCGTCTCGTCACTCCATCTCGCGCGTGGTCGTCGTCCTGGGGGTCACGGACACGTCGCGTCCGGCCCGGTGCGGTTACAGGCGCGATGGAGGCGATATCCAACGCCTGCGCGGTGGAACCGGATTGCGCGCGGTACCAGATCTTCGGCACGTTGCCCTCTAGTGTGCATTCGGCCGCCGACGAAAAAGACGAAAACGACGATGCGGCGGTCGCGGAGGCGCTGGAGGCCACGAGGGCGGCGTGCATGTCTCACCTGGAGCGTTTCGTTGAGGGGTACATCTGGCAGAAAGGCCCTTTCCAGTTACAGGTCGTGGCGAGCACTTTGGGTGGTGTCTGTACCGAGCGCGAAAAGAAAAATGGCGTCCCCGCGCATCTTTCCGGCACCACCAGGTTCGGGGACAACATAGAAGACGAGTGGTTCATCGTGTGGATGCTCAAGGAGCTTACGGTTCGGTTCCCAAGCCTTGTTGCCCGGGTGTGGGACGACGACGGCGAGTTCCTTCTCATCGAAACCGCGTTTCACCTGCCCAAGTGGGTAAAACCGGACGCGGTCGCGAACCGGGTGTGGCTCAAAAGCGGCGCGCTGCACGTCGTGCCGCCCAGCGCGGACGAAGGGTTAGGGGACTGGGCGAGGCCGGCCAGTAAGTTTGTGGAAGCAGGAGTGGAAGTAGACGCGAAGTCGACCAATTTGAAGACCCGTGGAAACACACGCCAAGCACAAAAGCAGGACAAAAAAGAAAGAGACACCCCTCCCCCCCTGACCGTGGAGGCGGCGCTGTGGCTGGTGCGGGGCGGCGACGGAAGCTTGGTGACAGAAAATAAAAGCACCAAAGCCAGTAAAGAGGTGAACGCCGCGCTTGACGAACGTCTTGCGAAATACCCGGAAGCCGCGATCGAGTCGATGCACAGGTGCGTCGCGATGCTCCCGGGCCGTATTCACCTCCTCCTAAAAAAGGAACCCACGCTCATCGCGGCGGCGGTGGAGACGTTTTACCTGCGCGAGCCGGGGGCGCTAGGGGGCGCGGCGCGGCATTTGTTTTTCCCCCTGGAGAACATGCAAAACGTTTTGGTCACAACCACCAAGTGTTTGTTCGCGCAGATGGACAGGCAGCGGTTCGAGCCCAGCAAAGGCTGGGCTGTGGCGCTGCCGGGAGCAAGAGGTGAGTATTTCCCATTTACCACATTCCGCCTCCCTGATTGCCCATACGAGACTGACACTTTCGGCTTTTATCTCAAGCGGCGAGCGCGCGCCAGAAAAGCGCGGACGCTCTCGGGGCGAAAATAACAGCCGGGTTTGAAATCCTCGCCGCTAGGTGGGAAAAGGAGCTCGGGGTGAGTTTAAGGGAAACCGGGGAGACTGGGGACAACGATGGTACGGGTGGTACTGGTGGTACTGATGGTACTGATGGTACGGATGGTACGGATGGTACGAATGGTACGGATGGTACTAATGATACTAATGGTACTACTGGTACTTCCAAGCAGACACCCGAGCAGACACAGAAACCTCAAAAGAGCAACACTTTTGACAAGACCCGCGTGGCTTTTTTCGCCAGCCTCACTCGCAACGGGTATTTCGGTGGCGAAATGCAGGGAAGCAAGGAGTGGCGCCGTTTACACGACCTGGCCACGGCGCAGTACGAAAACGCGTCGTGGTCGGAAAAAGCGCGCGTCGCGTGCGTTTCGCCCGCCACGCGAGCCAAAGAAGCGTTATCTACAGAGGCTCTATCTGAAGTCAGCACCAGCGATACCAGCGATACCACGTATGTTGTTGATACCGAACGCATTTTCGACGCCGCGGACTCGGACTCCTGGATGTCGTCGTACTCGGGGGCGCCTGATGACCCGCTGGAGATCGCGCTTTCGCGACGGGAAGGCGAACAAACGCGGCGGGCGACACAAAGTTCTTCGCCTTCAAAAAGAAAAGGCAAGGAACCTGGAGAGCGCGACGACCACGAAAATGACCCCCTCGCCGAGATGTCGCGAAGGCTGGCGCAGTTCATGGGCGAAAAGTCCGGCGTGGAGGGCGTGGAGGACGTGCTTTTGAGAACGAGCGCGACAAAAGACGCAAAAGAAGACGCGAATCAAAGCGAAAGCGAAAACGAAAACGAAACTCAAAACGACGCCGACGACGCCGGCGCGTCGCTGTTGGACGCGCGCGCTTTTCTAAAAGAGCTCAACGGCGCGCTGGGAATTTTGGGTGACGGTGTTGGTGGCGGCAAACCTGGGGACAAGAAGAAAGAGGCAAGAGTCATATTGGAAGGCACGTACACGGACTCGGACGACGACTTCTCGGACAGCTCGGATGATTCGGATTCAGACGACTCGGATTCAGACGACGAGTCGCCGGACTCGCGCGCGGACGACGCTCGACCGAAGCCGCCGGCCGGCGCAGAGACGATGCGGACCGGAACCGATAAGAAAGAGGGACACTACGTGTATGAGAACGCCTCTGGGGGTGACTGGGGGGGCGCTGCGTTTAGTTTGGAGTACGAACGCGCGATGCGAAGGCAGCTGGAGGGAACTAAGGTGGCGTCATCGTTTGGGAAACAAAAGGCGGGCGAACAAGGCGAGCGGGCAACGACGGGGGAAAGCGACGAAAACAAAAACAAAAACAAGACGGCGCGTTCGAAAATCCTCCCGCGCGGGTTCGAAGGACGGCGCCCGCGTGCGTTTCAGAGCGACCAGAAAACCGCTGCAGGCGCGGATGGCGAATCCGAAGATGTGTCATCTTCAGACGACAGCGATAGCGGGCTCGGTTCCGACGACGGCGACGCCCTTAACGTGAACCTCAACCTGGTGCAAAACATGCTCGCGAGTTTCCGCGGACAAGCCGGCGCGGCGGGCCCGGCGTCGCAGCTCCTGGCGAGCATGGGCGTGGACCAAGTCGGGTTCGGGAACTTGCACAGCGACGACGACGAGGATGCAGAGGAAGATGGCAATGCCACGAGGTGTTGAGTTAGAGAGTTGTCACATAGTTGCGGTTGTTATGGTTGAGTTCTCACACAAGCCTCATCAGCTCGTTTTCCCAACAAGAAAAGCGTTTCAAAGAATCCACGAAATCCTGATCGAATCGCCGTTACCACGGCTCCAACAGAATTCGGAGCACCAGGATGCTTTCGCTGTCCGCCACCGCCTCCCTCGCGTCGGCCGTTCCAGCGCGCCGCACCGCGGTTTGCCGCCGCGCGTCCGCGCTTCCCAGCAGACGCGTGGCATGCAAGGTGCGTTTCACTTTTCGTTTCCCGTCCCGGGGGTCCGGTCGTGTTTCGTTCAAATCACGTATTCTCATCCGCAAATCCGGCTTCAACCCTAACCCTCCAATTTGCCATCGCGTCTTCCCTGACCCACGTGCTCTGCCCTGACTCTCCAAAAGGCCATGCCCACCGGGAAGGAGCCCCCGTGCGAACACTTCATCGCGATTGACGACTTGACCAAGGAAAAGGTACAGCTGTTGCTGGACCGCGCGGCAGAGATCAAGGCCAAGTTATCATCGGGGGACCGATCGTTTCGGCCATTCGAAGGCAAGACGCTTTGCATGATCTTCACAAAGCCGAGCCTGCGCACGCGGGTGAGCTTTGAGGTGGGGTTCCACCTGCTTGGCGGGCACGCGGTTTACCTAGGCCCCAATGACATCGGCTTCGGGGGACGGGAAGAAACCAGGGACATCGCGCGTGTGTTGTCCCGGTTCAACGACATAATCATGGCGCGCACGTTCGCGCACCAAGACGTGTTGGACCTGGCGAAGTTCGGAAGCGTCCCCGTTGTCAACGGGTTGACCGATTTCAACCACCCGTGCCAGATAATGGCGGATGCGCTTACCATCCAAGAGGCGTTCGGGTCCGTGGAGGGGCGGAAGGTGGTGTACGTAGGGGACGGGAACAACATTGTCCACAGTTGGATCGAATTCGCCGCGGTGTATCCCATTCACTTTGTTTGTTGCTGTCCCGTCGGGTTCGAACCGGACTCTAAACTTTTAAAGCGAGCCAGGGCGACGGGAGTCAGCACGATTGAAGTGCGACACGACCCGCAAGAAGCGGTGATTGGCGCGGACGTGATTTACGGAGACGTCTGGGCGTCAATGAACGCGGGACAGAAAGAAGAAGGCGAAGAGCGGTACGCCGCGTTTGACGGGTTCCAAATAAACGGCGCGCTGATGGCCAGGGCCGGCCCGCAGGTACGTATTTCCCACCCATCACATTCCGCCTCCCTGATTGCCCATACTCGTACCAGAAGGGACTATTACCTCTGCCCTGACTGTTTGTCCATACATCGCGATATACAAGACTGACACTTCTTTTTTATATCGCAGTGCAAATTCATGCACTGCCTCCCCGCGGAGCGCGGGTTGGAGTGCACGGACGAAGTCATGGAAGCCGACTACTCCCTGGTGTTCCAGGAGGCGGAAAACAGAATGCACGCGCAAAACGCAATCATGCTGGACTTGCTGGGGTGCTGAGAGGAGCCGTGTGTTTCACCTACAGTACCCTACTCCGATTGATAAAAACGAGTTGACGAAATCGATTGCGTGTGACCCGTTTGGCATTTCACGCTTTTGTTTCTCCACATTTTCTCACTCTTACTTCCCCCGGCCGAACCACCTCCACGGCTTCAACGCATCCGGCACCAAGGAAGACACGTAGCTCAGTTTGGGTTGCTTGAAATACACGCTTTCGCAATCGCGCGACGCGAGGTCCCAACTCTCGCCGAAGACGTGCACTTTTTTCGTGACGTTTTTTTCCTGATCCTCCAGCTCGCCCCCCGCGTGCGTCCACGCTAAAATGCTCCCACGCAGATTGTACGCCTCCATGTTCCGCCCGCTCCGCAGCTTCTCCACGTATCCCGCGCTGCGGTACCCGATGGTGCAGTACGCCACCACGACGTGGTCGTCCAAGGAACGCGGGTCGGCCAACAAATTCGCCTCAAACGCCTTTTTCGTCACCGCGTTTTTAATCACGCTCACCTCCGTCTCGTCATGCGTGCGCACGTCAACCACCACCACGGGCTTGGCGTTGAACGTGTACTTACCAGGGTTACCGGCGCTTTGGCTCAACAACACTTCAGGCGTGATTTCCGGGGCGTTCGGGAACTTGGGAGAGAACTCGTCGACCAAACTCGCGATCTTTTTCTTTCTCTCCGCATCATTCGTGGTCGCCACCATTTCCGAATCCACCGATGTCGAAAACGGAACGCTTCGGGGGCGGTGGGTTCGGGAACGTTTGGTGGATTTGCCGGGTGCGGTACGAGTGGGGACGCGCGCGACGCACGTCGCGGTGGCAGGGCACGTCAGGCTGGAGCCTGGGGGCACACCGTGCGAGACTGAATGAAAGTGTCGAGAAAATGACGTGGCGTTGGAAACAGTCGTCACTTTTTCGAGCGCAACGCAATGTCGGCGGCCGCCTTCGCCTCCGCGGTACCCGCGACGGGTGCGTGGGGACCGCGCGCGTGCTCGTGTTTGTCGCACCGCGCGCGCGCCAGCCCCACCGTGTGTCCTTCCCAAGGCGTCTCGCGCAGGCCCTTACCCGCCGTCCGCGCCGCCGCCGCGGACAACGCGGATGCCGCTGCGGCGGTCGCGTTTGACGACGGCCCCACTCAGGTTCCAAGGGCCAAGGGCGTCCAGGATGGCGAGTGGAACGACGCTGACGCGCGTTTGGTGGAGCAGTCCTTAAGTGACGCGCGTGCGACGTACGCGCGTTCGGTTTTACCCGCGGCGCCTTCCGCGGATGCGCTTCTCGCGTCCCTGGCGCTTCCCAAATTCCACCTCCTCGGTTTAACGCTAGCGGAGTTGAAAACGTTCGCGGTGGATAACGGTTTGCCCTCCTTCCGAGGCAAGCAGATCCGGGACCACTTGTACGGCCCTACGCCGGTGAGAACTATAGACGACCTGACTGCGTTACCCAAAACCGTGCGGGATTCGTTGAAGGAGCGGAACGTGCAAATCGGGAGGAGCGAAGTACACACCGTCGCGGCCGCGACGGACGGCACGGTGAAGCTGCTTTTGCGGTTACACGACGACCGCGTGGTGGAAACCGTGGGGATTCCCGCCACGGAGAACGGCAAGAACCGGTTAACCGCGTGCGTCTCTTCACAGGTAGGGTGCCCGATGCGGTGCGTGTTTTGCGCCACCGGGAAGGGCGGGTTCGCCCGGAACTTAGCGGCGCACGAAATCGTCGACCAAGTCGTGGCGCTTGAGGAACACTTCGGAACGAGGGTGACGAACGTGGTGTTCATGGGAATGGGCGAGCCTTTGTTAAACGTGCCCAACGTCTTGAGAGCGCACGACGCGCTGAACAAAGAGGTTGGCATCGGGGCGAGGCACATCACGATCAGCACGGTTGGGGTACGGGGGAGTTTAGAGAAGCTCGCGGCGGCGCAACTGCAATCGACGCTGGCGGTTTCCCTGCACGCGCCTACGCAAGAGTTGCGGGAAACGATAATTCCGTCCGCCAAGGCGTACCCTTTGAACGACCTACTAGACGACTGCGAGCAGTACTTCGTGGCCACTGGTAGACGGGTCACGTTCGAGTACACCTTGCTGGCGGGGGTGAACGACAGCGAGGAACAAGCGGAGGCGCTTGCGAAACTGCTGTACACCAAAAAACTCGCCTCGCACGTCAACCTGATCCCGTACAACGCCGTGGACGAGGGTGAGGAGTTCAAACGGCCCACGCGCGCGGCGGTGTTCCGGTTCCGGGACGTGTTGGAGGAGATGAACGTCCCGGCCAGTATCCGGCAAACGCGCGGACTGGAAGCCGCGGCGGCGTGCGGGCAGCTGCGGAACGCGTTTCAAAAGGACCCGATTGAGGCGGGCGCGGTTTAAGGCGAACACGAAACGTCGGTAGTTGTTATCAAAACAAAATGTGCACTATACTTAGGGTAGACCGTAGTAGACTAGTTATAGTATGAACCCTGGTGACTGTACGTCTTTTTAGTGACACCCCCCGTATTCTAAATAAACCACAGACAAGACTGGAACTACGACGTATACACAGTCAAATGCGTTAAGTCGGAACCCTTCATGCGGCGTTTTTCGCCGCCGTCGCTTCCTCGAGCCAGCGCCAGGTTTGGTTTTTGGGATCGATCCCTTTTTTCTTTTTCAGCTCGGTCGCGAGTGAAAACGTGTCCAGCGCGACGGGGTGCGTTAAGATGATTATTGCCGCGGCGGACCGCGGCGAGAGGGTTTCAAACAGCTTGCAGGTTCCGCAGTGGTGCAGTCTCATTTCTTCTTGTAGGCCTTCAAACATGACGGTGGCGGCGGTGGTTTCGCTTTCGCTCGATTCGCCGCCGCCGCCGTGTAACCCGTGTAACCCGTCCACGAGCTCTTTCTTCGGAACCCGGTACAGCGAATCAGACGCAACCGTCATGCCGTTCACGGTTTTCGTGTTCGGTAAAGGGCGCAAAAACAGCACCCTGGCGCGTTGCATCAGCACCGCCTTTCGCGCGCCCAGAAACTCGTCGCTCCATTGGATGATTTTATTAACCTCGCTCGGGGGCAGGGTTTCAATAACAGACTCGCAGATGTCGTCCCAGTCGCCTTTCATCAAAGTGCGGTCCACCACTGATTTCACCAGGTACGCGCACGAGGTTGGACAGATGCTGGAAAAACCGCCTCTTCCGCACGCCGCCGGGTCGCAGTCGTCGTCCAGCATCTGAATCGTCGCCATCTGCGTGGTGAAAAACGAAACGTCTGGGCGGTGCCGTCGGGCGTCTGCGATAAATAAAAGAAAGTGTCAGTCTTGTTTGGGCAAACGTGGAGGCGGGATTTGGGAAATAAAATACGTACCTGCCACCACGCCGACGACGTCATTCACCGCGTCCCGCACGTCGGCATCCGAGGCACCGATAAACAGCAACCCCTTGAGTTTCTCAACTCCCACGTCGTACAGCTTAGTCACGCCCGCGAAGAAAAGCTCGGCGTCGGCGAAGGACTTGAACTTACCAGTCGCGCTGGGTGTTTTCTTTTTTTTGTCACTGTTAACAGCTCCTCCGCGCTTCAAGGCGTCGGCGACTTCGAGCGCAAACCAAAACTTTTTGTGCGTCCGCTGTGCTATGCTTTCGTCTTTCGCCGCGACGGTCGTGGCGATGATGTCCTTCAGGCGCGACTCGCCCTTGTCATCCCCCACCACGTAGTGCGCGTGCGGGTCCCACAAATCCAACTCTTGCGTGGAGTTGGTGCCCGAGTCGGGCGGATCCGGGAAGTTTTCGGGATCGTCGCGAAGCGACTTTGACGGCTGTTTTGACGGTTGTTTCGACCCGCCGCCGTCGCCAAAGGGTCCATGGGAGTCCGAGTCCGTGCTAGTGGCTAAAACAGAAGTGGACTTGCCATGCGATTTCTGCATTTCAAGAATTTGCGCCCTGAGTGCATCCACGGTGCGCTCCAGATCATCCAGCTTGTTTTTTTTCCGTTCGCGGTACCGCTTCTGCACCTCGGCCTGGTTCGCGTTGACCCTACGCTTCCGACCGGCCGGCACCACGTGGCCACCGCCGGCCGTGCGCTCGAGCTCATCGCCTTCCACCTTGCTTCCGTCGAACCCCCCGTCGCTGTCGATTCCGTGGTCGGCCGAACCAACCCCGCCCGAAGTTACCGGCAGGGAGTTCGGGAATTGCAGATCGTGCGCCACGTCGGGGAACGGGCTGAAGTCCAGACGCTCACCGGGGGACAAAAGCATTTCAAGCGCGTTCTCGAACGTGTTCGTGTCCAGGAGCACGTGGGCGTGCTCGAACGCGTCATCGGGGGTGTCGTGGGACATCACGCACGCGCGTTTGTTACCTTCGAAGGTACTTTTTATGGAAGCCAGAAAATCTCGCAAAACGCGTGACTCGAGAAGCAAGAAGCGTGTGGAACTTGATCAAAGCACCGAAGAAGTCGCGACGCGGGTCCGGGGTCGGGAAGGTGGAGCGTTCCTGCGCGGACGCGAGCCGAAGCGCGGTGCGGCGAGATTTGGCAGCCGAGCCAACGACGTTTACGGGATGATCAATGCTGCCCGAAGTCGCAATAAGGAATAAGTGTCAGACACTGTCGTCAACAATGCGTGTGCCGTTTCGCAAGGGACGCAGTTGAAAGGCAAGCTTCAAAGGCGTGTCAGCTTGGGCTCGTCGATGTAGGCTTCAAATTCGACTTTCAACAAGGAAATCCTCCTGTCAACCGCGAGCAATTTGGATGTTGCTGCTGCTGGCACAGCATCACAATTTCTATTTCCGCGCTAACATTTCCTCTCGCGTTTGGGCGCTCGCCTGCGCGACGGCGTTCGCGGCGTTCGCCCACCCCTCACACGCGCGCGCACTCTCCGTCCACGCCAGGAGACGGAGCCGCGATACGCGCGGGTGACCCGGCTCCGTTTGCGTCGGTCGGGTTGCCCGGTGTTTCCGTTCTCAGGGAGACTTGGTTTTTGCTGATTCCGAGTGTGGGTTCCGCTGGTAGCCCGTGTGCCCCGACGTGATCCTGCGACTCGCGGGTGTTCGCGCCGCGACGGCTCTTCCCCAGGCGCTTCGCCCCGCCTAGATTCCCGCCGCAGCAGGGCACGGCACGTCCCGCGCGATGGCTCTTCTCGCCGGAACCCTCTATGCGACTTCGCCCCGGCCCCGGCGCGCGCTCGCGGCGGTGTGCTGTGCGTGTTTCCTCGCCCTCTTGCTGCCGAGCGCGCGCGCGTCGGATTACGACGGCGACTACGCGCTGTACTCCGGGTACCACTCCGGGTGCCAGGCCGTGAAACTCGGGATCGAGGGCCCGGGGGTCAACGTGACTGGCGGGGTGGTGGAGACGACGACGAACGTGACAGACGGCTCGGGTGTTGATGCGACCGGGTCGGTGTTGTACGCGCGATTTCACGTGCGCACGCCGTCTTCGTACCAACTCACGCGCCTGACGCAAGCCGGAGCCGGAGGAGGCACACCACACACAAGTAAGTACTACACCTTGTTCACGCTCGGCGGCAGCGGAGAGCGAGGCGAGGGCGGGTACTTTGGCGGGTTCAAGGCGCAAAGCGGCGCCGCGACCGAAACGGGGATTTTGTTTTTCGGGCAAAGAGGCGCCACGCCCGAACTCGACGTGGTTTTGTCGGAATCGTCTAGCCAAAGACTCAACGGCGAAAACACGCGGGTGGAGTTTGCGTTTGCGCTGAAAGGCGGGGGCGGGACGGGTTTTGCGCACGACTGCTCGTCCCTTTCGATGTACGCGGACGGCGAGTTGGTTTTAGTTGAACCCTGCGTGGCTTTGGATCAAACTTTGGTGGATGGTAACTCCGCGGCGTTTGCAATTGCGCGCGCGCTTAGCGGACCGCTTTCCATAGGCGCGGGCGGCCACGACAAAACAAACTCGCCTTTCGTGGACCCGTTCCAGGACACGGACGGGGGGTGTTTCTCCCCGAACAAGGAGTGGACCAACGAGCTCGCCCGGGGAACGGCGGAACCGGTTGGCGATTCGGTGTGCGGCGCCAAGAACCGCTGGGGCGAACTTGACGGCGGCGACGTGCTTTGGTGTCCGTCAGGGTGGGACGGACAGTTTCCGGATTTAAAAACATTCGCTGCACGTGCCGGGTTCGACCCACGGCAACACGACTGCGAAGCCGTGGCGTACGCCCCAGCTGCGCCCATGTATAGCGGCGGGCCCGGGCTGGGCGACGAAAAGTGGCAGCGGAACAACATGGCGCTCGGCGACGATTCACACCGAAACTTTCCCTCGATCACCACGGCGTACGACGAGGCGCACGTTAACTTGCGACGCCTGGGAAAACCTCCCAAAGACCATAGGGACACGAAGGATTTGCACAACGACTGGTGGGGCGACCGGTTCGTATACGCGCGGTTTCGGTTCGCCACGCCGGAGCACTTCGGGCGGGTCATGGAAAGGTACGTATTGCATTTCCCAATCCCAGCACTGTTTGCCCATACAAGACTGACACTTTTCTTTTACAATAAAAGTAACCCACCCGGCGAACGCGGATTTTCCGCACGCGACGCGGGGAAGATCCGCTTGATGAGCCTTGACCAGGACGAGGACCTAACCACTGATACGTACGTGTGGCACGACGGCGGCGTGTGCGTGAGTTTGTTTCCCGTGTTTCCCGAAGGTACGTCCCCGCGTTTCCCAAATCCGCCTCCCTGTTTTGCCGATTGTCCGCCCGTAGATACTCACGTAACGTTACGAAAGACTGACACTTTGTTTTACCTATCGCAAGGTCGGGGTTCGTTTTCGCCGACGCGGCAGCTGAACACGTGCGCCAAGCTCGTTTTGCACGACTGCGGGGAAACCAGCTCGGACACGAACTACGTTTTGGATCGCCCGGATGCGCTTTTGGAACCGTCAACCTCCTACCTGATGGAGCTTAAATTGAACTTCAAACGGAGCGTCGCGACCGTGCAGGTGTACATGCAGGGCGTTTTGGTGGACGAGGCGCCCTTGAAACACTTCCCGTGCGCCAAGGACGGCCACGCGTCGTGCGGCGCGCAGACGGCGGGTAACAACGCGCTGTACGACGACATACCGCACGTCCTCGCGTTCGGGGACAACTCCCACCACGTCCCAACGAAGGCGCACTACTTGCGGGACTGGTTCGGGGTTGAGGGGTTCGCGGAGCCCCTTTCCTTCGTGGGGGGCGGCGCCGCGGCTGCGTTCAGGACGAGCTGGGGCGGTTTTTTTTCACAAAAACTCAACCCGAACGACGAATCCTGTGTCCGGGACGACCGGTGCTACCGCCTCACGTCGCCGCTTGGGACGTGGGGAACCTGGGGAAGCGGCGAGATGCACTTCTGCAACTACAGTTCCGCGGTTGTGGAAGCGGCGGCTGCTTTCCCGGCGCCGCGCGCCGACCGCGCGATGTTCAAGTCGCAACTTACATGCGCCGGGTGTTACCCGGTTTCGAAAGAAACCGTTTTCGTGGGCTTGTTCTTCCAAGGCGAGTCGCAAAACACACACGGAGGCATCGACGACGATGCCGTGTTTCGAATCTCCGCCGCGTCAATGGGAGGCGCCGACGTACGTACCGCGCGTTTCCCAAATCATAGACTCCACGTTTTATCTCTAACGCTGGTGACTGTTCAGACCGATTACGGTGACTG
>TARA_B110000977_G_scaffold201642_1_pt1 | contig 16542 bp, 16 predicted proteins | sample TARA_B110000977 | Tara Oceans TARA_B110000977 (sample SAMEA4397798) | marine metagenome | biome: Polar Biome; feature: [SRF] surface water layer (ENVO:00010504); material: water (ENVO:00002006), including particulate matter (ENVO:01000060) such as... | depth 5 m | reverse complement strand
TTTTCTCCCCCTCCAGGTGGCATGAAAGTGAAGGCTGATCGCGACGAGGCGTCCCCCTACGCGGCGATGCTTGCGGCGCAGGACGTGGCGGTGCGGTGCAAGGAGCTCGGTGTGACCGCGCTTCACATCAAGATGCGCGCCACGGGAGGGAACAAGACCAAGTCGCCCGGTCCTGGCGGCCAGTCCGCGCTCAGGGCGCTGTCCCGCTCCGGCCTCAAAATCGGCCGCATCGAGGACGTCACCCCCGTGCCCACGGACTCCACCAGGAAGAAGGGTGGTCGCCGCGGTCGCCGCCTCTAAGTTATTTGTGGTTTTTTATGGTTTGGACGCGCGTGAACTGAATCTAATAGAGATGCATGGCGCGCGAACAGATTGTGGAAACGCGAATAGCGAAGGGCGAAGAGTCTCGCTGTAATACATTGAATAGGCTCACTAAAATTACAACACTTGCGCGTATCACATTATGCCGAACGGCACTGCGACAGGTGCTCCTCCGTTTCCCTTGACCGCCCTCCATGCCCCCGCTCCTAGTGCGGCGACGACGCTGGCTTTGCGCGCCGCGGACTCGAACCGCCGAACTTTGCCTTTTCCAGGCGACGTCATAGGTGATGCCGTGCTGTTGAACTCTACGTTCAAATCCCGAGCGCGCAGACTTCGGGACATGTTCGTGACCTTCTTTGCTTTCTGTGAAGGCGTTTTCGATGAGTGTGTTTTCTCCACAAGCATTGTCTTCGCCTCCGCTAACGCCTGTTTCGCCCCCTCAAGCTCCCGCATCGCTTCGTCCCTTTCGTGTGTCATTTTCTTCAGTCGTACTGTCAACGCATCCAAATCAGTTTCCGTTGCCGCCAGCCGCGCGTCTCGGGAGGCGACTCCGCGAAGCAAGGACTCGTTCTTCGCGGACTCCGCTTCTAAACTTTCTTTCACGCGTTTCGTCTCCTCCTTCGCCGCGACGACGCGGCGTTCCAAGTGCTCTAAACGATTATTGGAAGTCTGCAATCGATCTAATGCCTCCGCTGCGTTGGTTTCCGATGTGGACGCCTCCGCGCGTCCCTTGTCCACAGCGTTACGTAACTTATGTGTCGCCTCCGCGTGCGCTGCTTTCAACGCTGCTTCTCGCTTCGCATACTCACTCTCCACGGCAACCGCCTTTGCTTCGGCGTTGTCACGCGCCATGGCTGTTTCCTTAAGCACGGCCGCAGACCGTCTCGCCTCGGTTTCAAGCATGTCTATCGTCTCGCGAGCAGAAACGGAAGCAGCACTTGATTCGCGTCGCAGCCTGGAAACCGCCGCGGCGGATTCCGCGGCATCAGCCTCTGCGCGTTTCACACGTGCGTTGGTTTCACCCGCCTCAGCGCGCGCATCCGCGAGCTCCAGGGCACGCGTGTCGCGCAAACGCCTCGTCTCGTCGCGGGCCTCACGTAACGACGTCTCAGTGGTGTCGCGCTCCGCCGCGAGTGACACGACGCGCGCCTCGAGCTCAGCGACGCGGTCAATCGCGGGCGCGGACTTGGGAATCTGCTGCGTCTTGGACGGTGCCGCAATTTCAGCCACCGCATCAGCGGGTGCGCGGAGCTTCGCGTTCGCCGCGCGCGCCGCGGCAGCGACAGCCTCTCGGTCCTCTAGGGCAGCGGCGCGTTGAAGCGCCTCCACGTCGTCATCTTCCCAGTACATCGGGGTCTCACGGCTGCCGGGTGAGCGAATGATGTGAGCCTCGGAAACCCCTCGGGGCCTCTTCCCCCCCAAGAAAACGGCCGCGAATCTGAAATGTCAAAATTTCGTGTTTTTTTCAAGTGGACGTTCGCGTACGTTGCTACTCATCAATCAAAGGCACCCCCCCTCTCCCCGTCGCGTACAAGGAACCGTCGCATTCGACTCTTTTGCTTCTAAGTTCCAACAATTTCAGCTTAGCGAGTTCGGAACCGTCTTCCGCCGCTTTGCAGTATAGCTTCACCGCAAAGCCCATGCTTTCCTCCACGCCATCGCCGCGTTCGTAGCACTCGCCTAAAAATACGCCTGCGTCCAACACGCCGCTCAAAAACGCCTTTCTCCACAGCGTGACCGCGTTTTCGTGTCGCCCCTCGGCCGCCCGCATTAGTCTCAAGTAAAGCTGCGACTGCGCGTCACCTTCTTGTGAATTGACTTCCAACTTGGTCACCAGGGCAACCGCTTGCTCGCACTCGTGCGCAATCGCTTTGCGGAATCAATGCGCCGCGCCGCGTAAGTCGATATCCACGCTTCCTCCCAGCTGATACATTTTTCCAAGGCAAAACTCCGCGTTGCCGTGCTCCAAGCTCGCCAACTTGTGTATCACACGAAGGAATTCGGGTTGATCGAAGTTAACGTCATCCCTTTGGCCTTGATCAATTGCGTACATGAATAGATCATCAATCGCCCCCGCATGAACTTGCAAGGCGTCCGCGTCACCGCCCTCCACAGCCTTGATTATGAAGTCTTACGAGGTCTTGACGTTTTTTGTCACGCCAATTCCGTCAGCGTAGTATAACCCAAGCCTGAATTGAGCGGCAGTGAAGTCTTGCGCAGCGGATTTCTCCAAGTACGACACGCTCTTCTCGTACTCCTTTGTTCTGTGGTAGTGATCGCCGAGAGCATGCTGCGCGCCCGAATGACCTTGCTCTGGAGTTTTTTCCAGCCACTCAACACCAGTCTCGACTTTTTGCACCACATCTCCGCCTCCCGTCGTCTAAAAGATCCCGACACCAGCCTGGTCAGCCGCGTAGCCTTGATCCGCTGTCTTTTTCAAGTACTCGAAGCTACGCGCCTCGTCTTTTTCGACGCTGTCCCCGGTCAGGTACATCTGGGCCACGAGGGCCACGGCGTGTGGTTGATCACCCACTTCGGCACCCCGTTGAAGCCACATAATCGACATCGCATTTTCTTTCTTCATGCCGTCCGATCCGGCAGCGTATGAGGATGCGAGGGATATCATCGCTGTAGAGTTACCAGCCTCCGCGGCGCGTTTGGCAAACTTCGAGGCTTCGTCCTGATTTTTCTCCACGCCTTCCCCGCATATCCGCGTTCAAAAAGGCTTTGCTCACCAACCTCAGGTTGAGCCGCGTTTTGAAGTCAGTGACGTTGGAGAGGAACACGGACGCGAGCTGCTCGTTGGGATCGAAGGCCGCGATATTGGAGTTGACGGGGGCGGTGGTGGTAGGGTTCATACTGGCAGGTGGGGACAGCGCGCGGGGCAAGTGGCGAGACCGCGCCGCAGTCTTTGCTTTTCAAATAACTTCTTTTCCTCGGAAGACCACGAAAATTAACCTCTCTCGTTCCTGTTCGCCACACACGCGCACGCGCGCCACCCGACGTGCGCAATGACCCGTATCGACGACCGCACTCCGTCAAGCCCCGCGGTGAACTTACGGCAGACCATCGAGCAGCTCATCGCAGATGCCGAGACGAGCAAGACCGCGAATCAGGTTCTGGTACGTGCGCTCGCCCGACGCACAGCTGTGCACGAAATACTCACGACTTGGAACACGCGGCTGACCCCCACGCTGACCCTCCACACCACCTCCCTCCCAACACGCAGCGGGCTGAGTTGAACAATGCGTTTGATAAGCTTCGTGCGACGCGCCAGACCTTGGATGCGGAGAAGTCGTTGACCGCGTCGCTCACGGCGAAGCTGTCGACATCCGCGAAGACGTTTCGCGCGATAGGCCAGACTTTCAACGCAGTGCGCCGTGGCGTGGAGAAGGTTTCTGAAACCATGGCCACGGTAGAGTGCCGAGGGAACGGCGAGGAGGGTAAAGATCCTGGCGTGGAAGAGGTCGCGCGCCTCGTTGGCGAGTGCGTGCACCGCGACGCGTTCGCCAAGCGGCGCGCGAACGCGTTGCTCGGGCGCATGAAGCAACTCGCAGGCTCTTTTGCGAAAGAGCGCGCCGAGTCTCACGCGCTCGTCCAATCGCTCCAAACGCAAATCGATGGACGAGAGGAGTATATCGTACACCTGCGTGACCTCGTGGCGCAGAGCGTGTCAGTGGTGTCGATGGGAGTCGACGTCGCAGCAGTACTTGCCGTGTCCACAGGTCCTGACTCGAATGAGAAAAGCAAAGAAAAAAGTACTCTCGACGACTCGGTTCGCGGCGAGCTCGTCGCGCGACTCGCCGCGCACAGGGCTGACTTGTTCCTGGAGCGAACCAAGGCAATGGTCGTAGGGCGTGCTGTTAGGGATTCAGAAACGGAAGCAGAGTCTATGCGCGATACGAGGGATACGAATCAGAATTTGAATATTTCTGAAAGAGACACAAACTTGTGGACGTCGCGGTTTTCTAAAAAAGCAAAACTTCAAAAGGAGGATCCAATTATTGACCAATCCTTCGTCACTCGCTTCGCGGACGACGCCGCTCTCGCGAAGCTGGTCGCTGAGAGGAACGCCGCAAACACACGGGCGGACAGAGCCTCCATACTAGCCACGACGTGCGTCGATACGACATCTAGACTCCTAGACACAAAGAACAAGGAGTACCAGTCGCAAATGCGAAAACGCTTTGCGCAGAGGGAAGCGGCGAAGCGGGAGCGGGACGAGAAAAACAAAGTCGGCGATGAGAAGTTACTTGCTGTGGATGACAAGAAAGTGACAGCTGTCGGTGCCACTCTGGGGCTGTCTTCTGTTCCCGTATCATTACTACCACCGGTCCCGTCAGTTCCTTTGTTTCATGAGCCGCAGAGCAGAACGAGGAGCGGTATCCAAACGACTCCCCAAAAAACTCAAAAGACTGCGACTGCGCAGAAAGAAATCAACTCCCCCCCAAAGCTGAGCCCGCTACGATTGGCGATGCGCGAAGCGAGGAACATGGGGCGCAAAACCGTCAGCGCGTTGAAGAAGAACAGCGGGCTGTTCGAGGACACGGAGAATGTGCCCGCTAACGGGACGGGTGTTAACGGGTGTCAATCCACCAACCAACCCACCAACTCCAGCGACCCGTTCAGCGGCAACTTCAACAGCAGCTGCGAGAGTTAGGCGGAAGAATCGCGGCGATAAAAAAAGAAAAAAAGAAATTGAAACGAATTGAAGCACTTACGATGTCACTACTTTATCTATTCCGTCTACGTATATGTTGTCTCTATGGGTCTCTATGCTGTGTTCGTTTCCGATTGTATTGTTTCGTCACCGCTTCTCAGCTCAACCTCCGCCCTCGCCGCCTTCGCTTCCTCCGCCCTGGTCCTCGCCGCCCATTTGCTCGCAATAAAAGCGTCGATGAAAAGCTGGCTCACGTGCCCTACTATACACGGAATCGCGATGAGCCCGTGCCCCCCCCACTTGTTTTCGTCCAAGTAGCTAATCACGGTAACTGCGACGGGAAGGGTCTTTTGCGAGGTCATCAACAGCACTGCTCGGCGTTCTTTCTCAGGTAACTTCAGGATTGGCGTGGTCATGGTCCAGTTCATTGTCAACAAAAGTAAATGAAACCCAATTCCCGCTAACACGATAATGAAGATGTTCAGCCCGCTGGCGCCCACTAATTGCCCTCTACTTTTACTCACGCTCATCCACACGATCGCGATTAACGATGAATTATTCAGCAAGCCGAGTTCGACTTTGTATTTTGTCGTGAAGGCTGGGGCACATGCAATCTTTTCCCTCACAGTCTTGCCAATCGCCATCGGAATGATAATAGAAATGACCAACTTCAAAAGCAACGCCGCCGCCGCTTCGTACATGGCGGATGAGTTTTCCGAATCTGCGTTGCCGTTATCGGGCGCTGAGCTCAACACCGCGTTCAGAATGAAAGGCACCGTGAACACCCCCAACACGTTCGTGGTCACCGTCAGCATTAAAGCCAGCGCTCCATTACCCAGCGCGCTCGTCACCAGCGTCACCCCCGACGTTAAAGTTGTGGGAACGCACGAAAACAGCGCTAGCCCGTACCGAAACTGAACCGGTTCGAACGGAATTTGGACTATCGCGAATCCGAGCATCGGAGTTATCACAAGAATCGTGACGATGCCGTACACTAGTGCTACGTGCGCGGACAACGCGTTCTTGATATCAGCCGTCTTCAGCGTAACGCCGCTGATGAAAAAGATCACAACAATGCATATCGTCTGCGTTATCGGGAAATCGCCAGCCGTGGGGGTGCCGAGCTCCCGGCCGGGCAGGGGCCACGCTAATGCTAGGGTGATTGCGAATATGAACCCTAACACTAAGAAGTTCTTGAGCAACCAGGGCTGCCACAGTTTCCAAACCGAAACGCAGTCCATGGACGCCATAGCTACCACAGGTGTGGCGGCGTCGTGGTCGCGCGAGCGAGGAATGAAAGAACCTCGGAGTTCCGGCCGCAGAAATCGGCGGAAAAACGCAAGCTCGAAAACGCTTTTTTGTTTCCCTTCCGATTTTCCCACCTCGGTGACACACTCTGTATGGGCATTGAGTTCACATTTCGTGTAAATGGAGATTTTTGGCTGAGCTCTCGACCAATGAAAGCACTTTTTTCTCTTTTGGCGGACTCTCTTTTGAAGTTCTCACATCCATCTGCAGCTTCATACCTACACACACAACCATGATTGCCGCTACCTCTTCCTTCGCCGGTGTCCAGATCACCAAGGCCGTGGCCGCCCCCAAGGCGACCGGCCGCGTCGCGCTCGTCATCGAGGCGCGCCGCACCAAGGCTTCCGCACCTTCCGGCGGGTCCACCAAGGTACGCTACGAACGAACATTTGTGTTTTGGTTTGCGTTGAAATATCAACCGGTCGCACGCGGCTCCCCTGGGTCTTCGTTTCGTGACCATCGCTGACCCGAACCCGTTCCTTCCCCCGCAGGTTGCCAAGTTCGGCTCCATCGCCCCTCCCGACCTGTACCCCGAGTTCGGCGTGTACCCCGGCGGTGGCGAGTCCCCCATCATCCCCTTTGACGACGACAAGAACGCGGAGCGCGAGATCATCCACGGCCGCTGGGCTATGCTCGGCGTGACGGGCGCGTGGGCTGCGGAGAACGGCACCGGCATCCCCTGGTTCACCGCGGGCACCCTGTGCACCCCCGATGACTGCACCGCCGTGGCGGACAAGTTCCCCGGCGCCGTGGCGCCCCTCGCCCCCGAAGGCTCGGGCTACCCCTCGTTCTGGGCCGTCCTCGCCCTGGAGATCTTCCTCGTGGGTTCCGCGGAGTGCTACCGCACCGGTTTGTTCGAGAACCCCTTCCCCGAATTGGAGCTCTCCGTCACCCCCGGCGGCCGCTTCGACCCCCTCGGGTTCGCCGAAGCCGGTGACCTCGAGGAACTCAAGGTGAAGGAACTCAAGCACTGCCGTCTGTCCATGTTTGCATGGCTCGGATGCATCATGCAGGCTTTGGCCACGCAAGAGGGGCCCATTGCCAACTGGCAAGCGCACGTCGCGGACCCCGTGCACGCCAACGTCCTGACCAACGCCGCCTCCGGCTTCGGCTTCTACTAAGCAGTACGGATGTACTAAACAGCACTAGATATGCGCGGTAGAGAAACAAGAGTTGTCGATTGTATACGGAAGACAATTTGGAATTACTTTGAGTCGCGCGCGTTTTTTCTCGTCACTAATCTAATCACACGTCTACGCTGGACTCGATTTTGTACCTTTAAACCCTCAAAACCCAGTTAGTTGTACTGCATGTACTTCGCCGTGGACGAAAACTTCTGGTACCCCTTGATGACTTTCGCGATGGCGTCCAGGAAGTCTTTTTCGTTGACTGTTTTTCGCCGCTGTCGGATTGCGAACATACCAGCTTCGGTGCACACGGAGTGGATCTCCGCTCCCGTGGCGTTGGGGCATAGGCGGGACAACAGTTCGTACCGAATATCACGTTCCACCGCCATCGAACGAGTGTGAATCCGAAAGATCTGCGTCCGGGATTCCAAATCAGGCAACCCGAACTCCACCTTGCGGTCCAGACGGCCCGGTCTTAGTAACGCGGGATCAAGCGTATCAGGCCTGTTCGTCGCCATCAGCACTTTGATGTTCCCGCGCGCGTCGAAGCCGTCTAGTTGGTTGACAATCTCCAGCATGGTTCGCTGCACTTCGTTATCCCCGCCCTGCCCGTCGTCGAACCGCGCCCCCCCGATCGCATCCACCTCGTCGAAAAAGATCAAACACGCCTTTTTGGATCGCGCCATTTGGAACAATTCGCGGACAAGACGCGCGCCTTCGCCGACGTATTTTTGCACCAGCTCGCTTCCGATGACGCGGATGAAACACGCGTCCGTTCGGTTGGCCACCGCACGTGCGAGCAGCGTCTTGCCTGTACCAGGAGGCCCGTAGCACAAAACACCCTTGGGCGGGTCAATACCGAGTTGCACGAACTTTTCAGGGTGCAACAAGGGTAATTCAACAACCTCCCTCAACTTTTCCACTTGCTCCTTGCTCCCGCCAACGTCATTGTACGTCACGTCCGGCTTCTCCTCCACGGTCATCATGGTAACGGTCGGGTCTATTTTAGCCGGCAACGGAATGTGGATGAAGTATTTCGTTCGGTCAACGCCCACGCGCATGCCTTCCTCGATGTCAGTGGGTGCGACTGGAGGGATGGAAAGGGTGTTGAGGGTTAGTCAGACAGGATTGATTGAGACGTCGTAAGGAAGGAAAGACACACGTCGCGGGTTCGAGTCGACGGTGTGAGCCGGACACTGTATGACTGCGTGTATGCGCAAACAGTCTCATCCTTCGCGGGAAACAGTCATCCATAAAAATAACTCACCGTGCTGCCCCAGCCCGACCACGAACTTCGCAATCTGCTTCACGTTGATCACGTACTGCGCATCATCCGTCCCGGGGTTTATTATTTTCGTACACCGCGCGACTTGCAGGGGTTGTTCTTCCTGCATCGCTTGCTTGTCTTGCGTCAGGTCCCAGGTGGAGGGCTGTGCGAGGCCCGTGTCTGACTCTTTAATCCCGCAAAGGTCGTTGACATTTTTAGAAATCTTTGTCAGATCTAACTCCAACCCTTTAATCGAATCAGAATACGGCCCCAACCCGTACGTTTTCAAAAGCGCGATGTCATCTTCATCTAGCGGGATGATCTTCTTCTCCTCCTCGGGATCCGGGTCCTCGACGGGCTTGCCCATTTTTGTGGCTCTGAAGGGTTGAGGAGGTTATGGAGGATACGATTGGTCAGTCCACTGTAGGAGCCTACCTCACTCGATCTCCCGTGGATCTGAAAAAAGATCTCAGCGGGGGGTTTCTACTAATGAACGGTCTTGTCATGCCAGCCAGATCTGGGGAGTCCGTGTGGGTCGTGGGTGATTACCACACCGTGGTGGGTGGATTCGGAAAGGGACGGTGGTTGCTGGAAGGACCGGCGCGAGAGTAACGAAGTGGGAAGGCAAAGGTCGCACCTGCGTAACCGAACGGCCGCGTCACCCCAGAGTGTTGACACGACAGAGACGAAGCTTTTTCTTAGACTCGCCTGGTTTTGATGAAATCGCTCTCGTCCAAAACTGCGAGCCGCGGGCAGTTACATTTCATTCCGCATTGCACAACGTTCAACAATGCCGAAAGCACGCAAGACCGCGCGGCGCTCCACCGGTTCAAAGGTGCGGAAGTCGCACGGGAGCAAGGCGAGGCAAAGCCACGTGCAGATCTCGAAAGCGTCCAAAGTGACGCGCGCCTCCACACCGACCGCCAAAGCGGGCAAGATTGGCGTCAAGAAGATTGGCCACGCCGCGATTGGGCACTCCACGCCGCTTCGGGGACGGAATAACAAATTCATAACCAGGTGGCTGCCCTGGTTCAGGAGTTTCGGGTCAGGGTTCATGAGGGCGAAGAAGTAATTGAAGTGATGATGTAGTTTTATATCGCTTCGATCGGGTGGGAGCTTTGGGGACATCACCAAAGGCACGGTACGGCACTCGCGTAATTGTTTAATTTGTTTCATTTTCTGAAAAGCTAAATTCTATATCGTCGCGTTCATGTACGCTCATCCCCGTCTCTTCCCCACTGGTACCACAGCCTGTGCGGTGTCTTTTGAAGTGTCTTTATCCATATCATTCGTGTCCTTCTCTTGTCCCCGTTTCCGTTTCGCTCCCAATTGCGCGGTCGCTTTCGCCGCAGCCGCCTTTTCCTTGGCTTTCTCTTTCTTCTCCGCTTTTTCTATTTTTTTGCTTTCCTTCGCGATCGCTTTGTCCCGAACTTTAACCGCCTGCTTTTTGGCCTTCGCGTCTTGCCTTGATAAAATAATAAAACGGTTCCGGCATATCTTGTCTGTTATGTCCGTGAACGATCCGTGTGAACCCATTTCGCGCGCCACTTGGGCCCACGCCGTGGAGGTTTCAATTTCAGTTTCGGCGTCGCCGGCGCCTCTTGTTGTGGTCGAGAATTTTGCGACGGTGGCTTTTAATGCATTATCACTCGCTTCACTCCACGCAAACTCTTTCTTGTTCAACACGTTGGTCCAGCGCTCCCTGCACTGCACGTCCGTGCGCGACACGACGTGTGCCGCGATTTTCGACCACGGGAGGGGGGGTTCAGTGGGTGAGGTTTCGTGATGGGTAACTGCGGTACTCGACGGGGTAACAAGCGCAACCGCGAGCGACGTCGCTTGAGAGCACCCGCGCGTCTCGCCCTCGCCGCTACCCGCCTCAGGTAACACACCCACCTCGCCCCTGTCTACCCCCCCGCCAAACACCCTAGCATGCGCTGCGACTGCGAACCGCAGCGTGTCGTCCTCTTCAGGTAACCAAACTCCCTTGCGTCGCCCAGGACACAGAACTTTCGTCCAGCGGTGTAAGCACTGCTGGTGCGTGTGCCCCGGCAGGGAAAGCGCCGCTTCCGCCCACTGCCCGGTTCCTCTTTTCAACACAAAGGCTTTGAGTTTTGAATCCTCATCGCTGGTCCACGTGCTTTTCACGAGCTTAGGGTTGAGAAACGCCTGGTACCGTCCAGCACACTGCGTAGCACTTCTCAAGCCCCTTGGTTTTCGCTGGTTATTGGGAGCGAGCGAAAGGTTGAAGGCAGTGTTTGTTTTGTTTAATTCTTCAGCAATTTTCACCCAGTTTCTTTCCCCAAATTTCTTCGCCGCGGTCACGAGCCGGTCGTCTTCCAAGTCATCAAACGCGCTCTGTTCTAACCGCGGGTCCCGGCAGTTCTGCCATCTAAGCTTACAATCAATAGGGTCCCTTTTCGGTAGGTGGTTCGCAACGACTTCTGACCAATCAATAGCGTTCGCGTCCGCCACGATTCCATTGAATCCATTCGATTTATCCAACAAATCCTCAAGCGATGAGGTACCAGCGCCGCTAATCTCGCTTAACGTCATCTTTTCGCGACTGAATATCCGCGCCTGCTGCGTGAAGTGGTGCACCCCCCGCCGCAGCTTTAAATCATCCTCTGGACTCCACGGCTTCCAATCACGAAACGTCACGGGGACGTTTTGTCGGATCTTTACCCACGCCGGTCGGAGCGCGTCGGCGTTTTTGGGTTCGGCGTGACTTTCTTTTTTACTTCTTTGATTCGCGCCTTGAGACTCACCGCTTCCACCTCCAAACACCTTGGGCGTGAAGTATTTTCCAGGGCGCATTTGGGTAAGCACGTCATGGTACGTTTCGTGTGGGTCGTTGTCTTTTGTGTTTCCTGAGTTATTAACCCCAAAACCTGATGCGTGACTCTTCTTCACTCGCAGCGCGTCTCGCAGCTCAACAACAGATTCGCCGTTCACCACGAGATGCGCTTCGACTTCTTCGATGACTTTCCGAACGCTTCGTTGCAGGTCTCGGTTCGCTGCTAACGCAGCAGCGACGTCATTCTCGTTAACGGTATCACTCGCCAGCGCCCTTTGCAACGGCGGTTTCGCCCAGCTGGGAAGCGCGCCGCTGGTGAAGTTTCCGGCGTTGGTTTTACGAGCCAGCGATAATTGTGCCGCGCCGTTCAATCCGCCGTCGGGCGCGTCGCGACCGCGTCCGCTTTGGTACGCGCGCAGTGCCCTTGACCCAGACCCGGGAGCGGGGGCGGGTACGTATCGATCGGAGCGATTTTTTGAAGTCTTTCTTTTGTTCGTCAGAGTTTCATCTTCATCCTCGTCTTCGTCTTCATCCTCTTCGTCTTCGTCATCTTCGTCGTCGTCCCATTCCGCATTGGCGTTCCCTCGCCCACCATTCCCCGCCAACGCGAGCGCCTCTTCCGCAAGCGCGTCGTCGTCCATGTCGTCATCACTCGCACCGTCTCGATTGGTGAGTCCAGCAGTTGACGCGATTAACCGCTCATCCTCCTCATCCTCCTCGTCCCTCGCATCGTTCGCCTCACCACGACTTGTTCGCATGAAGGGCTCTGCGAAATCCCCTTGAAGCGACGCGAGAACGTCGTCGTCGTCACTCCCTGACCCGCCCTCGGAGTCGTCGACCGAGGAACCCCGCATCGCAGCGACCGTCCCCGACGAAACCCGGGGACCGTCGCGAGCGGGACGCGGGCCGGTGTGACTGACGTGAACGAGAGACCACGATGAGAGAATCTCGGCAAGAATCTCGGCGCCGAGTTTCGCTGCAGTGCAAAACACGCGCTCGCCCACCGCGCGCGGGAAATTAGGTCCAACCACCAAGGAAAGCAAATTGATATTTTTGGATGCCGGATCTGGTGTGTCACCTCTTTAACCCGTGAAGTAAAGGTCTACATGTATGTACTAACTAGTTCCGCATTTCGCCTCTGTGCTGTCAATTTTGAGACCCCCTGCTGTCCTGTCTTTTTCGCTTGTTCGATCAAGGAATCGCCTCGCTGTCACGCGCTGCCCTCACAACTAGTAAGCGCCGGAGAAGGGCGGCTGGCTCGGGAGTGAGCGGCACAATGCGGGAGCGTGCGGAGCGCAGCAGGGGCAGGGTTGAAGAGCCCGCGAGGAATCCTAAACTGCGTTCGGCGAAGACCACCGATCTGGGGAAGGGCGTCGGGGATGAAAAAACCGCGATCAAGGTTCGTCTCTACGTTTTCCTTCTGTGTTGTTTAGGGTGCTCGGGACGCGTTGGGCGTGTTGATTGTATCATCTTTCACGTCTCTCTGTGTGTGCTACGTGCATCACCGTCACATGGCTTGCGCATTGCCGCGGCGTCCGCGAATTGAAGCTCCGTGGTACCCTCTACGCACACCAAGTATCTCCCCTGTCCGCGCCCTTCCTCGTTCGAGGATTGACACTGACCGCCCGCCGCCTTCCCGCCGACCCTTCCTCTTCCCTCTCTGGACCGCGCAGACGAAGCCCGGAAAGACGCTTCAAGCCGGTTCTGTGGAAACGACGAGCTCGGACAGGATAGAGGTGATTCTTTCGGACGACGACACGTACGACACACGCTGCTCGACGCTCGCGGGCCCGGGGGCAAACTCGCCCAGCGCCACGGCGAGCGACAGCGACGTCGCGGCTGGGGTGGAAATCGTGGATCTGGTGATGGAGGACCCTGTCAAGAGTTCTCCTAAAAAACGCGAGCGCGAAGAGAAAAAATCGAACAGGAACAAAAGCACATCACCTAGCACGTCTTCGCACCGCTCTGTGCGCTTGAAAGCCAGTGATGCGACGTTGGGAGGTCAAAGACGCACCGGCGACGCGCAAGGTCAAAACAAAATTATCAATGGAACGTCTTCGGATTCCGACGACAACCGGTCCAACTCGCATTTAAGCGACGGCGACTCGGGACGAAGCGGAAACCTGATTCGTAAACCCTTGACTCCTGATCGAATCGACGGGGTTGATGATGTGTCCGGTGCGGTCCTTCCTGTTCCTGAAGAGACGTCGGACGCCACGGCAGTGAACACGGCGGCCGCGATTGAAACCGTGCTGCAGGGCTTAGCCAGGGATGACGCCACTGAAAGCGAATTGGGTGACACTTCATTCGACGAGGAGTTGAAGATTCCCGAAACCATGCTCGCCATGCCTCTTTTACGACACCAGAAACGCGCCGTGAGCTGGATGCGCAAAAGGGAAGCCGTGGGGAGCTCACCAAGGGGCGGGCTCCTCGCCGATGACCAGGGCTTGGGCAAAACTTTTTCAGCAATCGCGCTGATTGCAGCCAATCCGCCTCCCCCAAGGTGGCGATCCAACAACCAGTCAGCTGATAAGACCAAAAAACCCACCGGAGGAACGTTAGTGGTGTGCCCCACCTCGGTGCTGCGGCAGTGGCAGCGGGAGCTGGAGAGCAAAGTTTCGAAGCAGGCGAACATGAAGGTCTTGGTGCACCACGGCGTCGGGCGCACGAAACTGGCGCGCGAACTTTCAACGTACGACGTCGTGTTGACCACGTTCGCGGTGGTGGGGCTGGAAGTTTCAGTGGGGGTTGGAGTTGCTAGTGGGGGTCCTGTTACTGCCCCTGCAGAGTCGAATATTACTTCTACCACCTCCACCTCTTCCGGCGCGATCGGCGGCGTGGAGTGGTTCCGGGTTATTCTTGATGAAGCGCAATCGGTCAAAAACGCGCGCTCGCAAGTTGCGGCGGCGGTGAGCGCAGTGAGTGCGAAGTGCCGCTGGTGCTTATCAGGTACCCCGCTCCAGAACAACGTCGACGATTTGTTTTCATACTTCAGGTTCCTTCGGTACGACCCGTACGACAATTCATCGTCGTTCCGTACCCTGATCAAGGAACCCATACGCGTAGACCCGGTCGCCGGCTTCCGCCGGTTACAACACATCTTACGCGCGGTGATGCTGCGCCGCACGAAGCAATCGAAAATCAACGGCCAGCCTATTGTCCGGCTGCCTCCCCGAACCGTGGTGCACTCACAACGCACGTTCCTCCCAGCGGAACAGACCGCGTACGCCAAGCTGCAGCTGGAGTACCGGGGGAAGATGGAGGAGTTTGCGGCCGCCGGGACGGTTTCCTCAAACTACGTCAACTTGCTTCACATGTTGTTGCGCCTGCGACAGGCGTGCAACCACCCGAGCCTAGTGGGAGGGGTGCGACAACCGGTGAGTGTTGCGTTACCGGAAGCGAGCGCGCAACCCGGTCTTCACCACGCAAGTTCCTCCGCGGATCTTTCGAAAACGCAAGGGGAAGACACGGCATTGCAATCGCCCGCCGCGAAAGTGCCCGCCTCGGCGGTTGCCGCCGCCCGGCGGTTGCCCGCCGCGTTGCGGGGCATGATGCGCCTGGCCGCGGATCACGGGAAGTGCGTGTGTTCCATTTGCGGCGACCCTCCGAGTGACCCCACGGTGGCGTCGTGCTGTGCGCGTCCGTTCTGCGGCGACTGCGTCTCCCCGAGAGTGGACGCGCTCGTGATGAACTCTCCAAACAACTCTGGGAAGAAGAGTAACTCGAAGAAAACGAACGCAAACTGCGCGTTCGCGGATGGCCTCACCGCGGATGGGTTCGCATGCCCCAGCTGTGGCGTGACGCTCACCAGGGCGCTGCTACACAGCGCGGCTGCGCTCGTAGCCGCGGACGCGCCCAGAACGCAAGTTCAGGGAGGGTCCAATACTGAGGACGGCGGTTCACAAAATCGAAAGAGCAAATCCAAAATAAACCCTAGCGGCCCGTCGATAGAAAAGCTCATGGCAGGTACCAAGGTTCGGGGGATCATGGACTACCTAGTTGTTTTACGCGAGAAGCACAAGACAGCGGTCAACGCTGCCAAGGCCAAACAGAGCGCACGGGGCAATAAACAGCAGAGGCAGCCTTTGCCGCCCGGAGGCGCGGTGACGGCGGCTGCGGTGGCGAAAGGGACGCAACTTCGCCGGGGGATAAGGAGCAGTGACGCAGCATTAGCCGCGGCGTTGCCCCCCCTGGCGCCGGTATCCGCTGTGCACGGCTGGGGTTCGTCGACGTTGACCCTAAACTTGAGCGGTTCTGCACGCGCACCCATCTCCCACACCCCCACCGCGGAGAAGGCGATTGTGTTTTCGCAGTGGACTGCTATGTTGGATTTGCTGGAACCGTGTTTGAGGAAAGCGGGCATTCACTTTCGACGGCTGGATGGCACGATGAGCCTCACCGCCCGCGAACGCGCGCTCGTGGAGTTTGAAACGAAACCGGACGTGACTGTGATCTTGATGAGTTTGAAGGCTGCTGGGTTGGGCGTGAACTTGACGTGCGCCAACCACGTCATTCTTTCCGACGTGTGGTGGAACCCCACGGCGGAGGAGCAAGCTATCGACCGGGCGCACCGAATCGGGCAAACGAAAGAGGTCAAGGTCGTTCGCTTCACGGTTCGCGACACGGTGGAGGACAGAATCCTGGCGCTGCAAGACAGAAAACGCGCCATGGTCGCGGCTGCGTTCGGGGACGAAGCCGAGGACCAAAGCGGGTCATCCCGAAGAGCGCAGCTCACCACGGAAGACCTGGTGTTTCTGTTTGGCTCCGAGAAGGACGCGATCAAGAAATAGGTTTAGATGTAAAATCAAATCAAAGTAAAAAACTTTTTCACCCTGTCACCTCACATATCTCCTCACTTCCTTGCAACACTTTCGTCCTCCACAGACCGCTCGCGCGCGTCGACACGATCGACACGCGCCACCTTCCTTGACCTTCCTTCGTGCATTCCCCGGCTCCCATCGTCCGTAGGGCCGTCGTGCTGTCAACAGCCCATGAACGCGGACGAGCTCGACGAGCTTCTCGACGGGTTGCCTCCCCCTTCAGAGGTGACGTTCCCAGTCAC
>TARA_B110000977_G_scaffold125200_1_pt1 | contig 16569 bp, 26 predicted proteins | sample TARA_B110000977 | Tara Oceans TARA_B110000977 (sample SAMEA4397798) | marine metagenome | biome: Polar Biome; feature: [SRF] surface water layer (ENVO:00010504); material: water (ENVO:00002006), including particulate matter (ENVO:01000060) such as... | depth 5 m | reverse complement strand
AAAATTTACGAAAGAAATCCTATGACAGGAGTTATTCGTTGGAGATACACAGATGAGTCACCTGATAAATTCGGTTGGCCTAATTACGGAAGAATATTAAAGGAGAAAATAAAATGATAAAAGAAGCATTAATTAAAAAACTAGAAGGTGATGTAGCAGTTGCAGAAACAGATTTAAAAGTCTTTTTAGGTAACCCTATCGGTGTTGCTGAACATATAGACTATGTTGCTACAGCAGAAAAGAAAACAACATTATTAGCAGAAGCAAAAGATAAATTAGAAACACTTAAAAATCTTTAATGCCTATCTACACTTTTTATAATAAAAGAACTAAAAAAGAATATGACGATATGATGTCAATATCTGAAATGGAATCTTATTTGTCAAAGAATAAACATATTTCACAAGTATTGCAACCTATAAATATTGTTTCAGGAGTTGCAGGACTAACGCATAAGAATGACCAAGGTTGGAAAGAAAATATGCAAAGGATTGCTGAGGCACACCCTACAAGTCCTCTTGGCGAAAGATACGGCAAGAAATCAATCAAACAAATTAAAACTCAACAAGCATTAACAAAGAACAAACAGCGAATAGCAAGTAGAAGGAAAAAGTAATATGAATAAAGACATACCTGATTATATGCGAGAGTTTGATACTTCAGATGATTGGGGTATGACACCTGTATCATCTACACCAACAAACACACCTAGTGTTGATCCTAAACTAGTAGAAAATTCTAATTTAGAAATATCAAAAGTAAAAGGTGATGTATCAGATATTAAGTTAATGATGAATGAGATTATGCAGATAGTGGCAGAGAAAGATACTATTACAAAAGAAGTATCAGACGAAGAAACAATAAAAAGATTTAAGGACATTGAGAAAATTGTATTACCTTTTTTATATAATCTAGGTAAGACAGATGAACCTTATATACATTGGCCAAATAGAGGTCCAATTATTAAGGCTCAAATAGAGAAAATCTTAAAACTAACGAGAGGATAATATGAGTGTAAAACAAGTTATTAAACATAATCATAAACAATTAAAATCAAAAGTAGGCGAAATGGAAGCAGTACGAAATAATGACAGAACAGGTTTTAGTTGGTTCAATTTAAGACAACTCAAAAAACTAAAACTAAAAGCAAAGGATAAATTAAATGCAGTTAAGCAATAACTTCTCGCTTAAAGAAATGACTGCCAGTCAAACGGCAGACAGACACGGTATTAGTAATAATCCAAGCGAAGATCATATGGATAATATGAAAAAATTATGTGAATCCATACTACAACCAATTAGAGAACACTATGGCAAAGTTGTATCAGTATCCAGTGGGTACAGATCACCAGAGTTATGTGTTAAGATAGGATCAAGTTTAAAATCTCAGCACGCCAAGGGCCAAGCTGCGGACTTTGAAATATTTGGGATCCCAAATGCTGACTTGGCAAAATATATTATAGATAAATTAGATTTTGACCAGTTGATATTGGAATACCATAACACGGAAGAACCTAACAGCGGTTGGATTCATTGTTCATACAAGAATCCTGAAGACAATAGAAAACAAGTTTTAAGAGCATACAGAAATGGTGATGGTAAGACTATTTACGAACCATACGACCCTAGCTGAGCTGTTGAAACTCTTAACAATGAACAAAAGAGAGAACGAGATAAACTTGTGTCGCATTATATGTTACACAGATCAATCTAGTGCTTGACTTTTTGATAATATAATGTTATAATGTAATTATGAATAAATTTAAATTTGAAAATATAGATAAGACACTCTTACCTAAAACTAAAGGTAAGAGTATAGACGGACATAGATTTTATGCAATAGATGATAAGAATTATCCATCTGTAACTACTGTTCTAAACATAAGAAAAAAAGAAGGATTACTTCAATGGCGTAAGAATGTTGGAGAAGGTGCTGCTAATTGGGAAATGGGTCGTGCTGCTCGTAGAGGTACAGCAACACACACACTCATTGAACAATACATTAAAGGTGAAACACCTAGTGAGAGATCAGTATTACCAATAGGTCTTTTTAGATTATTAAAACCTTATGTAGATCAGGTTAACAATATTCACTTATTAGAAGCGTGTATGTACTCACACAAGTTGACCATTGCAGGTCAAGTTGATTGTGTTGCAGAATACAATGGTAAGTTATCTGTAATAGATTTTAAAACAGCAAACAAAGAACGACAAGAATCTTGGATAGAGAACTACTTTTTACAGACTACTGCCTATGCTATTATGTACGAGGAGATATTCGGTAAACCCATAGAACAAATAGTCATATTACTTGCAGGTGAAGACGGTTCTGTCGCTTGTTACAAAAAGAATCCTAATGATTACAAAGAGTCGCTCGGTAAAGCGATACAAGAGTTTTATAAATATTACGAAGAACTAAACAAAGATAAAGTCAAAAGTATTACATAGAATGAAAAGGTGATTTAAATTCTACTTGCGACCTAAAACGCTAAAGGATAAAATGAAAAAATTAGTATTAATATTAAGTATATTATTTGCTACAGTTGTATATGCTGGCCACGAAGAAGGTTTAAGAGATGGAGAAGTTTATATACAACAGTTACCTGCTCTATGTGGGTCGCCAGAAAATATACAAAAATATTTAGACCATAAGAAATTAAAACCATTACATATCTCTCTAGGTAGAGAAGCAATGGACCCAACAGGACTACCAGTTTATATGATGACTTATATGGTGAACGATAACAAAACAGAAAGTGCTACTGTATTAACTATACCAAATAATACAGAAAGTTGTATCTTGTACCATACATTTGATCTTGTAATGGAACTTAAAGAAAAACAAAAGAATTAGACGGCGAAGGTAATATAATAACTAGTGAGGACGGTGGTGCAATTCCACCCACCTCCACCAATTTAAAACACATTGAGGTGTGCTTTGAGGGGGTGAATCAGATTCGACTACTACTAAACCTTACTGGAGTTTAATCGCTGACACCGTAATGTCAACTTATAAACGCTAACGAAAGTTACGCTTTAGCAGCTTAGTCTGCTTAGGGTTTGCCTGTACCTAGTAACAGAAACAGGCATACAAAAGGATATAATGAACCAGGCGACACCGACAGAAATTCCAAACACATATTACAGAATACCTATCGTAAAGGATAGGTGGGCCCCTATTGTGGTTACGCTAGCGGGTAACCACACTAGACAAATTAACAATTATATGTTATAATGAAAGTATAAATGAATAGTAAAGAATTTAGTTTAAAGATAGAATCAGTAGTTAAAATGAAAAGAGTATCTTATATGGATGCCATCATAGACTATTGTAATCTAAACGACATTGATGTAGGAACTGTTAAAGCAATGGTTAATAAATCATTAAAAGAAAAAATCAAACACGAGGCAGTTAATTTAAAAATGCTTAAAGAGAAAAAAGGTGGTACTCTACCTGTATGAATGGAATGGAGATGTTATACCACATCTTATTCGTAGAGAAATCTACTGCTCTATGGGGCATAATAGGACTAGGAGTAGCAATTGCAATTTTAAGTATATTATATGATATTGGATGTGAACAAAATAATGAATAGGAGAATATAATGGATAAAATACCAGAACATACATTTAGATGTAGATTTCAACATAAGGCACTTACAGTATGGAAAGATGTAACAACAGATCAAATGTTCAAAGATAAGAAAGTAGTAATATTTGGACTACCAGGTGCATTTACACCAACTTGTTCCTCTCAACAATTACCACAGTACGAGGAAAAATACGATCTATTTAAACCACAAGGTGTAGATGATATATATTGTATATCAGTTAATGACGCATTTGTAATGAATGCTTGGGGCGCTAGTTTAGAACCTAAAATAGAGAAAGTTTTTTTATGTCCTGATGGTGATGGTCAGTTTACAGAAAAACTAGGAATGTTAATAGATAAACCTGCTAACAAATTCGGTAAAAGAAGTTGGAGATATTCTGCTCTAGTAACCAATGGTGTAATAGAAAAAATGTTTATTGAACCAGGTAAAAATGAGAAAAGTGAAGATGAGGATCCATATCAAGTATCATCAGCTGCCCATATGCTTGATTACTTAATGGCACCTGAAACTGTAAAATAATGTATGGAGGGTTTGATGTTTTTAGAGTTTATATGGCAGTTAAATTACATTTTACTACCAACTATAATTATTTTGACTATGATGGTAAGGTAAACATTAAACTAGACACATTTACAAAACGAAATGATAGATATTTTTTTCATAAACTCAGCACAAAATACAATAAGGATGAAATACTTGATTTCTTTGTTTCAAACTTTACTGAAAAAGATAAAAACTGGATTGGAAACTTACTAGAAAATGATGGACGAGATATTTACCTCAAATATAAAAAGGTTAAAGATAATTTTAAGTACCATTTTAGAAACGATTTTGTTAATATTCTTTCTGATTTCAACAGTAAGCGTATTAGTTTTGATGATGGTTTCGTTTGCAATAATGGACAACACCCTAGACTTTTACGATTACTTATTCAAAGGAGAGCGTCATTCCAATCCTTCGTTGTGCTTGACCAAGTCTTATCGTTTATCAAAAATTGGAATAAACAAATTGAAGAAAAGGTTGTGTGGCCTAAAATCGCACATAAGGTTTCCAAATTGAAACCTTTTATAAAATATAATATAACTGAATGTAAGTTAATAATGAAAGAGGTAATAAGAAACAATGACTAAACCAAAAATAGAATTTATATCTCTAGTATCAGGTGTAGATAAGACAATGCCTATAATAGAGGCAAGTAAACATAAACCATCTTGGATTAAGAAAGCGGCTGCAGATTTTAAACAAAAAGGTTCTATCACTCAACAAGTTAGAGGTGGAGAAGAAATGTATGAGGATCCTCGTGCTCAAAGATTTAATCCTGAAGAAACAAGACACACATCAAAATGTCCTGGTCTATCTCTTTTTCATAACACAGGTTATATATTGAGATTACATACTGATATAAAATTAGATGTAAGTCCTGATGGTGAGCATTATCAATCATCTGTACCTGGTGGTAACCAAGAAACTAAACCACTTATTACAAGTCATATGGAACAATCAATGTATCCTTTCTTTGATAATTGGCCTAAAGGTACAATGAAACAAGTATTAAAATTTAATTTACCTTGGACAGCAAAAATACCTAAAGGTTATAAGTTGTTGCAAATGAATCCTATGTACCAAGACGAGAATAGATTTACAACTTGTACAGGCATATTAGAACCACATCTAGGACACGCTGCTATAGGTACAGTACCTTTCTTTTGCCACTTCACAGGTATAGAAACAATCAAGGCAGGAACACCTGTTGCTCAATTTGTATTAATACCAGATGAAGATAACGAAATGAAAGTAATTGACGCTGAAGATGATAAGAATTATTTAAAAGAAAGAACAATGAATTATCTACAACTAAATCAATCATTTAATAAAAACTACAACAAGATTAGAGAGTTTTGGAAGAGTTACGGTTGGTAGAATGGTTTGGTCTAATAATGAAAAAGGACTTGTTGAAGAACTAAACAAACTTTCTATATTTGCAGACAATCCATTAGTTGTAGAAGGTACATCATACGCTGCCTTTGACGCAATTAGTGATAAGTTTGTTTGTGAATTTAAGAAAAGAAACTTTGAAAGCGATCACAAATATGCTTTAGAAGGTCTTATTATTGAGAGAAAGAAATACGATAGTCTGATTGAGAAAAGTGAATTTTTTAAGAAAGAGGCATTGTATATTAATAAGTTTACAGACAACAAGATAGTAATATGGAACTTAACTGATATGACAAAGTTTAGTTTTGATTTCAAATGGCATATGAAGAAGATGAACAAGAGAACTTTCCAATCCAAATTTGACAAGACAGAAAAAGAAATAGCACTACTAAAACCTAAAGATGGCAAAGTATATGAGTAGAGTATTCTGTATCGGTAATGGTGAGAGTAGAAAGCATTTAGATTTAGAAACATTAAGACCACACGGCAAGATATATGGTTGTAATGCTTTGTATAGAGATTTTAAACCAGATGTAATTACTGCTGTTGATATGGGCATAATGCACGAGATATACAATTCAGGTTATGCACAAGACAACAAGTGTGTGTTTAGAGATTGGAACACAATGCCTGGTGATATGTACGATCAATTATTATATGCAGGTCAAAACTATTCAGACCAAGATTACGATTTAATTAAGAAAGAAAATGTAATCAACAGTAATGAACGAGGTGATTGTAAAGAGTTTGTATTACACGGTTCTAATTTAGCAGGTGTAATAGAGATAATGAAAAAGAATAAGACTAGAGAAGAAAAGAAAGTTAATCACTCATTAATAAATGTAAGTTGGGTTACCAGCGATGATAAGGTCAGAGCAGTACAAGACTATATGATTGACCTTGCAGGTAAGACAAGAGATAGAGGCTGGGCAGCAGGTCCTACTTCAGGTTACTTTGCAGTATTAGATAATAAACCTACCGAAGTATTTTTACTAGGACACGATTTAGAGAGTCATAATGACAAACTAAACAATATGTACAAAGACACAAGACATTATGGTTTAAAAGAGGCACACAAGACACCTAGTATCAATTGGATAAATCAATGGCTAGAACTAATTAGAGAGAATGAAAACATCACTTTCTATAAGGTAAATCCAGACGCTGGCAAGGGTACAGACCCTATTAGTACAATACCAGAGGCGTGGGCAAGTATGAAGAATATTAAATATATTGACTACACCACGCTTGACAATATGCTAAAGATATGATATAGTATTACTATTACAATGTTAGATGGATTTATATACAGATTACTAAACAAGATTGTTTTTACTTGTGAGAAGTTACGAGAAAAGATGATTGAAAAATCAATGCCAAACCCTTGCAAATCAGCAAAAGAATGGCGTAAAGATTATGAAAAGTGGAAGAAAAACCAGTCTAAATAGTAATGATTCCGATTAAATAGGAAACACAAATATAATAATATAATAATATAAGGAGAATACGAATATGGATTTTGAACAATTAAAATCTTCATCAAGTGGTTTTGACGCTTTAACCAAGGCACTTGAAACTAACCTCAATCCCGAGGACAATTCAAACAAGAACAAATACCAAGACGATAGATTTTGGAAACCAGAGTTAGACAAAACTGGTAACGGTTATGCTGTTATTAGATTTTTACCTGCTGTTGAAGGCGAAGACTTGCCTTGGCAAAGAGTATGGTCTCACGCTTTCCAAGGAACTGGTGGTTGGTATATTGAGAACTCATTAACAACATTAAATCAAAAAGATCCTGTGTCGGAAGAAAACACAAGACTTTGGAATACAGGTGTTGATAGTGATAAAGAAATTGCTAGAAAGAGAAAAAGAAAACTATCTTATTACTCAAATATTCTAGTAGTGTCTGATCCAAAACATCCAGAGAATGAAGGCAAAGTTTACTTATACAAATTTGGTAAAAAGATATTTGATAAGGTAACTGAAGCAATGCAACCGGCATTTGAAGACGAAGCGGCAATCAATCCGTTTGACTTCTGGAAAGGTGCAAACTTCAAACTTAAAATCAGAAAAGTTGATGGTTATTGGAACTATGACAAATCTGAATTTGAAAGTGTATCAGCTCTTGCTGGTAATGATGAGGAAATCAAAAAGACTTGGTCTTCTCAACACGCTTTAAAACCATTTTTAGCAGCAGATAATTTTAAAACCTATGACGAACTCAAAGAGAAACTGAATAGGGTGTTATCAGGTGCTAGAAAAACTGAAACCGTTGCCGTTGCAGACCTCCCGCCTCAACCTACGGCTTCAGCGAAAACTATAAGTGAAAGTCCAGCTGCTAGTGATGATGACGATACAATGTCATACTTTAGTAAATTAGCAGAGGACGAGTAATAACCTCTCTCTCGGTACATAGTTTAGGGCGCTTTAGGTAACTAAAGTGCCCTTTTTCAAGCATAAATATAGCGTATGCCAAGTATATTAGATCCATTAGTAGATAGAGCCGCAGGTGTCAGAAAAGGCACTAGGTGGTATCAACAAGCAATAGCTTCTATCGCAGATAAGATATCTGCTAGACGATTAATGAGTCAAGGTAAACTAAATGGCAGACCTAGTATTGGTCGTTTAAATATGTTCTTTTATGACCCTAAATATAAGAAGACATTACCATACTATGATACATTTCCTCTAGTATTACCTATTGAGAGAATACCAGGTGGATTTGCAGGGATTAACTTTCATTATTTAAGACCTGGTGCTAGATTTACTTTGTTAGAAAGATTACAAAAGTTTTCTACAAAGGGTGCAGAAATAACTAGTAGAAATAGTTTTGATGTCAGTTACGATAGAGTTAAGAATATACCATTGGTTAAGAATACAATTAAGAAATATTTGTTTAATCACGTGAGATCAAGTTTTTTAAGAATTGATTATGACAAGGCTGCATTATCAGTTTATTTACCAGTGGCACAGTTTAAAAAGGGGAGTCCATACTAATGGCAATATTAAGAGGCGGAAAAAGAATTGGTGGTTATGATATTCGTATCGGAATACCACGAGATAGATCGCTAGATGATGTAGCAGGCGATAAAAGATTACAACGAAGACAAGGTGGTAATCCTGAAACTACAATAGGTCGTTTTCAATCTTATGTAAATGAGGCAGAGGGTTTTGCTAGAAAGGCAAGATTTTATGCTGAGTTTAATTTACCTAAAGGCGTATCAAACTCCGCATTATTTTCAGAAGGTTTCCAAGACACATCATTAGCAGCACAAGAGAAACAAGCATTTCCTACACAATCAGATTTACTTGCCATACAACAGGCAAATGGTAGACGAGTAAGAGCATTTTGTTCTTCAATCAGTATGCCTGAAAGAGAAATGGTATCTAAAGAAATTAGACACGGCAATGCACCTGCTAGAAATTTTGTATATGATATGAAATCATCATCTATATCAGCACAATTTTATGCTGATAAATTTATGAGAGAGAGATCATACTTTGAATTATGGCAAAAATCTGCTATGTCAACATCATCTACATTTAACACAAACTATTATGATAACTATGTTGCTAACCTAAACATATTTCAATTAGGTCAATTTGCTAGCAGACAAGAACGGGACGATATAACTTATGGTGTACAATTGATAGATTGCTTTCCTACTAAAATAGGTGCAGTAGAATATTCCCACGATGCTAATAACATACAAACAATAGATGTAGATTTTTCATTTAGATACTGGATTAATTACTTTATAGATAAACAAGGTAATATAGAATTAGGTAGTCCTGTTGGCAGGATACCTGAGATTAAGAACAATAGAGGAATTTTTGGTAGTTTGATAAATAAACTGCCACCTGAATTGAGAAGGGCAGGTAGAGATGTACTTAACGATTTAAGAAGACGAGTACCTCTAGGTAGAGTAACTGGCGGAAGAGTATTCCCACCATTTAAAATACCACCACTAAATATTTAATAATTAAAAGGAGTTATTATGGCGTTACCAATAGTTGAAACACCGAGATATGAGTTGACTTTACCATCAAGTGATGTAAAGGTACAATATAGACCTTTTCTAGTAAAAGAAGAAAAGATTTTATATATGGCACTTGAATCAGGTGATGAAAAAGAAATGCAAATGGCAACAAAAAACATTTTGAAGTCAGTTACATATGAGAAGTTAGATGTAGAAACATTACCTACATTTGATGTAGAATATATTTTCCTACAAGTTAGGGCAAAGTCAGTAGGAGAAGTTGCAAAGTTTAAGATTATTTGTCCAGATGATAAGAAAACCTATGGCGATGTGGAGGTTGACATATCAAAAGTTGAGGTGCAAGTTGATGACGCACACACAAATGATATTATGTTAGATGAGAAAAGAAAATTAGGTGTCATTATGAAATATCCTAATATGAAAGTGTTGTACACTACAAAAGGTGTTAAAACATTATCGTATGAAGATATTATCAGTTTAGTTATAGGTTGTGTTGATTACATTTATGAGGGAGAAAAGAATTACCCTACTACTGAATCAACAAGAGAAGAATTGAAAGAGTTTTTTGAGAATTTAACACAAGATCAATTTGTTAAGTTAAGACAATTCTTTGAAACAATGCCTAAATTAAGACACACAGCAAAAGTGAAGAACCCAAAGACAGGAGTTGAAAGTACAATCACCTTCAGCGGGTTACAAGATTTTTTCGGATTAGCCTCTCCCACAACAGCCTAGAGGCCTTATTTGAAATTAACTTTGCTCTTATGCAACATCATAAGTATTCACTAACTGAAATTGAGGCTATGATACCGTGGGAAAGAGATGTATATGTTTCGTTATTAATAAGATATATAAAAGAAGAAAACGAGAGAAAAAAAAGAGAGCAACAGAATAAAGGTTAAGAATATGATAAACAAGATTAAAAGAACAGGTATAGACACGATCAAATTAGTATGGGATTTCTTTACAGATGAACTGCCACACGTTTTATCAAATTGGAGATTGATTCCAAGATTGATGATGGGGTTGTACTGTTATGCTTTCTATTCAACTATGAACTGGTTTATGTTACTAGACGCTCCTAACAATGCACAAGCAGGTTTTGTGTCAGTTGTTGTTGGTGCTGGTGCAGCCTGGTTTGGACTATATGTTAATAGTGGCAAAGTTAGCTCGTCACCTTCATCAAAAGTTAAAATTAAAAAGAACAAAGAAGTAGATACACACATAGGTTAATAAATGGCATTACCAAAAATAGACAAACTATCAAGTGAATTTACAGTATCAGAAAATGATTCTGGTGCAGTAAAGAATGAGATAGTAAAATTAGGACAAGCAATCTTTGACAAGACTAATAGTAGTTTAAAGTCAGCGACACAATCTGTTATAGGTGATGTACCTACTATGATTAAATCACTTACGGAAGAGATTGAAAGAGGTCCTGTTGATAGTTTCGGTAACGCTATGAACAAGTTAATTAAGATAACACAAGAATTAGGTATTAATTTATATGACTACAATGAGGGTTTAGCAAAATCAGTAGAAGAATTTACTGGCAATCAGGAGAAGTTAGAAAAGAAATTAAATGAATTAAGAGAACAAGGAATTAGAGGTACAATAGAAAATAATACCATTAAACTATTGACAGAAAAAGAAGTATTAAAACTAGTTGAAAAAAGAAAAGATAATGAAATAAAAATAGTAGAAAAAACTACAGCAAGAGAAAAATTACAATTAGCATTAGATTCAACAGTACATACTACAAGTAAGAAAAGAGATAAGGCACAAGACGCTATTATCAAAAATGAAAAAGAAATATCAAAATTAAAATTAGATAATGAAGAAATAGAAAAAAAGACAACTGTAACAGCAGATACAGGTAGAGATCAAGGTGGGTTCGGTAAACTTGCTGAACTAAAAGAGGCATTTATGGTCATACCTGATACTATTGCTGATGTTGCTACTGGATTTGCTGATGTAGGTAAATCTATCTATGGTGGCATAGCACAATTTATAGGGGCACCTATGAAGACATTAGGAAAAGCATTTAAAGGCATTGCTAACATATTTAAAACTGCTAGATTGATGATTGCATTAAAAGTATTACTGATTATAGCGGCACTTCAATTTGTTGCAGAAAATATAGGTAAAATAATAGGTGTATTTAAAAACATATGGAACAAAGTTACTGATTTCTTCAAAGGCATAGTTGATTGGTTTAAGAACTCAGCAGTTGGTAAGTTTTTTGGTTTGGGTGGTGACGACACAACAATTGAACCGAATAAAGCTGCAGCCGCAAATCAAATGGACGATGGCACTTACGCTATAGGACAAGAAGATGTAGCAGCACCTGAAAATGCAAATGATGAATTTTTACCACAATCAAAAGACCCTCTAGCGGCACCTGTTGTTGATCCAGTTACAAATAATATTATACAACCGGGTGAAGAAGGTTACGATAAAGCAAGAGAAAATAGGATGCAAGACACACAATCATATATGGGCGATGAACAAAAAGTAAACGCAATAAATGAATTAAGAAGTGTAACTGGTGATAATGCTGGTGATGGTTCAACATCTTCAATGCTTAAATCTTTAGAGAAAGAAACAAAAACAATTGCACCTAATGTTATAAATGTTCAGAATAATAATTCTATTGCTAATAATACCTCAGGTGGTAGTAGTGCAACAATAGGATTTAATATACACGAACCCGACAACACATTTAAATATGTTAGACAAGGCAGTACAGCTTCTAACGATTTTTAATACTTAACGCCTAAATCTATTTCAGTAATTATCTTAAACACAGCACCATTGTCATCAGCATATTTTGTTGCTGCTTGCCATTTTGCTTGATTTTTAATATACTCAAAACTCTCACGCATATACGATTTAGTTTTCTTCTTGCCTGGGACAGGTCTTTTGCATTGACGAGAAGGTTTAATCTCAATCAACATTTTCTTATTCTTATCTGTTTTGATTATGAAGTCTGGAAAGTATCTATGATATTTCTTATCAATAGGACTGTAATATCTAATTGCTAATTCTTCACTTGCCCAATTTGTTATGCCTGGGTTATTATCACAATATACCATAAACTTACGCTCTAAAAGTGAACGATAGACTATGTTATTTGGGTTACCGACATATTTTTCAGGTTTAATCGGTTTATATATTCCTTTAAAAGACTTGCTCATATCATATAAATAGTTATAACAATATTTAGTAAGGATATAATTAATGGCTTGGACATCAAAAGTAGCAAATGTAATCAAAGGCAGAATAGGTAGTGCTATTGCTGGCGCAGTAGGTAATAAATTAATGAACTCGTTTGCTAGTCAAGGGCAGACTACTAAAGTAGCTGCTAAACTATTAGGCAAATCACCATTAGAAATAGGTAACAATTCTGCTACAGCACATATGCTAGAGAATCCTTACTCATACGGAACAGTATATTACCCACAAGAAACAAGTAATCTTGGAGATGGACACTATGTCATATTTGATATATTAGCACATAAGAGATCAAAATTCAAAATGAGCACTTTTGACAATGGCGTTGTTAAACCTACTAACGAAGGATATGTTGGCGAAGACTGGAAGATGTTTGGTAAAAGACAAGGCACACAGAATGACAGAATTAAAAATATAAAACAAAAAGGTATAATGCAATCCAATAGAGTTAGAGGTGTTAACTCTGGTTTATTTAAACACGCAGAATCAAATCACACCTATGTAACAGATAGTATATTATTGTATATGCCACCTGAAGGTATGAAATTTAATTATAGTGCTGAATACGAGGCATTAGAAACTGGTGTTGCAGGTGATCTAGCACAAGGTTTAGCAGGACTAGTAAATGCAGACGATTTTGAAGGTGCAATTAAATCAATAGGTAAAGGTCTGTCAGGTGTAACTGAACTAACTAAAATGGCAGGTTTTGGTGCATTAGCAATCATACCTGGTATGGAGAACGCAAGAGGATTATATGACAAGTTTAGAGGTCAGGCAAAGAATCCTAATTTAGAGTCAGTATTTAAATCAGTACCATTTAGAGAGTTTAATTTTCCATTTACTTTTGCAGCTAAGAATGAAAAAGAAAAAGATAGCGTACACAAGATATTACAAATGTTTAGATTTCATATGTTACCACAACACAAGAATGACGCTAATGGATACTTTGATGTACCATCAGAATTTCAAATAACATATATGTATAGAGATAACGAGAACCAATACTTACCGAGAATTAGTCGTTGTGTTCTTAAAACTTGTGAAATAGATTATGCACCTGAAGGTGTTGTATCTACACTAACACCAGATGAAAGAGGTGCTCCACCTACTATTATCAAAATGAATTTACAATTTGGTGAAACAGAAATTATGACTAAAGAAACAGTAGCACAAGGATATTAATATGTACTTTGAAAGATTCCCTAGAGGCAATTATATACAACCAGGTACTAAAACATACAAACAAGTAGTAGATTTATTCAGACGAATAAAGATTAGAGATAAGATTAAAAACGAAGCAAGTTTGTATTCAGAATACTTTGTTAATAATGGTGAACGACCTGAAGATATTGCAGGCAAACATTTTGGCAATCCATTATTGCATTGGATAATATTAATATCAAATAATGTACAAGACGCATATTACGAATGGCCAATGACCTTTCAAGCATTTGAAGATTATGTCAAAGACAAATACGATAATGCTGAGGCAACACACCATTATGAGAAAATACAATCAAGTGGTCCTCAAAAATCAATAGATTACTCACACTTAATTGAATGTAATAGTACAGACGCTGGCGCTCAATCAGTATCTAATAGAGAACACGAACAAAGAAACCAGGATAAAATTAGCAGAATAAGATTATTAGAACCAGCATTTTTACCTGTATTGATAGAAGAATTTGAAAGACTTATGAATGAATAATTATGTACGAATCAATAGACACAAATAAATTAGACAAAACAGGAAGATTCCAGTTAGACGATATTGCTTTATTGTCATATCAATCAGCAGATGGATCAAACGAAAATCCTAAATCAATTTCAATCAGATCATTGGTTATGGAAATTAACCTATATGAGTCTTTAGAAGGACCAGGCATATATGGTAATGTCATTGTCGCAGACGGACAAGCAGTCTTATCACACTTACCTCTAACAGGTTACGAATCAATAGAGTTTAAACTGGCAACGCCAGGGTGCAGTAAAGGTTACGACTTTTCTACTATGACAGGTCACCCTATGCACATTTACAAGATTTCAGATAGACAACCTACTACACCAGGATCACAAATTTATATGTTGCATTTTTGCAGTAAAGAAATGTTGAGCAATGAAATGACTAGAGTCAATAGAACTATGACAGGCACAGTAGATCAAATGGTCATTGACATATTCAGAAGCGACATTGAAAGTACAAAGAATTTAATCGTAGAAGAAACAAAAGGCATCCATAAATTTGTTATGCCTAGATTAAAACCTTTTAATGCAATATCTAAACTAGCCGCTAATGCTGAACCAATGAAGTACGCTTCAAGTGGTATGATATTTTACGAAGACAGTACAGGTTACAGATTTAGAAGTATAGAAAATATGTTAGCAATATCAGGAGCAGCAAGACCTGTGGTTGCTAAGTTTCAACAGAAACCTCGTAATGTAAAAGGTGGTACAGGTGAAACAGATATTATTAAAGAAATGCAGACTGTGGATTCTTATGCAATCAAAGATCAGTTTGACACATTAAAGAATTTATCAAATGGTGTATATGCAAGTAAGATGGTTACACACGATATATTCAACAAAACCTTTTCGGAATTAGACTTTGATTACAATACATACTTTCCTACTATATTTCACACGGAACACGATGGCAAGGGTGGTATGACTGATAACAAGGGTCAATTACCAGTGTTTAACTACAAAGATAATAAGATGATAAGTGATAAGCCAGAGGGTACTATGAATTTCGTTTCTACTACATCTAAAGTACAAAACGAACACGAGGGACCAGAAGGTGAACGAATATTTCCAAGAGCATTAGCACAGAAACTATCATTTAAAAGTCAAGTCATAACATTGAACGCAAGAGGTTTCACAGGTTTATCAGTAGGAGATTTATGCAGTTTTGAAGTACCGGCGTATGAACCACCTGGTATGGACAATCCACTTGGCATAGACCCATATATGAGTGGCCGTTATATCGTAAGAAAGATACATCACAAAATTAGTACAGTAAAAGATAACCATAGTATGAACCTAGAGTTAATCAAAGACGCAGTAAGAGTTGCTTATCCTGAGGAGAATTTAGATATACTATCAAAAAAAGAAAACCAAGATAGTCTTACATATCTACAATACGAACTAGACGATACTATTATAGATATAGCAGGGAATAACAATGATGTAACGGCTTAGAGCTGCTAAGAGTCAGATTTTTTTTGACTAAGGCAGGCCAGCACGCCACAATATGAGAGAAAACAATTAACTGAGCAAAGGCAATGAGAATATGAACATAAAGACACAGATTAAATCAATTAGCAAAAGATGTAAAGACAAATTTATAAGACTAATAGAGGACGCTCACTATAAGTATGACTGTATAACATACTATAACAGATACCACAAGTTTTACAAAGGCACATCAGCAAACTGGACGATAATCAAAGCTAAAGTCAGTCTAGCGACTGCCTACTTCATAAAGAGTATGGCTAAAGTAGATATGGCAAAGGCTTCCTTGGGTCATACTGATTGTTATATACATAATACAGAAATACAAGAGCATAATAAAGAATTGCGTAGGAAAGAATTAAATAGTATTAAATGACATATATCGTGGAACATCTAGTGATTAAAAATAAACATATATCGGTAGGAATATAAATGGCCTTCTTAGGAATTTCCGAGTTTAAACATTTTGTCGGCGTAGTAGAGGATAGATTTGATCCTGAGAAACTAGGCAGGCTGCGTGTTCGTGTTCTTGGCATACACACAGCAGATAA
>TARA_B110000977_G_scaffold184554_1_pt1 | contig 16632 bp, 12 predicted proteins | sample TARA_B110000977 | Tara Oceans TARA_B110000977 (sample SAMEA4397798) | marine metagenome | biome: Polar Biome; feature: [SRF] surface water layer (ENVO:00010504); material: water (ENVO:00002006), including particulate matter (ENVO:01000060) such as... | depth 5 m | reverse complement strand
CGTTTTCAAACATCCGCGCGCCGAAACCAATCGTGGACATGAAAGGCCTCGGCGAAAAGAAAGGCGGTGCCGGGCGAGACGAGTCCGACGGCCAGTACGGCGGCGGCCGGCGTTTAGAACAGGAACCACTTTTAGCCGCGCGGATCATGATCGAAGACGGAATGTGCTTACTACTGGACGTGGACGATATCGACCGGCAAGTCGAGGAGGGCCTCGCGGGCGAAGCGCCCGCTGCGATGTCGCGCCGGCGCGACTTTCTCCTTGAAGGGCTCGCCGGCACGGTGCGCCTCCCCGCCACCGCCGTGTTGACTCCCCAGGCCAAGAAACGAGGCGACTCGGATGCTGTGTTCGAAAGCCTCACCGCGCTGCACAAAGGGCGCGTCATGCTCGCCAAGCTCCTGCCCCGACTTCGGCCGGGGTGCGCCGCGGCGGCGTCCCTGACCTGGGCGGTGATGCGCCACGCGCCGGGGATGCTCGTGGCTGGCGAGAAAGCCGCCGCCGCCGCCGCCGCCGCGGCGGGCACAGGCGACGCGGGCGACGACAGCGCGGCTACACTAGCGCGCGAAGCCGCTGTTGCGCTTTCTTCGTTACCGCACAACGCCACGGCGTCTGCGATCGAGGCGCTGGCCAGCGCGGTTGTGTCCAAGGGAGACGACACCCCGTCCCTCGCCGCCGCGGCCGGCCCCGGTGCCTCGCTCGCCGCGCTCATCACCGCCGTGCTGGAGCAAGGCTCGCGGCTCGGCATCCTCGGCGCGGATTACGACAGCTCCCCGGAGTGGTCCGACTGCTTCACCACCCTGTTCCACGTGCTAGACACGCATCTCGCGACGCTGCAGACGTTTGTCGCCGCGGGGAAGGCTGGGGACAAGAAAGCGGCGGCGGCGGCGAAAACCGCGGCGGGCGACCCAGCCGGAGGGCTGGACCTGCCCCGCGATTTGCTCCGGGCCTGCGTCCCGCACTGCAGCGCGGAGCAAAGGGAGGTCATACGCAACCGCATACAGGCGTGCCAGTGATTTGAGTGAATGTGTGATTCGAGTGAATGCGTGATTCAAGTGAATAACTGATTCGAGTGAAGAATCAGAATCAAAACGAAACGCGAGAGATGTTCTCGACGACTTTTTTGCCGCATTGTCGAAACACTCCTCGCCAAAATCGCTCCGCCGCGGGCGAGACGTCTTTTATCGCGCGTCTCTCCCCGCGGCCGAGCCGACCGAGAGAAGTCTCGGGGCTACTAGCACCTGTTTGTCAATGTAAAAATCGTGAAAACGTGATCAACTCGGGGCGAAAAGGCGGCGTGAGGGAGACTAAAAATGCACTATCCCGTCGCGGTGAGAAAAGGATCTTCGTGTTTCTTGGGTTTTTGATCTCACAAATTCTAAATGGTCTACTGCTAATCGTTCCCGCGTCCGCTGTGTGTTCACCGCTCTCCGTCCGCGTCGTGTTCGTTGACGAGCCAGTACGGCTTGTTCCCGCTCTTGACCGGGGAAACCTTTTCCCTGTGTCCCTTCTCCGTGTCTCCGTCCAGGGCCTGGATCGCAAATCCCTTCGGGGGAAACCATCGCTCGGTCAGCTTGACGTACACCTTTTTGTACGCGGGCCGGTGGTAGAAGTGGTTCCCTTGGCGTTTCTTCTTCCCTTCGTAGTTCGCCGTGTGCACTCTGTCCACCCCAAGGTTGTACACCGTGCGTAACAGGTTTCTCACTTCGGTTTTCGACGTTTTAGGCACCGTGATGAACGTCACCACGTCCAGCCCTTTTGCAGCCGCCTCTGGAGTTGGGGCGACCAGACGCAGAGGGATGTTGGGGAACCACACCGCGCGGCCGGTTTTTGACGCCAGGGATTCCCAAAACTGTGCGCCCGACATGATCGCACTTCGAGACAAATACCACCGCCCGTCCCACCGAACGACGCTCCGTCGTGCGTCAAAGTGACGCGCCTCTCAAGGCGCGTTACCGTTTTTGCACGATCCCGAGTTTTCTGTGAGTCAGTTTCAGAAAAGAAGGAGCAAGACGAGGAGCCATATCACAAAATAATCTTTGCATTCCACTACAAGCGCGCTTCTCGAGCGCGAATTCTAAACTACTCGTCCCTAAACTACTACGCGCAAACCCTTTTCACGTACACGCCTACCCTTCCTCTCGTTTCTAGAACGTCGACTCGTGAATTTCCATCCAGTGTCTTTGCCGCACCGGCATGGTGATGAGTTTCGGTCGCTGGAAACCATTTTTCACGTTTCGCATAGTCGTCGCGATTTTTTGAAGCGCCGCCGCAGCGCCCGTGGCTGGTTTCAACTCAACAGCACGTGCTTCCTTCTTCTCTGCTTCATACGGCGCGTAAATGATCGACTGAGACCCGCCATCGCTATCAGCAATTATGCCCAACGTACCGCTCTCGGTAGCACGCGTCTCGCGCCCGGCGACGACTGTTGAGTTTTCCACAGTCGCACCGGCGTCGTCGCCCACCCCCGGATCGCGCCTCGCGCCGCGCCGCCGCGCGTCGCCTGCGTAGTACCCCTCCACGACGTTCGGCCCCGGCCCGACGCCCACATCGAGTCGCGAGCGCGCGCGTGCGCGTGCGCGCCGTGACATTTCCACGTGCACGTCTTCCCGCGCTTCAGCTGCGACGGTCCGCCCGCCGTTTCTGGACGTTTCAGACGACGAAGAAAACGAAGAGTACCCGTATTTGTCCTCGTCCGAGCTCGTTTCCCACCCCTCCGAGCTCGCCGCTGCTGGCCTTGCGCCCTCTTCCTCCGGAGGCGTACCCAGTCCTTTGTTTCCTGTGGTATTTGACGTTTCCGGGTGCTCGTGCATTTCGGGAGCGCCCGCCTGCGAGGCTTCCGCTTGGTCGAACAAAACAGAGCTCGACCGCCGCATCTCCTCCGCGACTGCCTCCACGGGCGATGGTGGTTCCGCGGAAGGACTTTCATCCGCGTCTGGGGCGGTAACGGGTACGCCCAACGCATCGTCACGTGATTCTGTTCCGATGCCATCGCCGGAATCGGTCAGCAAACGACGTCGCGCGCTTCGCGAGGTGCCGTCTCCGCGCTCCGCGGACGGCACGCAAACAGGCGTGAGTTCGGGAGACGCGACCAGCCCCGGCGCAACCGACGTACCCTCCACCTTCACTGGACTAAAATTTGGAAGACCAATCGTGTTATTCGTGATTGAATCTGTACCGTTTACGTCACCTGTACCGCTATTTTTTCCACCTTTCGTTCCTGAATTCGTCTGGGCGACGAACGCGCGGAGCGTCGCGAGTCCGGGCTCGGGCGTCGCGCGCTCGTCGCGTCTCGACGCGCGCTCCACGCCTGGAGGGAGAAGATGGGCGTACATCAGCGTTTTCGGGAACCGATTTGTTTCCTCCGCGTCACCTGGAGTTCTTGGCGGTGCGCTGGAGAACGGCGAGCCGCGCGTCGCGGTGTCCAGTGCGGTGGGTGACTCGTCGCGCGACCCGGGAGGAGAGTTTTCGGGCGAGTACCCAGCCTCGCGAAGCAGCCTTGGAACTTGGACGTTGAAATGTGTCAGGGCGTGTTCGAGTATGCTCGCCTTGGTGGTCTCTTCCCCGAGACACATCAACACATCCGTGAGCTGTTCCTCCACCTCCTCGGCGACCGCTCGCGCGAGCGCGGCGTTCACTGAGTGCGCGGTCGCGACGAACTCGGGAGTCAAGTCGTTGTCCTCGCCGCTCCCGAGGCTCGAAAGGCTGGCGGAGGACGGGCCGACGCGTGACGCGCGAGACACCTCTCTGCGCACTGCACGCCACAGCTTGGTCTGCGCTTCCTCCATCTTACGTACAAACGTCTCTGCGAGGATTAGGTGAAAAGGCGGGACGGGGAGTTCAAAAGGTCAGACACGGAGCAAGGGAACACGGTGGTAATCTCGGAGGTTGTTACGAGAGAACGGGCGGAATTCCCGACGAATTCAAATCGTTCGTTCGAGTAAACAACAGGGACGTACCCGAGAAGTGCATCTCATCCATCTCGTACGACACGCCGGTCGTGTCCTCCTCGGTGTCGACGCCCTCGGCGCTCGACACCGCGCGCTCCATCGCCGCGCGACGCCCTCGCGGCCGAGCAATGACTGTGACTGTCTTTGACTCGGCGATTAATTTCACCCACTTTCGAGAAAAGTCAAACTTTGAGAGTGCTGTCTTGAAAACGGCTAATGAGTTATAGACTGGAACTTTTGGGGAATTGAAATTTTACAATGTTGTACACATCGGCGCCTGGCCGGGAAGCTACCAGGACGTGGGCGTTAAACCCTATCGCAGACGAAATGTGGTGTCTAAGCCGTCTCTCATTCACTGTTCAGTGTCTGTTTCGTATCACGCATCGTTTTGTCTGTCGTGTTGGTGTCTTTTTCCAAGTCGTCGGAGTCGTCTTTTCGCCGTCGGCGTCGGGGAAATCGCGCGTCGCGTTTCCGCGTGGAAAATCTCAAACGTCGGCAGGGAGGGTACTTCACGTGGAAAGCACGTTAGTCCGCACCAGGATTCGTCGAGCAAAATTGCGCGATACCATAGAGCTCTTTGCAGGTGGAGAAATCAAAGTCTGTCGCGTCTGCGTCGGTCAACTTCAACGGTTCGATGCCCGTTCCGCGGAATTCGTACTGGTCCGGGGCGACGACGAAATGGTTTTTCTTCTTCTTGGCGTACACCCCCGTGGTGCCACAGCCGAGGTGCAACTCCCAACCGGCTGTAGAGTCAGGCATGCTGGGAGTCCAAATAGCTTCGAATGTGGTCCCATACCAGGTGAAGTTGAAGGAGCCTCTTTTGAATCCCTTCCCGGTATCGCACTGGCCGGCGCCGCAATAAACATCAAGAGACTGACTGGCAAAACTGCCACCAGTAAGATCGTACGGTCCGTTGGTCCAGCCCCAGTTATTAAAACTCTTGGCAGTGCCCCCGCAAGGCCCCTGATAAAACGGGAATTTAGGATCAGCGGTGTCTTTGAACCAACAGCAATCCAGATTTTCACCCGTGGCTTTCGCGTAACACGTGTCTGCTCCGTCGCAACACTTGTTCCTATTGGTACACTTGTTGTTGTTTGCGCAGCAATACTGGTTGTCCTTGCATTCAGCATCAATGCAGCACTTCCAATCGTAAATGCAAATCTCGCTGCAACAATTAAAGCCGTAATCGCAATCACTAGGGCAGGGGCACTTGCTTTGCTCAGCGACGCAGTTGCCGTCTCCACAGCAAAGGGGAGTGTTATCGCAGCACGGAGTTTCATGGTCGCAAGCCGCAGGGTTTTCGCATAGGGTGCAATCTGCACTCGACGCGGCGCACGTGGCGTCGGCACAGCAAAAGGGAGTGTCGCTGCAGGGTTGTTTCACGCACAGTTGGCATCGCAAAGGACATTATCAAGACAGTCAAGGGTGCAGCATTTGAAGTCGATGGGGCACTCGAACGGCTTTTTGTCGCCCAAAGAGGCGCAGGTGTGGTAGATTCCCTGGATGCAGCCGTAGAATTCTGTCTCGCAGACCTTTAAGCAGCACACGAGTGCATTGGCGTTAGGACCACAACCAGTAGGAGGATCTTCTACCTCGCGGCCGAAGTCGCTGTTGCGACCGCCGGCGACGTCGGCGGGACCGACGCGACCGGCGACGCGAGCGACGTCGTTCGCCGAGCGGGACCCGGCCAGGGTTCTGTGAAGCGGGGGTGCGAGGATAGAGAGAAGGAGGGTCAGCATGACCTAGCGCACGAGTACGCCGATGGATTGTGAAGAATTCGTCGGGCGCGGATCAAACACAAAAACTTGTCCGGGTGCGAGGCGCGAAGACGATGTCGCCTTTCGTCCTAGAGCACAAAAAAATTGTTAATATCAACTCAAGAAATCTTTTAATTTTTTTGTTTTTCTGGACGCCGCGCGCCACCGGAGCAAAAGCACTTTCACGTTCCCACTTCGTGACGCCAACCTCGCGCTCTTTAAGCACGAGGAGTTCCCGAGTGTGATAACTGAGTATCATGATGGGGCGGGTCGATGAATATGCGCGCTCCGAGAACGGCGCCGGAACACTCGGTACGCGCGTTCATTTTCGGGAAATTAAAAACTGGTGGACGAAAATATTTTTCATGGAAACGAAACTCTGGAACTCGGTCGAGAAAACGACGAGGTTTCTCTTAACACGGGCGCGTGCCGACGATGTTTATCGGTCTATCGACCAGTCACGGCGCAGTGAGACGTGACCGAGGTTTGCTTTCTTGGAAGATATCGGACTACGAACCCAATTTCCCTTAGAAACGCGCGAATCCGTCCGAGAGAAAAGTTGTTGTTTTCGTTGGAACGTCGTGGTTCTTCCGCCGCCACTTTCACTTCGAACTGCGCTCGAGGACATCACCAGCCTCCGAGCGGCCTTCGAGGCTTGTAAGACATACTCAACCCATATCTACCCCCATTTGCGGCTTTAAACCCCACGCGCTCCCTTCCTTTAGGAAGGAAACAACCCGGGACTCCGTGAGCTTCGTCAACACCAACTACACCATCTATGCGCTCCGGTTTCCGGACCTCGGCGCTCTTCGCTGTCGTCGCCCTCGCCTTGTGCGCGGCCGGCGCAGCAGACACCCCGCAGGCGCGTGCCAATAACATCATCACCGCCACCGAAAAATGCCCCGCACGCTCCAGCGACGATGGCAAACCCATCGAATTACCGGTTGGTCTCGAGGCAGCACTTGTGCGCGGCGAGGCACTGGAGCCGCGTTTTTGAACTCTGGCGTGTCTAAGGATTCCGTACCGTCGTCGGAGGGACAGGTGTTGGGGTTGCCCACGTCGCACATGAAGAGTTCTTTCCGGCAGAATCTCAAGCAGCACGCGATTTCTTCGTCAGTGAACGTGGTGGTGCCATTATACGCATATCCGCCTCCCAAACCTCTGGCGGTGGGTTCGGTTTCGGTGCGGTCGGTGGGGCCGGTGGGGCTGTCGTCGACGCGAGCGTCGCCGGTGCGGCCGGCAACTAAAGGGCCTTCTGTGAAGCGGCGGGCACGAGAAGAGGAAGAAAGAGGGTCAGCATACGCGCGTGGAGAGATAATTCAACACGAAATTCGTCAGGTGTGGGTCATGCACAAAGTTGCGCTCCCGGCGGCGCGCGGCGAAAGGAAACCAAAAAAAAACTCCAGATTTCCAAGCCTCCCGATTTTTTCTTGGACGCAACGTCCCCGTCAGCTTCCGAGAGAAGCGCGGTGAGAAGAACGACGTACCTCGTTGGCGCGAGACGCCGAGGGTAGGGGTAGAGCGGGTGATCGCGTTACGTTCAAAGCCTCTGCCGATCTTGCTGGCGGTCCGCTGCGCCTGCGCGTCTGTGCCTCCCGCGCACAAGGCGAGGGCGACGAGCGCCGCGGTGTGAAAGCCGGTGCGCATAGTGGTGTTGTTGTTGACGGGAACTCACGGAGTACAGGTTCGTTGCCAATCGGGAAGCGGGATGATTGCGGGAAGAAAATGCGCACACGAGGGTGGTAAGGGGTTGAGTATGTCGTAGGAGCCTCGAAGGGCGCTCGGAGGTTGGTGATGTGCACGAGCGCAGGTCGAAGTGAAATGGCGGCGGAACAACGAGCTGCCGTAGGGTTTACGAAAAACGAAATTTTCTTGGACGTGGTCCAAAAGAGTCGTGGTCCGATGTCTTCCTAGAAAAACAAACCTCACAGCCACGTACCGCGACAACGACGACAGCTGTCAGCACACAATTGTTCCACGCGCGAGATCGTCGTTGATCGCGAGCGAGTTTCAGTTTTCCAGAAGAAGTGTTTTCGTTGTTGGAGAGGAGAAAATATTTTCAAAAAATTAAAAATAATCTGTGACTCTACCGTTTCCGGAGATGATACCTCCGGAGTCTCGCACATGCCGACTTCCGCGGGCGGGTGCGTTTCTAGCGTCGCCGACGTAACCCACGTGCGTGCGCTTCTTGAAAATCGCAGAAACCCCGCGTCCCACTGACCCGCCTCGTTCCTTTTCCGGTTCCCGCCTCAGCGGAGGCGCGCCCCACTCGTCGCGCACAGGCCCGGTTTTGCGATCGGGCGGCGCCCACCGCCGCGTCGGCACGCGGTTGGGCTCGCGCGTCGGCCGACGAGGTCGGGGCTTAACTCCCGACGGGAACGCCGCGGGCGATGCAAATCGCACGCCTCTATTTTCGTAAGGATCGTGCGGGTCGCGAAACCCACGGTCGTGGTGCGTTTCCCTCGTATCGTGGAACTCCTGGAACCGACGACCTCCGCGCGCGTCTAACCCGGGATCCGTCGCCACCGAGGATGGGCGCGCATCTCGAGGCGCCATCGTCTTCGCAGCCAAAGGCGAATCAAGCTCATCTTCGAGACGCGCCAGCGACGCTAACAAAGTAGCTTCTTCCACGCTTCGCTGAGACGCAAACTTGTCGGAAGTTCCGTGTGAATGGCCATTGTACCCTCCATACTCGTTGTGTCGCTCCTCGAAGCACCGCGAGTCGAGTCGTTTGATGGACGCCATGAGTTTAGCCTCCTCCATGGACAACGACGTCGGCACGCGTCCACCAGCGGTCATCCTGTTCACGAAACGCTCACCGAGAGGTGCTCGTCCAGCCCCGTCGCCGCCGAGAAGCTCATGCGCGGCGCGGCCTTCAGGGGTCTCCTCGAAACGCACGCGAGTCTGACGATGACTTCCCAGCGCATTCGCCGCGCGCCGGCCGTGCGGCGTGATCACCTTTGCGCCGAGCGCGCGGGGCGTGGTGGACGGCGGGGGGGTCAACGCATCACGACGCGATGCGTGCGACGACACTCCGCGTCGATCGTACTCCATGGGAGGCGCAAACACGGTGTTTAGCCTGTCACGCGCGGAATCAGCGCGCGCGCGGCGAGCAGCAGCGGCAATTTCTTCGGCGCGCGCTTCGCGCGTCTCGGCTTCAATCGCCGCTAAACGTCGTTCCTCTCGCCGCCGACGCGACGCCGCTTCGTCGGCGGCGATTGCGTAGGACCCTTCCAGTTTCAGCTCACGTTCTGCCACCGCGCGCGGTTTTTCGCGGTCCGATCCCGCGGGACTCGCGCGGCGACGCAAGGACGACGGAGGAGCCTTGGGCTCCAGCTTCTTCGCGTACCCCCCGGCGGTGAGCATTGGAGGCGCGGCGCGCGGCGCGGAAAAATACGCACCCGCCGACGGGTGATTCGCGGTCTGCGCCTGTGGACGCTCTGGAAGCGCCACCACTTCTGCTTCCGGCGACGCGTTCGCCGCGAGCGCTATGTCGAGGCGCTGCGGGGCTTCACCTAGCACAGCCTTGTACGCGTCCGGAAGCGGAATGCCCGCGCGCACCAGGCGCATCGCGCCTTCGCGGGTCACCGCCACGGGTGTCGCCACTGGAATCGACGAAGGCGAAGGCTTGGCGTTGGCGACGCGCGAGTGGTTGAAATATAGCTCATTTCCAGACAGGGGTACGACGCGCGCGTGGACCACAGGCGCTGAGACGATAGGTGTCACCATAGCGTGCGACTCAAATGGTTCACGCGTCGGCGCTTCCGACTCTGTGTCAGCGCGACCGCCATCCGCCTCGGGTGACTCGACCGCTTCGTTCAAAACCTCGGCGCGCGTCTCCGGCGCGCGCGTTTCACACGTCGTCGCCTCTGGAATAACAAACTCGGGAACAACACCGGTTTCGTCCGCCTGCATGGTGAACCTCCCAGTGCGCATATCCGCAATTTGTCTTCCCGCAAAGTTTTCCGCGACTCCGCGTCGTTCGGTGAGGTTTTCGTCCACTCTGCGCTCGATGGCTCGAAACGTGTCGATGCTGTCCAGCACGCCGTTGACCGAGCTCACGAGCTGCGCCACGGCTTCAGACGTGGTCCCCACGCCCTCCGGCATCTCCGACAAGCTGTCTCTGAAGAGATTCAGGTTCACAGGTCGTTTTGGTGTGCCATCGCGCTCCGACGCAGCCATCGCCGTGCGCGCCTCTTCCAGCGTCTGCGCCTCGTCCTCCGAGTCCGTGTCTTCGCCGCTCACGTCGTCGCCTTCCCGCCACACGCGCGCGGACAAGACTTCGCGCTCCACCACGGAAAGGTTGTCCATCTCCAAGCTATCCCTCACAGTGCGCACGGTATCTTCATCTTCGTGCGCAGTAGGCGAGCCCTGCGCGGAATCTTCCACTGGAGACGAAGGGCGTATTTCAAGAAATGACACGTCGCGAGAACGGGACAGATGACCGCCTCGATTTCCAGAAACGTCGTCAGTGTCAAACGCCGCGCGCGTCGCTTCGGCTTTCGCCTTTGCCTCCGCAGCAGCCGCTCGAGCGGCCACAGAGCGTTCTTCACGATGCGCTTCGTCGATTTTAGAATCACTCGTACGTGAACTCGTTTCCGTTCCCTTCGACTCGGGCGCGCGTTTGCCGAGCAACGCGCCCAGGTCCGCCGCCGCGTTTGCTTTCAAAAGGCGCCACGGCGCGGACGGCGACGCGTCCGCGGGAGACCCAGCGAACCCAACAGGACGTCTTCTCGCTACGGACGAATTCGATTCATCGGAACGTCGTGAAGTGCTCACATGCCGATCCCGAAGAAACGTGCGGACGCGGTGCGCGGCGTCTCCGGGACGTTCGCGTTCGAACGGCGCGGTGCTTTTTGACGAGCGCGAACTGGAAGGCCAGGCGTTTTCGTCGCGAGACGCTTCCGACGCCGACCAAGAAGGACGACGCGTCGGTGCTTCCACGTCGCTCCGTGTCCGCGCGCTCCAATCACGGGGAGGAGAACGACGCACGCGGCTGCCGAACGCGGTGGTTGCGGGGCGCTCAGCAGATGCGTTCTCGGGTGAGCGCATACGCGTCGGAAGGCCTTTGCGGCCGAACGCGCCGGCGACTCCAGAGCCTTTCCGAAGGCCACCGAACCGCGCGCCCGCGCTGGGGACGCCGGGAGACGGTGTCGCGGAGGGTTCGTATATCGCCTTCGTCGCCACCTCGCGTTTCGCTTTACGCTCCTGAAGCACTCGTTTCGCCTGTGGTTGAGGGATAGGGTAAAATGGAAGGGCCGGGGTCGGTTAGTCGTTACGGTGTCGTGGATGGCGAAACGTGCTACGAAACTTCTCAGGACGCGCGACGTTGCGGCTGGCTGGCGTGCGCGGGACGCGGAGACACGCGCGTGTATCGCGGAGCGTACCATATCCGCTTCAGCCGTCTCGAGTGCCTTGGCTCTCTCCTCGAACTTGCGCTGTCGCCGCTTGGTCTCAGCCACCTGCTGACGACGCGCGCGCTCGCGGTCGTCCATCTTCGATTCTCGGACCGCCCGAAGCGGAAAATCGAATGACGTCGTGAGCTCCGCGGGGTCCAAGATGTCACCCGCTCGCGTCCCCAGACACCCCGAGCTCTCTCAAAGTCACTCGCGCCGCGCGATACGCACTCCGCGTCCGCGCTCGCCTCCGCGCTGCCGTCGCCGCCGCGGTCGTTGTGACGTCCGCGGTCGCAGGTCGTGGCATTTTGCCGTTGAAGAGCGTTGACTCGTCGTTGACCGTTTTGCTACTGCGGCGCGCTACCAGCACTTCTTTCGATGTTTGTCTATCTCGAAACCCGTCATCTGCCCCGCGCTTGCGGTACACGACGGTCGCGCGGCGTCGCGGCATGCCCCCGACGCCGACCGCGCTGCCGCGCGTGGCACTCAACTTCGTGCTGGCATCGGTCGCTGCGGCGGGGGTTGCCGAGGAGCACGCCACTGCGGTTGCCAAACCAGCACCCCGAAGAACCCTTTGCGGAGGAGTTAACATCGACTTCGCCACGGATGGCGTGTCATGGTGCGAAGCCCTGAACGGCGTGGGTATCGGCGAAGATACCGTGGTTTTCTACGATATCGTGATCGGCCTACCCACGGTACTGTTCGTGATGTTCCTCGGGTCACACCTCCGGAACTCCGTTCGCAAACTCACACACACCGGCGACCGAAGAGTCGTGTTGCTTTTCGCGTTCCTCTGGATGTCGTGCATTTTCAACTTGGTACGGTGGGGAGTGCGGCTTTGGCAGCCATCCCCGGAGCACAAAGCCGCGATTTGGAACGCACTTTGCATAGCTATTAGGTTCGGCACGACCTTCCTGGAACTCGCCGTGCTCGCCATCTTAGCACACGAGCCCGAGGGGTACCTCCCGGACCCGGTGGGCGCTCGGCTGGGAAAGACAAATAAATTCGCATCGCCGCTCGGCGCCGCGTTGGCAGTCACCGGACTGGACGCGCTCGTGAAGTCGCTCGTGGTGTACGCCGGAGGCGTGGCGTTGTTCGTACATGCACCAGGGCGCTTCTTTTCACAAGCAGGTTCCGGTTCCCTGGAAGGTTCCGGAGTGGAGTGGACGAAATGGGTTTATTGGTGTGCTCGGTCCGCCGTGTTCGCGAGTGCGTACCTTTTCATTCTCGCGGCGAAAAATTCGCAGTTTCGAAACATCCTGCCCGGCGCTGACGCGTATGCCCGGAAGACAATCAACAAATACGCGTTGTTTATGGGAACGACGCACGTGTTGTGTGCGTTAGGGGCGTTTTTGCTGTCCGTAGATTTCGCAATCGGGACGTGCGCGTTCGGGGTGGGGAGCTTCGCGTACGACGCGGGCGTGCCGCCGGTTTTGTACGTTTCATTCTTGAGAAGTTATTTTCGGGAAAACGAGTTCGAGCTGGACGGCGAACAGTACGCCGAGATGCGCGACGCTGGGATGTTCGACGGAGACTGGGATGACGAGGAGGGAAGATAGTGAGTTAGAACACACAGTAGCACAGAAAATAATACTAGAACAGCGCGTGAAACGAAAGTACGTCAGAAACACGCATCGTACAAATAAATGCTTTCGTTTATTAAATTTACTCTCAAAGCTGCTCTCCGCACTCAGAGCAGAACTTCTTCTGCGCCGCGAACTTGGCTCCACACTCGCCGCAGAACTTCCCCCCCACGGAGCTGGATGCGGGAGGCCTGGCGGAGGGCGCCCCCCCCACGCCCGCGCCTATTGGCGTGCGGTGCGCGTGCGTCTCTTCGGTGTCGGAATCCGAATCCGGAACCCGGTTTGGCGAAAACGGTTTCACCGCGGATGCGGTCCCGGCGATTCGCATGGCGCGGTTCGCCGCCGTCTTCGCGGTGACCAGGGTTCCCCCCTTCCCAACCTCGGGCGATGCAAGCCTTATGGCTTCTTCGTCTTCCCTGCTTTCGTCATCTTGGTCCGGGTTCCGGCCGTCGAACATCGCCCTGGTGCGTCGCACAAGCACCTGCGCGTGAAGTTCCGTGGGATCTCCGGCGTCGTCGAAATCGCGGTCCCAAACGTCGTCCGCGTGCTCCCCAATCGCCTTGAGGTAATCCGCGTCTGATAAAGGCATGGACTGGACTTTCCAGGAAAGAAACGCCATATCCAACACCTTAGCACGCCGGTGCGTGTCCGCTTTCCGTAAGTGTGCGCCCGCTTTGCGCTTCGCCAAACACACCTCGCGCCACTCACGTAACACGTGCGCGCCCAGGTTTTCGAGCCCGAAACCGGTGAGCAAACCAACCATGCGCTGCATCGCCATCTTCTTTTGCTTCGTCTCCTCAACCAGCGCGTGCCACTTGCTGAAGTTCATCGCGAGCGAGGCGCCGAACATGAACTCCATAGCTTTCGCGAGCTTGGCTTCCATCTCCGTTTCGCAGTCCTGCACGAAAGCGCGCCACTGCATCCAGGCTTGTCGCCGCACCAAACGTCCGTGCAGCTCCTTCGCCACGGCGAACTTCTCCAGCTTCACCCGGCGGAACTCGACGTACGACCACCACCGCGCGAACATTGTGCCCCGCGCCGCACCCAAGCGTTTGCTCAACATCTGCTTCACCTGCGCCATCTTCTCCTGGTCCACCATCTGGTACCTCCACCCGCGCCACGCCGTGGCGACGGCGACTTTGCGTTTCCGCCGGATGGTTTCGTCCCCCGCCGCGATGGCGCGCTTCAGGGCTTGTTGTTTCCTGAAGAAACGCTTGTTCCTCTGCGGAATCAAACGCCACCCCGCGAACACGCGCGACATGTTCCCGAACATCAGCCGTTTCACGACAATCGCGAGCTTGGCTTCGCGTTGCTTGTCTTCCTTGCGTCCCAGCACCATCTTGGTCCAGGTGTAGAACGCGCGTTTCGAGTGCCGCACACGCCAGTGCCTCTGCGCGAACATCGCGGTGATCCAAATGCGAAACACCCGTCGCCCGACGCCGGCGGCGCTGTTTTGCTGCAGGAACGAGCTCTTGGTGCGCAAAACCTTGGCCATCATGGCTTCTTCGCTCCACGCTCTTAATGCGTGTCTGCACGTCCGCTTTAGGCCGTTGCCCATCAGCTGCTTCACGCGTAACATGGTGACCGTGTACCGGACCCATTCGCTCCAAACCTTTTGCTTTACGTTGCCGAAAAATTTCAAAGCCAGGGTTTTGAACTTTTCCTCAAGTTCCTTTTCGTTCGCCATGTGTGCACACCACTTGTCCACGCAGCGCTGCATCAGCTGTGTGTTCGCGTGCGCCATCGCGCTGCCGATGCGGCGCAGCATCAGCACCTCCTGGTAGAACTCTTGCCACCGACTGAACGCGAACAGCTGCGCGCCGTACACGAACTTGCGCATCGCCAGACGCACGCGCCGCGCTTCTTCGACCTTCTCGGCCCAGCGCGCCCACCCCGCGGTGAGCGCTCGGTTGCCCATCAGCCGCACCGCTTTGTCCAGCACGTGCCGCATCCGCAGTTCGAACTCCACGTACTCCTGCCACGCCGTGAACACCGTGCCTAGGTTCTTGTTCATGCGTCTCGCGACGTGCGCGATGAGAATGCGCCGGCGCTCAAGCTCAACCTCGGTAACCTTGGCCCACTTGTCGAACGCGGCGTGAAGCGCGCGTTGGCCGAGCCGTTTCGCCGCAAACTCCAGCTTTTCGCGCATCTCGGTAATCTCCTCGAGCCACTCGCACCACCGCGCGAATGCGCCGCCCATCGTGCGTTTGCCCATGCGCTGCACCGCGATGTTGAGCTTCTCCCGCAAATCAGCCAGCTCACCCGCCGCATCTCGCCACCGCCGGAACGCTTTGTTCTGGACGCTCATGGCGTACAGCACCAGCGCTTTCGTGGTGAACTCGCGGTTCTCCAGCCGGCGCGCGACGACGGCTCCCCAGCCTTGCCACGCCACGCGCATCGCGGATTGGAAAAAGTGCCCCATGGCTTTCGCCGCCATGGCTCTTGTTTCCACAATCTCTTGGACCTCGCCTCGCCAGGTGCAGAACGCCCCGGAAATCGCGCGGTTCTTCAAACGGGACACGGCGCGTTCCATTTTCTGGCGCAGCTCGGCTTTCTCGGTCGCGAAATCTTGCCACCGCTCAAACGCGCCTCTCAGCGCGCGGAACAAAATGCGGTACAGAATCTTACCCACGAGATCTTCCTTCTCTTTCAAGTCAGCGATGGCGTCCGCCCAACGCTCAAACGCCTGCGCTTTCGCGCGATTGTGGAGCTTCCCGAGCGCGCGGGAAAGAATTTCCATCGCGTTTTGCTTGTCAGCCACCAGGTTTTTCCAGTGTCCAAACGCGGAGTACAGCGCTTTCTTTGCGAAGCGCGACACGGCGCGGGTGAGTTTTTCCCGCAACTCAGCAGATTCAACCGCAAACTCCTCCCACCGCTGGAACGCGCCTCGAAGCGTAGAATTCGTCATGAACCGCAACGCTTTGTACACCGCGTTCTTCTCCTCCGCGGCTTCCAGCACGCGCTCGGACCACGTTTGAAGCGCGCGGAGCAAGGTTCCGTTGGTGAAGTACGACATCGCCCGCCGCGCCGCGTCAGCGTGTTCGCAAAACTCGAGCCACCGCTCAAACGCCGACGCCATGGCTTTGTTGGCGAAACGAGACAACGCAACGCGCATCTTCTCCTCGTACTCGTGTTTGTTGTCAACGAACTCGCACCACCTCTGGAACGCTTTTGAGAGCTCCCTGTGCGTGAAGAAACGCAACGCGTGTTTCGCCGCGTTTGAAGCTTCCACGCATTCGGACCACCGTTGAAACGCGCTTCGTTTTTCCTTGTTCGTCCACCAAGACATGGCTTTTTCCGCCCGGTCCCGCATCTCCTGCTGGTCGTCCAGGAAGTTCTGCCACTTTTCCCACGCGCCGGACATCCCTTTGTTGTTCATGCGCGCCACGAACCCCGCAATTTTGAACCGCATCTCCGCGATCGTCTCTGCGTTTTTCCGCCACGTGTAGAACGTCGTTGATTTTGCGCGGTTCATAATGAAGTTGGCGGCTTTGTGTAGAAGTTCCTTGTGCTCCCGCGCGTCCGTGACCTTGTCTTTCCACTTCGCCCACGCCGCGCCGTATTTGACCTTGCCGATGACCCGCATCGCCGCTTCGAGCTGAGCGTTTCTCTCCTCCAACGTTTCCTTCCACAGCACGAACGCGCCCATCATGCACCGCTTCGTGAGCGCGCTTGCCGCGCGGCTCAGCAAATCACGCATGTGCTGCGTCTCCTCGACAAACTCCCTCCAGCGGGCAAACGCCCCGCTCGCGGCGCGCATCGCGAGGCGGGCGATTACCTTTTCAGCCTTTGCTTGAAGCTCGTTGCTTTCGTTCGCGGCGGCGCGCCAACGCTCGAACGCGCCGGAAACCGCGCGCATCGCGAGTCGTGCCATCACGCGGTGCATCTTCTCGCGAAGCTCTGCTTGTTCCGTCGCGACTTCGCGCCAGCGGTTAAACGTGCCGGAAAC
>TARA_B110000977_G_scaffold53398_2_pt1 | contig 16666 bp, 13 predicted proteins | sample TARA_B110000977 | Tara Oceans TARA_B110000977 (sample SAMEA4397798) | marine metagenome | biome: Polar Biome; feature: [SRF] surface water layer (ENVO:00010504); material: water (ENVO:00002006), including particulate matter (ENVO:01000060) such as... | depth 5 m | reverse complement strand
CAGTTTCGGGTCGTGTGGAGAGGTACGGCGGTCGGTCTGTAGGCTTCGCCATCCGTGAAGTTTGATGTGGTTGGCTTCGCGGGGAAATAAACCACGAGCGGTCGGCGAGTGGTCTTGATGCGCGTCGTAACGTCGCAAAGTCGTTCCAATACGCTCAACTATCAGCTCTACGCACTTGTAAACACCGACGGCAACCTTCTGTGCGACGAGGACAGGGTCACTGTTTTTCGGAAGCCGGAGTACGCGAAGGGCGGGTTCGAAAACAAGATGAGTTGTTTTGCAAAGAGTTTTGCGCCAAGTGGACAAGGTCGGAAACGGACGGTCAGCAACGTGGTGGTGGTGTTGAGGCGTGGGAAAAACGCGCGCGCGAAGAACAAGCACAATGCGAACATCGATGGTGCGTTAAAAAGGCGTGGGGATGGTCGCCGAGCGGCATGGAGAGACCATCGGGCCGAGGTGCCGGCTTTTATTATTTGAAAGCGAGCGCGAGATCCCGGCACAACGAAGTGGGACGTTAACGTACCAGAATTCCGCGTTCAATCCATAGGAAAGCTTGTTGATGCGCGCGGTAATCTTGTCGAAGGCCACGGGTTCTTCGCGCCCATCGCGCTTGATGACAAACATGGTCATGGTGCTCGACTCGCTCCGTTCTCCGACGAGGTGCGATGAGATGTAAAAACAAAGTGGGGAGCTAGCTAGCCTTTGTTTTTGAAATCGATTGCCAAAACGATTGCCAAAAAGCACACACGCGGGTGTTCCAGCCACGAATTGCTTTCCCCTTCTCCCTGAAACAGGACAAAGCCACGGCTCTCGGTAACGCTTTTCTGGGAAGCGACGAGACGCAAAACGACGCGCAATGGACACCCTCCGCGATGATTTTTTTCCGATGGGCGCTATGTATCTTTACCCGTATGTGGCATACTCTCGCGAGCGTGGCGCGAATGTCCTCCCCACAACAACCCATTCCGGGCCTTCCCGAAGACGTCGTAGTCACGCACATCCTGAGTCCTGAGTACTTTGACGATCCCGCAGATCTCGCACGGCTGCCAGCGGTGAGCCGCGCGATGCGCGACGCGGTGGCGGCGACGGGGCTTCAGTTTGAAGAGCTTGATGAGAACGACGCCACGCAGCTCGGGTGCTTAAGCGCCTTGCAGCGCCGGCATCGGCAAGGTCGTCTGCGGCTTCGAGAACACCTTTGTGAGGCAGCGGCGAGGAGCGGACATCTCGAGGTACTTCAGTGGTTGCACGCGAACGGGTGCCCATGGAACAAGTGGACGTGCGCGGCAGCAGTGGCGTATGGGCACGTCAAGGTGCTGCAGTGGGCGAGTGGGAATGAATGCCCGTGTGACGAAGCAGAAACGGTTTTTAGGGCGGCGTTTAACGGGCACCTAAATATTCTGATATGGGCGTGCGTGAAGGGATGCCCGTGGGACTAGTGGACGTGCAAGTGGGCGGCGGAGAAAGGGCACCTCGAGTTGCTGAAGTGGGCGGGTGAGTACGGCTGTCCGTGGAACGCAACTACGTGCGCGGGGGCGGCTTGGGGCGGGCACCTCGATGTGTTACAGTGGACACACGCGAACGGCTGCCCATGGGACGCAGCCACGCGCCGTGTTGCGAAAGGGCGCATACTAGAGTGGGCGATAGCGATCGGCGTACCCGAATAGTGCGAAGAAATGGCGATGGATATCGAGGTGGTGCAGTGGGTGCGCCTACGGGAGACACGCGGCGGTTCTTCAGCTTCTTAGGGATGCCGTTGCGGCGCGGGGTTATGACAGAAACGCCGGCGTGTGATGCTCCCAAACCGGGCGGAAGCAAACTGCGCGCGCGACGCGTACGTGTAGTGATGAGCGAGTAGAGACACCTTTTGAGTACGAGGACGATTGAAACGCAGTGAGGCGAAGAATAAAATATACGAGGGGGGTGACCATTGTTTGAACATTGTTTGTGTGTAATGAAAAGAAAGACGACCAAGAACGTGAGCACGTCAGTAGTGCCAAAATTCTGACGACAACGCAAAACGCAATCCAGCCCGCAAGATTTCGTCCTTTTAACAATCGTAGCATTTGACCTTGTTCGTCACTCCTCCGCACGCGCCGCGGCCTGGGCAGACGCATCTCCTCCCCGGCGTCATGGACGAGGAGTTTCTCAATGACTTCGTGGGTTTAAAAACGGACTCGAAAGACGGCGTGATACCGTCCGCGCTCAAGAAGACGAGCGTGGGTGACTCCGCGGGAAAAACCTCGACAGTAACAAACTCTTCCGCGGGCGCGTCCGCCGCTCGTGTCGGGTCCACAAGCGGCGCCACTCCAGGGGTCACGGCAGCTCAAAAAGGCAACATCAAAACCTCCGACGCTATCGCTTCGGGCGGACTAAAGACCCTACTCCAGGGCGACCGCGCGTTTCGCTCCGTGGATGCGCTGGACGATGCGGAAATCATCGCAGACTCGACGCCGTTCAGCTCGTCGAGCCCCGCGCACGCCGCGGCGCTGGAGCGCGACCGCGCGGCCGCGGCGAAGGGCGTGCCGGGAAAACCTGTAGGGTCGGGTGATGTTGCGACTACCGACAGTGGTGCTTCCCAAACTTCGGGAGACGGCGAGCGACGCAAATCCTGGGGCGAACTGTTCATGCCGGGGGTAGGGAGCAAGGAGCAGAATGCGAATGATGTGGATGATGCTTCCCCGCTGTCTCCCACGAAACCAAGCGACCCCGAGCCCATTCCCGGCCGTCCCCAAAGCGCCACTTCAGGTTCATGTAAATCGCACCAATCCGAAAACGAAAGCGACTCGCCGAGTTTATCAACGTCGGCGCCTACGTTGGGTTCGTTTTTGGACGACCGCGACGCGGCAAGAATATACGAAGATGGAAAATCAGAAACGAGCCCGTCTTCAACCCGCAAAACGCCTTCGCCGAATCGTTTTTTGGACCACGGGAACTTCTCGTTGCCTCCCCGTTCGGGAGGTGCCGTCCCCGCCGGGTCTGGGTCGAAACAAAGACCAGGAAGTGGGGGGAAGAAAAGCGCCGAGCGCATGCAGCGGAACACGTCTTCTTTCATCCTGGATGCCGAGGCGAACCCGACGCCGCAAAGCGTCGCGCCTCCAGTTTTCGGCGACCTGGGGAACATTGGGGAGAAGCACGTTTTGGTGATGGTGGGCCTGCCTGCACGGGGCAAAACGCACATGGCCAAGCGCCTTTCTCAGTACCTGCGTTTCTTCCACGGCGCGCGCACGCAGGTGTTCAACGTGGGTACGTACCGCCGCCGGATGATGAGCAAAAAAGCCGACGCGCAGTTTTTTGACCAGCACGACACACAAAGCGAGGCGCTCCGGAAATCGTTCGCAAGAGCCGCTTTGAAGGACATGATTGACTTCCTGTTCCAGGAAGACAATGTGAGTTACTTAGAACAGCGTGGGTTTGACTCAGGCCGGGTCGCGATTTACGACGCCACCAACACGACGAAGCAGCGCAGGGAGTGGCTGAGGGAACAGCTTGACTCGTTACCGTTGAAGCTTCTGTTCATCGAATCCGTGTGTACGGATGAAACCATCATCGAACGCAACATTTGGCAAGCAAAGGTGAACAACGAGGATTACCAGACTGACGTTGATAAAAAGAAAGCGTACGACGACTTCCGCGCGCGGATCCGGAAGTACGAAGAGGTGTACCAACCAATGGAGGAGGAACACTTGAGTTTCATTAAATTAATCAACTGCGGCCGGCGGGTGGAAATCAACAACATTCACGGGTTTTTGTTGGGGCGGATCGTTCAGTTTTTGAGCAATTTACACGCCACGCACCAGACGATTTACCTCTCGAGACACGGCCAGAGCGAGTACAACTTCCTTGGTAAGATCGGCGGCGACAGCGGTTTGTCCCTGATGGGCGAGAAGTACGCGGCGAGGTTAGGTGAGTACTGCGACCGGGAACTTTCGCGGGACGCCGAAACGAAAGAACCGCGGCCGTGCAGGCTTTGGACCAGTAGCTTACAACGCACGATTCTCACCGCTCGTCACATCAAGCACCCGAAGATCAAGCTCGACTCGCACGGCCGGGAGTGGACGCAGTTCTCGCAGCGAGTGCTTCGGAATCTGGACGAGATCTACGCCGGGGTTTGCGATGGGATGACGTACGAGGAGATTGAAGCGAACTACCCGGAAGAGTTTGCGCTGCGCAGGGAGAACAAGCTTGGTTATCGATACCCTCGCGGGGAGTCGTACCTGGATGTTATCTCCCGCCTTGATCCGCTGATTCAGGAGCTGGAGAGCTACCAAGAACCCGTTTTGATCGTTGGGCACCAAGGCGTGCTGCGCCTTATTTACGCGTACTTCATGGGGATGGACCGGGCGGACGCGTGTACCGCGAGCATTCCGCTGAACACGGTGATTAAACTAACGCCGAAGACGCACACGTGCGAGGAGGAGCGGGAGGTGCTGTACCAGCCCTCGAAGATGGATTTAGGCGCGGTGGTGGAGGAGGGGGACGGTGCAGGTGGGGGCGTCTCGCCCACGGCAGCGGCGCAGATGCGCGCCGCCTCATTCGACAACCCGTTCGCAATGAACACGGAACCGCCGAGTTATTAGGAGTAGACTTGTAACAAGTGCCTATCTCGTCGGAATCGTTGAAGCGACGGATTTGGATGACGCCAGGTTGGCGACTCGCGCCAAGATTGAGCTCCACCTCGGATAGCGCGCACAGCTTCACGCGCGAGCCTTGAAGGCGGTCCACGCACGCGGGAACGTGCATCCGTGCGTGTGGTGTTGCACGTGCGCCCGCATTGTCGCCAAGACACTCGTTCGCGACAGCGTCACGCTGCCGCGCCGGTGACCGCGGGGGTTCGCTTTTTCGGAAACTCATCTCGCGAAGCTAAACGCGTGAAAACGCGTGCGGCCCAAAGGGTTCCACTCCGAGTTGCAACCCTGCGGCGGGTGTTTCGACCGCGATGTCTAGGTAACTTTTTGATAGCGTCATTCTGAACACAGTAGCGATGGCGGGGACGGTATCTGTTTCGTCGTGCACGAGCACGGACAGCCCCGTACCTCAGTCGCCGGTCACCAGCCCATTGCTAGCCTCACGAACAGGCAGGGAAAACCAGCGTTTCGCGAATGGAGATGAGGGTGGTGCGAGCTGTCAGATTCGGTTAGTAGCGGGGTCAATACCCATACGCAAACTGAACGACGGCTCATTCCAGGTCTTAATGATAACCAACAAACACAACGACAGCTTGATTTTCCCGAAAGGCGGGTGGGAAACGGACGAGAGCGATATCGAAGCGGCGGCGCGCGAGACAATGGAAGAGGCCGGCGCGTTAGGCCACCTAAAAAAGCTCAACGACTTCCCGTTTGAAAGTAAGATGAAGGATGGGAAGCGCTCCAAGTGTTGCTGTTCCGTGTACGTCATGGAAGTCACGGAGGTGATGGAGGTGTGGCCTGAGGGGGAGCATCGCCGTAGGGACTGGTATTCACCGGAACGCGCGATTCAAAGCTGCAAACACGCGTGGATGAGGGACGCGATGATCCGATGGGGGAAAACAGAGGGATTGGATTTGGTCGATGGGTGGACGGGGGAGTGGAAAGGGGTTTAAAGTTGACCGAGAGATGGGTCAGATTGAACCGTAATTAGAGTACATGTGTGTTTTTAGTAGAAAATGAGATGTAGCAGAAAGGGGGATGATATACACGATGACACCCAGACACAACGCTCTCTCGCGTCTCACCTTTTTCTCATCTTTGTTGGGTCGCAAAACTCAGCACTCACATGAAAATCTTGTCCTCACTATCAACCACCTGCGAGATCGACTAGAAAAAATATCGCACGACTCGTCGTTTGTGAGTTAATTTTCTCGATTCCAACGCAGCTGAACACCCCAAGTCTCGCGCTCCGGCCTCTCGCCGCGCATACCACGTCGCACGAGGCGAAGGCGGAACTTGGCGTGGCCGGTTTTGTTTCTCTCGGTGCTGATTAGCGAGGCACCGCGGGTTGGGTGCGGTTCAGGGGTGTCGGGGTTCGCGGAGGCGCACCATGGAGGGCGCGGCTTCGTGGCGACGGCTGCTGGATGTGGTGGACATCGACGCTTCCGAGGTGTTGGACAACGTGTTGCGGACCAACGTCAGCACCACGGATGAAGCCCGGGAGGATGCGTTCCACGATAAAGTTATACGGGTACGTTGTGATGCGATGCAAAACGCACGTGGCCGGTCGCGCCTCACCGCGATCCTCGCGCACCCACCACGTTAATTCGCGCAACCCCTTTGTCACAACAATGGCCTTCACACGCGTCATCCGCACGCGGTGATTCCAGGTGCACCGGTGGTTCTCACGGTGTTTCGAGTGGCACCGTCGATCGTCACTTCCTCATGTATACCGCATATGTCCCGTTTCTCCCGCTGACCGTACCTCCCCTCCACCACACCCCACACCCCAACAGGAAGTCACCGCGGATGAGTCGCACGAGATCGTGGCGGCCTTCTCAATGACAGTGATGATCACGATTCTGTTACTGGTCATCATCCTAGGCGCCACGATCAAGCACTACAACATCACGTGGCTACACCAAAGTGGCGCCGCGTTGTTGCTGGGCGTGATGGTGGGTTTCGTCGTGTCGTACGTACGACAGGACCCGATGTACCACGACGGCACTGCGCAGTCGCAAAGAATGACGAGCTTCGTCGAGTGGATCATGTTCGACACCGAGTTCTTCTTCCTGGTTCTTCTGCCGCCTGTGATTTTCGAAGCCGGGTACACACTGAACCCCGAGACGCTGTTCAAGAACATGGACGCCATCGCGGTTTTTGCGTTCGTGGGGACGTTCACGAGCACGTTGGTGGTCGGCGGAATCATGTACCTGTGCGGCTCGTACGCGCTGAGTTACCCGTTTTCGTTGCGAGAAGCCATGTTGTTCGCGTCGCTGATTTCGAGCACGGACCCGGTCACAACGTTGTCGATATTCAACGACATGGGCCTTGATCCCGATCTGCACGCCGTAGTTTTAGGCGAATCCCTCCTGAACGACGCGATTTCCATCGTCCTCTTCGAAGCGCTTTTCTCGTTTGACAAATCCACGTACGTCAAGGATTCGGCGGTGCGCGTGGTGATGGACGGGAGGCATCAGGCTGACTTCATCAGCACATTAGGAGTGGCGGCGATGGATGTTGTGTCTGACACTGCGTCCACGACGTCCTCGTTTCTCGGCGACGTGACCTCCTCCGAGGTCGCCGCGGAGGTTGCATTTTCAGAGCTCGCGCTCACCACTTTGGTGGCGTTTGTCGGGGTTTTTTTTGCATCGCTGGTGATCGGCGGGCTGGTCGGCGCCTGTAGTGCGATGTTACACAAGCACATCTCAATCACGGGCGATTGGGACGAGGGATGGGTCGTAGATTCCGCGCTAGTGCTGCTGTTCCCATATTTGGCGTACACAATCGCGGAATCCGCTAATTTATCCGGAATTGTCGCCGTGCTTTTCTGCGGGATGGTCATGGGGCGGTACACGCGGCAGAACCTGGACAAAGCGCCGCGGATGGTCACCATGTGTTTCTTCAAACTAGTGGGGTTCTTATCGGAAACGTTCGTGTTCATTTACATGGGGAGCTCGATGTGCACGATTTCGCTGACGCACATGGTGACTAGCGTGATTGCGTTGCTCGCGGTTTTCGTGGGCAGAGCCGCGAACGTGTTCCCTGGCGCGTATTTGCTCAACAACACGTTGAGACCGACTGAGGCGGACGGTTTGTTGGACACGAACGTGCAGTTAACCCTGTGGTACTGTGGGTTGCGCGGGGCTGTGGCCTATGCATTGGCGATGAAAGCTGCGGCGACGATGGGCGCCGCCGGGGAGGCGATGCTTTCCTGTACCCTGTTCGTGGTGATGTTCACCGTTTTGCTGATGGGGGGAAGCACGTCGTGGGCGCTGAAACAGTTGGGGATCATCGATGAAGTACCGCGGTGGGTGAAGGACCCGGATGCGGACCCGAACGGGTCGCCGGTGAAGGGCAAGGAGCCGCATGAGTCACCAGGGCGCAAGGGGAGTCCGTTGGCTGGGGAGAAGACTCCGCGCACGGCGCGGTCGACGACGAACACGCGCTCGTACCGCGCGCTGCGGCAGTTTGACTTTAAGTACCTCCAGCCGTTGTTGTTAGCCGTGCCGATGAAACGGCTGCCGAAAGACGACGCGAGCGACGCTTCCCGCGATGGACGGGGAGCGGAGGAGGGGGGTCACGCGGGGGACCGGGAAGAGCGAGGCGCGGGGGGGGTGTCGCGGCGGACCGTGGGAAGGGGGCACCCCGGGGCGGTGGATGAAGAGCGCGTGCCCATTCTTCACGAAAGCAGGGGGGGCAATAACGGCGCGGCTGGATCCCGGAACCCTCCGGACAATGCGCTGTGGGGCTCAGGCGAGGTGTGAGGAAAAATGAAAGGAATACCACGCGAAAGCTGCGTAAATAGAACGTATGTAGTAGTGAAAGATCAATCAAGTTAAGTTGGATCACACCTGTTCCTCACTTGACTTCTTTTTACCTTAAATTAACCAATCACACGGTGAAGGCCAAGTCCTCGTTCCTCCTCCCGTCTCCGAAGTACAAGTTCCCCACAGTGTTTGACACTTGCGAGTAGTACGCGAAGAACCCGGGGTACTCGAAATTACGGATCGTGGTTTGGCGCTTGAACGTGTCGAAGGAAACGCCCCACTTGCCGGGAACCGCCGACGCGACGTTGCCCTCGGTCGTCGCAAACGCGCTCGGCTGGTCCGGGCGGTGCACCGTGAACATGGGGTTCACGGAGTGGTTGCCGTGCGGGTCCGTGACGAACATGCCTTCCGGCGCGAGCGCGCACGCGCTGTTAATTGCGTTGATCCTGGTCATCATGTACTGCGCTTCCGTGATTTCCCACGGAGGCAAGGGTTCTGCCTCTTCCTCTTTGGTTTCTTCGGGCGCATCCTCGCCATCCGCCCGTTCGGGTTCGGGTTTGGGTTCAGGCACGGATTGCGCGACTTCAAACACGTGCGCCGGGTCCCCCGTGAGTGCGGCGTTTATTTTCAGCGACCGCTCCGTGGTTTCCGCCGTTATGGGTTCCAAATCCAGCCAGTTCACACCGTCGCGGCTGTAGTAAAACTTGTTTCCTGGATTTGGCACGATCACACCCTCCAGCCGCTTCGTGCCGTTGTACGCCCGTGCGATGTAGTAGTCCGCCCCACTCTCGGTGTTCAAACGGCCCCAGAACAGGAACGCCTTCACCCCGAGCTCCCGCGCTTTCAAAGTCAAACTCACGTCCATCGCCGCGGAAACCTCCGTGGGCAATACACACCCGCACGGGCCTAATGCGTCCAGCGTGAGCAGGGGATTCTGGTTCATCTCGCCCGCGGTCATGGCGCGAGACTAACGCACGTGAAGTGCCTTTTAGTCTAAAACGCCACGCGAAGCACCGACGCGCGAGAACAACGAGCGCGGCACGCGGATGACGTCCTGAAGGTCCGGCGCGCGCGGATCTCTGGCGTCAGGGGAACGCGAATTCATTCATTCCACTTTGGGCTTGATTTCGGCAAGTCAGCGAAGGCCGAGTCCCTCTGTTTCGCGAGTCAGTAACTCAAGGTTTATTGTTTCCATCGTGTTTTCTGGAAAAAGACTGTTTGCGCATACGTCGTTTCGTTTCCCCCAAGGAAACTACTTATCGCCGAAGATCTGAGACTGACGGCACGACGACACGCGCCAACAGCATCTAAACCCACCAAAGATGAACTCCAACTAGGCGAGCTTCGACCCGCTCGGTATGATCGACCGTGCGAGACGTACTATTGTGAAAGTAGTGCGGAAGCCATCCACGCAAGAAGTCATCCCGGGCCTTCCTCGTGAAGTCGTTGTTACTCATATCCTTGGATCGATCACTGACCCTTATCACCTCGCGCGGCTTTGAATGTAGATTAACAACTTGAAAGAAGCATAGAATGTAATACTGAATCATCAAGCAACCCGGACCCCTCGCAAACATCTGCCAGAAATCACTCACAGGACGCAATTCATTGTTCGTTTCTTGGTTTCGCCAAGCAAGCACCTGACACTCCCACGCGCGCCAGCCTATCGGCGCGCTGGTGGAATCGTTTCGCGATGAGCAAAGCGGAGCGTATGGTACGGTGGCGTGAATCGCGCGAGCTGCTCGACCCTGAAGCGGATGCCGTCCTCGCTACCCCGTCTTTGAGCGGCGGCAATTACGGCACGCCCTTCTCGAATCTCACATTGTCCGCGCAGTCCAAACACGGCACACGGTACTGTACCCCTGTGGTCCACGAAACGACCTCGGAAGTTACACCGGTCGGCACCGAAACCCAACCTCCGACAAGTTCCACGGCCCAACATGAAGCCGTGTCGCTTCACCTCGCCCTGGCTGCTGCTAGTAACGAAATTGACCGGTTGCGTTTGGCTTGCGAAACTGCCGACGCGCTGCGGGACGTCGCGAAAACCAGGGTCGAGGAAGAAACGAAACGTTCCCAATCATCAAAAGGGAGGGAAGACGCTGCGGAAGCGCTGAGGGCTGAAGCGGAGGCTGCGATGCGAGCGGCGCACGCCACCGCAAAGGCGCACGAAGCGGAGTGCAAATTCCTGGCGGAGCGTTTGTTCGAGGCCGAGGCTGAACATTCCGAGTTGTTAAAACAGGAGCGCGAAAAACTCAAGGAAAGGTGGGAAGAGGAAGTATCTGTGTTTGAAACGGAGTCGCTTGCGTCGCAGGTACGTGAAAAAGACTCGGAGACGGCGTATGATGACCTCGTGGAGGTTTTGACCGCGGAACGCAACCGCTGGGAAAAGGAAAAACAAGTTTTGGTTTTGGGTTTTGAAAACGAAAAAGCGGCGTGGGCGGCGGAGAGAGCGGCGCTCGTTGAGGCTTTGGAATTTGATGACTCGAGAAAGCTTGAAGCACGTAGAGCTGAGATGCTCACGTTTGTCGCCACCGCGGTCAATGCGGAGCGCGCGAAGGTTTTCGCTGATTTCGATTTGGAAGGTGCGTCTCATGCCGCTGATGCAGCGGCGAGCGAGGCGCTTTTGCGACGCGAACAACGTGCGTGGGCGAGGAGGGAGGACGAGCTCGTCGTGACCCTCAATGAGACCAAAGCACAGCTCGTCGCCGCGGAAGTAGCGCGCGAGGCGTACGAACACGCCGCGGTGAAAGCGGTGCACGACGCGCAACTCGCGGAGGAAGAAGCGAGGGAGGCGAGGGAAGAGAAATACGCCGATGAGAACGTATCATAGCCAAAATTTAATATTTAGTCTGGCTAGCTACTCTATTAAAACTCTCTATTGTTGCTCTATTATCACTATCAAAGTGTCATCCATTAGCTAGCACTACATCTTCCCTTCCCTTTCCTTTTCGCGCGCCCTAGTGTGTACCCACGATTTCGCGCTTGGCGATTCACCTTCAACCGCGCTCCAAATTTCGGCGTCCCAGAATTCTTCGTGCATCGCGTGTGTCGGTTCCTCCCAATCCTTTGCGTCCAAACTCCTTTTGTACCACACCAGCGAGAACCGCTCGCCGGTGTACTCAGGATCCACCCAGTGTACGAACCGGCCGTCAATCGCGGCGATTTTGTTATGCGTGTCGATCGCGACGACCGATGTCGGCGACGTCTCCACGCACAACATGCCACCCGTGGTTTTGTCTCCATCGCCTGTTGCCTCAAAATCACCAAGGCTCACCGCAAACTGTGCCGCGACATCCAGGGCGTCGATGTGCGGTGAGCCTCTCACATTTTTCGTCACAGCGAGGCCGTCGAACTCGTGGGCGGTGTGTTGTCCTGTAACGCTGGCTAATAATTCAAACGCCGCATCCCACAGCAGTTGGTACTTTTTCATTCGCCGCCGGCGCCGCGCGTTTGGATTTGGAAGCGACGAAAGCGAGACGTAACTTTCCGAATTGACTGCGACTCTGTCGGACACGCGAGGCCACTCAGTGGTGCGTAACGTTTCGAGGCACTTTGTTATCGTTTCGGGAGTCAACGAAAGTGTCGTGACTTCCGGAACAGCGATCGCTTTCGTGCGCGGAACACCCGTTGGTACGTTCGAAACGATTTCGTTTGCCTTTCCCGAAATTTCGTGAACCTCGGTTAACCTCTGAAGAAGCCACAAACGCAACGCACCGTTGCCGCCTTGTTCTCGGACTTGTTGTTCTTGTTTTGGGTCTGAAGTTACGTCGAATATTTCAAGCCTTCGTCGTATTTCGTGCACATCCAGAGGCGCGAGCTGCGCTTGCGTGGACACGGAATTGGAGACGCTATTTCGGTTTTCCACCGATCGCAAAGTCGCGGCGTATTTTCGCAAAAAAAACTTGGACTCGGTGTTTGGCACTGGCGTGTCGTGCAGCCGATGAAGCGCTTTATTCGCTGCTTCTGGGGTGCCAAACGTAACCAGCGCGAAGCCCACGCTCGGGTTATCGGGGGATACCCGGAACGCGTTCCGGCGGATCGCCACCTCCACAGGGACAGTTCTTGATTCGGGTTCGCTACCGCCGACGAAAAGAGATATTACGAAACTTTGTGACCAGTCAGCCTGGACGTTCCCCATCCACAGCATACGTCCTTCAACGCCATCGCTCTCGTCAACACGCATGTTCGCCCACGCGCGTTGACGCTTATTTCAGCATCGAAGCCTGTTCAGCAGTCCGCGCTGAGAGAGTGCGAGGACAAGTGTCAAACCCAGGTCACTGTTTCCGAGACTTTTTCCGCTCGAAATACTGAGTCGTCAATCGATATTGAATGAAACCGAGAGGTTCTGCTGCGGGTCTGTCACAGCGCGAGGCGCCTTGATCTGCCATGGAGGGGCAGCTCTATCCGTACGCGGCGGGTGGAACCCTCCCCCCCGCTGTGGAGCAGGCGGGGTATTACAGCGCACCGGTCACCGCGCTTTCCTTCGATGCCGCGGAGGAGCTTTTGCACCTGGGCACGGAAGATGGCAGGGTGACGGTGACGCACGCCCCTGGGTTGGAGCGCTACGCCGGTGCGCACGTCCACCCGCATGAGTACCAAGTCCTCACCGCGTCTCCCCTGGAGAACACGCACGGAGGCGTGGTCACGGTCAGCGCGGCCAGGGCGTGTTACACCAGCGGGGGATGCGTGAAACGCTGGACCGTGGGTGCGCGCGAGGGCATCGATCCGAACGTGAACCCGCTGACGTGCGGCGCGGTCGATACGCACCTGCTCGGCGGCAGCGGAAGAGCGTACGTCGGGCGATCCGGACCGGAGATGCTCCAGATCGACATCGGAACGGGCAAAGTTTCGCTAACCGCGGAGCTGATGCCAGGGACGTGCACGCAAGGCACGAGCTGCATCGCCACAGGCGCGGCGAGAGGTTTAGTGGCGTGTGGAGGTTTCGGTGGCGAGCTCGTGATGCGGGATCCACGGAACAAACTAAGGGCGGAGACGCAGCTGTCGTCCCCAGCGCACGCCGCCGGGGTCACCTCCGTGGCGGCGAAAGGAGACTTGGTCGTGACCTGCGGCTTGACCTCCGACAGACAAGGCGTCGTCGCTGTGGACCATTTCGTGAAGGTGATGGATGTGCGAATGGGGTGTCGCGTTTTGAACGTCCTGCAGTTCCCCGCCAGCGCCGTATGCGTTAGCTTCGACCCGAAGTTCAACAGCACCGTGGTGCTAGGTGGTCAGAGCGGGTTGGTTCAAACGCAGGATGCGGACCGGGGGGGGGCGGGGTACCAAGGCGCTGGGTTCTTTTCGCAAGCGGCGCTCGGTTTATCTCATGGCCAACGGTTGACGTCTATGTGCGCATCCTCGTCGGGCGAGGCGTTCGCGTTCGGCGACACCGCTGGTTACGTGCATTTATGGTCCGTGAACGACACACCAGTGGTGAACGCGTATACCGTACACGCGGAGGACCCTCCGCGGTTCGCGGATTGCGTACAGAGGTCGTTCGAGGTTCTGCAGTACGAAATGGCGAAAATGCAGCTCACGCAACTCGGCCAGCCTCCGCCGCCGGCGCCCGCCTCGGTGTTCACGGCGGATGAGCGCGGTTTTGTCCCGGAAGCGCAGTTCCACGAAGCCGAGGATGGTGGTGTCAGTGCTCCGTTAAGCTACGTGGACCCTTCCACCACCGTAGCGGTGGGAAGGTGTCCGCACATCGTGCCGAAGGCTGTTTTGGAAACGGCGCGGTTCGTGGATTTCGTGGGGTACGCCCCGAACCCGCACTTCAGACGCGGGGGTGTGAAAGGCGAGGCGTACCGCAAAGCCGCGCCGCTGCGGAACAAACGTGCAGAGTCGAAATCCGCAGCAGCGGAAGCGAAGCGAGCTGCTATATCAAAATCTAAACTCTTCACGCAGGTTGGCGACCGCCACGGCGCCAACGCGACGTCGCCATTGCCGCCGCTGTACCACCGCGTGGAGGTTCGCTTAAGCGCCAACCGGGTTCGTTTCGAGGAGTTTGACTTTTCAGAACACAACCGGACGAAACTGGTGGGTCTGGTGAACGACCTGGCAAACTGCTACGTGAACCCTGTGTTGCAAACCTTGCACTTCACGCCTGAGTTGCGAGCAGAGGTGCTAATGGGCCACGCGTGTGACCGCGAGTTTTGTTTAACCTGCGAGCTCGGGTTCCTGTCGTACATGCTCGCGCAGCCCCCGACGAAAGGCGCGGGGACGCATTCCTCGTCATCATCAACGGCGCAGCCTTTGAACTTTCTACGAACGCTGCGACAAGTTCGGGAAGCGGCTGCGCTTGGTTTGATCGAGGGGCGGGACGAGCTTGAAACGCGTTTGGACCAATCAAAACCGCGACGAGCGCAAGCGTTTCAACGCTTTATTTTAGAACAGTTGCACAAGGAAGACAGTGATAGTGTGGGTGACAAAAGCGGTAAAGCTGGAGATAATCCCACCGGGTGCGTGGAAAGGTTATTCGCACTCGTGAGCACGCAGACCCACACGTGCGCGCAGTGCTCACGAGTGGACCAACGGGAATCGCGGTCGTTTCAACTCGACTTACAGTACCCAGATAAGAAAGTGTGGCGCAAAGGTTCAGTCAATAACCCGTCGTTTTCGCAGTGCTTGTCGAAATCGCTGTGCACGTCGGTTGAGGTACGGGCGTGGTGCGAAGGCCACCAAGCGTATACCAGGATGGCGCAACGCAAGTTACCGAAACGGCTGCCGCAAGTCCTATCCGTCAACCTGGGTATGCGCGACCCGGACGATTTGCGCTGGTGGGGCGCCGACGTGGACGCGCACGTCCTATCAGCCGCCGCCTCAGCGCCGGTGGAGAAACACTGGCTCCCGCAGTACATCCGCGTTGAGGTGGGCGATGTAGGGGCTTCGAAACAGGCGGGCGAAGGCGTGCGCGTGACGCAGTCAGCGGACGACGTGGAGCTTCTCACGGGAGAAGGCGTGACGTACGAACTCACGTCGCTGACGTGCCTTGCGCGCCGGCCGGCGGAGGAGGACGACGACGACTCGCCTGGGGGCGGGCTGGACGAAACCGGCGCCAAGAAACTCGCCGGCCATCTATTGAGTTTCATCAAAGTCACGCCGCCGTACGTACCGGTGCGCGGGAGGTTCGACGGCGCGCCGTCCCCTCCGAAGGGCGAATCGCCCGGGGTGAGTCCGCTGAACCAAGCCGCGGCGATGAGAGCGGCGGAGAACGACGGCGGCGAAAGGAGTGACGATGCAGAAGCTTCAAAACCTGTGGAAGCCGATGACCCGCCCTCCACACCAGCGTCTGGTCTCGCCGCCGCGCTCGCCGCTGGTGAAGCGATGTACGGTGAGAACAGCGGTTTTCAAGGCATTACTCCGTCGCGAGTAGAGAACAAAACGCACTTGGACACGGATTGGCTGTTGTTCAACGACTTTTGCATCACCCCCGTCGAGGCGAAGGAAGTGACGAGGGTGTACGGCGTCGCGAAGCTGCCTACGTTGTGCCAGTACACACGGGTGGACCGACCGACACCCAAACCCCTACCGCCGTCGCCGATCACCGCTGATGTGTACCGAAACTTGACGTTAGATGCTAACCTAGATCTCCGACGGCTTCCGTTTCGGCCGTTTGATTACGAGTCTGAAATGGAAACGCCGGGGACAGGAACGCTTCTTGGGATCGACGCTGAGTTCGTTTCTCTAGCGCCCGCTGTTTCCGAATTAAGCGCGGAAGGCGAGGAGATCGTGGTGCAGCCTGTGCGGCTGGGACTAGCCCGGGTATCCGTCGTCAGGGGCGACCATGACCACCCCAAACGCCTCACTCCGATCATCGACGATTACATCCGAGCCGTGGAGCCCGTGTACGACTATTTAACCCGGTTCTCCGGCCTCGTGCCAGGGGATTTAGACCCCGTAACCTCGAAGCGACACATTGTACAGCTGAAACACGCGTATATCAAGTTGCGGTACCTAATCGACGCCGGGTGCGTGTTTATTGGCCACGGGCTGAAGCAGGATTTCAAAATGATCAACGTCGTGGTGCCTCCCGGGCAGATAATTGACACCGTCGAGCTGTTTCACTTTAAACGCCAGCGGAAGTTGTCGTTGCGATTCTTAGCCTCCTACCTGCTAAAAGCGGATATCCAGAAGGACACGCACGACTCGATTGAAGACGCGCGTACTGCAGTGCGTTTGTACGAGAAGTATTTAGAAATGCGCAAGGACGGCGAGGAAGCGTTCCGGGAGAAGCTGCTGGAGATTTACAAGTTCGGGAAGGCGCACGGCTTCACC